>Ga0265292_1001479_pt1 | contig 20558 bp, 13 predicted proteins | sample Munlanlewell296A_FD_189080 | JGI IMG/M metagenome (GOLD analysis project Ga0265292, IMG submission 189080) | Leachate microbial communities from a municipal landfill in Southern Ontario, Canada - Leachate well 296A | ecosystem: Engineered > Solid waste > Landfill > Unclassified | place: Canada... | reverse complement strand
TTGGAAAAACAAGGCAATGACGGTTTAATTGATTACCATATTCAGAATAAAGAGATTTTGCTATGCTTTCTAGGAAATACTCCATATCGAATGTTGATTGACGAATTTCTAATTTCTAATTTCTAATTTCTAATTTCTACATCACATACTTCTTTCCCTGCCAGGTATCAAGTTCTTCGAGGCGCTTTTCGATAAGATTAACAATTTGATCGGTGCGTTTTTTGCCCCATGCCTCCCCTGTCAGAAAGCGTGGTGGTGCTTCACCTGTGAAGCGCTCAACGACAAATGCAGGATTTAGTCTTTCCAAAAAACTGATAAAAAAATCGAGATACTCCTCCCATGTAAAGAGTTCAAAATCATCAGGATTATTCTGAAACTCCTTTTCCATTGTTGTTCCTTTAATTACCTGAAGCTGATGAAATTTCACGGTTGTCAGAGGCAGTCCGGAGATAACAGAAGCCTGGTTAAGCATCTCTTCTCTTGTTTCTCCGGGCAGTCCGAAAATGAAATGAGCACCTGTGTTTATTTCAAGTGCAGCAGTTCTTTCTATAGCCCGGACTGCATCTTCAAATGAATGTCCGCGGTTGATCCTCACCAGTGTTTTGTTGTAACACGACTCAATTCCATATTCAACAGCAAGATAACATCGCTGAGAAAGATCCTCTAAATATGCGAGTTTTTCTTCATCAATACAATCAGGTCTTGTGCCGATAATAAGACCAACCACACCCGGATAACTCAATGCCTCTTCATAGAGCTTTTTTAATATCTCCAATGGAGCATATGTGTTCGAGTATGCCTGAAAATAAGCGAGGTAAGAGACAGCCTCACTGTATCTCCATTTGTGAAATTCAACTCCTTCCTCTATCTGTTGAGAGACCGATTTTGATGGGAGACAATATGAAGGATTAAAAGCATCGTTGTTACAATAGGTGCAGCCACCGGATCCTTTTGTTCCATCGCGGTTGGGACATGTAAATCCGGCATCAATTGAAACCTTCTGAACCCTTGCACCATAGATTCTCCTGAAATAATTGGAATAGGCGTTGAATCTGCGTTCATGACCCCATTGGTACACTTTTTTTTCTATTTTACTTGTTGTCATTTAAGCAGATACAATTTTATTTTTATCAACATACCATATAAAAGCTTCAATATTGCTATATCCCATATCGATAAGTAAGCGGCGATACTGATCAACCTGTTCAGCATAATGAGGATTTTCTTCCCCGAACTTGAAATCAATAATTATTGTTTTTCCATCTTTAAATATAACCCTGTCGGGACGGCGTGTATTACCTGATTGTAACAATATTCCGGCTTCTGTCATCACATTGTTTCCGGACATAAACCAACCTGCAACCTGAGGTGAGCTGATGAGGGAGTTAACTCTTTTCTCAATGCCGGCCGATTCCTCTTCAGGTAATTTGCCTTCAAGAACGAGGTTCCTGACAGCAAATGAAATATCGGAAGGTGTATTAATACCTTCAAAAACTTCGTGCATCAGTTTTCCATAGTTGATCTTTTTCCGTAACTCAATCTTATCTGATGAAAAATAATTCTCACCATGGAGTTTCAGTTTTAGTGATTCCATCTCGCGACTGACGTGATATGTTAAAGAGATAAGATTCATATTATCAGTTGGTTTCCTTATGTTTTCAGGCATTTCCCCATATTCGAACACCCGTTTTTCGCCGCTGTAAAAACTATTCAGAATAAAACCTGACGATCCCGGAACGCTGGTATTCAGCGTAATGGCATTCTTAAGTACCCCCGCAATTGTACTATTTGACTTTGGATTATCAACCGAAAATCCATAAATGGCATCTTTTGCCCTTGTAAGTGCAACATACAACAGGTTTATATTATCGAGATAAACCGAATATTTTTCTTCCTTGTAATAATCAGCGAAAATTGTGTTGGATAATTCCTTGTTATATTTTACAGGAACAATACCAAGTTCATTAAAAGGGGCGATGGTTGGTTTAACCCATAGGATTGGCGACTTTGAGGATATATGATCGAGATTCCATGAGAGAAAGGGTAAAATAACCACTTTGAATTCGAGTCCTTTCGACTTATGGATGGTCAGAATTCTCATAGCATCCTGATTCCCGGGCAATACAACTGATTTCTTTTTACCTGATGCATCCCACCAATCGAGGAATGATTGAATATCAGCATTTTTATTCCCTGTAAAACTCACAATATAATCCTGAAAAGTGTTCAAGTATGCCACATTCCAGGAATATTCTCCAATTCCGAAGAATCTTATGATGCTTTCAGTAGCTTCAAACAGGGGCATTTGTCTGACTATGTCAAGAAAACCTTCGTATCCCTCAGGAAAGTAAACCCTTGATCCTTCGATAAGTTTATCACTGATCAGTGGCGCCTTATCAGCTTCTTCATCTCCTCTTGCCAGCAGAAAGAACCTTAGCATCAGGGCTCTGCTTATCATATCTGCCGGATCATTAACCACAGAGATCACAGCAATGATGAAATTAATTACAGGAGAGTTTGAAAGTAATAAGGAATCATTTGATACTACATTAAAATTATAGGTATTTTTCCCCCCACACTGACAGTTATTACTGTAGTCAATCAACGTTTTCAGAACCTGTGCCCCCTCCTTTCCATCCCTCACAATAATACCAATATCCGAAGCATTATAACCTTTGTCCTGGAAAGATTCTATGACACCTGGAAGCCGCTCAAGAACTATCTCCTGCCACTTCTGCTCCTTCTCATTTTCTATAAACTCCAACCTTACATAGCCGCCTGCTTTTTTACCGGGATCGGCCTGTACAGCTTCAGAATAGAGTTTTTCGAAGCTCACCGGAAGTGTATCACCTGCAAGTGCTTCATCAACCTGCCCGGGAATGATCGAAAAGAGTGTGTTATTAAATCTGATAATATTTGAACGGCTTCTCCAGTTTGTTGTTAATGGCACACTTATAAACCTGTCATTATCAACCATTTTGTCGAGTACAGAACCGAGTATCTGCCAGTCGCTGTTCCTCCACCGGTAAATTGATTGTTTTACATCACCAACAACAAGGTTATCAAAACCCTCTGCCATGCTGTTTTCGATCAATGGTCTGAAATTATTCCATTGTATGATTGATGTATCCTGAAACTCATCAATCATGAAATTTTCGTACTTGTTGCCCACTTTTTCGTAAATAAAAGGAGACTGATCCCCGCGGGTGATAAGGTTAATCAGTTCACCTGCATCAGACAGGAGGAAACTGTTTTCGGAGGTAGTTATAAGATGAACATTATGCAAAACATCCGATAAGATTCCGAGGGCGTAAATATATGACAGAATAGCAGTTGCACTATTATATTCAACTACATTCCCATCATAATAATTAATTGCTTCTCTCAGGTTCTTATCCAGTCCCCCGGCAATTGCAGCCTGCAACTGTGCTGCTGTGGTTCCGGTAGACCACCGGGGCGGGTCATTTTCTATTTCACGGACCCAGCTGTTCGGCTCTTTCACTATTCCTGAAACCATAAATCTGATAAATCCGGGTACTCCTTTACCCTTCCGGTAAAACATATCATCGGACAATTCAAATTTTGAAAATATCTCATCAGCTTTCTTCCCGTAATCATGCAACAGTTTCTCAAATGAAGAAGATATCGATTTGATCTTTTCTATATATTCAAGAAGAAATTTTTTATTTTCAAGATTTGATCGCTCATCGGTGGAGAGTATTTTGAATTTTTCTTTAAACAGTTCCTCCGCAAGTTTAATTATCGCATCTTTAAGATTCCAGCTCTTCTCTTCATCAATATTCGACATTGCATAGGTAGTCAGCCAGTTTTTAAGCTGATTGTCAGTTGAGGAGGAAGCAATCATTTCATCAACAGCAGAAGCAAGTATCGTACTATGATCCAGTTCAATATTAAATCCGGAATGGAGTCCGACCTCCCGTGCAAAAGCCCGCAGTATCTTCTGGAAAAAACTGTCGATTGTAGATACAGAGAACCGGGAAAAATCGTGCAGGATTGAATTGAGTATTTCTTTAGCCTCATTCCTGATCCACTCTTCCGTTTTATTTGTCTCTTTAACCAATCCGGGCAAATAATCTGAGTTTTCTCCGACTGCCATTTTGTGGAGATTATCAAGAATCCTGGATTTCATCTCAGCAGTAGCTTTATGGGTAAAGGTCACTGCAAGGATTCTTCTGTAGTTATATCTCGATTTAAAAAGTCTGGTAAGATAAATTCCTGTCAGTTTGTAGGTTTTACCCGATCCTGCTGAAGCGCTGTATATGGTCAAAGTGCCTTGGCTCATAATGGGTTAAAGTTAGCATTTTTCCCTATCTTTGCGAAGTGAAAAAAAGAGTTGTAATAGGATTGTCGGGTGGTGTAGACTCGAGCGTTGCAGCATGGATTCTGAAGGAACAGGGCTATGATGTTGACGGTCTGTTTATGAGAAACTGGCACAATACAACAGGGTTGCTTCAGAGCGACTGTCATTGGGAAGATGACCTGATGTTTGCGAAGATGGTTGCGAAGAAGCTTAGTATTCCTTTTCACCAGGTTGATCTGAGCGGACCTTATCGGCAGAGAGTTGTAGACTATATGTTTGCTGAATATGAAAAGGGACGCACTCCCAACCCGGATGTATTGTGCAACAGGGAGATAAAATTTGATTCATTTGCTGAAGAGGCTCGCATGCTGGGGGGTGATTTCGTGGCTACCGGCCACTACTGCAGAAAGAAAGAGATAAAATCAGGAGACAAAACCATTTACAGGCTTCTTTCAGGAAAAGATAATAACAAGGACCAAAGCTATTTTCTTTGCCAGGTCAGTCAGGAGCAACTTGCGACAGCACTTTTCCCGGTCGGTGATCTGACTAAACCTGAAGTCCGCAAAATAGCTGACAAACTGGGACTTGCAACGGCACAGCGAAAAGATTCCCAGGGAATCTGTTTTGTCGGGAAGGTACATTTGCCGACCTTTCTGCAACAGAAACTAGAGGCGAAAAAAGGAAATATAGTTGAAATAATTGATATAAGTGGAAAATCTATCTTCCCTTATATTGCTGAGGGCATACCAGGTGGTGACTTGTCAGAAGAAATTTTGTCAACAATTACAGAACCATTTAAATATGAACCATCATCAGGGCATACGATAGGAATACATAACGGAGCACATTTTTTTACGATTGGTCAGAGAAAAGGGATGAATGTCGGTGGACATAAAGAGGCTCTGTTCGTGATAGGTATTGATGTTGAGAAGAATGTCGTTTATGTCGGTGAAGGTCAATCACATCCCGGACTGAGTCGTAAAGGATTGTTTATAAGGAAAGACGAAACACACTGGATCAGAACAGATATAAAGATGTCGAAAGGGGAAAGTCGCAATTATATGGTACGAATAAGATATCGACAACCATTGCAGGGGGCTCGGCTCTACTGCCGGGAGAAAGGAATGTATATCATATTTGATAAGCCGCAGCGAGGAATTGCCCCGGGGCAATTTGCAGCATGGTATGATGGGGATGAGGTGATCGGGTCGGGGGTGATTGACAGGTAGCAGGCTGCAGGCAACTGGCTACAGAACCCAACTTTCATGAGATATGCTTAAATGGAATTGCTCTGCCTTTGCCTGCTTACAACGAAAACACCCGCAAAAATAAGTAAAGCAGAGAATATCATAACAAGATCAATATGATCCTGTCCCATTATCGAAACGATATACGCTGCAATAATTGGCTGAGTGTAAGTATAGGTGCTGACAATAGTGGGACTAAGCCGTCTCAGGCCGAAGGAGAGAAGGAGATACCCAAGGTAAGTTGCAAAGACAACAACGAAACCTATTCCCAGCCATGCATTTAAAGATATTGATGACCAATCCATTGTGCTCCATTGGTTATATCCTATCGGGATTGTTGTAAGCATTCCGAAAAAGAAGGTCCATTTCATAACTGTTACAGGATGATACTTTTCGAGCATCCTCTTAATAATTACTGTATAAAATGCCCAGCTGATAGTATTAACCAGGGTAAAAACATCTCCCAAAAAAGTAGAGCTTGCCAGGTCGGGAGTTCCATTCTGCAGTATTAACAATAATACCCCGGAAAGACCTATTGCAAGGCCGCTCCCTTTCAGGAATGTTATTCTCTCGTTCAGTATCAGTGCAGCAAAGACAAATGCGAATATCGGGTTTGTAGATTGAATTATTGATGAGTTAATCTGAGATGTGAGATTCAGTCCTGCCAGAAAAAGTATCTGGTTTATAACTACACCAAAAAAGGAACATCCGAAAAGAAATAATAAATCTTTCCGGTTGACAGGTTCTTTTGGCATGAAAAGGCTTGTGATCCAGAATAGTCCTGCTGTAAGGACACTCCTGAACGAAACAAGGGCAAGTGGTTTTATATGGTCAGGCATCACAGACTTGGCTATGGAATAATTTAGTCCATATATAATATTGGCTGCCAGAAGTGAAAGGTGTGCCCAGGTTTTTACCCGACTCTTATGCATACTCAGAATTTGAGTCGCAAAAGTAGTAAAAGCAGGATAACCTGCAAATTCAAACCATAATAATCCATATAAGGAAACCTGACTATAGAAGACCAATTCATGAATTATGGATATATTTGAAAAAAATCTAAAATGCAAAAGATATCAGTAATCAGTGGCGGTGCCAGCGGACTGGGATTGGAAATTGCTGAACTCCTGGTTAAATCGGGGAAAAATGTACTTATCCTTGGCCGTAACAGTGAGAAACTCGTATTAGCTTCAGCCAGACTTAAGAAATCTGAGAAATACAATTTAGCCGAATCGTTGATCTGCAATATTGGGAAGGAAGAAGACATCAAAAAAGTTGGTGAATATCTGACAAAAAATATGCTTTCAGTTGAATATCTTTTCAATAATGCCGGTATGGGTCTCTTCACAAAAGCAAATACTTCAACTTCGGCTATGATCGACACTGTTTTTGAAGCCAACATTAAGGGGATGATCCTACTCACATCTGAAATTCTAAGAATAACTCCCGAAGAAGAAGAACTTACCATAGTCAATATTATGTCAACCTCTGCCCTGCTCGGAAGAGCGGAAGAGACAATCTATTGTGCAGCAAAATGGGGAGCCAGAGGTTACACCGAGGCGCTCAGGACTGAACTGAAAGGGACAAAACGAAATATCATTGCAGTATATCCTGGCGGTATGAGAACAGATTTCTGGAAAATTCCTGATCAGAACCGCGATACAAGCAGCTTTATGGATCCGGCAGAGGTAGCTTCAAAAATCGTAAATGCAGTTCTCATTACTGATAAGATGCTTGTTACGGATATCACGATTAACCGGAAATAAGGCAACAGGTAAAAAAAGACTGCAAGACTATCAGACATTAAGACAACCTGTTCTTATAGTCTTCGTAACCAAATTCCCTGATTAATTTGAATTTGCCATCCATCGTCCAGATGCCGATAGAAGGATGGTGCACACCGTTAAATGTGGTGGTTTTCACCATCGTATAATGGATCATATCCCGGAAGATCATCCTGTCACCTGGTTTAAGCTCCCTTTCAAATGACCATTCACCCATAACATCGCCCGATAAACATGAGTTACCTCCTATCCTGTAAGTTGGTTTCCCGGGAACCGGGTCAGTTGCACCGGCAATTTTAGGTTTGTAGGGCATTTCAAGGCAATCAGGCATGTGGGCAATAAAAGAGACATCCAGGATAGCTGTTTTAATGCTCTGATTTTCAACTATATCTTCAACTGTTGAAACTAATTCTCCTGTTTCCCATGCAAAAGCACTTCCCGGTTCAAGTATAACATGAAGACCGGATTTCTCACGGAATCTTTTAAGAATTTTTATAAGGTGAACAACATCATAATCTTTTCTGGTCATCAGATGTCCGCCACCCATATTGATCCACTTGAGCTGATGAAAAAACTTTCCGAATTTAACCTCAACAATCTCCAGAACTTTTTCGAGAGCATAAGAGTCAGATTCAAAAAGAACATGAAAATGAAGCCCTTCAATCTTTTCCGGTAAACCATCCTTCAGATCATCTGCGATCACACCCAGTCTGGACCCGGGAGAGCATGGATTATATAGCCCATGACTTACCTCTGAATATTCAGGATTGATTCTTAATCCGGTTGAAACTTTCTTCGAATATTTTTGCAATTCAGTCGAATATTTTCCGAACTGGTTTAGTGAATTAAAAGTGACATGAGAACTGAACTTAAGAATTGATTGAAACTCACTTTGCTTATATACAGGAGAATATGTATGAGCAGGAGAACCTATCTCATCGGAACACAGACGTGCTTCGTCCAAAGAACTTGCAGCAGCGCCTGAAATATATTCCCTGAGAATTGGAAAAACTCCCCACATGGCAAATCCCTTGAATGCAAGGATTATCTCAGCACCGGATTCTATTGATACCCGATTGATAAGAGAAAGGTTCTTACGGAATCTTTCTTCATCGATCACGTAACAGGGAGATGGTAATATATTGTAATCTATCACAATTTAATGTTATATTTTTAACCCACCCCTAACCCCTCCAAGGAGGGAATTCGTAATGAGTAATTTATTTAATAACAATGACTTAGCATCATTACCTAGTACCCAGTAACCAGTACCCAGCACCAAGTTTATAATTCCAGATCCACATCATGCAGTTCCACCCATGGTAATCCCAGTCTGTTAAGCTCAGCCATAAACGGATCGGGATCAAAATCTTCCACATTAAAGACACCGGGTTTTTTCCAGATGCCTTTCAGATACATCATAGCACCAATTGCAGCAGGTACTCCGGTTGTGTAGCTGACTCCCTGTGTTCCGGTCTCTGCATATGCTGCCTCATGACTGCAATTATTGTAGATATAATATGTTTTTTCTTTATTGTTCTTTATTCCTTTAATACGGCATCCGATGGATGTCTGACCTCTATAGTTTTCACCCAGTTCTCCCGGATCGGGGAGTACGGCTTTCAGGAACCGGATTGGGATTATCTCCCTCCCTTCAAACATGACAGGTTCAATGCCTGCCATTCCAATATTTTGAATTACACGCAGATGGGTAAGATATTCCTGTCCGAATGTCATCCAGAACCTCGCCCGTTTAAGAGTCGGATAATTTTTTACAAGTGATTCCAGTTCCTCGTGATATATTACGTAGGATTCCTTTGGGCCAATCCCGGGATAATTCAATGGTTTATGTATTTCATGGGGTTTGGTCATGATCCATTTACCGTTTTCCCAGTATTTGCCTTTTTGCGTAACCTCCCTGATATTGATTTCGGGATTAAAATTTGTGGCGAATGGTTTGCCATGATCTCCGGCGTTACAATCAACGATATCCAGGTAATGCAATTCATCAAAATGATGTTTTGCGGCATACGCTGTGTAAATTGAGGTCACCCCGGGGTCGAAGCCGCAACCAAGAATTGCCGTGATCCCAGCCCTCTTATACCTGTCGATATATGCCCATTGCCAGCTGTATTCAAATTTAGCCTCTTCAAGAGGCTCATAGTTTGCCGTATCAAGGTATGCAACACCTGTTTTTAGACAGGCATCCATAATATGAAGATCCTGGTAAGGCAAAGCAACATTTACTACGATATCAGGCTTAAATGATCTGATCAGTTTAACCAGTTGCGGAACATTATCAGCATTAATCTGTACTGTTTTTATCCGGTTTTTTCCAATTTTTTCAGCAATTGCATCGCACTTGGATTTTGTACGGCTGGCTAACATAATTTCTGTAAAAACCTCCGGCAGAGAAGCCATTTTATGAACTACAACCGTTCCGACTCCACCGGCACCGATAACCAATACTTTTCCCATATATTCAATATTATTAACAGGTTAGACAAGTAGCATGTAAACATTCTGATAATATAAAAAATATTAAAACCACATCAGTTAATTATCATTTTAGCTGATCCAAATATAAGATATAAAAATGACCAATCAATGAACTTTTATCGTACAAAATTGTAATGACAAGCTTCCCTTTTAATTGAAAACAGAACAAAACTATTTCTGATTATATTTGTATCCTTAAAATTCCGGAACCTGAGTATGAAGCTGATCAATCCTTTGTTAATTCTACGGATATTAAGTACCATTCTGCTGATAGAGACAATATCCTATTTTTTCTGTTTGCCTGTTGTATTTATTTATAAAGAGTCTCCTTATCCATTCCTCTGGTCGGCTGCCATAACTATATTGATATCAGGAGTATTTTATTTTGTATCGAGAAAAGCTGATACAAAAAAATTCAGCAATAGGGATGGATACCTGGCCGTTACCCTATCGTGGGTTGTCTTTTCATTATTAGGAGCTTTACCATATCTGATAAGTGGTACTATCCCCTCATTCATTGATGCATTTTTTGAATCAACTTCAGGCTTTTCCACAACAGGTTCTTCCATCCTGAAGGATGTTGAAATACTGCCCTATTCGATACTTTTCTGGCGAAGTCTGACACACTGGTTTGGAGGAATTGGGATCATAGTACTTGTAATAATTATCCTTCCTTCCCTGAGGGTCACCGGTTACCAGTTATTCAGTCTTGAATCATCTCTAAAAGAAAAGATTCACCCCAAAACCAAGGCAATCGGATTCAGAATTTTATTTATATACCTTGGACTTACCCTTGCCGAAATAGTATTGCTGAATATAGGTGAAATGAACCTTTTTGACAGTATTTGTCACTCTTTTGGTACGATTGCTACCGGAGGTTTTTCAACCAGGAATATCAGCCTGATGTACTATTCGTCTTACAGTCAGTATATTGTTATGATTTTCATGTTCCTGGCAGGCACAAGCCAGGTTATTTATTACTATCTGGTGAAGTTAAACTTCAAGAAAATCAGGCAAAATGAAGAGCTATGGTTCTATATTGTTGTTGCTATAATGGCAGGTGCAATTGCTACAATAATTCTGCTCGTTAACTCGACCAGAACATTTGAGGAATCATTCCGCGATGGTTTTTTCCAGATTATTTCCATTATGACCTGCACCGGGTTTGCATCAGCCGATTATATCCTCTGGCCTTTAACAGCTGTTCTGTTTATCTTTGTTTTGATGTTCGCTGGTGGTAGTACCGGTTCAACAAGCGGTGGTATAAAGATGGCGAGACATTTAATTGTACTGAAAAATATTAAGAATGCTTTTCTCAAACTTAATCACCCTAAATCTATTTCATCCATAAAATTAAATGGGAAGAGCATCGCTGAAAATACCAACATTTCCATACTTTCCTTTGTTGTTTTGTATCTGTTTCTTTTTGTAATTGGAACAATTATAGTAGTTGTAACAGGTGTTGATCCGGTTACCGCATCCAGTTCAGTGGCAACATGCATGGGAGGAATAGGTCCGGGTCTTGGTACTGTTGGTCCAATGAGCAATTTTGCCCATATGCCTGAGGCAAGCAAAGTAGTTCTTAGCCTGTTGATGATTATCGGGAGGCTGGAAATTATTACTGTCTTCACTATTTTTACCAGGACATTCTGGAAACTCTGAGCTTTGAGGCGGTACTGGGTGCAGGGCGCTCGGATCTGGCTTAACTAAGTACAAACAAACCAGAAACCAGAACCAAATTTATTTCTTTTTATCGAATAATTTCCTGATATATTCGAGACTTTCAGGAGTTCCTATATCACCCCAATAACCTTCATCATCTCTGAACGTAAATATATTGTGCTCAGCAGCAAGTTTGAGATACAGAGTTGTCATAGTGTATACACCTTCTGACATGTAATTAAATATCTCAGGTTCAACAATATGCATGCTTGAAAATGCGATTTCCGAAAGCTCGTCCGGCGTGGTTCCTGATAGTATCTGCTCACTTGTAGCTTTGTTGCGCCATCCCTTTATCAGTCCGGATTTATCAATAAGGTAGAACTTGTTTCCCGGACGGTTCCTTACTGCCAGGGTGGCAAGTCCTTTCTTTTCAAGATGGTAATTATACAGAGCTGAGAGATTAAGATCAGAAATTATATCTACGTTATAAATAAGGAAAGGGCTTTTATCAAAGAATCCTCTGGCTTTAAATAATCCTCCGCCTGTCTCAAGAAGCATCTCTCTTTCATTCGAAACAGAGATTCTGAACCCCATTTTATTGAGCCTTTTTACCTCATCTTCAACCATATCAGCGAAATGGTGAACATTTATTATTATGTCGTTAAAGCCATGTGCGGAACATTTCTCAACTGCCATCTGAAGAGCAGTTTTCCTATTGATATCAACAAGAGCCTTAGGAATACTTTCAGTAATCTTTCCAAGCCTCGTACCCTTTCCTGCTGCAAGGATCATTGCTTTCATGGGTCAGGGATTAGTGTTTACTGTCAGTAAGTTTAATAAACATCTGTGAAAAGGGAATTGACCTGATAGTACGGTACAATTCCAGAAGCTTAATATGGTTTTCAGCCGAATCGATCATATGCAGAAGCAAAGCTACACCAGGTACAATACTCTCTGTAAAAGTAGGTTTTTGTTCATATAAGCCCCTGAATCCGAATGCTCCTAACGCCTGCATCAGTCTTATCATGCTGAATCCTGTGTAATATCCCCTGAATTTTTGTTTATCCTCCTTTGAAACTGAACAAAAATTATCAATATAATAAACCAGAAGTTCTTCCCGGTTCATCTCTGACATCGGGATCTTTGCATCGTATAATAATGAAGCAACATCATACTGAGGAGCGCCTTTTCTACCACCCTGGTAATCGATGAACCAGGGCTCCTCTCCCACTACCATGATGTTTGCTGTTTGAAAATCCCTGTAAAGAAAATAGTCCTGGCCAGTCTCAAGAAGATAATCTGCCAGTAAATTAAAATCCTGTTCCAGGTGGCGTTCGTTGAAAGGTACTGCAAGAAGTTTTAATAACATGTACTTAAAATAATTCATATCCCACATCATCGACTGACGATCGAAGCTTCTGTGAGGATAACAGAGGTCGAGGTTCAAGTCGTTAATACCTTTAGTCTGAAAGAGAATTAATTTATCAAGGATTTTACGATACAGATCTTTTGTCTCCCTGCCAAAATATGTAATATCCGATCTGCTATGGAGCCATGTATAAAGATTGATGTCACCCAGGTCCTTAAGAAAATAGATAAACTTGTTTGGAAGATATCCGAATATTTCCGGAACAGGAAGTCCCTTTGAAATGAAATGGTTTGTAAACCCGATAAATGCTTCGTTTTCTTCAAAATTGGGATTATGAGCCCCGATAACGCTTTTGTTTCCTGCAGTTATTCTGAAATATTTTCTGTCCGAGCCTGATCTTGGCAAAGCGGCAATTTTAATATCTGAGTCCCCGAATAATTCCTTGTATCCATCTGATACAATGTTCATTTCACTCATTCAAATTACTTTTATCTTTTTACTTTTATCTTTTATCTTAACGAACTCACCCCCTACTCCTTACTACCTACTTCTTACTTTTTACTTTATCCATCATAACCTGATAAGAACCTTCTTCCTGTAAAGAATCATCGCTATACTCCAGATCAGCAACACCTGTATCAATGCGAACATCAGGCTGCCATTCATGTTACTTGCAAAAGGTACACAAACCTTTTCATACAACCAGGTATAAAGACTTATTTTTACGTCGCCCGATGGAATTTTGATGAATATCATTAATCTTGTCCAGATACCAGCCAGAAAATATGCAAAAAGAGCATTGGTCCCGAAAACTATGAAAAAAGCACCCCATTTCTGAAACTTAAATACGTCAGCGATAAGGTAGATCAACGCCAACACTCCCATTGCCAGCCCTGCTGTATAAAGTACATAAGAACTTGTCCATAATGGCTTATTTATCGGGAAAATCATGTTCCATAAAAGCCCAAGGCCGACTGATGCGGCGCCGAATAGCAAAAGCTTACGTACAGTTTTACCGCTGGCGGAACCTTTTCCAATGATCTCTCCGGTGTAATAACCAATAATAACTGTAACTGCGGCGGTTAATGTGCTTAGTAAACCCTCCGGATCGAAAGGAATCCCAAATCCTTTATAAATATGATTTTTACCGAGGATTGCTACATCGACCTTTTGAGCTAAATTTCCTTCAAGGCTAAATGGCTCAGCTCCACCAAACAAAGCCAGTAAAGCCCAATATAGAATTAAAAGAAAAGCTATGACAATCCATAAATAATCTCGCTTTATTGTCAGGCAAATAATGGCGCCAATTCCATAAGCCAGAGCTATTCGCTGCAGAACACCCATAATCCTGAGGGTTGAGTAATCCCTGCCGAAATAAGGGAATATTGCAAGGAAAAGGCCAATGGCAAAGATTGTAACTGTTCGTCTGAGGATCCTGAGAATTGAACCTGCATTTATCTCATGTCCGTATTTCTTAAGTGAGTACCACATCGAAACACCTACAATGAAAAGAAAAAACGGAAAGACCAGATCAGTCGGTTTACATCCGTGCCATGAAGCATGACGCAAAGGCGGATAAACATATTTCCAGCTGCCCGGGGTGTTCACGATAATCATAAAAGCTACTGTTAATCCCCTGAAGATATCGAGGGAAACCAGTCTGCTGCTGTTTTTTACCATACCTGATTTTAAAAAGTAAGGTGTAAAAATAACAATTTAAAGTGATACTGTTTGTTGATGTCTTTACATAAAAATGAATGAGGCTGCCTGTTTAAAGGTAGCCTCTCAAAAAACAGAAGGCTGTCTCAAAATTGAAATGGGACAGCCTTTCGCTTTAGAGAAATATTTTTTTAGAGTGCAGTAAATATTCTTACTGATGAATTAGGGGAAGCAACAGCCCTAAATCCGGCCATTGTGTGGTGATACCTTCGACCAATAAAGAGCGTTGCTGTAGCGCTGTAGGCTGCATAGGATCCGCTGGTACCCCTTATCTGGAGATCTCCAATAACTCCGTTGATATCCACTTCTTTCATCTTAAAGGTTATAAGGCGTGAACCTGAAGAGATATTAACACTTTTAACCACTGTAACCTTTTGCCAGCCCGTTGTCTCTCCAAAAGAAACAGGTTGACCAATGTTTACCGGAAGACTGGTACGGGAATCAATATACTGATATTGTAATTTCTTACCAGATGGCGCTCCTGATGTTTCGTAAAGAAAATTGTAGAACTTTACCCAGGCGGTTGAATCAGTAACTCCTGTTGCATTAGGTGTATATGGGTAATCATTACTGAACACCACTGGAACCTGAATGAAGTCATGCACAAAAACATTCTGCTTGCCAGCTGTCAATGTTGTATTCTGGTCATAAACCAGTGTTGCCATGTCAGTACCTGTATACATCTTTATGTTTACAGTGCCCGGATCAACGGCATAGAATCGTCCCACTGCCCCGTTTGGTATGGCATTGTAGGTAGTAAGAGGAGCTTTATTGTTGGCGAATAACTGGCCATTAATCTCAACTTTAGTGATGTTATTGGCAGCAACGGCTGTTACAGGAACATAGTAGTGCAGCTGAAATTCTGCCTTATCAGCGATATCTGTAGTATTGTATTCAATTTTGTTTTTCTCGCACGAAACCAACAGAGTTATCGCCAGAACCAGACTTAAATATTTATTTATTTTCATAATCATTGACTTTTAATATTTATACAATTACTTAGTAGGCATATCACCCGGATAAGCAAACCACGGAATCGAGGTCTGATAGTTATCTGCTGTTCCTGCAATGGGTTTTAACAAATCCAAAGATGGTTTGTTCCACATATACTCAGAGTTATAACGAGGCCTGATCCGGTAACAGGGTGAACCTCCATTAAATGTATTGTAAGCGCTTTTCCGGTTCTGTACCTGAGCCGGAGACAGATAAAGGCCTTTGTAAACTTTTGTGGGATCAGTATCCCATTTTTGAGTTACTGAAGAAAGATCCCAACCGTTACCGCTGGAAGGATAATCTCCGGTGTATGCTATGTCGTAATGATATTTACGCATATCCACCCATGCTTCCTCAGCACCCCAAGGGTAAAGAGCAATCCATTTCTGCATCATGATGTGCGACAGTGAGAAATCTACTGGGGCAAGACCATCTACATAAGGCCCGGCAGCATATTGCGAAGCCAGAGTAGTAAATGTGGTCTTCGTAATTTTATCACCACCTTCAGCCTTTCCTGCAGTACCGGGGGAGATATAATTGGCTGTGAAATCCAGATCGGCCCTGACACCGGCTTTAAAGGCAGTAAAAGCCTCGAGTTTCTGACCTAATTTCCAGTATGCTTCGGCCAGGCAGAATTTAATCTCTGCGCATGTCATAAGGATATAAGGTGCATCATCCCTGAAAAGCCAGCGGCCTTTGCCATCAAGAGTAGTAGATGAACTGGCATTCCGCCCATAGACCGAAGGTGCAGTTCCAATCGGACCAGCTGTGCCAGTAAAGGAACCACCATAATATTTGCGCCTCTTGATGCGGTTAATATTGCTCATATAATCATAGGTGGGATCATCAACGGTTGCCAGTTTAACGGCAACACGCGGGTCGTAATTCCCTGTAGTAGTAGTAGTTATTGTATCACAAATAATCTGTTTAGCAGCCAATTCATATGGATAGTAAGTATTACCGGCAATCGGTATTTTATTACTCGTGGCTTGATCATATCTTGGAACAGTACCGGTAAATACCTGAACCGCATATTCGTGCTGCCAATAGACATATGATAGGTTAACCCTGGTTGTACCCCAGAAGTTATTATAGGCCGATTGTGCTGCAGCTGCACCGCCTCCGCCAGTTTTAACAGTGGCATCATCAAGGGATGAGGCTAATGATTTATTGGCACAGGTAATTAGTTCAGGAGCATAAGCAGCTGTAAAGTTAGTTTTGTTGGATAAAGAAGCTAAGTTACGGACTATTACGCCATAAGCAAATTTGATCCATTTAGCTTTGTCTCCACCATATATATAATCATTGCCGCTGATCTTTGTACCGTAGCTCTTATTATCCTCCTTTTCCAGGTACTCGATGGCCTTGTATGCCCATCCCCTCACTGCAGTGTATATTGTATCCTGATAATCATACCTGTGTGATAGCAGTCCCGGCACGAAAGCATCTTTCAGAATCAGTTCGCCATGGTGTTTGGTCATCTGATCCCATGAGAATGCTTTAATGGCATAGCCTATCCCGGCTAAAGTCCATTCCTCATTCTTAACTGATTGATTGATCATGTTTTCAAGGTTCATCCCCTGAAGCCAGTAAACAAACCGCCACATCTCACCACCTGCATCACTTCCAGCAGAATAATAATGGGTTGCGAAAGTGGTATATGAACCGGTACCCAACATTTGGGTAAGACCACCTGTGGCACGTACATCGTAATACATGCCATTATACGCTTGGATGATTCCGGCTAAGTAAAGATAACCATCCACATAAGCAGGAGCATCCATATTTTTGTTGACATCGAGGTATTTTTCACAACTAGTAATCATGAAGAGAAGAAATGTCAGCAAAACAACGGAAAATGATATCTTTTTTATCATAGTTTCAATTTTTTAGCATTATCAATTATTTAAACGTCACACTTAAGCCAATTGAGTACCCTCTGGGATTAGGCAGTGCCCAGACATCCATTCCCTCACCACCTGTACCACCGAGAGCTGCGGATACCGTGTTTCCAACCGCATCAATACCGGAATAGTTCGTCCATACTAACAGGTCGTTACCAGCTACAAAAACACTTGCCTGCGATAAAGGTGTTTTCATCAGCCATTTAGAGGGTAAATTATAATTAAGACGCAGCTCCTGCAAACGCAGGTAACGAACATTTTTCTCCAGCCAGTCTTCGTCCCCACCGGTATAAGTCGTAGGAAAAGCACCGTATGCAACAGAAATGTTGTTTTTTGTGGGAGTGGCAGTGTTTTCATTTCCATCCTGTAAAACACCATTGAAGACCACAGTACCTTTTTCGCGAAGTTCAACTGACTCCTGGCTAAGACCGTATTGCATCATTAGACGTTTGGTTCCGTTTACAACTGTTGCTTTATATCGGCCTGAGAACATAGCATAGAGACGTAATCCCTTGTAACTGACATTGGAAGTTATACCAAAACGTAATTTTGGTTCGCGGTCACCGATTACGCTCCAGCTTCCACTTGTAACCGGAAGTCCGGTTGTAGGGCTGATTAAAATATCTCCTGCATCATTGCGCAGATATGCCAGACCTGTAAGAGATGTTACCGGAAAACCAACCTGAATACCGTTACGGATGTTTCCTGAGTTCCATGTATAAGCGTTATAATATTCTGTTACGTTTTTAGGAAGAAAAACGACTTCCGATTCAGTATGTGACGAATTAAATCCAAGATTCCAGGTCAGGCCGGATGCCATGCGGATGACATCTCCGTCAATATGAGATTCCCATCCCCAGGTTTTAAAAATACCCACATTCCTTGTGTTTAGTACGAATCCTGTACCATAACTCAACCGGAAGTTTTTAATAATCTGATTATCACAATAGGTCCAGAAATACGTGAAATCGGTATTTATTCTATCGCCAAAGAAACGACCTTCAAAACCTATTTCTTTTGAGGTTGTAAGTTCGGGCTTAAGATTTTTATTAGGACCAGTAAAACCATATCTGTAACCTCCACCCCATAAGAATGTAGGTTCCAATTGAGGATCAATCTCCAGAGGGCCGGCATCTTTACCAACCTGTGCAATAGTGCCACGAAGTTTTAGATAACTGATCGGTTTAACATTCTTAATGAAAGGCAATTCTGTGAGGATGAATGAGCCTTCGATAGACGGATAGAAATAACGGTTATTCTCTACAGGTAATGTTGATGACCAGTCATTACGTCCACGAAAGGTCAGATACGCCATCCTGTTATAACCGAACTCTAACTGACCTGAAAGGGCCTGTATCCTTCTTTTTGTTGTTCTCTGCGTTGAACTGATCGATAAAGGATCACAGTTGTTGATTGACTGAAAATCAATAACTGCAAATTTGGAACCTGTAGTAGCAAGTCGGGTTACCCCATTCTCAAGCTGGTGATATCCAAACTGAGCTGAAAAGGATAACTTTTTGTTGAGAAACTCATTTGAATAACCTGTAAGAATGTTCAGAGTCGGGTCCGAAAAGTCCGACTTTGTGATGTTATAATATCCTGTTCCATCCTGATAAGTATCATAATAAGGGTGTCTGGAGCCTATATAAGTCTGCATACCAACGTCCCAGCCAACCTGCAAACGAATAAATGCGTTTTTGACAGGAGTAATATTTGCTGATAAATTTGAGATGAAACGGTTAGACTCATCATAAAATTTATTTTTATATATTCCGTATAAAGGGTTAAGCAAATCCCCATCCAGATAATAAGCCGGTGCTGACATATGAGAACCGTCTGCAGCCAGATACTTTGACATGTCATCAACAATCGGCCAGAGCATCGCCCTGTATAATGGCCCTTCAGTACCTATAGGTACTTTGTTGTTATCAGTATTAGCATATTGCATTGAAGACTCAAAGTTTAACCAATCATTTATTACTGCTTTACCCGATAGCGACAGGTTAAACCTGGAAAACTCTGAGGTTTTAACAATACCCTTCTGATTTAGAGACGACGCCGATGCGCGCAGAGTAATTCTGTCTGTTCCTCCTTCAGCCGAGAAATTATGTTTTGATGTATAACCAGGCTGCAAGATGGCAGAAATATTGTCATAAAGGTTCACGCCGTCCGGATAAAGGCCTCCAAATCGATTTATATAATAATAGTTAGTAGTTCCATAATAACCGTTTGCATATTTGGTCTGGAACTCTGGGTAACCATAAGCATTATCCCAACGGAATGAATTGCTATAAGCTACTTTGCCTTTACCTAGTGATCCTTTTTTTGTTGTAATAATGATGGCTCCGCTTGAGGCATCCGAACCATAAAGTGCAGCGGCAGCGGCACCTTTTAATACAGTCATTGATTCAATGTCTTCAGGATTCATATCATTACCACGGGAGGCATAGTCAAGGTTGCGAGCCGAATAATATTCCAGGCTTGAACTACCGACAGAGTTAACCGGATCAAAGGTGGAGTTATTCATTGGTATACCATCAACTACATACAATGGCTGGTTATTACCGGAGATGGAGGTTATGCTTCTTAAAACCACTGTGTTTGAGGCACCAGGGGCCCCACTTGTTGATCCAACATTCATTCCGGCAATACGACCTTGTAACGCTGTTATAAAGTTGTCGCGACCAGATTCAATAATGTCCAAAGCCTTTACAGTCTGAACAGATGAGCCAATAGACCTGGCAACCCTTTTCATACCAAATTCAGCGGTAACCACAACTTCATCTATCATTTTAACATCCGGACTAAGTTGCACATCAATTCTGTCGGAACTTTCTACAATAACCTCCTTCGGAGTATAACCAATAGATGTAAAAACCAGTACCTGTCCGGGAGATGCGATAATTGAGTAAGAGCCATTCACGCCTGTACTCGTTCCCTGAGTTGTGGTTTTAATAACCACGTTTACTCCGGGCAAAGCTAGATTAGTGCTGGCATCACTCACAAAACCTGTAACGGTTCTGGGCTGGGAATTAGCGATTTGAGTAAGCAATATCCCCA
>Ga0265292_1001478_pt1 | contig 20558 bp, 13 predicted proteins | sample Munlanlewell296A_FD_189080 | JGI IMG/M metagenome (GOLD analysis project Ga0265292, IMG submission 189080) | Leachate microbial communities from a municipal landfill in Southern Ontario, Canada - Leachate well 296A | ecosystem: Engineered > Solid waste > Landfill > Unclassified | place: Canada... | reverse complement strand
ACCTATTACGACTTCTTTTTCAAAGATTATACCATGACCGCCGAAAGCCGGAAGGTAAATTCATGGGCATTTATTGTGGCAGGGCTGGTGCTGCTGTTGGCGTTGGGGAGCATGATTACAGCGCTGCTGCGGAAGCGGTAATTGGCAGGCCGGCCATTACCTCCGCCAGCCCCAAGTACCTCCCCCTGGTTCCTCCTTATGAAGGAGGGGGTTGGGGGAGGTACTTGAGGCAGGCTAAGGTAACATGGCCCCTTTTCTCCTATCTTTGTAACAATTTCCCTCTATTTTTGTCTTATAAAAATTACAAATTCAAACATATGAAAAAACTCGCTATCCTCTTCTCCGTTTTGATGCTGGTTTCCGGCACTTTTCTTTCTGCTCAGTCACTTGATGACGTTCTGAAAGAGCACTTTTCAGCCATCGGTCAGGACAAACTCCTGAAAGTTAACTCGATAAAAACCACGGGGAAAATGGTTACCCAAGGCATGGAAATACCATTTATCCAGATGTCAAAACGGCCCGATTGTTTCCGCGTGGAAGGCACTTTTCAGGGATTATCATTTATTCAAACTTATAATGGCAAAGAAGGATGGAGCCTCAACCCTTTTGCAGGAGTTACAGAACCTCAGCCATTCACAGAAGACGAGTTGAAATCGATGAAATACTCGGCTGATATCGATGGTATGCTTTGGAACTGGAAAGACAAAGGTTACACCGCAACCCTTGAGGGCAAGGAAGATATGGAAGGTACATCCTGCTTTAAAGTTAAACTGGTGACCAAAGATGGAGATGCTTTTACCTACTACCTCGACGGTGATTCGTATATGATGATTCGTTCCAACACAAAAGTCAAAGTGCAGGGTAATGAAACCGAAACTGATACTTACTACAGCAATTACATGCAGGTAGAAGGCATTGCCATACCGGGTAAAGTTGACACCAAGATGAACGGACAGGTAGTGATGACTATCGTAACGGATAAAGTCGAAATCAATCCCGACCTCGACAAAGCCCTTTTCGAAAAACCAACCAAATAACCTCTCACCTCTAACCATCTCCCCCATGAGTCTCAAGTTTCTCATCATCAGTCTTTTATCAATTGCTAGTATCTCTTCTTTGTCGGCCCAAGTGACCGATGCCACCTTCGGAGATATCCAGGGCCGGCAGATTGGACCGGCTAAAATGAGCGGGCGGATCTCCTGCATTGCCGCAGAAAATAAAGATCCGAATATCGTTTGGGTGGGTGCCGCCGGTGGTGGCGTGTGGAAGTCGCTGAACCAGGGAACCACATTCAAACCCGTTTTTGATGATTACACCCAATCAATCGGAACCATTACGATTGATCAGAGCCGCCCGGATACCGTTTGGGTAGGCACCGGTGAGGTTTGGGTCCGCAACAGTGTTTCTGTCGGAACCGGAATTTATCGAACAACAAACGGGGGCGACAAATGGGAGTTCAAAGGCCTGGAAAAAAGCGAACGGATCGGGCGGATTCTGATCGATCCTTCAAATCCTGATATTGTTTACGTTGCCGTGCTTGGTGCACTTTGGGGTGACAGCGAGGATCGGGGCGTTTATAAAACGACCGACGGAGGCAAAACCTGGACAAAATTACTGCACGTCAATCCATCAACCGGTTGTGCCGATATGGCTATGGATCCTCAGAATCCTTCATTGATCTATGCTTCCATGTGGGATTTTCGCCGGCAGGCTTATACTTTTCGTTCCGGCGGCCCGGGAAGCGCGCTCTATAAATCAACCGACGGCGGAGCAACCTGGAATAAAATTCACAACGGATTCCCCAATGAAACCCTTGGCAGAATTGCTGTTGCCGTTTCACCGATCGCCCCCCACTATCTGTATGCACTTGTTGAATCGGATAAATCAGCTCTCTACCGTTCATCCACCCAGGGATCCTCCTGGGAAAAGATGAGCGATCAAACCATGGCCGGCGAAAGGCCATTTTACTTCAGCCTGCTCGTACCCGACCCGGTTGAATCAGAACGTATCTATAAGCCCGGTTTTACTTTATGGGTCAGTTCCAATGGTGGAAAGATTTTCCAGAATCCATCAGTCAGCGGAGGGGCCTATCATAGCGATACCCATGCACTCTGGATCAGTCCGGTGGATAACCGCCTGATATATATGGGAACAGATGGCGGGGTATACATCTCTGCCGACAAGGGGAACACCTGGCGGTTCGTTCAGAATCTGCCGGTGTCGCAATTCTATCATGTAAGCGTCGATCAAAAAGAACCCTATAATGTTTACGGAGGATTGCAGGATAATGGTTCCTGGATGGCCCCTTCCAGGAAATCCGGGGGAATCAGGAATTCTGACTGGAAAAATATCGGTTTCGGAGATGGTTTCTACGCTTATGGTGATCCAACTGATCCCGATGTTACCTATGCTCAGTATCAGGGCGGCAGGATCTCCCGTACAAACCATAAAACGGGTGAAAGCAAATATATCAAACCATTCCCCGATGAAGGCACCAGCGCACTGCGCTTCAACTGGAATACCCCCGTGGTTTTTGGCGAAAAATCAGGCTGGCTTTATGTTGGCGCTCAATATGTTTTTCGCTCCAAAGACAAAGGGGATTCGTTTGAACGAATCTCTCCCGACCTCACCACTAACGATCCGACCCGTCAGAAACAGGAGCAATCCGGTGGCCTGACAATCGATAACAGTACTGCTGAAAACAATACCACGATTTTTTCAATCGACGAATCGCCTCTGGATGAGAACATTATCTGGGCTGGCACCGACGATGGAAACATCCAACTGACAACCGACGGCGGTAAATCCTGGAATAAACTCAATGATGCTGTTCAGGGACTGCCTCCGCTGGCTTTCATTTCCCACATCGATGCTGATCATTATAATAAGAATGCTTCCTGGATCACCGTTGATGCCCACCGCAACGGCGATCTGAAACCTTTTGTGTTTTACACGGATGATCTCGGAAAGACTTGGAAATCACTGGCAACTCCGACCATTGAGGGATTTTGCCATGTGATCAAACAGGACCCGGTCAATGCAGATCTTATTTTCCTCGGTACTGAATCAGGCCTTTTTATCAGTATCAATCATGGAAAAGAGTGGGTTCGGTTTAAAACCAAGGTTCCGCAAACCGGTATTTATGACATGGCTTTCCAATCGGTTAAAAATGACCTGGTTCTGGCTACTCATGGACGGGGAATCATTATTATAGATGATCTAACCGCTCTGAGAAACCTGACTCAGCCGGTTCTTTCGCAGGACTTTGCTTTTCTGCCTGTCAGGTCCTACTACTTTACCTCTGAAACAGGATTACAGGATTTTGGAAGCGATGCTGAATTCATCGGCCGCAATCCATCCGGTGCGGCCAGTATCTGCTATTATCTGAAGAAAAGACATGTTTTCGGTGAGATGTATCTGGAAATTTATGATTCAAATGGCAAATTCCTGAAAAAACTCCCTGCCGGCAACCGTAAGGGAATTAACATTGTTCAGATCCCGACAGCCATGGAGCCTCCAAAAGTTCCCAAATCTCCCAATATGCTGGGAGAAGCAGCCTTTGGACCGGTATATCAGCCCGGATCTTATTCAATCAAGGTAGTTAAAGGCACCGATACCTATACCACAAACCTGGTTTTAAACGATGTACAGAATAGCAAGCATACAGCTGACGACCGGAAATTACAGCGTGAGACCCTGATGAAGGCATACAAAATGCTGGAAAAACTGGCCGCAATTGATGATCAGATTCTGGCCACCCGGGATGCACTGAAAGCCAAAGCTGCAACATCCAAAGGATCAAATCTGAAGAAAATACAGGCCACGATTGCCGAATGCGAAAAGATGCATGAGCAAATCTCAGCTACGCAGTCGGGTGAAGGTGGAATTACCGGTCAGGTTCGGCTCCGTGAAAATATTGGAGAAATCTATATGGCCGTTGGTAACTATAGAGGTAAGCCAACTAACCTTCAGATTAAGGCATTGGAGCTTTACGACAAGCAGGTTCAGAATTTTGCCACCAAAATGGAGACGATGATGAAGACAAGACTGTAAGACGGTAAGACGAGAAGAGAGGAAGAGATATTAGAGATTAGGGGTTAGAGGTTCGGGGGTGAGGATTGCAGTGTGTCCCTTATTAGTTGCCACTAGATTTATCTAGTGGTCTGAAGGTGAGTAATTTAAATGGGCTTTAGCCCAATCTGATCTGAAATATCAATTGCCTTCCGGCTTTCGGCTGACGGACAATCCCATACGGCTGAGCTGGTCGAAATGGTTTAAACAAGGAGAAGATATGAAACCTGCAAAACTGGATTAAATTTATAAATTTGAACGAATAACTAAACTCAGATCTTATGCCAAATCTTCTTACACTCGGATGGATCGATTATGTGATAATAATCATCTATTTCATGTTCGTTATAGGTATTGGATGGGCTCTCAAGCGTTATATGAGTTCTTCCAAAGCATTCCTTGAGGCTGGGCGTTCACTTCCGGCATGGGTTACCGGACTGGCATTCATTTCAGCCAACCTGGGTGCCCTTGAAGTTATCGGGATGTCGGCATCCGGCGCACAGTACGGGATGGCAACTACCCATTTCTACTGGATTGGAGCTATACCTGCGATGATCTTCCTGGGCCTCTTTATGATGCCGTTTTATTATGGATCGAAAGCCCGCTCCGTACCGGAATATCTTAAGTTGAGGTTCGACGAGAAAACCCGGGGATTAAATGCGATTGCTTTTGCCCTGATGACGGTTCTCGCGTCGGGAATCTCAATGTATGCCCTGGCTGCTTTGATGGAAAAGCTTCTGCACTGGCCCTTTGATGTATCCGTATTGGTATCAGCAGGAATCGTGCTTGTATATACCTACCTGGGAGGGCTCTCTTCTGCCATTTACAATGAAGTGCTTCAGTTCTTTATCATAGTTATCGGGCTATTCCCGCTGGTTTTCCTGAGTCTGAAGGATGCCGGCGGTTGGGGCGCCATGAGCGACACCCTTACGGAAGTAGCCGTTGGTAAAGGATTCCAGCCTGGTGCCTGGACACAGATGTGGTCCCACGCGGGATCTACTTCTTCCAATCCCATGGGTGTTGAATGGTTCGGTATTCTGATGGGACTCGGATTTGTCCTGTCGTTCGGGTACTGGTGCACCAACTTCCTGGTTGTTCAGCGAGCAATGGCTGCCAATTCCATGAACGCAGCAAGGAAAACACCGCTGATCGGCGCCCTTCCTAAAATCTTCATCCCGTTTCTGGTAATTGTTCCGGGTATGGCAGCAATGGCACTTGCATCAAAAGGAACCCTTTCCCTTGATCTCATGCCCAATGGCAGTCCGAATTATAACTCAGTGATCACTTCGATGCTCAGCCACTATTACCCGTCAGGCATTCTTGGACTCGGGCTCACGGCTTTGCTCGCTTCCTTTATGTCGGGGATGGCCGGTAACGTTTCCGCATTTAATACCGTCTGGACATACGATATCTATCAAAGCTACATCAAGCCCGGCCAGAATGATATGCATTATTTAAAAGTCGGACAGATTGCTACCATTTTCGGAGTAGCCCTCAGCATTGGTGCCGCTTACATGGCCAAGCAGTTCGGAAACATTATGGATTTCCTGCAAATGATCTTTTCAATGGTCAATGCACCTCTGTTCGCCGTTCTTTTCCTTGGAATGTTCTGGAAACGTGCTACCGGAAACGCTGCTTTCTGGGGACTCCTGGTGGGAATCGGCTGTGCATTGATTCATCATGGTTTAACCATCCCCGTTGGCGCTAACCCGAGCGATATTATAAAAGGCGGATGGATCAGTGTCGTCCATACCTACCCCAGCGGAATGGCCCAGAGTTTCTGGACCGCTATTATCGCCTGGACATCGGCAACCTTTTTCACTGTCGGACTCACATTCCTGACCAAACAGCTTAAAACCAATGAAGATCTCAAAGGACTGGTTTATTCACTCACCCCGCGACTTATCGACAAAGATGACAAATGGTATAACCGTCCTGTCGTCCTTGCTGTTATCGTTGGAATCATCACATTAGTATTATCCATTATTTTCTGGTAGGAAAAACAACTATGAACCCCTCACGTACTAAAGTTCAAATAGGACATCAGGACAATTGAGGGCTCCATGAGTACAAAACAAATTTGACAAATTCTAAAAAACTTTATACGAATGAAACTAGATATTAAAATTCCGATCGGCCTGCTTTTTACCATATTCGGCCTCATTCTTTCAGTGTATGGATTGGCTACAGGCAGTGATGCAGAAATCTATGCCAAATCCCTTGGATATAATGTTAACCTTTACATTGGGTTGTTCATGTTTGTTTTCGGAGTGTTTATGCTGATTCTGTCACGCAAAACCCTCAAGGAGATCAAATAGCAGGATATCAACCAAAGAATATGTTTATTAAAATTATCCTGCAATTAATTTCAAAACCCTATAGAAGTTTAAGCAAATAGTGTAAATTTGATCGATAATTAACGTGCGCTAATTATGGACTGGAGTAATAAAACCATTCTGATTGCTGAAGACGAAGATTCCAACTATCTCTATCTGGAAGCAGTATTACAGAAAACCGGTGCCTCACTCCTTTGGGCACGAAGCGGTGAAGAAGCTATCGATGCATGCAAACAGAATCCAAAAATTGATCTGATACTCATGGATCTGCAGATGACAAATATCAATGGCTATGAGGCTTGCTACCAAATAAAATCTATGTTTCCGAATGTCCCCCAGATTGCCCAAACCGCTTTTGCAATGGCTGATGATGAGAAAAGGGCTATGGATGCCGGTTTTGATGCCTATATTTCAAAACCGATCAGAAAGGGGAACCTGCTCACTATTGTTGGAAGGTTTCTGGGGTCTCTCGAATAATAATTTCCCCGATGTTCCGGGTAATCCTTTGTATCTGCGCTCTCCTGGTTCTGCAGATAAATTTTTCGTTTGCGCAAGATTACCGTATCGAAAACATCACCTCCGAATATATTCGAATTGAAAAAGGTTTATCTCAAAATACGGTAAACTGTATCCATCAGGACAAGGAAGGATATATCTGGGCCGGAACCTGGAGCGGATTGAACCGGTTCGACGGTTATTCATTCAGAACTCTGAACATCAACATGGTCAATCCTTCACTTGGACTGACACAGGCCACGATCGTAGGCCTGGCCGAAGATACACTGGGCTATATCTGGGCAGCCTGTACCAAAGGTTTGAACCGCATCTCGAAAAAAGATTTTTCGGTAACTCAATTCACCGAAGAACAGAATGTCGGGAACGGGATGGCCTCCGACAGTATTAATGTCTTATACACCGACAAAAAAGGATTAATCTGGATAGGAACAAACAAAGGAGTTCTGATTCTCGACCCTAACACCCTTAGATTTACACATATCGAGCATAATCCCAGGGACTTTACAACTATCAGCTCTAACAAGGTAACCAGTTTCGCTGAAGATTCCGGCGGATCGGTATGGATCGGCACCAGCCTCGGGCTCAATAAACTCAATCCTGAAACAGGCCAGATTATCCGTTTTTATGGTGATGGCCAAAATGGACATCTCGTGACTTCTGAGATAACCGCATTAAATATTGACCGTACGGGCAATATCTGGATCGGAACACCAGCAGGACTTCAATGCTACAAACCCTTAAATAGATCTTTTGCCTATTATCCGATCAAAAAAACAACCACAACGCTTTTCCAATCCTCTGAAAACTTTATCAATTGCATTTACACGGATCAGGAAAACAATATTTGGGTTGGAACTCGCGAAAGCGGATTGCTCGTATTCGACCCGATCAGGCAAAGGTTTATCAATATGCAGCAAAAAATTCCCGAAAGCGACTATTTCTCCTACACTTCTTTCTGGTCAATCATTCAGGACCGGAATGGACTTTTCTGGCTCGGGACATCCCACAAAGGTCTGGTTAAACTCGTTCCGGATCCACATGCTTTTTATGAGATTATCAAGTTCTATTCTACCTTCGGGATCGTCGAACCAACACCGGGTTCGCTCTGGTTTGGCACTCAGGATGGTGTACTGATCTGGAACCGGAATAAAAAATCCACTCGATTTATTAAACATGCCGATAATAATCCGAACAGCATTTGCGGAAACCAGTTAACCGACCTTTTTAATGATCCTCCATACGTTTGGATCGGTACCCGTACAGGGTTAAATCGCATCAGAACAGATAATCTGACCAATAAAATTTACGTTCCGGATAATTCAGGAAATTCGATCGCCGGAAATATCATCTGGCATATTAAGAAGGATTCAAAAGGAAATTATTGGTTTGCCACTAACAATGGACTTAGCCGGTTCGATAATTCCACTGGCATTTTTACCAATTATTATCATGATCCGGATAATTCCAACAGCCTGAGCAACAACTCCTGCCTTGGTGTTTTCGAATTGTCGCCGGGCATTTTTCTTATATCTACCCAGAACGGATTAAATGAATTCAACCAAACAACCGGAAAATGGAAAAATTACCTGTCTGTTCCCGGCAATGCAACTACGATAGGAACCAGTTACGTTTTCGGTGTTTTCAAAGATTCTCAGGGTGAGCTGTGGGTTTACACCAATGGCGGTGGTTTATGCACCTTCGATCCACGTTCGGGCACCTTTGAACGATACACCACGGCTGACGGACTTTCCGACAACATTGTGTACGGAATCTATGAGGATAAAGACGGTATTTTTTGGCTGCCTACCAACAACGGCCTCTCACGGTTCGATCATCGGAATGATGAATTTACCAATTTTGATGTTCAGGATGGTCTGCTAAGCAATGAATTCAATAAAAATTCAATTTATGCAGCCGAAAATGGAGAGGTTTTTCTCGGTGGTGTAAACGGGGTTATCGCCTTCTTTCCGCGAACGACCTTACGAACATCAAAAGCGCCGACTGCCCGGATAACAGGATTTACCGTTCATGGTACTCAAAAAAAATATGATATCCCCATCGCTGATACCATATGGATTCCCTCATCCGACAATACCTTTAGCATTACATTTTCAGTCATGGATTTTCTGAATCCATTTAAAAACCAGTTTACCTACTTTCTGGAAAATTCCGATAAAAGCAAAACTCAACTTCCTCCCGGCCTGCACCAGGTTGACTACCGCAATGTGGTTCCCGGGCACTATTCTTTCAGGATCACCGGAACCAATAGCCTGGGCGTCAGAAGTAATGAAGTGGTAACTTCAATAATAATAGTCCCCGCCTGGTATCAGACCAAAGTCTTCCTTTTTATGACCAGCTTCACAATCTTTCTGATAATCGGGACCATTATATTTCTGAGAATTAATAGTTTGCGTAATAAGCATGAGATGGAGAAAAGACTCCTAACTATCCGAAATGAGTTGATCCGGTCGCAGAAATTTGCTTTACGCTCCCAAATGAATCCTCACTTCATTTTTAATTCACTGAACTCTATTCAGAATTTTGTTCTGAAAAACGATGTCGATTCAGCCAATTATTATTTATCCAACTTCTCTACCCTAATGAGAAAGGTTCTGGAATACTCTCAATATAACCACATTACCCTTTACGAAGAACTGGAAATGATCCAGCTCTACCTGAAAATGGAGCACATGAGGTTCAGTAAAAAATTTGAACTGGAAATCAAAGTAGACCCCAAAATTGACCAGCATCTGGTCAGAATTCCACCGATGCTTCTCCAGCCCTATCTCGAAAATGCCATCCTTCATGGTCTTCAGCTGATCAAGCATAAAGGTTTACTTGAGGTTCTCATCAGCGATCATGGCGATTATATGGTGATCAACATTGTTGACAACGGAATCGGCCGAGAAAAAGCCAAAGCCATCAGGGAGCGGTCCGGACATAAATCCAGAGGGCTGGCAAATATTGAAAAGAGAATTCAGCTATACAACTCCATAAGCAACAAGCCATTATCGGTCAATATATTCGATATTTTTAATGATCAGGGTGAACCTTCAGGAACACGTGTCGAGATTACTGTTCCTTATGATATTGAAGATCATCCCCAAGAAATTCTATAATGAGAAGAATAATTCTGATGGTATGGATTGCCGCATTGGCAGGTACCTGTTGGGCGCAGCCGCTGATGATGTCAAAAGAGCGTTACCGCCACCAAGCGTGGTGACCTGCCAACGTGTATTGTATCGATTTACTCGCTCAACGGCAACCTGATCCGTCGCTTTACGAAAGATGCCGAAGTGACCTATCTGGATTGGGATTTGAAAAACCAATATGGTATTCCGATCGCCAGCGGGGCCTATATTGTTCATGTCAACGCACCGGGAATCGGTGAAAAAGTATTGAAATTCTTCGGAGCTTTAAGACCGCAGGATCTCCAATCACTCTAAGCGCTCAGTGTCTGCCATTCTTTTCATCTTCTTGTCTTATAGTCTTCCAGTCTTAAAGTCTTAAAGTCTTATCGTCATTCTTTAACTGCCTTCAGCATAGCTGCATAACCTCCGCCAGGTGCCATCTTGATTTTAATTGATTCACCGGATGTTACTGTACTTTCTTTCCTTGCATAATCCTCGGCGTACTGATCGGCATTGATTCCATCAACAAATTCAATCAGGGTGTAGGTTCCTGCTGGCAGAAAATCCAGCTTAACTTCTAATTCCCTTGGGGTCCAGTCGTTTAAGGCACCGATAAACCAACCACTGCCTTTCTGACGGGCAACAGCAATATAATCACCAACTTCCAGCGGCCGAACGTTACGGTCCCTGATCAGTTTTTCTGTTAAAACATAGTGGGGGAACTTCACTTTTAATGTATTACCATTGGTCCCATACAAATACAATCCCGGATAATCTTCGAGATCGGCCTCAGTAATCAATATGCTGATCCCATCCTTCCGGTCAACCATGAGCGGAGTGGAAGAAAGGGTATCCGGACCGATCTCAGAAAGAGGCAAATACTGGTATGATCGCTCGCTATGGGTAAACATGGAAACATCCGTTGGGATAAAGAGATTCTCATCGGCCGGAAAAGAATCTCCATTTCTGCAAAACGATCAGGTATCTGCTTCCGCTTCTGAGCCACAGCCGGTGTTATCATTTCATCTACTATCCTCCTGTGCACCGATCTTACTTTTGGTGATGACCCAAGGTCCTTTCCATCAGTGGTTTCCATACCGATAGGCCCTAATGTGGTCATTTCTTTATCGAGATAAAAACACGTGGCTGTAATCCCGGCCTTCTTATCAACCGTGACCACCATTTTGGCTTTTCCTCCAAGAGAAATCAATACATACTCCTCAGCAAATGTCACTCCTACCGCAAAAACAAAAATTCCAATTAAAGCTACTAACCTTCTCATTATCAATAATATTAAATTAAACCTCTAACCTCTAACCTCTAACCTCTAACCTCTTAACCTCTAACCTCTAACCTCTTAACCTCTAACCCCTAACCTCTTAACCTCTAACCTTCTTCAAATTCCTTGTATCCATATAAAATCGAGCCCAATCGGGCCCGGCTTATCCCCGGCCGGTTTTATCGTCAGAACATGTATACCTTCGGTAAGATCAAGGCTTTCCGTTGATATGTTCCGGGCGACACTCCTGAAGGAGGTCGACAGATCCACAATATCAGCACCATTAAACATGATCGGTTTATTATCCAGCATCAGTTCCATTTTTCCTCCTCCTGCTGTGCGGGCAACCGTCAGGTTGATTCTGAATTTACCGGTTTTTGTAGCTGGCAAAAGAAGGGTAAGCGAATCACTTTTCGATAGCGGTTTCCAGAATACCATCTGTTTGGCTGACCACATCGGATCTTTCACCAGCTCGATATTCTGCGGTTTAAAAAGAATATTTTCCACCTGATAAAATATCGAATTCCCGGCTGCCCCGGCTGCTTCGGGCCACCAGTCCGCAGGAAGTTCAAGCTGGCGGACATCAGATTTGGTAATCACCAAATGATCATCATGTGCTCCCGGAACCGCATAAGTATAAACCATTCTTGCGTATGAAAAATGATCGACGGCCCGATGACTGTATAGTTCCATAAAGAAGTCGAAGCTCTTATCAAATGGAATATTATCCAAAATATGCCAGCGGTAATTGGTCACAAAACCACGGTTAGCCGGACCATCATTCCTGGGTTGGCCACAATAGCCATAATCGAACAGTTCCTCTGATGACCAGGCATAGTTATAATAATCTTCAGATCCGGTGCCAATAAACGATGGTTTCAGGTAATCATCGATAAAAATTTTTTCATCACCCTCGCCCCACCAGTTGCCCGCCGAAGAAGGGACCGAGGTTGGATTCAACAGGTAACAGGCAGCACCAACCATCCTGCCCTTACCACGGATCAGCAGGTATGGAATATCTTTCACCTGCCGCGGATCAGCCAGCAGCTCATGATTTACACGCCACCGTGCCCTGAAGTGCATACTGGTTCCATCTTTCCATTCGTAGGGCTTAGTCACGACTTTGGCTATCACGGTAACCTCCTGGTCTCCCATATTTTCCATCATCACCTGGGCCGAATCTTTGAAGGGCATAAAATACCGGCACACCATTCTTCCATCATCGAGCACTGTAAAAGGCAGAGATTCATAAGGATTTATACCCGGGGCTGCCCCAAAAAAATCTCCCACGGGTGATTGAACCTGTCCCCAGGGCGATCCATCAAACCTGATCTCCAGAATGGTCTGCCGCAGAGCCTTTTCCATATTCTGAGCGGCAACAAAAACAGCGAGCCGCTTAATTCCGGCACTTCCGGTTACCGATTTAACCACCTTTTTCTCACCCGGTTTCAGCCAGATAGTTTCATAAGCCGCATTAAACAAAACGGTATCGAGGTATTTAAATGGTTCTGCGAGTATGGCAGCCGCATGGTTGAGTTTCTCCTGATTTTTCTGTATATCCTTAACTGTAAATGTTTTAACTCGTGTGCCCTGATCATACAATCTTAATTGAACATGATAAAAATGCAGATTCGACAGGTCGCCCTTCCAAACCATACGGCAGCCCTTCGAAAAAGGAATCGGGTAATAGGAGGCCATATTCTGATTAATGCTGCCTGTCCATTCCGTTTTGGGCTTCTCTTTCAGGAAAGCCTCATAAGTATGGAGAAAAAACGGTTTTGCCAAGCCATTATAAACCGGATCCTTCTCCTGATCCAACCAAACCATCAGTTCTCCGGCGATTTGAGCCGTCCAGAGCCTGACAATCGCACCGGGCCCCTTCACATCACAAATCAGGTACTCCCCTATCCCTTTTGAATCAGGCTTTTTAATCACTTCCAGAAACCCCGGTATCGGCTCGCCGCCAAATCCGTCATCATTTGCAAACCATCCCGGTTTATCCGGACTAACAGTTCTCCTGTCATAGGAAGAATACTGAACCGAGCGAAACCCTGGAATCGGATATTCGGCCAATTGCCGCAAATCTGTAAGCTCATTAATCAGTGATGTAGTGGTAACTTCCTGTCCCTGTACTACTTGAAACACCGATATGATAGCTGCGAAAATTAATGATTTAAGTATTGTTCTCATCGGTTACTGTTTTGTAAATTCGTCGGCTTTGGCGAACCGTGAAAATAAGACTTTTCGCTAAAACCGTTAATAAAACACTTAATAAATAGAAGCATGAAACACATCCAAAAGCTCAGGGTCCCTGCCCTGTTTTTTGTTTTGGCCTTTATCCTGAATCCGGTTTGGGTTGCAGGCCAGGAAAAGGAACCTGCGGAAAACAAACCCGAATTTCAAATGACCATTCTGAAACGGATTCCTGGCAGCTTACAGACGACCATGCCATACACCTTACCGGAATCGCTCAGGATCAGTTCGGTAACAAGTACTATCTCGAGAAAAATTCATGGGGAGAAGGCGGAAAATATAAAGGTTATTCCTACATCTCATCTGCTTGCCTTAAATTGAAGAGTACCTGCATTATGGTGAACAAGAATGGCATACCGCAGGAAATCAGAACTAAACTTGGTACCTAGCTCCCTGAAGTACCTCCCCCTGCGCTAAACTTATAAACCGTCGTATGCTTATACCTCTGTCCGGGCTCCAGCACAGTCGATGGGAATGTTGGTTGATTTGGTGAATCGGGGAAATGCTGGGTTTCCAGACAGAAGCCCCAATGCTGGTTATATTTAATATTACCTGATCCGGTTAAAATTCCGTTCAGAAAATTGCCTGAGTAAAACTGCACACCCGGCTCGGTGGTAAATACTTCCATAACGCGACCGCTGGCCGGCTCTTTCACCCTGACAACCTTACGCAGCTGGGTTACACTGTCGGATAGTACATAGTTGTGATCATATCCACCATCCACCTGGGCGATCCGCTCACCAATGGTATGCGCCTGAGTGAAATCCATCGGAGTTCCGGCAACCGGCCTGAGTTCACCTGTGGGAATGAGGGTTGAATCAACCACCGTATAGCGATCTGCTGTTATCTGCATTTCATGACCAAGAATATCGGTTTTGGCATTACCCGTGAGGTTAAAATAACCGTGATGCGTAACATTTACCGGGCAAGGCTGATCTATCTTTCCGTCATAATCGCATTTCAAACTATTATCGTTCATCAAGGTATAAAAAACAGTGATAGTCAGGTTCCCGGGATAACCCTCTTCCATGTCTTTACTGAAATAACTCAACTTAACTCCCTGTCCTTCTGCGTTTTCAAATGGCTCACTATCCCAAACCACCTTATCAAATCCTTTAAGGCCGCCATGCAAATGGTTCGGACCGTTATTGGTTGCCAGTACGAAATCTCTTCCGTTCAGTGAAAATTTACCCTTTGCGATCCTGTTGCCATAACGACCGACAATGGCACCAAGGTAACAGCAGTTGTTGATATAAGGATCAGTCCAGTAAGCCTCCGGACGATCAAATCCAAGAACTACGTTCTCAAATTTGCCCGATTTATCGGGAGCAGTCAGTTCGGTGACAATGGCTCCATAATTGGTAATCCTGGCTGTCATTCCTTTCGCATTCGTCAGCGTATACAGAACAACTTCTTTCCCATCTACCAGTCCCACAATTTCTTTTTTGATTTTCATAGCTTCATCTGTTGTTTTTTGCTGTTTGGTTTTGCATCCTGAAATCATCAGCAGCGAAAGCCCGATAAAGGACATTTGCAGTACTAAATCCCTGGTTTTCATAGTCTTGATTTATATTGATCGACTTAAGCAAGTATAGTGTTTTTTGTACAATTAATGCCTCGCCGGTCTGATTTTATTCTATTTTTACGAACACATAACGCATAACATCCAAACTCAATATGACAACCGAGATTTTAAAAAAAGAATGGGCCGAAAGATATCCCGCTTCCGGTTCCCCGATACAGTTCTATTTCTCACCCGGACGGGTCAATCTGATAGGTGAACATACCGATTACAATGGCGGATATGTATTCCCCTGTGCCCTCAGCTTCGGAACATACCTGGCTGTCCGGAAAATTGACGAACCGGTTATCCGCATGGCCACAACGAATTTCGATTTCAAAGCCGAGATCCCGGTTACACCGGCTTACCATAAAATCGGCGAAGAATGGGTGAACTACCCGTTGGGCGTAATCAGTGAACTGACCAAGCGAGGAATCAAAATACCCGGACTCGAGATGCTATTCTCCGGAAACATCCCGAACAAAAGCGGGCTCTCGTCCTCGGCATCCATCGAACTCGTAACTGCAGTTGCCTTGAACGATCTGCTTAATCTTGGCATCTCCCGGATTGAGCTCGTAAAAATCGGTCGGGCTGCCGAAAACCACTTTGTCGGGGTTAACTGCGGCATCATGGATCAGTTCGCGGTAGGTATGGGCAAAAAAGATCATGCCATCTTCCTGAAATGTGATACGCTTGACTATGAACTTGTTCCGATTAAACTCGAGGGATATAAGCTCGTCATTGCCAATACCAATAAATCGCGCGGCCTTGCCGATTCGAAATACAACGAACGTGTTGCGGAGTGCCAAACGGCTGTCAAAATGCTAAGTGCAGGAAAACCGATATCACTCTTGGCAGAAATGAACCTTGGAGATTTCTCGGTTTATGATCATCTCATCACCGATGAGGTTATCAAACGCCGGGCCCGGCATGTGATTTCAGAGAACAACCGCACATTCGAAGCCGTGGAAGTTTTAAAAGCAGGTGATCTGATCCGGTTCGGTCAGTTGATGAATGCATCGCACGATTCCCTGCGCGATGATTATGAAGTAACCGGAATCGAACTCGATACCCTGGTTGCAGAATCCCGGAAAATACCCGGAGTCATCGGATCACGTATGACTGGCGCCGGCTTCGGCGGTTGCACCGTCAGCCTCGTAAAAGACGAATCTATCAACCGGATGATCAAAGAAGTCGGCGAAAGCTATCTCTCAAAAACCGGTTTGAAAGCTGATTTCTACGTCGCTGAAATCGGCAACGGAGCACAGAAGATTAGCTGATGTGCTGATGTGCTGATGTGCTGATGTGCTAATGTGCTGATGTGCTGATGTGCTGATGTGCTGATGTGCTGATTTTAAGATATCTGCTTATCGTTGCCTTGTCATCCCCGCGAAGGCGGGGACCCCTTGACGCTTCACTGAGTTCCTGAAACTCTGAAACTCTGAAACTCTGAAACTCTGAAACTCTGAAACTCTGAAACTCTGAAACTCAAATATTATGCGCCCAAATCTCAAATTCTCCCGATGTCCCGTTATCTTCCTTCTTCTCGTCTTCTTCTTTATCGTTTGTTGTAAAAATCAAACACAAAAAAAACCTATGGAAGAGCAATCTGCACCAACAGTTTATCAACCCGGAACTTTCGGGTACGACCTCAGGTTCCTGAATGAACATCAGAAAACAATCGTATTGAAGCGCGACGAAGCCATGATTGCCCTGATCCCGGGATATCAGGGAAGGGTGATGACCTCGGCTTCTTCCGGAATGAACGGCATGAGCTATGGCTGGATCAATTACAAACTGATTGAGTCCGGTAAGAAAGCAGCCCATTTCAATAATTACGGCGGTGAAGAGCGGCTGTGGCTCGGACCGGAAGGCGGGCAGTTCAGCATCTTTTTTGCCCCGGGTGTTCCGTTCACATTCGAGAACTGGCAGGTCCCGGCTCCGATCGATACGGATACTTTCGACCTGGTTTCAGCCAACGACACCATGGCCGTTTTCCGCAAGAATATTCAGCTGGTTAATTACAACAATGTCAGGTTCAATCTGATGATTGACCGTACCGTCACCCTTCTCACCAGGAGCCAGATTGAAGCCCGGACCGGAATCAGCCTGCCGGCCGGTGTGCAGCCTGTCGCATATGAGACAAACAACCTGCTGACCAATACCGGCAAAATCGCCTGGACACGCGAAGGCGGATTACTTTCGATCTGGATGCTGGGTCAGTTGATATCTTCACCTACCAATGTTGTTATGGCTCCTTTTGTTGAAGGACCAGAAGATAAACTCGGCCCGTTTGTCAACGATAGCTATTTCGGTAAAGTCCCGGCTGACCGGCTGAAAATCCTCAAAAACCTCATTCTCTTCAAAGCAGATGGACTGCAGAGAGGCAAAATCGGGCTCTCCCCGCTCAGGGCAAAAAAGTTTATCGGAAGTTATGATTTCGGCAAGAAAGTATTAACCATACTATTCTACAATAAGCCTGATACCTATGTAGGTTATGTGAATTCCATGTGGGAAATCCAGGAAAATCCTTTTGCGGGTGATGTGCTCAATTCCTATAATGACGGTCCGCTGGAGGACGGAAGCCAGTTGGGGCCATTCTACGAGCTCGAAGATTCTTCCCCCGCAGCCGCACTGAAACCAGGTGAAAATCTGAAACATCTGAACCTCACAATCCACCTGACCGGAGAGGAAAGTGCACTAAATGATGTACTGGTAAACCTGTTTGGAATCACAGTGAATGAGATCCGGCAATCATTTTCCAAATAATATTGAAGGATTGTGAAAAATAGCTTCGGAACTATTGATTACCTGATCTTTATCGGTTATTGCGGTCTCATTATCTTCATCGGTTTATTCGTCTCCCGCACCCGCAAGGGCAAGAAAAAAACAGCCAAAGATTACTTTCTGGCCGATAAATCGCTACCCTGGTGGGCCATCGGGTCATCTCTGATTGCAGCGAACATATCTGCCGAGCAATACATCGGCATGTCGGGAAGCAGTTATGCCATCGGGCTGGCCATCGCATCCTATGAGTGGATAGCAGCTTTAGGACTGATTGTGGTTGGTGTTTTCATTTTACCAATCTTCCTCAAAAAAGAGATCTACACGATGCCGCAGTTCCTCCAGATGCGGTTCGATAACCGGGTACGCACAACGCTGGCAACTTTCTGGCTGCTGGTTTATGTTTTCGTCAACCTAACCTCAGTGATGTGGCTCGGAGCCCTGGCCCTGAATACGATTATCGGAATACCGGTCTTCTGGGGAATAATTGGCCTGGCACTGTTCGCTGCCGTCTATTCCATTTATGGCGGGTTAAAAGCTGTCGCCTTGACGGACGTTGTTCAGGTCATCTTCCTGATTGGCGGCGGCCTCATCACCACCTGGTTAGCTCTTAAAGCCATCGGTGGCGGAGACGGTGCAATCGCCGGATTTCATAACCTCACGAGCCAGGTGCCTGAAAAATTCCACATGATTATCCGGAAAGGCGATCTGATGATACCTGATGGAAAAGGCGGAACGATGGATGCCTGGACTATCCTCCCCGGGTTAAGTGTTATTATCGGAGGAATGTGGGTCGCCAATATCGCCTACTGGGGCTTCAATCAGTATATCATCCAGAGAGGCCTCGCTGCAAAATCCATCGCAGAAGCACAGTATGGTATGGTCTTCGCAGGTTTTCTCAAGCTTTTAATTCCCCTGATCGTGGTTATCCCGGGTATCGCGGCTTATCTGATTTCAAAAGATCCGGCAGCCTATGGGATAGAGGGTGCTGCCGGGATTACAAAATCCGATCAGGCATACCCATGGTTACTCCATAACATCGTTCCGATGGGAGTCAAAGGGTTAGCCTTTGCAGCCCTGGTTGCGGCTATCGTATCCTCGCTGGCTTCCATGCTAAACTCCACATCTACCATCTTTACCATGGATATTTATCGCTCCTGGCATAAAGAGCCGGTCAGCGAAGCCAAACTCGTCAGGGTTGGCCGGCTCACGAGCTTCATCGCCATGATCATCGCCGTTGTTGCAGCTAAGCCTCTTCTGGGCAGCCTCGATCAGGCCTTCCAGTTCATTCAGGAGTTTACCGGTTTTATCACACCCGGTGTTTGCGCCATCTTCCTGTTCGGACTTTTCTGGAGACGCACCACCTCTAATGCCGCTCTATGGGGCGTCGGCTTGAGTATTCCGATCTCCTTTGCCTTCATGGTTTTCCTGCCTCAGGTACCATTCATGAACCGTTGGGGATACGTATTTCTCATTCTCGCCGCGATCATGATCACCATGAGCCTGTTAGAATCAAAGACCGATCATCCGAAAGCAATCATCCTTGAAAAAGGCATCTTCAAAACCACCGGAATGTTCAAATTTTGGGCTATAATTTTGATTGGCGTGCTCGCCGCTTTATATACGATTTTCTGGTAACAGGCATTCACCAATATAGGCCCAAACACTGGCTCTTCGAGGGTCAGGCGGGGGAAGAATACAGTGTCACGATTATTCAGGCGGTATTTCGAAGAGCAAAAGAAAAAGCCGTCATCCGGAAACCCGCCATGGTTCATACTCTGCGGCACAGCTTTGCCACACACCTATTGGAGAAAGGAACAGATCTCCGATATATCCAGGAACTGCTCGGCCACAAAAGCTCGAAAACCACTGAAATATATACGCATGTCTCTCAGAAGAAGCTTTTCCTGATAATCAGCCCTTTTGATAACTTGGACATTGGAGAATAAGATATCTTTATCCTATGAAAGTTAAAACTAACATAATAGTTGCTTATAGCTATCCAATTTGGCTTGCTATAAGCAGTATAGATGAATTGCAGATGTACGCAATGTGTATGTACAAACACGGATAAAACGTATCCATCCGACCAACTACACCTCGGTTTTTGGTCGGCTCAACGCGTGATTAGGATCAGGGTTTGAGATTTTGCGGCAGAAGGTAACCCGAAAAAAACAATAGTTTTCAACAATTACAAATTCTACAAATTATAGGGCACCTCTAAAAACCTATTGTTAACATAACCATCAGAATGTTAATAACTTAACTATGTTTTTGTGGTTAATTATTTTATTTTTACCAGATAAATGAGTAAGCCATGAAAAACATTAACCCCCTCGGACTTTTTGACGATCATTTCTTATTTGAAACTCTCAGTAAACTTGGGGATCCTTTGCAAAAACTGAGCAGGTATATTGACTGGACTATTTTCGAAGCTCCTTTAGATCAGGCTTTTAAAGATGACAAAAAGGATTTATTAAAAGGAGGAAGACCTCCATTCAATAAGTTGTTGTTGTTCAAAGCACTAATCATGCAAAGCTTGTATAATCTTTCAGACGATCAACTGGAATATCAGATTGTTGACCGGGCAAGTTTCAAACGTTTTCTCGGATTGAAGAAAAGCGATA
>Ga0265292_1001477_pt1 | contig 20560 bp, 13 predicted proteins | sample Munlanlewell296A_FD_189080 | JGI IMG/M metagenome (GOLD analysis project Ga0265292, IMG submission 189080) | Leachate microbial communities from a municipal landfill in Southern Ontario, Canada - Leachate well 296A | ecosystem: Engineered > Solid waste > Landfill > Unclassified | place: Canada... | reverse complement strand
GATGCGGTCGTCATTGCCGCACAGGGCGAGGCGCAGGCCATCCTGCTTAAAGCCCAGGCTCAAGCTCAAGCGAATCAAGTCCTTGCCCAGTCGCTTAGCCCTGAACTATTGACTTACACTTACATCAACAAATTGGCTCCCAACGTGCAGGTGATGTACCTGCCGAGTGGCACCCCTCTGCTTTTGCCGTCAGTGACCCCTTAACGTGGTAGTCCCGGTTCTCGCGTGATAGTCCCGGTTTTAGCACGGGAGTCGGGGCACGGGACCTTGTGGAGTTTGTATGTCAGTTGTTCACCCAACAGGGCGTCAGATCCGGTTGACCAGTTATTCGAACTGTGCAGGTTGAGCGTCGAAACTGAACGCGGAGACGCTGGCGCAGGTTCTGCGCCCTGTTGAAAAAATTTTTGATGCCCGCAACTATCCGGACCTCCTGGTCGGCCTCGGCAAACCAGACGATGCTGCCATCTGGAAGTTGGATTCGACGCGCGCTCTGGTGGTGACGACTGACTTTTTCACGCCGGTGGTGGACGATCCCTACGACTACGGGTGCATCGCCGCAGCGAATAGTCTTTCGGATATTTACGCGATGGGCGGTCAGCCGTTCCTGGCCTTGAACGTGGCCGCCCTTCCGCCTGACCTGCCGCCGGAAATAAACGCTGAAATCCTGCGCGGTGGAGCCGAGAAATGTCTCGAGGCCGGAGTAGTGATAGCAGGCGGACACACAATCCAGGATAAGGAGCCGAAGTATGGACTGGTGGTTATCGGTTTTGTCCACCCGGAAAAGATGCTCACCAAAGGCGGGGTGCACCCTGGTGACGTGCTGGTGTTGACCAAGCCGCTCGGTTTTGGCGTGACGACCACCGCCTTGAAACAGGAAAAAGCTGCGCCGGAAGATGTGGCCGAGGTCGTCGGCTGGATGAAAAAACTTAACCAGGATGCCGGCGCACTGGCCGTGGAATTTGGTCTGCGCGGCGGCACGGATGTGACCGGCTTCAGCCTGCTCGGTCACGGCCTGGAAATGGCCGCGGCTTCCGGCGTCGGCTTCCGGCTGGAGGTGGGGAAAATCCCCTTCGTCTCGTGTGCGCAGAAGTACGCCGAAATGGGTACTTTCCCCGGCGGCGCGTCGGATAACCGCCTGTACTTCGGACCGCGCGTCCGATTTGCTGAGGGCATTCCCGAGGAAAAGCAGATGCTCCTGTTCGACCCGCAGACCAGCGGCGGGCTTTTGCTGGCAGTCCCGAGGCCCAAGAAAGATGCGTTTTTGAAGAGGGCGAAGGAAATTGATCTGCCGGTCTGGGTCATCGGGGAGATCGTCGAAGGTTCAGGCATTGATGTGGTTTAAATCGCCGGGAGGATTCCCCTCGGCAGGATGGATAAGATGGATAATGTTGGCATAAATCTTCTTGTTATTGCGATGCTGTTGTTCGTGAATGGCATTTTGGCGATGTCGGAAACGGCATTGCTCTCAGTGAGGAAAGCCCGCTTGCAGCACCGCGTGAATGAGGGAGACCGGCGGGCGCAGACGGCATTACAACTGATAGAGCATCCTAATCACTTCCTTTCCACAATTCAGATTGGCATCACTTTGATTGACGTGCTGGTCGGCGCAATTGGCGGCGCGGCGGTGGCGACTTTTCTTGGCGGGCTGATCTCCAAAGTCCCGGTGCTGGAACCGTACAGCGAAGCCATCAGCCTGTTTTTTGTGGTGATTGTCATGTCGTATTTTTTGATCGTTTTTGGTGAACTGGTGCCCAAACGGATCGCGATCCAGAACGCGGAACGGGTGGCATCTGCCGTAGCCGGGCCGATGCTGCTCATCTCAAAAATTGTTTCACCTTTCGTGCATGTGCTCAGCGGCTCCACGGATTTGCTTTTGCGCCTGCTGGGAGTCAAACAATCCACGGAGCCGCTTGTCACTGAAGAAGAACTGCTCGTCCAACTCGCCCAGGGGACGCAGGCGGGCGTTTTTGAAGAATCCGAGCAGGATATGGTGGAGGGCGTCTTCTCGCTCTCCGACCAGCGCGTGAATGCACTCATGACGCCCCGCAACGAAATCATCTGGCTGGATGTGAACGATACGGCTGCGGAAATCCGTCGGAAAGTGGAAGAAAGTCCGTTTTCCCGCTTCCCGGTGGGCGACGACAGCCTGGACAATCTTGTAGGGATAGTCAAAGCCAAAGACCTGCTTCTGGCTGATCTAAAAAATGGCAAGCAACTCAAGGAGATTGCCCGTCCACCGCTTTACGTCCCGGAAACCGCCTTCGGCTCGCGCGCCCTGGAAATTCTGAAAGAAGCCAAGCGCGAAATGGTTTTGGTGGTGGATGAATTCGGCGTGGTGCAGGGCCTGCTGACCCTGGCCGATATCCTCGAGGAAATCGTCGGTGCGTTCGAGGGCGAGCCGCAGGCCACCCAGCGTCAGGACGGTTCCTGGCTGCTGGATGGGATGCTCCAGAATGATGAGTTCAAAGAAATCTTCAACCTGCGCCGCCTGCCGGACGAGGAAGAATACGAAACCCTCGGCGGCTTTGTCATGCTGCACATGGGCCGCATCCCGCAGGCTGCCGACCTTTTTGAGTGGAACGGTCTGCGTTTCGAAGTGATGGATATGGATGGCAAGCGCGTGGATAAAATCCTCGTTTCGACCATCCCGGCCAAACCGCCTGCCCCGGAGAAATAACTTGGCATCCTCCCTCGACTTGGAACCTGCCTTCCCCTCCCGGCGTTCGCCCGTCTTCGGGCGCGGCGGGATGGTGGCTTCCTCCCAGCCGCTGGCGACTGCCGCCGGGCTGGAAATTCTGTCTCAGGGCGGCAATGCCGCCGACGCGGCCGTGGCAACTGCCGCGGCGCTCAACGTCACCGAGCCGACCTCCACCGGCCTGGGCGGGGACATGTTTGCCCTGTTCTACGACGCGGCGACCGGGCAGGTGACCGCGCTCAACGGCTCTGGCTGTGCACCCGCTTCCCTGACCCTGGACCTGCTGCGGAAAAACGGGTTTGGCGTACGGGCGACTCACATCGTACCCGAAGGGTATGAGTCGCCCCTACCGCCTTACCATCCCTACACGATCACCGTCCCCGGGGCGTGCGCGGGGTGGTGTGATTTAATCGAGCGGCACGGGACCTTGAGTCTGCCCGCCGTTTTAGCCCCGGCCATCCGTCTGGCGGACGAGGGCTTCCCGGTTGCGCCGGTGACGTCCCATTTCTGGCGGCGGGCTGCTGAGCGGCAGTTGAAGGAGTCCCTCAATGGTCGCGAGATGACGATTGGTGGACGCGGCCCGAATCCCGGCGAACTTTTCCGCAACCCCGGCCTGGCGCGCACGTTAAAAACGATTGCTGCGGGTGGAAAGAAAGCCTACTACGAAGGGGAAATTGCCGAAGTGATCGCCGGCACCGTCCAGCAGGCAGGCGGCTGCCTGACGGTGGACGATTTAGAGGCTCACGCCAGCACCTGGGATGAACCGATTTCCACTACCTGTGGCGGTCTACGCTTGTGGGAGTGTCCGCCTAATGGACAGGGGATTACCGCGCTGCTCGCTGTGAACATCCTCGAAGGGTTTGACCTGTCGTCCGACCCGCTCTCCGCCGACCGCCTGCATCTGGAAATCGAGGCAGTGCGCCTGGCTTTTGCCGATACCCGCTGGTACGTAGCCGACCCGCGCGTGGTTCGTGTTCCGATAGATGAACTCATCTCAAAGAAATATGCCGCCGAACGCAGGAAACTCATCAACCCGAAAAAGGCCACAATTGATCAGCAACGCGGCACGCCGGTGGCAGGTTCAGACACGGTTTATTTCTGTGTTGTGGATAAATGGGGTAATGCCTGCTCGTTCATCAACAGTAATTACATGGGCTTCGGGACGGGGATTGTTCCGCATGGCTGGGGCTTCACACTCCAGAATCGCGGTCACAATTTCAGCCTGGAACCGGGTCATCCGAATGTACTTGCGCCGGGCAAACGTCCATACCACACCATCATCCCGGCCATGATCACTCGCCAGGCGGATGGTTCGCTCTTCGGTCCGATGGGGGTGATGGGTGGCTTCATGCAACCGCAGGGACATCTCCAAATTTTCCTCGCGCTGGCTCAGGGCCTTGATCCGCAGTCCGCGCTGGATATGCCGCGTTTCTGTATCGGCGATGGAACAGCCGGCGGGGTAGTCCCGGTTCCCGGACGGGGCGGGGTAGTCCCGGTTCCCGGACGGGGTGGGGAGGTGGCATTGGAGGATGGGATACCGGCGGAGACCATTGCCGATTTAACGAGACGCGGGCACCCTGTCCGGGAAGTTACGGGCTGGGAGCGGGCACTGTTTGGCCGCGGCCAGGTCATCCTGCGTGACCCCGCGACCGGAGTCCTGACTGCCGGTTCCGATCCACGTGCAGATGGCTGTGCCATGACACTGGTTTCGTATGGCTGATAATTATTTTGCCCAAACCCTTATGTTGCAGTTATAAGTAATTAAAAATGGAGGCTAACATATGGATCCACTTCTTTTATCCCGTTGGCAATTTGCCATCACCACAATTTACCACTTCTTCCTGGTCCCGCTGACGCTGGGGCTTTCGATTCTGGTGGCGATTTTTGAAAGCCGCTATGTCGCCACTGGCAACGAGACCTACAAGCGCCTGACGAAGTTTTGGGGCAAGATTTTCCTGATCAACTTTGCGGCCGGTGTGGTGACCGGTATCGTGCAGGAATTCCACTTTGGCATGAACTGGTCGGGGTACGCCCGCTTCATGGGCGATATCTTCGGCGCTCCGCTGGCGATCGAAGCCCTGCTGGCCTTCTACATGGAATCCACGTTCATCGGCCTGTGGGTTTTTGGCTGGGACAAACTCTCGAAGAAGATGCACCTGGCGGCGGCCTGGCTGGTGGCAATTGGTTCGAGCATTTCGGCGTTTTGGATCCTCATCGCCAACTCGTTTATGCAGAATCCGGTCGGGTATGCCATTGAAAATGGCCGGGCAGTGATGACCAATTTCCTGGCGCTTGTCACCAATCCCAATCTGCCCTATCAGTTCTTGCATGTACTTGCGGCGGGCATTACGACAGCCGGTTTTGTTGTGTTGGGATTCAGCGCATGGCACCTATTGAAAGATAAGAAAGGCGATATTGAGTTCTTTCAGATTGCCTTCAAATGGGCTGCCGCCTATGCGCTGATTGGTGCAGTGATGGTTGGTCTGGTGGGGGATGCCCACGGTAAATACCTTGGTAAACACCAGCCGATGAAGATTGCGGCTGCCGAGGCCATTTGGGATACCGCTGACCCTGCAGACTTCGTTGTCGTCGCCGTGATTGACGAGGAAGCAGGTAAGAATGGCTTTGAGATCAGGGTGCCGAATGCGCTTTCTTTCCTGCTCTACAACCGCTTTACCGGCGAGGTGAAAGGGTTAAATGAGTTACAGGAGGAAGCCAAAGCCCAGTACGGCGACGGGAATTACATCCCCCCGGTGGCATTGACTTTCTGGTCTTTCCGCATCATGGTTGGCCTGGGCACACTGATGGTGCTGCTGGCGTTCCTGGCGGTTGTCAGGCCAAAAGTCAAATTTTTGAACAAGAGTCCGCTTTTCTTAAAAGCACTGTTTCTGGCAATGGTATTGCCATATCTTGCCAGCACTTTCGGCTGGATTTTGACCGAAGAGGCTCGCCAGCCGTGGATTGTCTATGGTTTGCAGAAGGTCGAGGAGGCCGTCTCGCCCAACCTGAGCGCGGGGACTGTCCTATTCTCCTTGATTCTCTTCACCCTGCTTTTGGGTGCGACCGTCGCTGTGACTGGTTGGCTGATGTACAAATACGGTACATCCGATCCGAAAGCCGAAAAGGCTGCCGAGTACTAGGAGCAGAAAATGATACTCAACACTGTCTGGTTTATTCTGGTTACGGTTCTGTTCATCGGTTTCTTTTTCCTGGAAGGCTTTGACTATGGCGTCGGGATTCTGCTGCCCTTCCTGGGCAAGAACGATACCGAACGCCGGGCGGTCATTAACACCATTGGCCCGGTCTGGGACGGCAACGAAGTCTGGATGATTACCGCTGGAGGTGCGTTGTTCGCATCTTTCCCGAATGTCTATGCCACGCTGTTCAGTGGATTCTATCTGGCTATGGTCTTGATGCTGGTGGCGCTGATTATTCGCGGCGTTGCATTCGAGTTCCGAGGCAAGCGCGAAAGCAAAAGCTGGCGCGCCTTGTGGGACTGGGCGATCTTCACCGGCAGCCTGCTCCCGGCCTTACTGTGGGGCGTGACAGTGGCGAACCTGATGCGCGGTTTTGCTATTGAGCAGGATATGAACTATTACGGCGGCCTGCTGCCCCTGCTCAACCCGTATGGATTGCTCGGCGGATTGGTCTTCGTATCCTTGTTTACCATGCACGGCGCGAACTTCTTGACCCGCAAGGTCTCTGATGGGATTGCGGAACGTGCGAAGAAGGCAGCCTTTACTTTTTGGATTGCTGCTACTGTCTTGACGGCCGCATTTGTGGCCTGGACGTTCTTTGCCACCGATATCCTGACCAAGCCCGGCATCAACGGTCTCGTCCCCGCCGTCCTGGCGGCGGTGACCCTGCTCGTGACCGGCTGGCTCATCCGCACCAGGAAGAGCGGCTGGGCTTTTATCACCGGTTCGCTGACGGTTGTCTTTGCCACTATCATGGTTTTTGCCGGGCTGTATCCCCGTATTCTCGTCTCCAGTCTGGATCCATCCTGGAGCCTGACCATCGTGAACGCCGCTTCGTCGCCTTACACGCTCAAGGTTATGACCATCGTCGCGGCCATTTTTATGCCAATTGTGCTGGTCTATCAAGGCTGGACCTACTGGATCTTCCGCAAACGTGTGGATGCCAAACCCGAAGAACTGACATACTAACAATTCATCCGGAGCTGAACTTGGAGATGTCGATGTGATCCCTGAATGGGCGAGGAAATCTCATCGACAGGCAGCTACTTCATTCGAGTTCTACTCAGGATTGGTTTTGCAGGAAGGATGCGGAGGCGCACCCTTCCTTGTTTTTCGGCAGGCTGGTGCGCACCAATTTTCCCCCAACATGTGTGGGAACCCGCTAAATTTGTTACAATACTTGTAGATGCTTATGGCTACCCAACCGCTTCAAAACATCCTGGTTACTGGCGCGACCGGCTACGTTGGCGGGCGGCTCGTCCCCCGTCTGCTGGCGGAGGGGGTGGCCGTGCGGGTGCTGGCGCGCCATCCCTCCCAGTTGCAGGGGCGGCCCTGGCTGGAACGTGTCGAAGTGGTGCAGGGCGATGCCCTCAACCCCGAAAGACTGTCCGCGGCGATGCGCGGGATGGACGCCGCCTATTATCTCATCCATGGCATGAGCGGCGGCGCGGACTTCTACCAGCGTGACCTGTCCGTGGCGCGGAATTTCGGGCAGGTGGCGCGGGTTGCCGGCCTGCAGCGCATCGTCTATCTGGGAGCCTTGGGAGGGGATTACGAGCATGATTTGTCCGAGCATTTGCGTTCCCGGCATGAGGTCGGCAAGGTGCTGGCAGGATCAGGCGTACCGGTTGTCGAGTTTCGGGCGGCGGTCATCGTTGGCTCTCGGAGTGCCGCCTTTGAGATGATGCGGTATCCGGTGGAGGGGCTGCCCATCCTGTTCTGCCCGCCCTGGGTGGTGACCCACATCCAGCCCATCTCGGTGCGTGACGTTCAGGATTATCTCATTGCTTCTTTGAGTCTGCCGGATGAACAGGTGGGTGTGCATCGTATTATTGAAATTGGCGGCCCAGAAGTATTGACGTATCTTGACATGATGCGCGGATATGCGGATGCGCGCGGTCTGCGGCGGGTTATGATTATCGTTCCCTTTCTCCGTCCACCTATTTACGCCACCTTCCTGCATTGGGTAACTCCCATCCCGCGTCCGTTGGCTCTGGCTCTGATTGAGGGGATGCGCAACGAGGTGGTCGTGCACGATGATTCCGCTTTGCGCCTGTTCCCGAATATCCACCCGCGCGATTACCATACTTCGTTGGAACGTGCCCTGGCGCGCATTGCCGCTGATGAAGTGGAGACCACCTGGAGCGATGCGCAGGTCTCGGCAACCGGCGACGCCGTACCGGTGACATTTTCCATGCGTGAAGGTCTGCTGCTCGAGGAGCGCCAACGGCTGACCTCGGCTTCGCCGGAGACCATCTACCGCATCTTTACCGGGCTGGGCGGCAGGCGCGGCTGGCTCCACGCGAATTGGGTTTGGCTGGCGCGCGGCATTATTGACAACCTGGTGGGTGGGGTGGGTTTCCGCCGCGGACGCCGCCATCCCAACGAACTGCGCGTAGGCGACGCGCTGGACTTCTGGCGTGTGGAGGCGTTGGAGCCTGGCCGCTTGATGCGCCTGCGGGCCGAGATGAAAGTTCCCGGCCTGGCCTGGCTGCAATTTGAGATTGCGCCGCAAGCCTCGCAGAAGAATCTCGTCATCCAGACGGCTTTTTTTGAGCCCAAGGGTCTGCCTGGACTGATGTACTGGTACCTGCTTTATCCCATCCATGGCTGGATGTTCAGCAAACTGATTGCCAAAGTCGTCATAAAAGCTGAAGCGGAGGATGGTTATCTTGGTTCGAGAACTCTGGAATAGTCGCTTATTTTCGAGAGGAGAATCTATCATGAAAATCAATTTCAAAATGTGGGGAAAGGCTCTTTCCACTCTGGTAAAAATGGAAAAGAAGGAAGAGTGGGACGCGCTTGACCCTGTCTCGAAATGGCTGATTGCCACCCGCTCGGCAGTGACGAGCGTGACGGTTTACGCCTGCGCCATTGCCGGACTCCTGGCCTGGCGCGACCATCATTTTTCATTCCTGCCCTGGCTGGTCGTGACGCTTGGCCTTTTCATCGCTCACGGGACGAATAACCTGCTGAACGACTACACCGATTTCAGCCGCGGAGTGGACAAGGACAACTATTTTCGCACGCAATACGGCGTCCATCCGCTGGTGCAGGGCTTTTGGACCAAGCGCCAGCAAATCACCTGGTTCCTGGTCAGCGGGGTTTTGGCATTTCTATCGGGCATATACGCACTTTTCTACACCAATTTTTCTCCGGCGGTCATAAGCCTGTTCGCATTTGGAGCGCTGGTGCTGTTGTTTTACACATGGCCGCTCAAATATCTGGGACTGGGCGAACTATCAATTTTTCTGATCTGGGGGCCGATTCTTGTGACAAGCGTGTATATCGTCCTGGCGCGCGGCTGGATGGATAATGTGTGGAGTATTGCCCTAGCGGGCGTGCCTTTCGGACTGAGCGTGGTCAGCATCAATATCGGCAAGCACATTGACAAGTCCGCGGAGGATAAGAAAAAAGGCGTCGGTACGCTGCCGGTCCGGATTGGGGAAAAGGCGGCGCGCTACGTTAATATCGCTGTGTTCATCCTGATTTATGCCGTCATCCTTTATCTGGTCTTCGTGCCATTTTATTTCACGCCGGTGATGCTCATCGTTTTTCTGGCCGGGAAACGCCTGCTGTATGCCGTGGGCGTACTGATCAAACCACGTCCGGCCGAACCGCCCAAGGAATGGCCGGGCTGGCCCACCTGGTTCTCTGGCTTTGCCTTCTACCATAACCGCCTGTTCGAGAACCTGTTCCTCCTGGGCCTGCTGGCCGATACGCTCCTGCGCATTTTTGTTGGTAATTTCTGGATGGTAAGGTAGGCATTGCCAGGCATCACCCGCCGCCTGCTGACTCTTGCCCGCGACAGCCGCCTTGCCCTGGCGGCTACGGTTCTTTCCGGACTCCTGACTGGTTTGTTGACCATCGGGCAGGCAGCCGGCCTCAGCCGCGTCGTGGACGGGATTTTCCTGGGCGGACAGTCTTTGCCGGATGTGACGGGTTTACTCCGCATCCTGCTCTTTGTAATCTTCTTGCGGGCCTTGCTGGCCTGGGGGAGCGAAGTCAGCGCCAACGCGGTGGCAGTGCGTGTTAAAAGCGACCTTCGTCAGCGCTTGTTCGAAAAAATCCTGAGCCTCGGCCCGGCCTACACCCGCAGCGAGCGCACCGGAGAACTGGTCAACGCGGCGGTCGAGGGGGTTGAGACGCTGGACGCCTATTTCAGCCAATATCTGCCACAGTTAGTCATCGCTGCGCTTGTCCCGCTTTCCATCCTGATGGTCGTCTTTCCCCGCGATGCGCTTTCGGGCATTGTGCTCCTGCTGACCGCGCCGCTCATCCCAGTCTTCATGTACCTGATCGGAAAAACCGCTGAAACGCTGACCAAACGCCAGTGGGATACGCTCAGCCGACTGAGCGCCCATTTCCTCGACAGCCTGCAGGGGCTGACCACACTCAAGGAACTGGGCCGCAGCAAGGAGCACGCCAACTCGATTGCCGAAGCCAGCAACCGCTTCCGCGATGTGACCTTGAGTGTCCTGCGCGTCACCTTCCTTTCGGCGCTGGTGCTCGAACTGGTGGCCACGGTCAGCACGGCGGTGGTGGCAGTGGAAGTGGGTCTGCGCCTGCTCTACGGACATATTGCCTTCCAGCAGGCCTTTTTCCTGCTGCTCCTGGCTCCGGAGTTTTATATCCCGCTACGGATGCTCGGTCTGCGCTTCCACGCCGGGATGTCGGGGGCGACCGCCGCGCGGCGGATTTTCGAGATATTGGATGCGCCCGTTTCAGGTGATCAGGGATCAGGGATTAGGAATCAGGACTCTCGCCCGATCTCCTTATTACCTGCTTCCCTGATTGCCTTTGAAAATCTCTCCTACGTATACCCAAGTGAGACTGTGCCTGCCCTGCGAGACATTACGTTGGAAATCCATGCCGGGGAGCACATTGCCCTGGTCGGTATGAGCGGTGCAGGGAAAAGTACCTTGGCCGCGCTGCTGCTGCGATTTATCCATCCAGACGGCGGGCAAATCACCATTAACCATGAACCATTATCTGTATTTTCACTCGAAACCTGGCGCAGACTGATCGCCTGGGTCCCCCAGAATCCGTATCTTTTCCATGACACGGTTTCCGCCAACCTGCGCCTGGCGCGACCGGATGCCACTGACGAGCAACTTGTAGCCGCGGCCCGGGCCGCGCATCTGGATGAGTTTATCCAGTCCCTGCCACAGGGGTACGGGACCGTCGTTGGCGAAGAAGGCGCCCGTCTCAGCGGCGGGCAGGGCCAACGTCTGGCCCTGGCGCGGGCATTCCTGAAAAATGCTCCCGTTTTGATTCTAGACGAACCAACCTCCAGCCTGGACCCGGAGCAGGAGATGCTGGTGGAGTCCGCCATGCACAACCTGATGCGCGGGCGCACTGTCATCACCATCGCTCACCGGTTGAACACTGTTTTTCGAGCCGACCGGATTTTCGTTCTGGAGCAGGGCCGTCTGGCGGAAGAAGGTACGCATCGCGAACTACTGGCGCAGGGCGGTATCTATTCCCGGCTGGTGAGCGCTGCTGGGCAGGTGGCGGATTTAACCACCAAGTCACAAGGACACGAAGGGAATTATGAATTTGTGTCTTCGGACCTTCGTGGTTCCGCCGCCGATGCACAACCCATTGTCCTTCGTCCTTCGTCCATCGTCCGCCTTCTCGGTTTCTTGCGCGGCTCCTGGGGCTGGGTGGCGCTTTCGGTGCTGCTCGGCGTGCTGACGGTTGGGAGCAATGTCGGTCTGATGGGCACATCCGCTTTCCTGATTTCGGCTGCCGCGCTGCACCCGGAGCTTGGCACATTACAGGTCGCCATCGTTGGCGTGCGTTTCTTCGGGATTGCGCGCGGCGTCTTCCGCTACGCGGAACGCTTGGCTTCCCACAACGTAACCTTCCGCCTGCTTGCCCGCCTGCGCGCCTGGTTCTACCGGGCGCTGGAACCACTCGCTCCGGCCCGGCTGATGCAGTACCGCTCCGGCGACTTGCTCTCCCGCATCGTCACCGACGTGGAAACTTTGGAGAACTTTTATGTGCGCGTGGTCGCTCCGCCGCTGGTGGCGACGGTCATTGCGGCCGGGATGACGATTTTCTTTGGCCGGTATGACCTGTACCTGTCCTGGATCTACTTGGCATTTACGCTCGTGCTTGGGGTTGGCGTACCACTGCTCTCCTGGACCCTCAGCCGCCGCGCCGGGACCGAGCTTGTCTCCCGCCGTACCGCACTCCAGGCCCGCCTGGTAGATGGCATCCTGGGCCTGGCGGATTTACTCGTTTTTGGCCGTGGGACCGACTACTCCGAGATTCTTGTTGAAGACGGAAAAGCCTACGGCCAGACCCAACGTCATCTTGCCTCGCTTACCGGCTTTTCCAGTGCCCTGACCACTCTGTTGGTGAACTTGGGGATGCTGGCAGTGCTGGCGCTTACCATTCCACTGGTCGCGACGGGACAGGTCTCCGGCATGATGCTGGCCGTGCTGACTCTGTCGGCTTTGGCTGGGTTCGAGGCAGTCATACCGCTCCCGCTTGCCTCACAGACGCTTTCGTCCAGCCTGCAATCCGCCCGGAGGCTGTTCGAAATGGTGGATGCGCAACCGATGGTTCGAGAATCGTTATCCATTCGTCGCGATCCGTTGTCCGAATCACCCACCAATCACGAATTGCGAATAACCAATCTCGCGTTTTCTTACCCCGGCCAATCCCAGCCTGCTCTGCAGGATATAACTTTCCAACTGGCTCCCGGAAAACGGATTGCCATCGTCGGGCCGAGTGGAGCGGGGAAGTCCACGCTGGCGAATCTTCTGCTGCGCTTCTGGGACTACTCGCAGGGCCGGATTTTGCTGGATGGCCGCGACTTTCACGAATTTGCCCAGGAGGATGTGCGGCGGCTGGTCAGCTTCATCTCCCAGCGGACGTATTTCTTTAACGATACCATCCGTCAGAATTTGCTCCTGGCCCGGCCAACGGCGACCGAGTCCGATGTCCAGAACGCCGCGCAACGGGCGCAAATCCATGAGTTCATTGTTGGGTTGCCGAAGGGTTATGAAACGATCATCGGCGAACGCGGTTTTCGCCTCAGTGGTGGGGAACGCCAGCGGCTGGCGATTGCGCGTGCCTTGCTGAAAAATGCTCCCATCTTCCTGCTCGATGAACCGACCGCCAACCTTGACCCGCTCACCGAGCGGCTTATCCTCGATATGCTTTTCACGCTGACGCGTGGCCAGTCACTCCTGCTCATCACCCACCGGCTGGTGGGGTTGGAGAATATGGATGAAATCCTTGTACTTGACCACGGACGCATTATCGAGAGAGGCGCCCATGCCAAACTGCTTGCTGTGGGCGGTCTCTACCGCCGTCTATGGGATTTGCAGAACCGCATTCTGTCTGACAGAACTGGGGCATGAACCGCTTGCACCACCTATGGTTACATGCTATAATCCGCACGAACTTGACCGCTTGGTTCATCCTGTCAGGATGACAAGTTGATTTATCTGAACCCTTACCCAACTTCTTAAAATCGAATTACCCAAACAAGCCCGCCCTGGGGGCGCTTGTTGTTTGACTGTTCCCATATTCCCATCTTTCAAACCACACCTTGAGAAAGCAAAATGAACATACTTGAACTCGAAAATAAACCCTTGGCTGAATTGCGCAGCATGGCCAAGGAATTCAACGTTTCAAATGCCCACCGCATGAAAAAAGAAGCCCTCATCCTGGGCATCTGCCAGGCGGAGGCGGCCCAGCAGGGCATCGACATGCGCGGAGGTATCCTTGAGATCATGAGCGAAGGCCTCGGTTTCCTGCGCTCGGCGCGCTACAACATTGGCGAAGACGATGTTTACGTCTCGCAGGCACAGCTCAGGCGCTATGAAATGCGCTCCGGCGACCTGGTGGTCGGCCATGTCCGCCCGCCGCGCGAATCAGAGCGGCACTATGGACTGATCAAAGTTGAATCTGTCAACGGGATTGATCCGGAAGAGGCCCGCCGGCGGCCGCGCTTCGAGGACCTTACCCCGATTTTTCCCGACCGGCGCTTTGACCTGGAAACCAGGGGCGACATCCTCGCCACCCGCCTGATCAACCTGATCGTTCCCATTGGGCGCGGCCAGCGTGGGCTGATTGTCTCACCGCCCAAAGCCGGTAAGACCACCATCCTGAAACAGATCGCCAACGCGATTTCTACGCAATACCCGGATGTGACTCTGATGGTTGCCTTGATCGGGGAACGTCCGGAAGAAGTTACCGATATGGACCGCTCAGTAGATGCCGAAGTGGTAGCCTCGACTTTCGACGAGCCGGTTACCTCCCATGTCCGCACAGCCGAAATCGTCCTCGACCGGGCCAAGCGCCTGACCGAGATTGGCCGCCACGTGGTTATTCTGGTGGACTCCATCACCCGCCTGGCGCGTGCTTATAACCTGGTTGTCAGCCCATCGGGGCGCACGCTTTCAGGTGGTATGGACCCCTCGGCTTTGTATCCGCCCAAGCATTTCTTCGGGGCGGCGCGTAACATCGAAGAAGGCGGCTCGCTGACCATCATTGCCACATGCCTGGTGGAAACCGGTTCCCGCCTGGACGATGTGGTCTACGAAGAGTTCAAGGGCACCGGCAACATGGAATTGATCCTGACGCGTAAACTTCAGGAACGCCGCATCTTCCCGGCTGTGGACATCGAGCGTTCGTCCACCCGCCGCGAAGATTTGCTGCTCGGCCCGGATATTCTTCAGCGTGTTTGGACCATGCGCCGCATGTATATCCAGATGGTGTCCCCACCGCCGCAGGGGGCAGGTATGGATTCGGCGGTGGCAACCGAGGCACTTTTACAGCGCATCTCCAAAACCAAGAATAACCAGGAATTTCTGGAAACTCTGACGGAAGGTCTATGAACTTAATTGGTAAATTAGCCAAATCTCCCCGGCTTTTTAACGGTATTTCCTGGGGAGTTACGGCGCTTGTAGTTGCCGTGCTGTTGGGCTTCACGTTCTGGAAGATTACTCCTCAGCAGGTCTCTGCCGCGCCTGAACCGACTCCAAATGAAGAAGGAGCGCCCACATCCCTTCCCACTACGACAGGGTTGGATGCCGGTGCGCAAGCCATCGTTCGGCATATCGTGCTTAAGACGGAGATTTCCTCGAGCACTAATTATAATATCGGCGAATACACTGTTGCGCGCGGCGATTCCGTTTTTGGTATAGCCAAAGCGCATAATATCAAACCTGAAACTGTATTGTGGGCCAATTACGAAACGCTGCAGGACAGCCCGGACAGCATCCGCGTTGGGCAGAAGCTGAATATCCCGTCCACGGACGGTGTCTATTATAAGTGGCAGGAGGGGGATACCTTGGATGCGATTGCCCGAAAGTTTGAAGCCAGCGTGGATGATATCCTGAACTGGCCGGGAAATAATATTGACCTGACCAATCCCGATATTAAACCAGATACGTATGTAATGGTTCCCGGCGGACACCGCGAGTTTGTTCAGTGGCTCATCCCCACAGTGGCGCGCGGGCGCTCGGGCACGGCCTCGATCGGCGGGGCGGCATGTGGCGATGGTCCAATGGGGAGCGGGGCCTTCGTCTGGCCGACTGGCAACCATTTCGTCTCTGGCAACGAATACTGGTCGGGCCATCTTGGGATTGACATTGCCGCCGGGGAGGGGGCACCGGTCTGGGCTGCGGATGCCGGCGTCGTGACCATCGCTCAGGGCGGCTGGAATGGCGGTTATGGCAATGTGGTCATGATTGACCATGGTAACGGTTGGGTGACTGTGTACGGCCACTTGAGCCAGATTAACGTTGTGCCGTGTCAGGCCGTCTATGCCGGGACGCCAATTGGCCGGTCTGGGAACACGGGCAACTCATTTGGCGCCCACCTGCACTTTGAAACCCGTCAGGGCGGCGGCTACCAGAACCCCTGGTACGTTCTGCCGGCGCCGTAGAATAGCCAGACCTGATGGATTTACAAAACCCGTCAGGCCTCTTTTGTTATGGACGAACGCATCCTCCGAAAGGCACTTTCAGATATTCCGCTGGGCGGTTTGCGAACCTTTGAGCAGACTGGTTCTACGAACGATGTAGCCCTGGCCTGGGCCGCCGATGGCGCACCTGACCTAGCACTGGTCTGCGCCGAGGAGCAGACATCCGGCCGCGGCCGGGGCGACCGCCGCTGGTTTACTCCGCCGGGGACAGCGCTGGCATTCAGTCTCGTGCTGCGACCCTTACCGGGCGAAGAACAATCCGTGCCGTTATTCTCCGGGTTGGGGGCGATGGCGGTTTGCGAGGCATTGGGGATGCGCGGATTGCATCCGGAAATCAAGTGGCCTAATGATGTTTTGCTCAACCACCGCAAAGTCTGTGGTGTATTGGCTGAGGCTGTCTGGATGGGAGAAAAGGCGGATAGCATCGTCCTGGGGATCGGGGTGAACGTTAAACCTGAAGCAGTCCCGCTATCTGACCAGCTAAATTTTCCTGCGACCAGTATCGAAGCCGAAATGGGAAAGAGTGTGGACCGGCTGACTTTGCTCAGAGACGTTCTCCAGGCCTTGCTCTACTGGCGCGGTCTGCTGACGAAGGATGTTTTTCCCAATGCCTGGGAAAACCATCTGGCTTTCCGTGGGGAGCAGGTGGAAATTTGGGCGGAGGGAGTCCCCGCGAGAACGGGACAGGTTGAAGGGCTGGAGCTGGATGGGAGTCTGCGTCTGCGTTCCCATACCGGGCAAGTCTTCACGGTACAATTTGGGGAAGTGCATCTGCGTCCGGTCTTGTGATATACTTTTATAGGATAAGTTTGCAATTTGCCTTGCTGGTGTCGGCAATCTTGCTGATGAGGTGACCTATGCTTGATAATTTGCGTGACCAGGCTTCTTTCCAGGAAGAAGAAGAAGAACCGCTGGATCCCAACGCGCCCAAACCGCCCAAGCCGCGCCGCAGCTTTGACCAGATTACTGGCATGACTGCCCGGCAGCGTTTTGCCATGGCAGTGATGCTTTCTATCATGGTCTGTTTGTTGGGGACGATGTTGCTGTTGATTTACGGGAAGATGGTCCCATCGTTTATGTTTTAGACTTCGGAAATCAATTGCCCTGACAACAGGAAAAAATGAATGCGGTGCTCATCAGAGCACCGCATTTTGTTTGAGGGTAACCCGTTGGCTTGCCGACGGATTTTACTGCTTCTTGCATAAATACGTGAACTTTGAGCGATCAAAATACAAGTAATTTCAGCAATTTACTGCTCCTTACATAAATTTCTGAACTGAAGCAGCCAAAAAGTAGGGGAAAAACGACAATTTGGGTACAAATATTTACGCAGTACCCTGTGGGTTCACATATTTGCGCAGTACCCTGTAGTTCAGATATTTACGCAGTACCCTGTAGAATCATTTCAACGGGATTTCAAACTGCGTTCCCGGTTCCGGGACTGGTTCGCCGTTGGTTTTCACACCGACGCGTTTGAGTTCGGCGGTGGCGATGCGGGCGATGGAAGCCACCCGGTCACCTTCCTTGACATCCATCATGTGATTGCCGCGGGTGGCGCGCCCGGCGTGCTTTACATCCTTGACCTTCATGCGCAGAACCATGCCGTTGGCAGAAATGATGGTCAGATCGTCCGCTTCCTGGACGACACGCGCGGCGGTGATGATGCCGATCTTATCTGCTACGCCTTTGGCGATGGTCTGTACGCCGCCGGTGGCGCGACCCTTGGCCGGATATTCTGTCAGCGAAGTGCGCTTACCGTACCCCTGCGTGGTAACCAGTACCAGGTCACCGCCTTTTTCAATTACTTCCATGCTGGTGACTTTATCTTTGCCGGATAGTTTGATGCCGGTCACGCCGCCGGCGCTGCGGCCCATGCTGCGGACTTTGTCTTCGGCGAAGCGCAGGGCTTTTCCCTGTTCGGTGACCAGGATGATTTCGTTTTCGCCGTGCGTCAGGCGTGCCCAGCCGAGTTCGTCGCCGTCTTCCAGACCGATGGCAATGATGCCAGAGGGTCGGACGGCGGCAAGCTCGGAGAGAGCCATGCGTTTGATTTTTCCGTTACGGGTAGCCAGTGTAATATATCCTGCGGCCTCAAAGTTCGGAACGGAGAGGGCGGCTGTGATGACCTCACCTGCATCCAGCGACAGGACATTGACCAGCGGGATGCCTTTGGTGGTACGGTCGGCATCCGGGATCTGATAGACCTTCTCGGAGTAGACCTTGCCATGGTCGGAGAAGAACAGCATTGTGTCCAGCGAGCGGGCCGGGATCAGGTTTAAGACTTCGTCTTCTTCTTTCGTGGCGTGACCGGTGACGCCCTTACCGCCAGCGCCCTGCGAACGGTAGGCGGTCGCGGCGACGCGCTTGACGTAGCCGCGGGCGGTGAGCGAGATCAGGACGGCCTCATCAGGTACGAGGTCCGACTCGCTCAGGTTTTCGACGGCCTCGGCGGCGATGTGCGTGCGGCGCTCGTCGCCGTACTTATCCGAAAGTTCGCGCAGGTCATCCTGGATAAGGGTCAGGATCTTCTTGGGATGGGCAAGCAGGTCTTCTAAGTGGGCGATCTGTCCTTTGACCTGCTTGTACTCATCTTCGATTTTCTGGCGCTCGAGGGCGGCCAGACGGCGCAACTGCATGTCGAGGATGGCCAGGGCCTGGAGTTCGGATAGTTTGAAGCGCTTCATCAAGCGCTCTTTGGCCGTATCGGCATCCGGCGACTCTTTGATGGTCTGGATGACAGCGTCCAGGTTGTTGAGTGCAATCGTCAGTCCCTCGAGGATGTGGGCACGGGCACGCGCCTTTTCCAACTCGAACTGCGTGCGGCGGGTGATGACCAACTGCCGGTGCTCGAGGAAAATTTGCAAGGCTTTCTTGAGCGGCAGAAGACGCGGCTCGCCGTTCACCAGCGCCAGCATCTGGACGCCGAAGGTAGTCTGGAGCGAAGTGTATTTGTAGAGCTGGTTGAGCACTTTCTTCGGTTGGGCGCCGCGTTTAAGTTCGATGACGATGCTCATGCCGCGCCGGTCAGACTCATCCCGCAGGTCCGAGATGGCGTCTACTTTTTCATCGCGCACCAGGTCGGCGATGCGCTCGATCAGTGTGGATTTGTTGACCTGGTAGGGGATTTCGGTGATAACGATGCGGTGCCGGTTGCCGGCCATCTCTTCGATGTGGGCTTTGCCGCGCAGAACGATGCGCCCCTTCCCGGACCCATAAGCGGCCTCGATGCCTTCCTTCCCGACGATGATTCCACCGGTGGGGAAGTCGGGTCCCGGGATGAATTTCATCAGGAACTCGATGGGTACATCGTCCATCGTGTCGTAATTGTTGATGAGGTAGATCAGGGCCGCGGCCAACTCTTTCAAGTTGTGTGGGGGAATGTTGGTCGCCATGCCGACGGCAATACCTGACGAGCCGTTGAGCAGCAGGTTGGGGATACGAGAGGGGAGGACGGTTGGTTCCTGGAGTGAACCGTCGAAGTTGTCGGTGAAGTCCACCGTGTTTTTATCGAGGTCGGTCAGTAGTTCCTCGGCCATCTTGTGCAGGCGGGCTTCGGTGTAACGCATGGCAGCTGGGGCGTCGCCGTCCACCGAGCCGAAGTTGCCCTGACCATCCACCAGCAGGTAGCGCATGGAGAAATCCTGGGCCATGCGTGCCATCGACTCATAGACCGCTGAGTCGCCGTGCGGGTGGTATTTGCCCAGCACTTCGCCGACGATACGGGCGGATTTCTTGAAAGCCGTGTTGGCGCGAATGCCCATATCCTGCATGGCGTACAGGATGCGGCGGTGGACAGGTTTCAATCCATCGCGGGCATCCGGCAGAGCGCGGGCAACGATAACGGACATGGCGTAATCGAGATACGCCGTGCGCATGGTCTCGTCAATATCCGCCATCTGGACGGTGCCGATATTCTGTTTGACGGGTTCCGGGGTCTGGCCGGTGGGTTCGGGTTCTACCATATTTGTCCTCACGCGGTAGGGGCACAGCGCGGCTGTGCCCCTACAGGGTAAACGAATTAGCGAAGGAATTATACCGCAAACGGCTTGTCAAATCGGTGGCGGGCGGGTATAATCCCGCCTTGCTTGTTCGGGGCGTGGCTCAGTCCGGTTAGAGCGCTGCGTTCGGGACGCAGAGGTCGGCGGTTCAACTCCGCCCGCCCCGACAGGTTTGTCCCTGACTCTAAGGGAGAAGACTCCCAGAATGGGAGTCTATTGTTTAATACGAAAACGTCATTTTTCCTCCTTGACGGGTTACGGGGGGCGGGTGTATCCTCTCATCCTAACTAAATACCTCGTTAGGCGAGGCGTCTGCGTGATAAACAGGCCATTGTCCCGAAACGTCGAAAGACGCCAAGGGATAGACCAGGCCGGGCCGGATTAAGGCCCCGCTCAAAGTGGCTGGGAGCAAGTCCCCTACGATGCGCAGTGCCAAAGCTCAACCAGGAGGTGCCCACGGGTTGCCCGTGGGTTGCACTCATGTTTTCAAAACCTCCTGATATGCCGGAGGTTTTTCTGTTTTGTGCATGGCTTTGCCAAATCGCATTGCACAATGAAAGGAGGTGATCGCGTGGACGCTGATGGTATTCCGCTATATACGATAACGCACTGGCAGAAAGCGAAATTTTTAGACCAGGTGTGCGGCGTACGTCCGCGCATCACCTTACCCCGGATTGGTAAAATGTTTTTTCGGGGAGTACCAGCCAAATGGATTGTATCC
>Ga0265292_1001476_pt1 | contig 20572 bp, 19 predicted proteins | sample Munlanlewell296A_FD_189080 | JGI IMG/M metagenome (GOLD analysis project Ga0265292, IMG submission 189080) | Leachate microbial communities from a municipal landfill in Southern Ontario, Canada - Leachate well 296A | ecosystem: Engineered > Solid waste > Landfill > Unclassified | place: Canada... | reverse complement strand
CGACGGCGAGGCGATCATCGTCCCTCCCCGGCAGGGGGGGGAAGCGGTTCGTACCACCAAATCGAAGGGGGAAGGGGGAACGGAATGAGGAAGACGGCAATTGCGGTTGCGATGCTGTTGGTGCTGGCGTCCGCGGCGTCCGCGGCGGACACGATCAAGCTGGGGGGAATGCTGCCTCTGTCGGGTCGCGCCTCGGATCTGGGGATCACGTGCAAGCAGGGGGCGGAGCTCGCGGTCAAGGAGATCAACGCGAAGGGCGGCGTCCTCGGGAAGAAGTTCGAGCTGCTGATGGCCGACTCCAAGGCGAACGTCCAGGAGCTCGTTTCCCTGTCCAAGCGGTACGTCCAGAAGGACCAGGTGAACTTCCTGTTCGGCGTGGTGAGCTCGGGGGGGTCCCTCGCGGTCGCCGAGGTCGCCAAGCAGGAGAAGGTGATCTTCATGGACACCGTCGGCTCCACCGACACCCTGACCAAGGAGAAGTGGAACCGGTACACGTTCCGCTCGGGGACCTGCAACTCGCAGGAAGCCAACTCCCTGGCGCTGTACACGGCCTCGAAGCACAAGAAGCTGACGACGTTCTACAACATCGGGCCGGACTACGAGTACGGCCGGACGATGTGGGACCTCTTCAAGGCGAAGACGAAGGAAGCGAACCCGAAGGCGCAGTTCATCGGGGAGCAGTGGCCCAAGCTCTTCATCCCCGACTACACCTCCTACATCAACGCCATCCTCCAGGCGAAGCCCGACGCCGTGTTCTGCACCCTCTGGGGCGGCGACCTGGTCGCCTTCATCAAGCAGGCGAAGCCGTACGGTGTGTTCGACAAGATGAAGTGGATCATCGCCACCGGCGGGGACGTCACCGTCGCCAAGGCGCTGGGCAAGGATATGCCCACCGGGATGATCGTCGACCAGCGGTACTACTTCCACTGGCCGAACAGCAAGAGGAACCAGGAGTTCGTGAAGGCGTACCAGGCCGACTACAAGGACTATCCCAGCGCATGGGCGGCCGAGGGGTATGACGGCGTGTACTTCCTCGCCGAGGCGATCAAAAAGGCCGGTTCGCTCGACACCGACAAGGTCATCGCGGCCCTCGAAGGGCTGACGATCGACGCCCCCCGCGGGAAGTCGACGCTGCGGAAGGAAGACCACCAGCTCTCCAGCGACTTCATGGTCGGCGAAACCGTGTTCGACAAGGCGTACCCGTTCGCGATCGTCGGGAAGACCGAGGTGTTCCCGGCGGACAAGGTGCTCTACTCGATCGACGAGTGGAAGAAGGCCCAGGCAGGCAACAAGTAATCAGGCAGCGGAAGTACCAAGGGGGCCTGCCGTGGAGGCAGGCCCCCTTCAAATAACAGGCGGCGGAGTCCATGGACCTCTCCTTCTTGACGGTACAGGTGTTGAGCGCCCTCCGGCAGGCGGCGTTCCTCTTCCTCATCTCCTCGGGGCTCACGCTGATCTTCGGCGTGCTGAACATCCTCAACTTCGCCCACGGCGCGCTCTACATGCTCGGGGCGTACTTCGTCTACGCCCTGACGCTGCACTTGACCGGCCCGGCCGGGTTCCTGATCGCGATCCTGGCGGCGCCCCTGGGGGTCGCGCTGATCGCCACCGTGATCGAGACGGGCCTGTTGCGCCGCATCTACATGCAGGAAGAGATCTACCAGCTCCTGCTCACCTACTCCCTGGTCCTCATCATCGATGATCTGGCGAAGATCGTCTTCGGGCCGGAGTACAAATCGATCCCGAAGCCCGACGCGATCTCCGGGGCGGTCACGATCTTCGGGGGGACCGTCCCGGTGTACACCCTTCTCGTCGTCGTCCTGGCGCCCGCCGTGGCGCTGCTGCTCTGGTACCTGCTCTACAGGACGAAAACGGGGAAAGTGGTCCGGGCGACCTCCTCCGACCGGGAGATGGCGGACGCCCTCGGGATCAACATGTCGGTGCTGTTCACGCTGGTCTTCGCGTTCGGCGCGGTCCTGGCGGGGCTCGGCGGCGCGCTGGCGGGGCCGGTGCGGACCGTGTTCCCCGGGGTGGGGACCGAGGTCATCATCGAGTCGTTCGTCGTGGTGGTGATCGGGGGCCTGGGGAACCTGTGGGGCGCCCTCATCGGGTCGATCCTCATCGGTTCCCTGGAGACGATCGGGATCATCGTGTTCCCCGAATTCGAGATGTCCCTCATCTACCTGCTGATGGTGGCCGTGCTCGTTGTGCGGCCGTGGGGGCTGTTCGGGCGTCCGCTCAAGGTGAAGGCGCTCTCGGAGAAGAACCTCGCGATGGAGGCGCAGGAGATCTCGCCGGTCCACTTCTCCGTCCACCCGGTCGTGCGGTGGGCGCCGCTGCTCCTGCTGCTCCTGGTCCCCCTGTTCACCGGCCGGTTCTACCAGTACCTGCTGACGCAGATCTTCATCGCCTCCCTGATGGCCATCGCCTTCAACCTCCTCCTGGGGACGACGGGGCTGCTCTCGTTCGGCCAGGCCGCGTTCTTCGGGGTCGGCGCCTACACCGTAGGGCTCCTCCTCACCAAGGGCGGGTTCGAGACGCTGCCCGCCCTGGTCCTGGCGCCGGTCGTGACGGCCGTGGTGGCCGGCGTCATCGGGTTTTTCTGCGTGCGACTGTCGGGGGTGCACTTCGCCATGCTCACCCTGGCGTTCGGCCAGCTCATTTTCACGGTCGTCTACAAATGGTACGGCTTGACCGGCGGCGACAACGGGATCCAGGGGATCCCCGTGAAGCCGATCCCGCTCGGCGGCCTGGGCACCCTCGACCTCGGCTCCACACAGTCGATGTACTACTTCGTGCTCGTGGTCGTGGGGCTGTCCGTCGAGCTGCTCCGCCGGGTCCGCTCCTCGCCCTTCGGCGCGACGCTCAAGGCGATCCGGGAGAACGGCCAGCGGGCCTCCTTCCTCGGCGTGAACATCCATCTGTACCGGTGGACGGCGTTCGTGGTCGCGGGGGCGTTCACGGGGCTGGCCGGCGGGCTCTTCGCCATGATGGAGAAGGCGATCTCCCCCGAGATCATCCACTGGAGCAAGTCCGCCGAGCCTGTGTTCATGACCATCATCGGAGGGATCTACACCTTCGCGGGCCCCGCGGTGGGGGCGGTCGTCTACGTCATCCTCAACTCGTACCTGGTCGCCTGGACCGAAAAATGGGCGCTGGTGCTCGGCCTGGTCCTGCTGACGCTGGTGCTGCTCCTCCCGGGCGGCGTGGTGGGGTTCGTGAACGAAAAGGCGCGTCAAACCCTCGGAAAGTTCAGGTGCATCCGCAAATGGTCCTTCTCGAAGTCCGCAACATCGTAAAGTCGTTTGGGGGCCTGCGGGCGCTCCATGACGTCTCCCTCTCCGTAACGAAGGGCGAGATCCGCGCCGTCATCGGGCCGAACGGGGCGGGCAAGTCGACGCTTTTCAACGTCATGACGGGGCTGCTCACGCCCGACTCTGGCGACATCGTGTTCGAAGGGGAACCGATCACCGGGATGCCCTCCCACCGGATCATCCGGAAAGGGATCGGCCGCTCCTTCCAGATCACGAACATCTTCCCGCGGATGTCGGTCTTCGAGAACGTCCAGGTGGCCCTTTTTTCCCATCACCGGACGGGCAACAACCCCCTCTCGCCGGCGCGAAAATTCACGCGAGTCGGCGAGGAAGTGCTGGCCCTCCTCGAACAGGTGGGGCTGGCGGAGAAACACGACTCCTCGGCCTCGGTCCTCTCGCACGGGGACCAGAAGCGGCTCGAGATCGCCATCTCCCTCGCATCCCGCCCGAAGCTGCTGATGCTCGACGAGCCCACCGCCGGGATGTCCCGGTTCGAGAGCCGGGAGACCGTCGCCCTTCTGCAGAGGATTTCCCGGGAGCAGGGGCTGACGCTCATCTTCACCGAGCACGACATGGACATCGTCTTCGCGATCTCGGAGAAGATCATGGTCCTCCAGCAGGGGGCCGTCATCGCCGACGGGACGCCGGCGGAGATCAAGGCGAACCCCGAAGTGCGCAAGGCGTACCTCGGGGAGGAAATCACGGAGAGCTGACCCCATGGCGTTTCTCGATCTGAACTCGATCAACACCTATTACGGCCGGAGCCACATCCTGTTCGACGTCTCGCTCTCCATCGAAAAGGGGGAGGTGGTGAGCCTCATCGGCCGCAACGGCGCCGGGAAGAGCACCACGTTCCGCTCGATCATCGGGCTCACCCCGCCGCAGTCGGGCGAGGTGATCTTCAAGGGGGAGCGGATCTCCGGACTGCGGGCCTTCCGGATCTGCCGGAAGGGGGTCGGCTTCGTCCCCGAGGACCGGCGGTGCTTTCCGGACCTGACGGTCCGGGACAACCTGGAGGTCGCCGCCAGGAGGGAGAAGGAAGTCGCCTCGCCCTGGACGGTCGACCGGGTCTACGCCCTCTTCCCGCGGCTGCAGGAGCGGGAGAAAAACCTCGGGAGCCAGCTGTCCGGCGGCGAGCAGCAGATGCTGACCATCGCCCGCACGCTGATGACGAACCCCGAGGTGCTCCTACTCGACGAACCGTCGGAAGGGCTGGCGCCGCTGGTCGTATCCCTGCTGGCGGAGATGATCCTCCAGATCCGCAAGGAGGGGGTGACGGTCCTTCTGGCGGAGCAGAACCTGCACTTCTGCGCCAAGGTTTCCGACCGCGCCTTCGTGATCGACAAGGGGTCGGTGAAGTACGAGGGGACGATGAAGGACCTCCTGGCCAACGACGAGATCAAGGAAAAGTACCTTGCCGTCTGACCCCGGGAGCTTCCGGGCCTTCGCCGGGCGGGCCTTCGACCCCGCCGCGATCCCGGGGAAGCCCGAGGCGCTCGCCGGGGTGCGCGTCCTGGAGGTGGCGTCGCGGATCTTCGGGCCGGCCACCGCGGACTACCTCGGCCTCTTCGGCGCCGAGGTGATCAAGGTCGAGATGCCGCCCCGCGGCGACTTGATGCGGTACGTGGCCCCCGAGGGGTTCTTCTGGAAGGAGATGTCGCCGGCCTTCCTCTCCCTGAACCGGAACAAGCTCCACGTGGGGCTCGACCTGCACCCGGCCGAGGGGAAGGAGCTCTTCCTGCGGCTCGCGGAACGATCCGATGTCGTCGTGGAGAACCTCCGCGCCGGCACGATGGACGGGTGGGGCGTCGGGTACCTCCAGCTTCGGGAGCGAAACCCCCGGATCGTCTACGCCGCCAACTCGGGATTCGGGCAATGGGGGCCGTACTCTGCGGGGCGGGCGTCGTACGACGCCACCGCCCAGGCCGTTTCCGGTTTCTCCGCCGTCACGGGATTTCCGGACCAGCCGCCGATGAAGGCGGGGTTCTGGGTCGGGGACTACACCGCGGCGTTGATGTCCGCCACCGCGATCCTCGCTGCCCTCTCCGCGCGCCGGAAGACCGGGGAAGGGCAGATGATCGACCTTTCCCAGGCCGAGGCGATGATCCGCACGCTGGACTGGACGTGGCCGTACGCCGGGTTGACGGGAAAGGACCGCGCGCGGAACGGAAACGTCGACCCCTCGTATCCCCCCTCGGGGATCTACCGCTGCCGCGACGGGTTCGTCGCGGTCTCCGCGCGGGACGAGGACGAGTTGATCCCCCTCGCGCACGCCCTCGGGGCCACCGATCCGGACGAAGCATCGATCGCCACCCCGGAACGGGTGGGGGCGTATTGCGCCTCCCGGCGGGTCGACGAGGTCGTGCGCCTGGCGGAGGACGCCGGGTTCTCGGCGGCGCCGGTGCGCGGAGGAAAGGAGCATTACCACGATCCGCACCTGCGGGCCCGCGGCACGGTCTGTTCGGTGGACGATCCCCTCTACGGCCGCGTGGACGAGTATGGACCGGCGCCGAAGCTCTCGGAGAGCCCGGGAAGGGTCAAGTGGAGCGCGAAACCCGTGGGGTGGCACAACGAGCGGGTCTTCGGGGATCTGCTGGGGATGACCGCCGGGGAGATGGAGGCGCTCGCCCGGAAGAAGGTGATCGGGAAGTGGGCCGACATCCCCGGCGCCCGGCCGCCGAAGGGAAGCACGCCGTGAGCGGTTTCGCGGGGTGGGTGCGGGAGGCGACGGATCCTTCTGCCGCCGCGGGGAAGCCCGAGGCGCTGGAAGGGGTCCGGGTCCTCGAATTCTGCCCCGGCCACTTCGGAGGGATGGTGGCCGCGTCGGTCCTGGCGGAATTCGGCGCCGAGGCGATCAAGGTGGAACCTCCCGATGGCGATCCGCTCCGCCTCGTGGCGCCCGAGGAAATCCTGGTGGCCGGGACGGGGCTTCCCTTCCTCTCCGAGGCGCGCAACCGCCGCTTCGTCACCCTCGACGCCGACGACTCCGCCGGGCGGGACGTCTTCCGGCGCCTTGCCCTCTCCGCGGACGTGATCATCACGACGGAGCCGCCGGAACGCATGGAGGCGATGGGGTGCGACTACCCCTCCCTGCGGGAAGAACGCCCGGGGATCGTCTATCTCTCCCTCTCCACCTACGGCGCGTTCGGCCCCGACGCCGTCCGCCCCGTGCGGGACAGCGACATCCTCTGCCAGGCGCTCTCCGGGGCCCCGTACATCGTCGGGGAGCCGGAACGGGAGGGTGTTCCGCCACGACCGCACGAAGCCCCGACCCGCCTCGGGAACTGGCACGGGGGATTCGTCCAGGGGCTGTGGGGAGCCTACGGGGTCCTCGCGGCGCTTCATTTCCGCGCGGAGACCGGGAAGGGCCAGGCCGTGGACCTCTCGGGCGCCGAGTCGTTGATGATGTTCGCGGACTACAACATCACCTGGATGCACACGGGGGGAAAGGCGCGCGAGCGGCTCGGGAACTTCGACCCCGCCGTCTTCCCGTACACCTACATCCGCTGCCGGGACGGCTACACCTTCATCGCCGCCTACAACGACGAGGCGTTCGATTCGCTGATGCACATCATCGGCCGCCCGGAACTGGCCCGCGACCCGCGGTTCTCCACGCCGAAGAACCGTGTCGCCCTCGAGAACGAACGGGCGCTCCTGGAGATCATCGAGGAGTGGTCCGGCGATCGCACGGCGGACGAGATCCTCGGGGCGGTCGAGGCGTACACCTCGAAGAGGGGCGGTCCGGGCGCCGCCGTGGTCACGGGGCGGGTGAACCGCCCACTCGAGACGCTCTCCGAGGAGCACTGGCGGGAGAGAGGGTGCTTTCTGCGCGCCCGGGACCCTGTCTACGGCGAACTGCTGCTCGCCGCGCCGCCCTGGAAGATGAGCGGGACCCCGGCGCGGTGGAAGTCGGGGTGCCGGCCCCCGGGGTCGGACAACCGGGACGTGTACCTCGGAATCCTCGGGATGACGGAGGAGGAGTACCGGCGCCTGGCGGAGGCGGGTGCGTTCTGACGGGACCGGACCCGGAAATGCAAGTCCCCCGGGGCATAGGCGGGAACCCCGAGGGACCGTTTGTGTCGCCCGCGATCCCTTGGAGGGGTGTGCGGGCAGTTGCCTCCCCGGGGAGGGGAGGCAGGCGTTACCGTTCCTCAGGATTCTCTCTTCGGAATTTCTTCGACATAACTTCAGTGGAATTCCCCCCCCCCGGGAGGGAGTCGGTTCACTTGACGTCCCCCGGACTGGTAGTGTAGCGTCTCGCAAATAGCCTGACGCATCGAGAGTGTCGATGCGCCGCGCCAGCAAGGCGCGCGACTGAGGCGTACTGTGAAGTACGGCGCAAGGAGCGCAACGATGCTGGAGCGGATGCAGCGGCGCTCGAATGCCAGGGTATTTGCGAGACGCTGCACTGGACTGATCCCGGCAACCCGCCTCCGGGAGAACCGTTGACCGACCTGCCCCTGGTCCTTCGCGACCTCTCCATCGTCCTTGCGATCGCCACGGCGGTTGCGCTGCTGTTCGGGCGGCTCCACCTGTCCGTCGTGGCGGCGTTCCTCGTCGCCGGCGCCATCCTCGGCCCGACCGGGGCGGGGCTGGTGGCCGATTCGGGGATGGTGGATGCCCTCGCCGAGATCGGCGTCGCCCTCCTGCTGTTCACCGTCGGGCTGGAGATCTCCCTCGCGAACCTGGGGAAGATGCGCCTCCGCATCCTGCAGGGCGGGGGGGTCCAGCTCTCGGCGACGATCCTGCTCACCGTGGCCGTCCTTTTCCTCGCGAGGTTTCCCCTGGCGGAAGCGACCTTCATCGGGTTCGTCCTGTCCCTTTCGAGCACCGCGATCGTGCTGAAGGTGTACGCCGACCGGATGGAGATCGACAGCGGCCACGGGAAGATCTCCATCGGCATCCTCCTGTTCCAGGACATGGCCGTGATCCCGATGATGCTGCTCATCCCCTCGTTCCGGCAATGGGAGACGGCGCAGTTCTCCACCGTGGCGTTCACGCTGACCAAGGCGGGCGTGGGCGTCGGGGTCATCCTGCTGGCGTCGCGTTTCGTGATCCCGCTCCTCCTCAAGGAAGTCATCCGGCTGAACAGCCGGGAAATCCTGGCGATGACGGTGATGTGCCTCATCCTCGGGACGGCGTGGATCGCCCGGTGGTGGGGGCTCTCCCTGGCGATGGGGGCGTTCCTCGCCGGAATGGTGATCTCCGAGTCGGTGTATGTCCACGAGATCGCCGCCCAGATCTTCCCCTTCCGGGACGTCTTCAACGGGGTATTCTTCATCTCCGTCGGGATGCTGCTCGACCTTCCGTTTCTCGCGCGCCACCTCCCGATGATTCTTCTCGTCTCCGTCGCGGTCGTTGTGTCGAAGGGGATCTGCGCGGGCGCCGCGATCCGGACCCTGAAATACCCATGGCGCGTTTCGGTGATCGGGGCGATCGGGCTGGCGCAGATCGGGGAGTTCTCGTTCCTCCTGATGTCCGAGGGATCCCGCGATGGCCTGGTGGGCGCCGAAACCTACCAGTATCTTCTTGCAACCGCGATCCTGACGATGGTGGCCACTCCGTTCCTGATGCGGGCGGCTCCATGGGCCGGGAGGTTCTTCGTCCGCCACCTGATCCGGGGGCCCGAGCCGGAGGACCCAGCGGAGGAGTCCGCCGGTGCCGCACGGGTCGAGAACCATGTGATCATCTCCGGGTACGGGATGAACGGGAAGAACCTCGCCCGCGTGCTGCGCTCGACGCACGTTCCCTACATCGTCGTCGACCTGAACGACGCGATGGTGCGGGAGGGACGGGAGGCGGGGGAGCCGATCTTCTACGGTGACGTGAACAACCCGGAGATCCTCGACCGCGTCGGGGTGGGCCGCGCCCGGATGCTGGTGCTGGCCATCTCCGACCCGATGGCGACCCGCCGCGCCGTGGCGGTGGCCCGGCGGGCCAACCCCGGGCTGTCCATTCTCGTGCGGACGCGGTACGTGGCGGACGTGGACGACCTGATCGCCCTGGGGGCGAACGCGGTGATCCCCGAGGAGTTCGAGACGTCGGTCGAGATCTTCTCCCGGGTCTTGCACGAGTATCACGTTCCGGACCACATCATCTCGCAGCAGGAAGAGTTGATCCGCAGCGGTACGTACCGGATCCTGCGGGAGCGCGTTCCGTCCAGGAGCGAGGGACTGCTGCCGGAGTTCGAGGAGTTCCTGCGGAGGAAGGTGATCGAGTTGTTCTACGTTTCGCCGGATTCGGTGTGGGCGGGACGGACGGTCGGGGAGCTGCCGGTCGGAAATGGCGTGGGGATCGTTCTCCTCGCCGTCCTTCGGGAGGACCGCGCGATCGCGCAGCCGTCCCCGGAGGAGAAGATCGAGGCGGGAGACAAGCTCGTCTTCTTCGGGGGACATGCCCCTCTCGCGGCAACCCTCGAGGAACTGGCAAAGGGAAGCCGCTAACGGGGGTACCCCCGCTCATGCCTCATCGATGTCGAGGGGTGGTCCTCTCGCGGTGGCCCTCACGGAGTTGACAAAGGGATCCCGCTAACAAGGCGCCGCCGGTGATAAGATCATGATGTTCCCACTCCATCGGCCGGGAGGGCAATGATGTCTTCTTCCCACTCCGCTCTGCAGAAGTACGAGCGTGCCCTGAACCGGTACTTCCAGACCCCCGCCGCCGAGCGGAAGACCGGGGACAGGGAGAAAATCCTCAAGATCCTCGGGGTCGAGAACCCGCAGGAGTTCCTCGGCATGCACATCCCGCTCTGGGAAGCGAAGCTCGACGAACTCCTCGACCCGACGAGCACCGATATGCTCCCGATCAGCATCGCCCACTCCTACGTCAACTGGGTGCGCGGCGCGATCCGGATGATGCCGGCCGAGGCGCGGGTGAAGATCTTCTCCTCCAAGTTCAAGGCGACCGGGCTGAAAAAGTCGATCCTGACGCTGCTCCACGAAGTGACGGGGAAGCCGCACCGCGACTTCGAGGTCACCGAGGTCCTGCTGATCGAGAAGGTCCACAAGGACACGCTCTTCACGGTGCGGACGCCGGACGGGAAGGAATGCGACCTCTACCTGTCCCGCTTCGGGTGCATCGGCGAATACATCTACAGCGGCCTGCCGAAGCTGGTGGGGCTGCCCGCCCTCCCGGCCGTCTACCACGTGACGCCGCAGGGCGAGGAGGTGCTCCTCAAGCCGAAGGAGGAGGGGACCAACATCTTCCACGACGATTCGGTGACCCTCGCCCGGATCAACCGCGACGGCGGGTGGTGGGTGCCGGGCGCCGCCCGGCAGGACGCCCTGGGCGACTGCATCGGAATGGCGCTGCGCTACGGGCACTACGTCGCCACCCCGAAGAAGGAAGTGGTGATGATCGACAACATCGAACTGTTCCACCTGGAGGAGACCGACGTCCGCATCTTCGAGCCGATCTACGAGTTCCTCCCGAAGAAGGCGTATCCGGACGACCGGCCGAAGCGGGTGCGGCTTCAGGACAAGATGCGGCAGGAGTACGAGGCGGCCTATGCCGACCAGATAACGGTGATCCGGAAGGAGTGGCCCGAGATCGAGCGGTACCTGATCGAGATGCGCCGCAACATCCACGCCTACGCGGGCGAGGTGTTCGAGATGGTGATGACCCGCGTCAAGGCCCAGGTGTTTTCCGGGAAGTAGTGCAGGACCGCGCGAGGAACGCGCGTTCGACGAGGTAGAACCCCGCGGGCAGCGCGACCGCCATGGCGATTACCTTCACCCCGAGCCGGACCGGCGGCGAGGCGATGCCCAGCAGGTCCAGCGCGAAATCCGCGAGAAGCGCCCCCCCGCACATCGACGCAAGGGTCCCGGCGAAGAGCGCGATCCCAAGCAGCAGGCGCGAGCCGGGGCGTATCCTCCGATCGCTTGTCATCCTTTCACGGGCTTCCATCACCATAGCCGCCCCTACTTCCTCTGGCGCTGCTTCCGGGCGATCGCCCGTTGCCTTGCCTCCTCGTTCCTGCGGCGGTCCTCCGCGGTCTCCAGCAGCAGCTTCGGCACCTCGACCGGCCTTCCCTGGTCGTCCAGCGCCACCATCAGGAAATAGGACGAATTCGTGTGGGTCCTCTTCCCCGTGCGCGGTTCCTCCGCCTCGACGCGAACTCCGACCTCCATCGAGGTGCGCCCCACATAGTTCACGGAGGCGTGAAAGGTGACGAGGTTGCCGATGAAGACGGGGGCGTGGAATTCGAAGTGGTCCACGGCGGCGGTGACGCAGTTCCTGCCGGAGTGCCGGATGGCCACCACGCCGGCGGCCGAGTCGGCCAGCCTCATGATATTCCCCCCGTGGACGTTCCCCGCGGGGTTCGCGTCCTGGGGCGTCATCTCCTGCGCCATCACCAGCCGGGTCGCCGATACGGGCTTCGCATCCGCAGCCATCGTATCCTCCTCTTCGCGCGAAGGTACCCTTGAAGATTGTACCCAATTTCCTTGCCTTAAGGTATCTCATGATATTAAACTATATTCCATGATGATCGAACCTTTAAAAAATAACAGCAAAGTCGGAATTATAGGTGCAGGCCCTGCGGGGACTTTTTTCGCACTTCACCTTATGCGTATGGGTTCGGAAAAAGGGCTTAAATTCGATATAACTATTTTCGACAACAAGCTTTTTACAGATACAGGTGCAAGAGGTTGTAATATGTGTGCAGGCGCAATAAGCAATACTCTTTTTAACAACCTAAAGGATTTAGACGTTGTAATACCAGGAGACGTTTTAAAGGATAAAGTTACCGGTTATGTCATGCATCTTAAGGGGGAGACAGGGGTTATAGACGTTGACCCCTCAATCAGCATTTACACGGTATTCCGTTCCGCCGGACCCGTTTTCTCTGCGGAGAAAACCCGCGGTTTCGACCAGGTTCTTCTGGATTATGCAATAAAAGAAGGCGTACAGTTTGTCAATCAGAGGGTTAAAAAAGTAATCGCTGGGGCGAAAGAGAAAATTTCTCTGATCTTCGGGGAGGATGGGAAGAAGTGGGAGGGGGACCTTCTTGTCGGGGCGTTCGGGGTAAATTCAAGAATTGGCGAGAACCTGGCGTTTGGCTACAAGCCCCCGAAGTGCTGGTCTGTATGCCAGACTGAAATAGAAGTGCCTGAAGATTTTGCGGCGGAAACCATTCAAAATAAGATACATATATTTAGTACAGATAATCCAAAAATAAAATATATCGCATTTACTCCAAAAGGAAAATTCATTACGGTAACGGCAATTGGTAAAAACGTAAAAAGGGTTGATGTTGAAAATTCGTTAAAGGAAGATGCAATTGCTTCGTATCTTCCTGCAAATTACACATGTAAGTGCCATTGCCACCCAAGGATTCCCATAACCATTGCACGGAATCCATTTTCCGATAGATTTGTAATCATTGGAGATGCCGCGGCTTCAAGGTACTTGAAGAATGGGATAGAATCATCTTTTTTCACTGGGAAATGGGCCGCCTCGACTGCATTGCATCATGGTCTTTCGTCTGATGATTTCAAAAGGCATTATTACAGTATCTGTCGCAGAGTATTTTCTAAAGATAATATATATGGGAAGATCCTCTTCCGTGTATACGATTTCTTCAGCAATAGCAAGATGGTTTCAAGAATAAATATAAATATGATCAGGGAAGAACAGAAGAAAAGTGATGATTCAAAGGTTCTTTCATCGGTTTTCTGGCACCTTTTTGCAGGAGATGCGCCTTATGCTCACATCCTTCATGAATCTTTAAGCTTGAAGCTTTTCGTAAATATTTTCAAGCAATTTTTCAGGAGTAACAATGCCGGGCAAGCATAAATTAATAAATGGATCCGTTGTGGCTATCATTGGAGGGGGGCCTGCCGGTTGCTCCTGTGCCATTAAATTAAGACAGTTGGCGGAGGAAAGAGGAATAGGTCTGCGGATCATCTTGTTCGAAAGAAAGGATTTTAATCTTCATTACAATCAATGCGTTGGTGTCTTGTCGCCGCCGATTGAAAAAGTCCTCGAAGAAGAGCTTTCAATATCCATACCGCAGGAATTGATTAAAAGAAAAATCATGGGTTACCATATAAGCAGCGGGAAGAGTGAAATATTGCTTCAATCAAAAAACGAAGAAGATCCAACCTATGCGGTAAGAAGGGTAAAATTCGATAAATTTATTCTTGATGAAGTTATAAAAAGAGGCATTGAGGTTATTCGCAGCAGGGTAACGGATATTGAATTTATTGATAAGGACTCGAGATGCGAGGTGAAAGTATACTCTGAAAGCGGCACAATAACGGCTGACGTGGTCGTAGGCGCATTCGGTCTCGATGAAGGCTCTCTTCATATGTTTGAAGATTCGACCAGGAACAGGGGCCGGTATGTAAGGCCAAGGATGGTCATGCATACTTTCATAACGAAAGTTCATCCTGATTCTTCGGAATTCATAAATGATAAACTTGGGGACATCATCCATGCGTTTCTCCTTTCCTCGCTTCCGAATATCGAGTTCGGGGCTATTACGCCGAAGGGGGACCATATAATTATCAATATAGCAGGGGAACATGTGACATCTGTGGATCTTGAAAACTTTTTAAAGCATCCCGCAGTGGCAAAATTTCTCCCTCCTGCACGGGATAATATCGATCAAATGGTATCCTATAAAGGGCATTTCCCCACCTCTCCCGCAAGGAATCCTTACGGTGACAGATACATCACCGTTGGCGACTCGACAGGTTGGCTAAGGCCTTTTAAAGGGAAAGGGATTACAACGGCTGTAATGACAGGTATTTCTGCCGCAAAAGCCATGATAAATCATGGAATATCAAAAAAAGGGTTGGACGCTTACGCGGCAGAGTGCGAATATCTGACAAAAGACTATCCTTACGGAACACTGGTAAGGTTTTGTTCACACCTTGCCGTTAAAACAAATTATTATAATTTCCTTATAGAATATGCAAAAAAGGAAGATAGACTTGCAAAGATATTCTATGATTCCGTGTCAGGGCACAGGAGTTATAAAGAGATACTTTTCGAGAAGGGGAACTTCCGTCTTTTTGCCAAATTGGGGGTAAAATTCGTGGGGAATGTCGTTGGCAGGTAGTCGTGTGAGATGCCGCTATTCCTTCCGCTTCTGTACCATCGGTCGCCGCTGGCGGTAAAGGTCCAGCGGACGGCTTTCCGGGAACTGCCGGTCAACTTCCGCGATGACCGCGTCGGCTTCGGCGAAGCGCGCCTGGCGGTCGAGCAGCTCGGCCAGGAAGACGAGGCCCTTTTCCCGCGACGGCGCGTCCAGATCAAGGTATCAAACTCAGACGGGGGCGTGGAATTCGAAGTGGTCCACGGCGGCGGTGACGCAGTTCCTGCCGGAGTGCCGGATGGCCACCACGCCGGCGGCCGAGTCGGCCAGCTTCATGATATTCCCCCCGTGGACGTTCCCAGCGGGGTTCGCGTCCTGGGGCGTCATCTCCTGCGCCATCACCAGCCGGGTCGCCGATACGGGCTTCGCATCCGCAGACATCGCATCCTCCTCTCCGCGCGAAGGTACCCTTGAAGATTGTATCCGGAAATGTGGAGTGAACCAGTGCGCCTCCCGGAAACATCGTACATGCAAGTTGACGAAAAAGGAGGCCTTCCGCCGATGATCATCGCTTCCGCCGTGTACCGGCTTGCCCTCTCACTATGGGTAGGGGGAATTGCGCTGTTCACATTCGTCGTGACCCCGGTGATCTTCCGCACGCACGGGAGGAATGCTGCCGGAAAGATCGTGGGGTCGATCTTCCCCGTATATTTCCGCTACGGCCTCGTGCTCGCCGCCCTTGCCCTGTTGGCCCGCATCGCCGCCGGGGAGGCGTTCCACGGTGCGCGTCAATGGGTCGGGACCCTCCTGATCGCGACCGCGATTTTATTGACCGGCTACCAGGCGTACGGGCTCGTCCCGCGAATGGGACAGGTAAAGCGATCGGTGACCTCCTTCGAGACCGCGCCCCCCGAGGATCCCGCCCGCAAGGAATTTTCCCGGCTCCACGGGATCTCGATGGTCGTCAACCTCGTGGTCCTCCTGGAAGGGGCCGCCCTCGTCGTTGCCTGCGAATCGCTCCGGCGGTAACCTGAGACCACCATGGAATACGACATGCCGCTGTTCAGGCCGCCATCGGAGGCGAGGTCCCTCATTTTTCAGGTGACCCTCGGCTGCTCCTGGAACCGGTGCCTGTTCTGCACCTCGTACGGGACCAAGGAATTCCGGGTGCGCCCCTTCGAAGAGGTGGAGAGGGTTCCCCTCTCTCGAACGGATCAGCACGTATGCCGGACCCACGAACCTCACGGCAAAGACGCCGGAAGAGCTGAGGATGCTCAAGGAACGCAAACTCGATCTCCTCTACCTCGGGATAGAGACGGGGAACGACGAACTGCTGAAGAGGGTCAGGAAGGGCGCAACCGCCAAACAGATCATCGAGGGCAGCAGGAAGGCCCTTCAGGCGGGACTGCGGATGTCCGTCTTCATCATCCTGGGGCTCGGCGGGGTGGATGGGAGCTATGAACATGCGAAAGATTCCGCCCGCGTGGTCAATGGCATCGGCCCACAGTTCCTCGCCACGCTCACCCTCATGGTGGGGCCGAACGGGCGGGCCTACGAGGAGAAGGTCATGGGCGGCGGGTTCAGGCTCATCGACAGGAAACAGTCCCTGCAGGAGCTCCGGTGGTTCGTCGAAGACCTTGAGCTCGCCCGCTGCAAGTTCGGCACGGAGCACGCATCCAACTACCTCCCCATCACGGGCATGACGCTGCCCGGGGACAAAGACGAGATCCTGAGGCTTATCGACAAGGCCTTGATGGACACATCCCCGGGCATGCTCCGGCCGGAGTGGATGAGGGGGCTCTGAGGATACCGGGCGGACTAGCGGGTAACCGGGACCGCCATCGGTTGCTTCTGCACCATCGGTCGCTGCCGGCGGTAGAGGTCCAGCGGACGGCTTTGCGGAAACTGTCGGTCAACTTCCGTGATGACCGCGTCGGCTTCGGCGAAGCGCTCCTGGCGGTCGAGCAGTTCGGCCAGGAAGACGAGACCCTTTTCCTGGGCGGGCGCCGACCGGTCCTGCGCGAGGCATGCCCGCTGGGCGGCTTCCGCTTCCCTCCAGCGTTCCTGGGCGGCCAGCGTGCGGGCAAGCTCGCAAGGTGAGCCGGGGGACGGCTCCTTCGCGATCCTCATCCCGGAAGCCGATTTCGCCTTGCCGGCGACTTGCTGTTCCGCCATCAGGGCTGCCGCTCCCGCCATCTTCTTCTGCTCGGCTTGCATCCCCGAGGGGATCCCGTCCGCCGCGCTGACCGGTGGCGAACCGGCGGGTGCGCCCCGAAACGTCATCAGCGGGGGCGGCGAGGGCACGCTGATGGCGGCAGGTGCGGCCGCGCGATCCCGCGACGCCTCCTCGTTCCCTGCCGGCAGGGAACGATCGGCCAGACGGTCCCGTTCCTCCCGCGTCACGGTGGCGAACCGTTCATTGGGGAGGACCGGCGCCGCCCGTTCGCTCACCGCCGGCGGGACGGTCGGGGTCGGGACGCCGGGATTCATCCCGCCGTACCGGACGACCACCACGACCAGCGCCGCGGCGGCTGCGGCGGGGACGAGATAGCGGAGCTGCTGCCGCATCCAACCGTGTTTCGGCCGCAGGACCGCCACCCTCGGGCCGTCCGCTTCCCGCTCGACACGATCCATCACGCGGGCGTTGAACCGGTCCCAGTACGCGGGTCCCGGATCGGGCACGCCGGCCGTCTGATCGGCCCGCGCCAGGTCGGCCGGCAGCGCGCCGCATTCCGGGCAGCCGCGCAGATGTTCTTCCACCCGGGCGCGGTCGGCGGCGGGCAGTTCCCCGTCGTGGAAGGCGGTCAGCAGCGTCTGCGTTTCCCGGCAATCCATCACGAACATCCTCCCAGCGCGGCCAGCAGCCGCGTTCGCGCGCGGGAAAGGCGCGACATCACCGTGCCCGCCGGAATCCCCGCCGCCAGGGCGATCTCGGCGTAGGAAAGCCCCTCCACCGCCCGCAACACGATCACCATCCGAAGTTCGGCGGGAAGGCCGGCCATCGCGCCCGCCACCCGCCGCCTCTCTTCGTTTCCCGCGGCCGCCTCCTCGGGGCCGGGCGCCGGGTCGACCGCCTCGGGCGCGTCGCCCTCGGCGACCCTGGGCACTCCCGCGATCCCGTCGCGGCGGACCGACAGGCCGCAGTTCCACGCGATCTTGCGAAGCCACGGGCCGAACGGCCTCGCCGGATCGTACGAAGGCAGCGACCGGTACACCCGCACGAACGTCTCCTGCGCCGCGTCGTCGGCGTCGGCGGCGTTCCCCGTCGCCGACCAGCAAAGTCGGTAGACCGCCTGCCGGTGGCGGGTCACCAGCGCGCCGAAAGCGCCCCGGTCGCCCCCTGCCGCCAGCGCGGCAAGCCGCTCGTCCTTTTCCTCGCCGAGGTCCGCGCCCATCCCTCAACCTCTATACCACACGAGCGGCGAAAATATTCCCGGCCGGGGCAAATGACCCCGGGGCATCCCTGCCTGCCCCGGCACTAGGCCATCCATGGCCGTCGCCGATGAGATATCGATCGAACGGGAATAAAGATCGGCGGGGCCGGGTAAATGGGGCGGGAACGGAAATATCATCTCGCGTGAAACGGAGGATTCTCATGAAAACTTCGCTGCTCGGCAACAGGATCGTCACGCTGGCGGTGGCGCTGGCGACGCTGGTTCTGGGCGCGGCGTGCGCCCATGCGGCGCCCCTTATGCTCGACGTGCGGTCGGAGAACCGGAGGGTGCTCGTCCCCGGCCCCGGCGACGGGACGATCCAGATCCAGGTGATCGCCCCCGACGCCCCGGCGATCCACACCGACCGGCCCAGGCTGAACCTCGCGCTCGTCATCGACCGGAGCGGCTCGATGGCCGAGGCGCGCAAGCTCGACTTCGTCAAGACGGCCGCCCATCATCTCGTGGACATGATGGGGCCGGACGATCTCCTCTCCATCGTGACCTACAGCCAGCAGGTCCAGATCCCGTGGCCGTCGCGTCCCGTGGGCCGGGACCGGGAGGAGCTCCACCGGATCATCTCCGGGTTGTATCCGGGCGGGTCGACCTTCCTCTCCGGCGGGCTGGAGGAAGGGTTCCGGCAGGCGAAGGCCGGGAAGCGCAAGGGCACCTTGAACCGGGTCCTTCTCCTCTCGGACGGGCTGGCCAACGTCGGCGTGATCAACCGCGGCGCCCTGCGGGAGCGTGCGGGGGACATGGCCGGAAACGGGATCTCCGTCTCCACGTTCGGAGTCGGCAACGATTTCGACGAGGAGCTGATGACGATGGTCGCCGGAGGCGGCGGAGGGAATTACCGCTACCTCGGCGATCCCGAGCGGATCGTGGCGGCGCTGGAATCCGAGTTCCACACCGCCTCGCGGACGGCCGCTTCCGAGGTCGAGATCATCATCCGGCTCAAGAGAGACTGCCGCTTCGGCTCGGTCCTCGGGCGCGACTGGCGTCGCGACGGCGACGCCTACGTCATCCGGCTGGGCGATCTTTCCGCGGGCGAGCGTCGGACCGTCTTCGCCAAGCTGAACGTGGCCGGGGAACGGACCGGGCTGCGGGAAGTCGGGGACGTGGCGCTCCGGTACCGCGACCCGGTGACGTCGAAGGTGGTCACCGCTTCCGCGCAGGGGGTTTCCCTCGAACTCGTCCGCGACGAGCGCCGCTATCGCGAGGGATTCGACCGGTCGGTGCAGGAGAAGAAGGCGGTGGCGGAGTCCAGCGTGCTGGTGCAGGAAGCGGCCCGGCTGGCCGACCAGGGGAAAAAGGAGGAGGCGAAGGGGATGCTCGGCAAGGCCGCGGCAGGACTGGCCGCCGCCCCGTCGTCTCCCGCGGTCCGCGCGGAGATGGATCATGCGAACCGGTACAAGAACAGCCTCGACACGATGAGCGACATGAGCTCGGAGTCGGCCAAGGGTGCCCAGAAGGCGATCAAGTATCGCGCGTACGAGACGCTCCAGCAACGGTAGGGAATGGCCGGTTTATTGTTGCAGGCGTTGCGGGTATCATCCCAGGTAATGTCCACGCTGGATCGAAAAATCACCCTTCGCATGGCCCTCTACGTCTTCCTCGTTCTGCTCATGAGCAACCTGGGAGCGATGGTGGATTTGGTGCTCCACCCTGAGATTCCTTATTTCGACGAAGAACACCTGGTTGTCGGCGGAATCACCGGGGTTGCGATGATCTTCTTGATCGGCGCACTGGAAACGTACCTGGCCCGGCGCAGAAAATGGTTCAGGTACAAGACCAAGAAAAATGCGAGAAATCAGGTCTGCGGTCAGGAGATAACCTGAATTAGAGCGGGAGATGAAGAACGATGAAGATCCAGAGAAAACTTCTTGTGATCTACGGAGTGATCATTGTCGGAGTAATCGCAGTGGCTATCCTCAGCTTCATGTTGAAGATCGCGACCGATCGCGATGATGCATACCATGAGCGGCGTTATGTATCAAACCTCCTTGCTGATGAATTGCGGCAAAGCTCCGATGACCTGACCCGCTTTGCGCGTACGTATGTTTTGACCGGAGATGCACGATACGAAAAGATGTATTGGGATGTCCTCGCTATCCGTAACGGTAAGAAACCACGCCCCGATAGCTATGAACGTATTTACTGGGACCTCGTTCTCGACGACAACGTCAAACCCAGGCCCGACACTACGAAAGCGGTACCGCTCAGAGAATTAATGGAGGGAGCCGGCTTTACGGAAGCCGAGTTTGCCAAGCTTGCCGAGGCGCAGAAAAACTCCGACGGTCTCGTTAAGACCGAGGAGATTGCGATGAACATGGTCAAGGGACGCTATGATGACGGAAGCGGCAACTTTACTATAAAAGGCACGCCGGATTTGGAAACCGCGCGCACGCTCATGCACAATGCGGCCTACCATCAGACCAAAGCCTCGATCATGAAACCCATCGAAGAATTTCAGAAAATGCTCGCTGAACGAACGGAACAGATAACTATTCAGTCGCTCAAACGCACAAAAACCATATTTTGGGCACTTCAATCCATCCTCTTGGGTCTCTTTTTCTCCACCGCTCTGTTGTTTGTGCTAAAAAATCGTCAACAAGAACTGGAGCAGAAGCTGTCCCGGAAGCTGCTCGCCGAGGTCGAGGAGCGCAAGCGTGTGGAGGAGGAGCTGCGGTCCAGCAGCGATACCCTGCAGGCGGTGGTCTATTCGTCGCCTCTTGCGATCGTCACCTTCGACAAGGACGGGAACATCGGGATGTGGAACCCGGCCG
>Ga0265292_1001475_pt1 | contig 20590 bp, 15 predicted proteins | sample Munlanlewell296A_FD_189080 | JGI IMG/M metagenome (GOLD analysis project Ga0265292, IMG submission 189080) | Leachate microbial communities from a municipal landfill in Southern Ontario, Canada - Leachate well 296A | ecosystem: Engineered > Solid waste > Landfill > Unclassified | place: Canada... | reverse complement strand
ACATTTCCTACGACCGAGTTCGCGCCGAGAGTAACGCTCGCTGCGGCATCGCCGGCGGTTGTGTCTGTGACCGTGCCGCTGGCGTCAGAGGAAATGTCCGCTCCGGCCGCATCCACATCATTGACGGCCAGTGAAGTGACTGTCTGCGCAGTGGCGGCATATGCGGAAACTATTCCGCTCATCACTATCGTTCCCGTTCCGGCTGTGATCGCTCCGCCTGCTGTACAGGTGATTACCTGCCCGGCGGCTGTACAACCACTGATCGTGCCCGCTCCCGCAAAAGTCTCCGATCCAAAAGCCACTGCTGTGACATCCAGATTGGCAGGCAGCGTGAATACTACTGTATCGGTATTGGTTAAACCATAAGCAATCGTGAGTGTGAGTGTTGTGTTTCCGGCCGCACCTACCACCGAGTTCGTGCCGAGAGCCACGCTGGCTGCGGCATCAGCGACGGTTGTATCAGTTACGGTTCCGCTGGCGTCGGATGAAATATCGGCTCCGCTGGCGGAGGTGTCATTGACGGCCATGGTGGTCACTGTCTGACCTGTGGCCACATATTTCGATACTATACCGCTCATAACAATGTTACCGGTTCCGGCTGTGATCGCTCCGCCTGCTGTACAGGTGATTACCTGCCCGGCGGCTGTACAACCACTGATCGTGCCCGCTCCGGCAAAAGTCTCCGATCCAAAAGCCACTGCCGTGACATCCAGATTGGCAGGCAAAGTAAATATTACCGTATCCGTAGAGGCCATCGCGTAGGCGAGTGTAAATGTAAGTGTTGTGTTTCCGGCCGCACCTACCACCGAGTTCGTGCCGAGCGTGACGCTCATCGCTGCATCAGCGACGGTTGTATCGGTTACAGTTCCGCTGGCGTCGGAGGAAATATCCGCTCCGCTGGCGGAGGTGTCATTGACGGCGAGAGATGTTACCGTCTGACCGGTTGCCACATACGCGGAAACTATTCCGCTCATCACGATGTTACCGGTTCCGGCTGTGATCGCTCCGCCCGCTGTACAGGTGATTACCTGCCCGGCGGCTGTACAACCACTGATCGTGCCCGCTCCGGCAAAAGTCTCCGATCCAAAAGCCACTGCTGTGACATCAAGATTGGCTGGCAAAGTAAATATTACCGTATCCGTGGCGGCCATCGCGTAGGCGAGTGTAAATGTAAGTGTTGTATTTCCGGCCGCACCTACCACCGAGTTCGTACCGAGCGCCACGCTCATCGCTGCATCGGCGGCGGTTGTATCCGTCACTGTGCCGCTGGCGTCAGAGGAAATGTCCGCTCCGGCCGCTGATGTATCATTGACTGCGAGAGATGTTACTGTTTGTCCGGTTGCGGTATATGCGGAAACTATTCCGCTCATCACTATGTTACCGGTTCCGAGCGTGATGTTTCCGCCAGCCGTACAGGTGATGACCTGCCCGGCGGCTGTACAACCACTGATTGTGCCCGCTCCGGCAAAAGTCTCTGATCCAAAAGCCACTGCTGTGACATCCAGATTGGCTGGCAAAGTAAATATTACTGTATCCGTGGCCTCCATATCGTAACCCAATGTCAGGGTAAGTGTTGTATTTCCGGCCGCACCTACCACAGAGTTTGTGCCGAGAGCTACGCTCGCTGCGGCATCTGCGGCAGAAACGTTGATATTGGCTGTGCCGCTCGGGTTTGTATCTGCGGCTGCCGTGGTTCCGGCCCATGTCCATGCGGAGGTAGCGTTAGCATATTCCGGTATCCATCCCACTGTTCCCAAAATACGAATGGTGGAGGCTCCGTTTACTACCGCCCCCCATCCGGTCGTATTCCATTTAATCGTTATAAGATCGGCAGCCACAACATACTGTCCATTGCCGGCGCCTGCCGGAATGGATGTTTCGCCGAAACCGTCGTTGATGACATCGGTGTCATATTCCACAGTAAAGGTAACAGCATCAGCCCATGTCGGAAAGTTTGCCGGAACGGTGACCGTGAGGGTGTCGGCATTGGCCCAAGTTTGGACCGCTGTATCAACCGTATACTCGAGCTCGAGGGTTGTGATGCTCGTGCCTACTGTGCCGGTGCTCGGCGCGACCTGATAAATACTGGCCGCAAAGGCGGACAGGGTGCTCATGGCGAAAAAGGCCGCCAAAGTGAGAGAGAGTCGGAGCAAGTGTTTTAGTAAAGCTCCAGTGATCGTTCTTTTCATAGATGAGGGTTATTTAAGTTTTGTTTATGATTAAGGGGAAACTACTGATTGATTCTACTCATTGAGGAGCTGTTTGTAAAAACTTGTGAGCGTTTTTTGTTTGACAGAATTTTCGTTTTTGTTACTACTCTAGCTTTCCCGTGGCTTCATCGCGCGAGTCGATGATGAACTGAAGCGTGTCGCTGATGAATTGCGGATCCTCGTTTTTGGAATTAATCGTGTAGGTTGTCAGTAATTTTGTGGCATCCTCAAATTGGTAGTTTTTGACAAGCAGTCTGACCGTATCTCCCACCACCTCCTTATTTAGAGGATTGGCCTCGTAAAGGCGCTTCTCGTATTCGAGAGCTTTTTGAATTTCACCGACCTCCTCGTAGATGAAAGCGAGATTGTTCAGGGCCGGAAAATGGACATTGTCGTAGGCGAGGACTTCTTCATAGTAGGATATGGCTTTGCTGTATTTGCCGAGATTCATGTAGCGAAAGCCTACTTCAGAAGCGAGTTGGCTTTTTGCGTATGGATCGTTTGCATCGTCGTATTTGGCCAGATTTTCGTCGAGTTCTTTTTCCCATTTGGCTTTGAGTTCGGGCGGCAGATTTTCGATTTTGACTGTGTATTTTCCGCAGGAGGTTAAAAGTAATAAGGAGATGATTGCCAATGAAAGCAGAATTTTTTTCATATGAATTTGTTAAGTTTTAGCTCGGGAACTTTAGCATAATTTTTATACAAAAAAAAGCCCCCCCCTTTCGGGGAGGGCTTTTTAGTTGTGACTTAAGGATCACACCTGAAGAGAAACGATTAGTATCTCAAGGTGTTACCTACGATAGTCGAGCTAGGTACGTTTCCAAGCCACTGAACAGTAGCGTTGGTTTCATACCACCAGAAGTCACCTTCTGTGACAGTACCATCAGCGGACGAACCGAGGTCAAACGATACTCCAAGCGGATCATCACTTCCTCCGTCTTCCACAAGCATAGTAGCCGTGTCGACATTGAATGTGAATGTCTTTGTTGTACCTTTGGCAACGGTAATCGCAGGATAGGTATCTGCCGGATTCAAGCCGCCCGGTACGAAGAGTACATGGGCTGCTCCAGAGGCTTCAGTCCCGAGGTCGTAACCAACGCCGCCTTGAGCAACAATGTTGCCACCTTCCTTGAGGTAGGCAGTCAGACCGGAAGTGTTGTTGCCGTCGAAGTCGAGATCAGAGGTCAGATCCAGAACGAGAGCTTCGTTGTGCATAACGAATCCGTCAATTACGAATTCGTCAGTATCAACGAAGGCAACGGTCGGAGCAGTCGTTTCAAGACCGAATCCGATCGAAGTGCTGGCCGCAAGGGTCAGGTTCGTAGGAATCTTGACTGTGATCAGTGCCCATGAGTCGGCTACTCCAGCGGCAATAGCGCCGGTTCCAGCAGTCAATGCGGCACCATTTACGAAGGTCTTTCCCGAGCTGGCAGTGGAACCCAAGTCATATTGGTCATCTCCACCCGCGGCACAAGCCGTGTTGTCGTCGAAGATGAGCGACATTGAGTTGTAGGTTACGTCAGTCTCGGATGATTGCAGCCAGAATGAGGCGTAGGCATAGTCATCAAGCGTGCCTGCCGTATAAACCTCATCAAACAAGTAACAATCTTCGTCGGCGATTGAAGCACCTGTCCATTCGATAGCTCCGGCACCATCAACGACCTCTCCGGCCGCAGTAGTGACCAAAGCTTCGCCATCGGCCATAGTGGTTTCAACCGGATCCGCCTCATCGTCTCCGGCCAAACCGGCACGGATCTGAATGTCTTCCTTGGCATCCGCTTTGACATCAAAGAGGAATACATTGTCGGAAGCATTTACAGACCTAGAACCAGATGGGCTGGAAGAACTTAGAGAAACAGTCGGTTTGCTCTCGTAGACATACATTCTGTTGGTGGCGGTCAAGTAACCAGTTCCAGGCAGAGAGTAGTCGATAGGATCAGACAGAGCATCGTATGTACCATCACCGGCGTCATCAAGCAGAGTGGCGGTTACGGTCAGAGGACCGGTGCCGGATGTGGCGGTAACAACATAGATGTCTTCACCGGTCGTACAACCGGCGGATCCATCATCATCGATACAAAGCAGAGTTCCAACCGGATAATTCTGATCGATGGTGTCATTTACACCGTTGTTTACGGTGAAGGTAGAAGATGTGCCGGCGACAGTAGCGCCAACTAGATCATCCGCATCCATCTGATCAGTAGAATCGGTCCAAGTGATTGTTCCGAAGTCGAGGTCGGAAGCGGCGTCTACAGTGGCATCGATTTTATCGGCCTTGTAGGTTTCACCACTACCGGCGGCAAGAGCTTCGAAGTTGCTGAACGCGACGTTCATGTCTACAAATTCGCCAGCTGTGGCCTGACCGGAAGCGATGCTGTTTAGAGTGGCTGTGACAGTAAGCACTTCGCTGTCGTTTTCACCGATGAAGAAATCCATGCCGGTGAATGAAGCGGTGCCGCTGGTCAAGAAGCCAGACTTTGTCTCGGTTGTGCCTGCGCTGTTTGGATAAGAAATCTTGATGGAAGTGACATTGTTGTCGTATTCACCAAGATCGGCAGTCAAAACACCGAGCTGTTTGGCGTTGATAGCCAGTTTCCCGATGGTAAAGCCTTCGTCAGTAGTTGTAAATTTGAATTTAGCAACATTCTGATCGGTAACACCAGAAACCAAGATATCTTCACGAGCAGTATCGGCATCGACAGCGAGAGTCAATGAACCACCACCTGAAACAGTAACGAAAGTGCTTGGATCGGTCGCACCGGTTCCAGTGTTCAAAATTGCAGCACTTGGGTTGCGGGTAGTTCCTTCTTCGTCTTCATAGGTAACATCCGCCAAAGCGGCGATACCGAAGGCAAGGTTTTCACCATTGCTGTTCTTGTAAGCATCTGAAGAGACGTTCCCAACAACATAGGCAATGGCGGTCTCACCAGCATCCAAAGTCCAGCCTACATTAGTGAAGACAACATCAGCGTCGGACTCAACAGATTTGTAGCCGGTGATAGCCACCCCGTCGGCGTCAACAAGTTTGACACTGCCAACGTAAGCATTCATGTAGGTGGAGTTGTCGCTGGCCAGACCTGTAATAGACCAAGTATTGGCCGCACCATCATCATCGACATAACCCTGAAGGGTGACATCGGTGATGTTACAATCGGTGGAGTTGCCGCAAGCAAATACCATACCGGTGTATTTGACATCGTGAGTTCCTTTGACGTAGGTCTTGGAAACCGGAGAGGAAGCCAAGGACACAGTCAGGTCAGGACTCTTTACAGTCATAGTCTTACCGGCGATAGCGGAGCTTGGAACGATAGAACTGGTGTTGGTGATCACTTTGTTGTTTGTATCACGCACTTCCGGAAGGGCAGTCGTGATGCTCAAAGTGCCAAGAATAGTCATATCATTCAAGTCCGTATCGTTCTTGATGTCTGTGGTGAGGGAGAGCGAAAGCTCTTCACCGGCGTCCATCGTGAACTCGTCGGTATACTTGTGGTAAGCGATATCTTCGTCACTATCGCCAGCGATATCTTCTGCAACACCAACAACCGTACCTCCACCGTTAGTAGCTGTGTAGAAGGAGGAATTAGCGTCAACAGGTCCCATCAAAGTGGAACCAGTTTCCTTGTTCAATACTTTAATGTCTGTGAAGTTCGGATTGTCGCTGTCAGCGTCATTCAAGAGACCCTCATCAGTATCTGCGCTTTCAGAAGCGGTCAAAGCTATTTCAAAGTTTTTGAAAGTGACATCAGATACGGAAGTGATGGAGAAGTCCATCAAAGCGACATCTTTGCCGTTCACAGATACATCGGTTGCGGACGGTCCGTTGGATGAGATAGTAATATCACCACCAAGGAGCGTGGAGCCGGAACAGTCAGTGAAGGTTGGAGTAGTACAGGAAGTACCATCGTAAGTACCACTGGTGGTGATATCAACGTTCATACCGAAACCGTAGGTGTCGCCAATGACGACAACATCAGTCTTTTCATCGATATAAACAAGGACGGTATCCGCGTTGCGGCCGGTGTTGAGATCACCCTTAACGGTGAAGGCCTTGGTAGCGCCTTTGTCGATAAGGTATGCATCATCGAGTTCGAAGAGAGCGATGTCTTTGGCGTTCAAACCGTCGACCGTAGCGATCGGATCGGCTTCGCCGGAAACATAAAGCTCAAGATTTTCGATAGCGTCAGTGGCAATAGTACCGGCAAAGTAAAGACCAATCTGTTCGACGTTACCGGCTTCACCGTCTGCGGCCATTTTGAATTTGGCAAGCGTAACATCGTCCTCTCCAACTTTCGGATCGGTGATTGAACCATTTTTTGTAATGGTCAATGTTCCGGCATCCGTAGTTGAAAGGTCGAATTTGTCGCCCTTTACCGGGAATGTACCACCAACATCGGCAGTGCCTGCGTCTACTGCTGCAGCTGATTCCAGTTCAAAACCGGCTTCAGAAGCGGCGGTCAGATTGGCAACGTCCATCTTTAGAGTCAGGGAGAGAGTATCGCCCTTGTCGATGGCCAGGCTCAAGTTGTTAAATACAGCCTCTTTGGTAGTGGAGTTGATTGTCTTACCGGAAGTCAATCTCTCATTACCGTTGTAGAGGTAAACATTGGAGATAGAAGTAGTAGCGCTTACGCCATACATGTGGACAGTAAGAGCATCCAATTCAGTGTCTCCGCCTGCGGCTTCGAAATCAAAGATAGCAGCCGGAACGGCTGTAGCCTGACTTGGCACAGTAGCGCCATCTGGAGAAGCAGAGTTCAAAGAGACCTCGAGGTCGCCGGTGAAAGTAGTATCATCGTCGCCCGTGTCAGTTCTTTCAACAGGAGTTTCAGCACGGAATGTCATAACAGCACCATCCTGTCTGACGATGTTGTCGCCAGGGCCGAATTTGCCGTTTGCATAACCGTTGATAACGCTCCAGTTATAAGCAGTCTCAACATAGCCGTAGGACCAAGCACTTGCCGGAACATCCGGGAAGGTTGGTGAAGCAGGAGTAAATGTCGGCAGATCGAAAGCTTCGACGATCATCTTGGCATATTGTTCACGAGTGACTTTGTCGCTCGGACCAAATTTACCAGTTGGGGTGCCGGTAGCAGTCTTGTAGCCGCTAACTACTCCGTTAGAGTAGGCCTTCTCAACGTATTCAAAAGACCAACCGGTCTTTGGAACATCGGTGAAGGTAGCAGTAGCAGGGAGATCCCCGGCAAGACCTGCAGCCGTGACTACGAATTTCGCAGCCTCGTCTCTTTGCAGATTGCCAGCAGGATTGTAAGTCCCTTTGGTGCCATCAATTACGCCGGAATCTACCAAAGCTTCGACAGCTTCATAGTAGTAGGCGCTTGCAGGAACATCAGAGAATGTAGCTGCAAAAGCTGTGGACACCACGAGGGAAGAGAGGATTGACACTGCGGATAGCAGTGAAACAACCTTTTTAAGGTTAACCATAATCCATTGTGGTTATGAAATAATTTAGAAAAAGATAAAAAGTCTATATATATAAAAGTTTTTTGTTGTTTTCGTGAGTGCTCCGATGTGTCGGAGCGCGCCCGGTTTTCAAGGATCAAAACTGCGTATAATAAGGTGTCTGAACGATTGAGAATTTTCTATACAACCATAGCGGGGTGAAACTCCCCGTATCCGATGCAAGCTTTATGGCTTGTGTATGCGGTTTTTATGATCCGATTACTCAAAAATCCTGTGAACAGATCGTGAGTAATTTACCAAATCGCCTATACATGGTCAACCGATTTCGGCTTGGAATAGCAGATGACCAGATTTCAGGCGACGGCTTCCACAACCAGTCGCGACGCACTTTTCCTCTTGTTTAAGCGATGACTCTAAGTTTTTCTATTCGGCTTGTATAACTGAATTCAAGCGATAATGTTTCAAAAAAACAGATGACAAATACTGGGATTGTTGTCGTTCGTAATAGAAGGCGTGGGAAAAATGGACGAAAGAAGAAGTCTCTTGTTTAAACTGCTTTTGTTGTTTGAATTTGCTGATGATTTGATGCCTTATTTATTAATGGGCGCGATTCTCCCGTTTTGTAAGCCGAAAGTCAAGCGTTTTTGTGGGGAATTTTTGAATAGGCTGTTTGACTTTTCTGGGGTTTTGTATTTTAGGAGAGTGTGGTTTTGAGTATTTGCAAATCCCCTCTTTGTTGTTTTGTGGTGTTTTTATTGATAAAATCGCGACATGAAAAGGATTTTGATTTTGGGTAACTGCCCACTTCCAGACGAAAACACTAAATCGCGGCCGGCGGCGGGACTACGGACTTATCAGTTTTTGAAGCCCTTGCTGGGGAGCGGCGCGACCGGGAATGCGTTTTCGGGTATGAGGCGGGAAAAATTTAAAGTTTTTTTGGTGACGATCGCGATGCCGGAGTGCTACGAAAATGAGCCCGGAAAAAAGGAAATCCGATATTCCGATGATTTTTCGCAATTGCAGATTTCCAAAGACGATCCGAATTTGTTTGAAGAGATACAGAAAATTCATGACGAGTTTCATCCGGATGCCATCGTGGGCGTAAACACTTTTCCAGCGTACGTGGCGGCGGGGATAAAATCGGCGGCGCCGATGTGGGCGGATTTGAACGGATGGGCCATGGCCGAGGCGCAAGCCGAGGCCTTCAAAAAAGATTCAAACAATTATTTGAATCATTATTTTCAAATGGAAAAAATGATTTTGGATCGCGCGGATAAATTTTCTGCCGTTTCTAAACCGCAGCAGTATGCGCTAACCGGCGAGTTGGCAACACTCGGAAGATTAAACAAAGAAACTTTCAATCACAAATTTGTACATCATGTTCCAAACGGAACAGAGATTTTTCCGAATGAAGAAATTTCAATAGAAGACGCAAAAAAGAAAAGTGTGGAAATTTTTCAGAATGTTCCGGCGGATGCTTTCGTGGCGCTTTGGGTTGGAGGATATAACACCTGGGTCGACGAAATAACTTTGTTTAAAGGATTGGAGCGTGCGATGGAACACGCCAAAAATCTATATTTTGTTTCGACCGGAGGATCGATTGCGGGCCTTGATAAAGGCACTTTTGGCCATTTCAAAAAAATGATCGACGATTCCAAATTCAAAAAAAGATTTGTATTTTTGGGATGGGTGGCGACGAGCGATATCCCATATATATACGCGCGGGCAAATGTCGGGCTGAACGTGGATCGCAAATGCGTGGAGACAATGACCGGCGCAAGAAACCGGATCAACGAGATGATGAAATTTGGCGTTCCCGTGTTGACAACTTTGGGAAGTGAAATTTCCGAAGAGGTGGAACGCGTGAGCGCAGGACTGGCTGTAGAAAGCGGAAAATACGAGATGCTGGGCGACGCGTTGATTGCCATGTATCGAGATGTGACCGATCGTCACGGATATAAATTAAAAGAATTTGGCGAACGTGGAAAAACTTTTATTCGCGAAGAATGTAGTTACGAAAAAACTTTGCGGCCACTTTTAAACTGGTTGGAAAATCCGAGGCCGGCGCCGGACCGGAGTGTGAATATAAATTTAAATAAAAGTCACTTTTGGCGATCTTCGTGGATGTATTTGAAAGATCATGGTTTCAAAAAAGCGTGGCTTAAATTAAGACAAAAAGTGAAGAAAATTTTTTCCCGAAAGTGAAGTCCAATCAAAATCATGATCGATAAAGGTTTGGCGCTAATCGTCGAGCGTGCAAATTTTGATCAACGGAGTGAGCGATGAGATGGTGTTCGTGGCAGAGAGGAGCTAGATAATGGGGATCGTGATTTTGTGACATGGCAAAGCGTGCGGTATGATGAATTGCTTTCGCCGGTTTTTGGCAATGTGATATAGCGCATTTACTGCCGTAAATAGTGCGGATGAGTTTTTTGGTCTTTGCCGGAAGATATCTTGATGTCTTTCTGGCTGTCGCTAATGCTGGCTGTTCGTTCAATTTCATTTGCGCGGAGATTTCGGCTTTTTCTTTTTCGATTTTTTCTTCTTTTTCTTTGAGAAATTTGAGGATCAGTTCGTTGATGTCGAGGCCTTTGTTTTGGAGTTCAGAAAGTTTGGCGACAACTTCGGCGGAAAGTTTCAGATTTTGTAGTTGGGGAAAGGAGATAGAATCGTCAGGGGCATTTTTCGTTTCAAACAAGCCGTTTTGATTTTTATTTGCCTGCCCGGGCAGGCGGTTTTTGATGTCACGGGCAAGAGTTTCGAGTGAACTCTTTGGAAGAAGTTGAACCTGATTGGCTAGAAATTCCTGATTTTCGACTGTGGCGACTCCGACTACGCGGGCGAGTTTGCTGACACTGACTTGACCGGTTATAAAAATTTCTTTCAAAGCGGGTTTGTCCGCAAATTTAAGATCAAGATTTAAGGCGACTTGGACTTGTTCTTTGCTCAAACCGGCGAGCTTAAAAGCAAATTCGAAAATGCTGGAAAAACCTTTTTGTGCGTATAGTTTGCGACGATTTACTTCCGGAAGAAGGCCGATGAATCGGCGACGGTAGTGGAGGGCGCGTTCGCCAAAGTGACGGCAGAGTTCGTATAGTTTTTCGTCGGAAAGATTGTCCATGGTTTTTTGGTTAAAAAATATATATAAGAGCGGTCCGATTTTTTAGGACCGAAAACTTTTGGCACGAGGATAAAAAGTGAATAAAACGACAAGAACGCCTAACCGAATTGTGCTTAGATTTTAGCATTTGGAAGCCAAAAATCAAGGATTTGAAGTGGCGGAGAATGGCGGAATATGGCGTAATAGAAGTCATCTTTATGGCTTGGACAAGGGCTAAATCGCAGTTGCGCGACGAACAAAATATAGCGGGATAAGCCTGGAGATTTTGGCTTGAAAAAGAGAAGTATTATGGTTGTAAAAATTGCGTACAATGTTGAAACGCGATAACAGCGTATACTGTTGCACCAGATAACCTTTTTAGCTAAACTTGCGGCGCTTTTTGAAAACTTGGCGCCATCGTCTAGCGGCTAGGACATATCCTTCTCAAGGATAGAACCGGGGTTCGATTCCCCGTGGCGCTACCAAAAAAAATTGTTGAAAAATTTATTTTGATATATTATTTCAGTCATGGATCATGTGTTTTCAAAATTTGTTTTCCCAAAGGCTCCAGGAGGAAATCTGTATGAATGGAATGAAGCGGAAACCCTGTTTTCGCTTGCACAAACCGGCCTATATGTGATTAAAATCGTGGCTACCGCAAAAAATGCTCAACAAAACCGATCTACTGATGACGATGATCTTCGCATCAATTTGGATGGCTTTAGTTTTGGCAAATATGAAAGAAGTACTGAGCAGATATCATGGAAGGGCTTTGGCAATTCCTCAAGCTGGGATGGTTCCAGTTTAAAAGGCGGCACAAAAACAATCTATTTTTTCGTTGAACTTGATAAAGGGGACCATAAAGTTCAGTTTTTCGCTGATGCAACGCCGACAATCAAAAGCTTGGAGGTTTTTTATGTTAATGAAAATGATTTTTCTCTGGCAAACCTAAGGCCTGTGGAAAAAATAAAAAGTCAGAAAAAAGGAATCCCATGGATGAGCTTCGTTTTTCTCGGCACACATCCAAAAAATTTCTTGCTTGATGTGAGCGCTAGAAGTGCCACGGATAAAGGAGCTTCCGATGGAGACAATATGAAAGTAGTAGTTAATGGTAAAGTTTTACAAAATGAAAGAGCAAAAACTTCTAAGAAATATCAGAATTTTTATTTTTCTGGTGACATAAAGTCTACTGGGATACTTCCTCTTACTGATCAGTATTTGTCTACTCCGTTGATGTTCGAAAATTCTGTTGAATTATGGTATGACGAGGAACCAACGATTAATTCGCTGCTGATAAACTTTTTTGATACTGAAAAGTTTCTTAAAAAATATGAGTCATTGGTGGATTTGCGTGAATATGTTATTTCGTGTGTAAGGATCGCAAAAAAATATTTTGAATGGACTTCGAAGAATTATTCAGCAAAATTTTTGCAACATTCTATTGAAGATAACCCCACCTCTTTGATTTTCAGAGCTAATCATCCAATTACCAGACAGATAAAAGCGGATCCAATGTATGAAAAGATCTTTAAAAAAATAAAGGAAAAGATTAGTGCCAATATTTTTGAGGGCGAGATTTGGCCTGAAGATATTGCGGGTAAAATCAGCTTTGACACTTATGATTTAAAAACTGCGATTCATGGTATTAAAAAAATTGAATACAAAGCCATAGCCAAAAAAAGCGGAAAATTTGAGGTAAAAATGGTTCTTTTGGACATCTACGATTTTGAAAAACAAGATGTCCCGTTTTTTCTGTTCCATGCCATCGACTATGCTCAAAACACAATTATTAACGCCGCAGACATGGGCGAGGATTTACACATTATTCATAATTTTGAAATCCAAATTAATGTAATCGATCACATAAATGAAACTGATTAACGGCTTGATAAACGTTTTTTCGCTAATTTTTGTACCTGCCTTTTCTTATGAAGGTGTAAAATTAATTTATTTTAGAAACGAAAATACAGAGATGATTCAGGTTTTAATTTCTATCCTGGGGTTATGCATGTTATTAGCAGGATTTCACATTATATTTAAAATCATACTGTTTTTTAAAAAATCATTACAATGCTTGTAGCTGAAATATTGGAGTATTACATCCTGTTTATATATATTTATTCAACGAAAATTCTGGAATTTTTTGGATTTGATGTTATGTCAAAAAGTCCCCTCTCACATCCACATTGGCTAATTGAATGGGCGATTCTCATAGTAGTTACTATTACCATGACCTTGTCCTTGATCTTTATTTTCAAACGATTCATCTTGGTAACGATTAAAATCTACAGAAAACTTCCGATTATCTTTTCTCCAAGCCAAAAACAGACAAGAAATAAGTAGAAAAGTCAACGCTACCATTTAAAAAATGAACTTAAGTTGTTCTTTGACGACCACAAACTCTTGTTCGCTTAGCGTTGTGAGTTTTTTTCTTAATCTCAATTTATCCAAAGTGCGCATCTGGAAGAGGAGAACAACGGAATCATGTTCAAGTTTGGAGATTTTTTTTGGTAAAAACGCAGTGGTCAATTTCCCTTTGGCATTTAGATTGGATGTGATCGGAGCAATCAAAACCGTCGTTAAATTTTTATTCAAAATATCATTCTGCATGATTAAAACTGGGCGATAACCGCTCTGTTCGTGTCCTTTTGTCGGATTTAAGTCGGCCAAAAATATGTCACCTTGTTTTGTTTTCATAGAATTCTGATTAGATTGCGGCCTGTATGGCGTTCCATTGGTCTTCCGACGGAAGATCGTCAAAGGCCATTTTAGACAAAGCTTTTGTGTCTTCGTTCAGCCTTTTTTTCAACCAATCTTTGAGAGCTTGCTTGATGATATCGCTTTGAGTTGTGTTTTCCTTTACAGAAGCTTTTTTAATCTCAATCACCAGTGAACTTGGCAAAAGGGCGGAAATGCGGGCTGTTTTCATAGTTAATATTATATTACGCTTTAATATTACTATAACGTAATATCGAAATCAAGAGTTGTACGCTCTTGCACTCTGTCGACGCGACTGCTAGACAGGGTTTTTCATAGAATGTATAATTTCGGCAATGGCGAAAGATTTGTATGAAATTTTGGGAATAAAGAAAGACGCTTCGGAAAGCGAAATTAAAGCTGCGTATCGAAAGCTGGCTTTGAAATATCATCCCGATAAACACAAGGGCGACAAAGACGCGGAGACGAAATTTAAAGAAATAAACGGCGCGTATCAGATTCTTTCCGATCCGAAAAAACGTCAACAGTATGAAGCGTTTGGTGCCTCGGGAGGAGCGCAGGGATTTGGCGGAGGGGGACAAGGCTTTGGCGGCGGTGGGTTTAACGCGCAGGGATTTGATTTTTCCGGATTTGGAGGTGGGCAGGGGTTCGCGGATATTTTTGAAAATTTTTTTGGCGGAGGAGGCGGCAGATCGGGACGAAAGAAAAGGCGCGAGGCGACTCGTGGAAACGATATCGAGGCGGACATAAAAATCACTTTTGAAGAGGCGGTTTTCGGAACTGAAAAAGAATTGGAAATTGCAAAAGCGGACACATGTGAAAATTGCAACGGAGATGGAAACGAGCCCGGCACGAAATTGACGCAATGCAAAAGATGCTCGGGAACCGGCGAAATTCGAACAGTGAGAAATACGATTTTGGGACAAATTCAAACTTCGCAAACTTGCGACGAATGCGACGGCGAAGGAAAAATTCCAGAAAAAAAATGTACAAAATGTCACGGAACGGGACGCGTGAGAATCAAAGAAAACGTGAAAATAAAAATACCGGCGGGCGTGGATAACGGCTCAACAATCAGGGTTTCAGGCAAAGGCGAAGGCGGGACGCGCGGCGGCGAAAAAGGCGATCTCTACATAAATCTGATCGTGGAAGCGAGCAAGAAATTTTTCAGACAGGGCTTGGACATTCACAGCAATCTGGAAATAAATGTGCTGCAGGCAATCCTTGGCGCGGAGATAAATGTGGACACACTTTACGGACCGGAAACGATAAAAATTCCGGCGGGAACCGAGGACGGAAAAGTGTTTAAACTTTCGGACAAAGGCGTGACAAAAATCGGCGGAGGAGGAAAAGGCGATCACTTGATAAAAGTGAAAATAAATATTCCTCAAAAGATTTCCAAAAAAGAAAAAGAGCTGTATTTGCAGCTGGCGGAGGAGGCCGGAGTGGACGTAAACAAGGGCGGACTCTTTTGGTAAGCTTGCAAATTCGGCGGCCGCGTATTACATTTTCCCTGATGTAATTACTCATTCCTCATGCAAATTGCACTTAGTTGGGATCTCTTCGTTTTAGTTTTCTTTGTGGTGATCGTGGCCTACAGCTTTATCATCGGGCGCGACAACACTTTGAAAGTGATTTTGGGAACTTATGTGGCGGCGCTGGCGGCAGACGCGAGTGGCAGTTTGTTCGCGCAGTATTTTGGCGGATCGGCGCTGTTTAAAGAGATTTTGGATCTGATGCAGCTGGGCAATGAGACGCAGGTGGCGGTGTTTATAAAAGTTTTGGTGTTTGTGATACTGGTGATCCTTTTCGCGGTGCGCGGGGCGTTCAGCGTGAATACGAGCGATGACAGCTCGGCTGTTGTGAGACTCGGCGTGTGTATTATTTATGCTGTGTTGAGCGCGGGACTGATCGTGAGCATAATACTGGTCTTTGTAAGCGGCGTGACATTTATCGGCGGCGGAAATCCGGAGACGACGACAACGGCCTTGAGCGTGATTACAAATCAATCCCCTTTGATCCGGATGATGCTGACGAACGCTTATGTGTGGTTTGCATTGCCGGCGATAGCGTTTTTGATCGACAGCCTGACGACGAAAAGTCAGGAATAGGAAATTTTAAAAAATACCATGGATGAAATAGTCGTTGATCAAAAGCCAAGCTGGAAAAGACTGGTTTGGCCGGTTTGTTTTGTTTTGCTTTTGAGTTTTGGGCTTCTTTTTGCGGAGAAATGGTTCTTTGATTTTTTGCGAAATCCGAAGTCAATCGCTGAATATCCTGGTTTGTCAAACTTTCGTCTGATTTTCATGTTCATGCTTGATCTCGCGATTGTTGGTAGTTTTGCGAGCATTGTTTTTGAAAAAATTGAAAAATTAAGTTGGAAATTTATACTTCTTTTGAGTTGTCTCTTGTTCCTTCTTACGGGTTTATTCGCTTTTTCATTGCTCCAGCGCTCACCTTCATCTTATGTGGGTTTGGCAGTTTCCGTTTGGAGTGCTTTTATTTCGGTCATATCGTTTTGGGCTTTATATTTTTTAGTTAACTTTGCCAAAAAAATCCCTAAGAATTTCTTGTTAATTATAGTTGTTTTGTCCCTTACCGGAATGATCGTGAAACCATATTTCGATTACTACACCGAGCCGATTTATATCGGTTTTGAAGGGATCATCGTTTTCGCTGAAAAAATCAGCCAGAAAGAGGCTCTTTCGATTATCGAAGAATACGGTTTAACCCAATATGCGATTTATCCGGCTTTTGATGGGAAAACACTTTATGTCGTTTCTAGGCATTATGATTCTAATCCTGACCCTTGGGCGTCCAAGAATCAGACAGAAGCCGAGATTAAGATGCTTAGTACAATAATCAGTAATAATGATCTCATCGAATCCGTTCAATTCTCACTCCCTGGTGAATTAACCCTGCCGACAAGTGATTCTCCAAAATTAACCCTGCCGATAATTAATCATCCAAGCAGTCGCCTCGAGCTGCGTGAAATGAATGCAATTGAGACGATGGAATACACCTTGAGAGTGGAGAATTCCAGCACTACAGATGAAATAACCGTCGATATTAGCGTAGATGGGAAATACTTGGAATCAGTCATCGTTCCTTCGTCAAATCCTGAATTTGGCGGTATGCCTGTAATAAGAACAAAAAAAATCAGTTTATCAAATAGATCAGTTGAATTAACCGCCATGGAAAAGAAAGAGAATAAACCTGTTTCTATAATAGTAGATCCTAAAAATGGCGAGTATATTTATGTGCAGTATAATGCGTATAACACTAGTTCCGGTGTTTCGGGGATTAAGGTTTTTCAAAACACTGAAGCCTTTATGTACGATTAAAGCGCTTCTAATCAGGAATTGGCCTTGCCTTAGGATAAGCGAATACTTAGAATGGTGGCGCGTTTTTTGATTTGTGCGAAATGAGGGTCGGTAGCTCAGTCGGTAGAGCAGCAGCCTTTTAAGCTGATGGTCGCGGGTTCGATTCCCGCCCGACCCACCATGAAGCCAATTTTGATTGGCTTTTTTCTTTAGGAAAATTTTAGAAAAACTTTAAACTTTTTTAAGAAGTGTTTGCTAGCATCACTGGCGTTAGCATTTTGGGGATGCCAGTGGTGGACGATCGCGTTTGACACTCGATCGGCGGGGTTCGACTCCCCGGATCTCCACCAGCTAACATAAAAGCCCTCCGATAAATCGGGGGGCTTTTTAATAATCGCGTTTGACACTCTGGGCGTATTCTATCAATCTCTTAAAGAAAGTGCAATAATCAAGAAGATGAAAAAACTGTTTCCACAATTTGTTTCCGGAGTGTTGGCTTCACAAATACTCGGGCTGATTGGCTTGCTCGTGATGGCTACTTATGGCGGGCAAAACGGTTGTTGGACATGGGTTAATGAACTTTTCAATACAAGAGGTTATGAATCGTGCGGGGACTTGGGAGGCGTGGTTGGACTGGTTGTCGGCGCGATTTTTGGTGTGATGATAATTCATAAAAGAAAGAAATCGCTCAATAAATTTATCGTAGCGGTAGTCACTATTTTGGCGTTGATCCTTCCAGTGGGCTTGCCACTGTTTAGTTTTTTGCGTGATCAAAATTTTGAAAGTGTATATCTTTTCGATTTGGTTAAATTTTGGTTTGTAATTTTTTCACCTGCGTTAGTTGTGGGTTTGGTTTGGAATTGGAAACAGATTGCAAAAAATTGGGGCAAATTTTAGCATTTGAGAATCGCAGAATCTTCCATGTTTATGCGGTTTTTTCGACTTTAGAAAAATTTTAAACTTTTTTAAGAAGTGTTTGCTATAAGTGATCCGCTGATACATGGGGGTGAAGAATCGGTCTTACGGCTAAAATTGGTATTTGGCTGGCGGGGTTCGACTCCCCGCACCTCCACCATCAGCAAAAAGAGCTCCGACACATCCGGGGCTCTTTATTTTGGGAGCGGGATAACCCGCACCTCCACCACTCCGTTTCACGGAGAACCGTAGCGACTATAGTATTCCAAATTCTCTAAAAAATTGCAAATCCTGGCCTCTGGAAATTCAAAAAATCTTTATGTCCCTGCCGCGTTTCTGACTTTAGAAAAATTTAAGAAAAATTTTAAACTTTTTTAAGAAGTGCCTGCTAAGGTGGGGAAGCTTTTCTCGCGCGAGAGGCATCTATTATCCTTTAACAAGCCAAATATGGAAAACTTGAAAAAATGGTTTATTTGGGCGAGTTTGGTGACGCTGGCGGGTCAGACGGCGGCGGTGAATATGCAAGCCGCATTTGCTCTGACCGGTGTCGGCGTGGTGATCAACGAGGTCGCATGGGCGGGCACGACGGAAAATTCGAATGATGAGTGGATAGAGCTTTATAACAATACGAGCGCGCAGGTCGATCTGACCGGATGGCAGATCGTGGATGACAACGGGGCAAGTGTTTATCAGGTCACATCCGGAATGGTTGCGGGGCATGGATTTTTTCTGATCGAGGATCGGGAGGAAGCCGTGGCGAATGTGACGGCCGGAGCCGTGATCGGGCTTTCGCTGGCGAATTCCGGAGACAGCCTGGTTTTGAAAGACGCTGGCGGAAATGTGGTGGATACCGTAAACGGCGGAGGTGGCGCGTGGTATGCGGGAAGCAACACGAGCAAGGCCACAATGGAACGCAAGGATCCTGCGATGACTGTGGATAGCGCGGACAACTGGGCCAGTGGCGGAACACCGGCGATGGCGAATACGAATTATGCCGGCGGAGTGAAAGTGGAACTGCTGGGACCGAGCTCGGTTTCAAAGAATGAAGTGGTGACTGTGAGCGTGAAGATTGGGCAAGTGGAAGATCTCTACGCGTATGGAGTGGAGCTAAAATATGATCCGGCTTTTTTGAATTTCGTTTCGGCGGAGGAAGGGGATTTTTTGAAGCAGGGTGGAACCACTACTGCTTTTTCCAGTGGATTGGAAAATGGCCAGCAAGGCGTGCTCGTAATCGGCAACGCGCGGCTGAATACAGAGGACGGCGTGAGTGGCAGCGCGGAAATTTTTAACGCGGATTTCAAGGTCGTGGGCGCGAGCGGGAGTTCCAATTTAAGTTTTGGAAGCGGCAGTTTTTTGGCCGATTCAGTCGGTGATTTGCCGACGAATTTCCAACCTTTGACTTTCAACATCGGCGCTTCGGCGAGCGTGGGAACCGTGGGCGGTTTGAAAATAGAGGCCGGTGACGCGAGGTATAGTTTAGAGATCAGCTGGACCGCCCCGGCCAATGGCGCGGACAGCTATATCGTGATGAAAAAAGGCGCTGACGGAAATTTTGTGAGCATCGGCACGAGCCAGGTGCTATCTTTTGTAGATGATAAAAATCTGATTCCAAATTTGGAATATGAATACCAAGTGATCGCGGTGAAAGGCGGTGTGCAGGGCAGCGCGACGACAATCAAAGGCAGTGAAACGCGCGGCGTGAAAGGTGACTTTGACCGCAGTGATCGCGTGGACGGAAGAGATTTGGAAAAACTGGCCAAGGCGTATGGATCAAAAAGCGGTGATCAGAAATTCGACGCGTGGGCGGATACGAATTACGACGGAAAAATCGACGGCAGTGACCTGATCGATCTTGGGACAAATTTCGGAATGAAGTATCAATGATGAATTTGGGGAGAGCTGAACCGCTCTCCCCTTTCTTAAAATTTAAAAAGATGATTATGAAAAAAATTAAAATTGTTTTGATCGGAATGGTGTTGATGCTGGCTGGCGGGCAGGCGTCAGCCTATGAATTTGATGATTGGAATGAAGGTGATGATGCGGAAATTGCGATCGAAGAGAATGAAGTTGCGGGAACGATGGAAATGCAGGGAAATTTTTTGGATGGGGACTTGCTGGAGCTGACGGTTAAGGCAAAAGATTTGGTCAGTCCGATTCTGGGAATTTCCTTTCATTTAAAATTTGATGCGGAAAAAATGGGTTTGCTGCGATATGAGCCGGGAAATTTTTTGGAACGTGGCGGCGATCCTTTTTATCTGGTGCAAGTGGTGGAGTCGGAGATAGTTTTTGGCGAGACGCTGCGGCGGGAAGACAGTTTCCCTTTTGGCGAAGGCGAGGTTGTGCGTTTTTATTTTCAAATTTTGGAGGGTGACGAATTCAAATTTGAATTCGAAAACGGAGTGATTTCGACGCTGGATACCGTGCGGCAGGATTTGGGAAATGTGCAGTGGCAAAATCTGGATTTGAATAAAAATGGCGGCGGCGTGCTGGCGATGTTTCAAAACAGCAGTCTCGCGGCTGGGAAAAAAAGTTTTTATCCGGCAATCGCCGTGAGCGTAATTTTGGCTGGAGCGACGTTCTTTTTCATTATCAGGAGAAGTAACAAGCGATTAGTCAATTTCAAATGAACTTTAAATTTTGAAAATTGGAGCTTTTATATTAGATTGGAAGAAAGAAATTCTCATTTTCTATGACCAAAGAATATCTAAGCATCCAAGAAGCGGCTGAAATAAGCGGAAAATCCATGCAGACGATCCGCCGTGCGATCAAGTCAAAGACTTTGAGCCACCGCAGGAACAAAACTCCGCAGGGCTTTAATTATCTGATCGAGAGGTCGTCGCTTTACGCGGTTTATAGAATCGGCGAGCCGGAAAAAAAGGTTACGCATGAGACGAAAAGAGAGG
>Ga0265292_1001474_pt1 | contig 20591 bp, 19 predicted proteins | sample Munlanlewell296A_FD_189080 | JGI IMG/M metagenome (GOLD analysis project Ga0265292, IMG submission 189080) | Leachate microbial communities from a municipal landfill in Southern Ontario, Canada - Leachate well 296A | ecosystem: Engineered > Solid waste > Landfill > Unclassified | place: Canada... | reverse complement strand
CTCCTCGCCTTCCTCGCGCGGATCCCGGAGCGCGCGGGATACCCCACCGATGGCCGCCGGCTGCTCCTCTCCCTTCCCGTCCCGCTGACCCGCGACATCCTCCAACGTCACGAGGTTGAGTATTACCTTTGCCTTCTCGACGGGCTGGGAGTCCCCCGCCCGGAGCCGCCGGTCCTGAAACTTCTCGTGACGGACGAGGAGCGGGCGGGAATCTCTTCCCGCCTCGCGTCCCTCGGGCTCGAGCGGGGCGCGCCGATCGTGGCGATCAATCCGGGCGCGACGTACGGTTCCGCGAAGCGGTGGTACCCGGACCGGTTCGCCGCCGTCGCGGACGCCCTCTCGCAGGAGTGGGGGGCCGCGGTCGTCGTTGTCGGGTCGCCCGCGGAGGCCCCGCTGGCCGGGGAGATCGAGGCCGCGGCGCGAAGAGGCGTCGTCAACCTGGCGGGGAAGACCACCGTGCGCGAAATGATGGCGCTCCTGTCCCTCTCCTCCTTCCTCGTGACCAACGACTCCGGCCCGATGCACATCGGCGCCGCCCTCGGGGTGCCGCTCGTGGCGATCTTCGGCCCCACCGACTGGCGCCGCACCTCGCCGTGGACTTCACTGGCGAAGGTCGTCCGGGTGGAGATCGACTGCTCACCCTGCAGGCCCAGGACGTGCGACCGGGGGCACGAGTGCATGCTCGGCGTGACCCCCGAAATGGTGGTCGACGCCGCGCGGCAGCTGCTGCCGGGGGGGCCGCGCGCCGGTGCCTGACGTCCGCAGGATCCTGATCGTCAAGCTCTCCGCGATGGGGGACGTGGTGCACGCCTTGCCCCTGATCCCTTACCTGCGCCGTGCAGCCCCGTCCGCGGAGATCCACTGGGCGGTGGACGCCCGGTTCGCGGGGCTTCTCGAAGGGAACCCGGGGATAGCGAAGGTGGTCCCCCTCCCCATAAAGGAGTGGAAGGGGCGGGCCGGTTCCCCGGGGACGTGGCGGGAGGCGCTTGCCGCCGCGTGCGCGTTGCGGCGGGAGCGGTACGACGTCGCGTTCGACGTGCAGGGGAACATCAAGAGCGGGGTGGTGACGTGGCTGTCCGGCGCCCCGCTGCGGTACGGCTTTCCGCGGGAGATCGTCCGGGAACGTCAGAACCTCTGGTTCACAAACCGGCGGCCGGCGGCATCGCCGGAAGACCGGCACGTGACGCGGAAGATCCTCCGCGTGGCGAGCGCCCCCTTCGGCGGGGAGTTCCCCCTCGATGACCTCAAGGGGGAGGTCGCGAACACGCCGGGGGAAATCGCGGCGGCCGAGCGGTTGCTGTTCGCCGCCGTTCCCGGCGCGGCTCCCCGCCTCGCCGTGCACCCCGGCACGACCTGGAACACCAAGCGGATGGATCCGGCGTTCTGGGCCGAAGCGGTGCGGCTCCTCCGCGGGACCTTCCCGTCGATGGGGGCGTTCCTGTCCTGGGGAACCGACCGGGAGCGGGAGGAGTGCCTCGCGATCCGGGAGCTCGCCGGGGGGCGGGTGGAGCTGTTGCCGCGCCTCGGGTACAAGGCGCTCGCGGCCGTCTACCGCACCTGCGGCCACATGATCGGCCCCGACACGGGACCGTTGCACCTGGCGGCGGCCGTCGGGGCGAAGACGGTTTCGGTGTTCCGCGGCAGCGACGGGAAGTACGCCGCGCCGGTCGGCCCCGCCCACCGGTTCCTCCAGGCGCCGCTCCCGTGCACCGCGTGCCAGATCAAGGGGGACAAGGTGTGCCCGCGGGACGCGGAGTGCCGCGCCAGCATCCGGGCGGAAGAAGTCGCCGCGGCGATGGCGGAGTTGATGGAGGGCCGTGCGGAAAAATCCATCTCAAACCCGCAGGAGAAATCATGTTGAAGAAAATCAAGAAGCACTTTTTACGAGATACCACGAACCGGTTGAATGACCTCGAAACGGCGATCCACGTGCTCGTCGATTCCCCCACGTATCAACCCGGAGAGCGTGTCGGCTTCAACGGATTGGCGGGAAGAAAAAAGGTTTTCGATGCGTTGCTGGGGAAATATCGGTTCTCCTGCTTCATCGAGACCGGAACCCATGTCGGCAACACCACGGGATATCTGTCGGAGAAGTCGAAATTGCCCGTTTATTCTTCTGAAATAAATCCGATTTTATACTCGCTTGCCAGGATGAGATTAAAAGATCTGTCAGACATTTATTTATATAATCTGGATTCAACAAAATTCATCGAGGAGATGATCGACGATCCAAAGATAGTTGATAGTGAATGTTTCTTTTATCTGGATGCCCATTGGAAAAAAAATAGTCCGCTATTGGAAGAAATAGGGCAAATCGCTTCCCGGTGGGAAAAATTCATAATAATGATAGACGATTTCCAGGTCCCCGATGATGAAGGATACGGATACGACCGGTACGGTGCCTTTCAGAAATTAAATATTTCCCTCATCCGTCCTGCGATAAAGAGATACAATTTGCGCGCGTTTTTCCCGAACATTCCTTCGGCGGAAGAAAGCGTTCAGCCGAAGCCGAGAGGGTTCGTCATCCTGGCTCGAAACGATGAATACGCGGATTCATTGGAGACGATCCCCTTGCTCAGAAGACACAAGGTGGAATGAGAAGTGGCGGGAGAAGAGGGGATGAGCGTGGCCCCCGGAAAATTGCGGGTCCTCGTCGTCTTCGGGACACGGCCCGAGGCGATCAAGATGGCGCCTGTGGTGAACGCCCTCCGCGCACGCCCGGGCACGTTCTCCTGCGTCGTTTGCGTCACCGCTCAACACCGGAAGATGCTGGACCAGGTGCTGGACCTCTTCTCGATCGCGGCGGACCACGACCTGAACCTCATGCGCCCGGGTCAGGGCCTGCACGACGTGACCACGGCGGTGCTGGGGGGACTCCCGGCCATCCTGGAGACGGAGCGGCCGGGTCTCGTGCTCGTCCACGGCGACACGACGACGACGATGGCGGCGACCCTTGCCGCCTACTACTCGCATGTACCGGTCGGACACGTGGAGGCGGGACTGCGTACCGGAAACAAGTACGCCCCGTTCCCCGAGGAGATCAACCGGAAGGTGACCGGGGCCATCGCGGATCTCCACTTCGCTCCTACGAAGGCATCCCGGGAGAACCTGTTGAGGGAAGGGGTGCCGGAGGGAGCGATCGTCGTGACCGGAAACACGGTGATCGACGCCCTCCTTTCCGTCACGGACCGCCTCCGGGGCGACCTCGCTCTGACGACGCGGATCGAAGCGGAGTTTCCCTTCCTTGACCCTTCGAAGAAGCTTCTCCTCGTCACGGGGCACCGCCGGGAGAATTTCGGGGATGGGTTCGAGCGGATCTGCCGTGCGCTGGCCGAGATCGCGGAGAGGCGCCCATCCGCCGAGATCCTTTACCCGGTTCACCTGAACCCGAACGTCCAGGAATCGGTCCGGCGCATCCTCGGGGTTGGGACGCGCCCGAACATCCACCTCATCGGGCCGGTGGACTACCTTTCTTTCGTATACCTCATGATGCGGTGCCACCTCATCGTCACGGATTCCGGAGGGATCCAGGAGGAAGCGCCCTCCCTGGGGAAGCCGGTTCTTGTGATGCGGGAGGTCACGGAGCGGCCGGAGGCGGTGATCGCGGGGACGGCGCGACTCGTGGGGACGGACCAGGAAAAGATCGTCGCCGGGACGCTGCGACTTCTCGACGATCCGGAAGCGTACCGGTCCATGAGCGCGGCGCAAAACCCGTACGGGGACGGGAAAGCGGCGGAGAGGATCGCCGACTTCCTCGAGACATGGAGTCAGGGGAGCGGGAAGGGCGCGGGATCCCCATGAGCCTGAAACCGACGGTGCGCCTCGATTTCTGCGACTTCAACGGGCTCGACAAGAACGACAACTTTTTCACCCGGATCCTGTCCCGGGAGTACCGCATCGAGATCAACGACCGGCCGGACCTCGTCATCTACTCCAAGGAGAGTCACCTCCACCGGCTGTACACCTGCAAGAAGCTTTTCTGGACCGGCGAGACGATCCGCCCCGACTTCTCGATCTGCGACTACGCGATGTCGTGCTACTACATCGACGACCCGCGGCACCTCCGCTTCCCCTATTACGTGATCGGCTCCGGCTGCCGGCCGGAGGATCTGCTCAAGACCCCGGGGGAGATGGAAACCGTCGCGTCGTCCGGCAGGAAATTCTGCTCCTTCGTCGTTTCCAACGCCAATCCTGGGCGCGCCGGCCGCCGGCTCGAGTTCTTCCGCCGGCTGAGCCGGTACAAGCGGGTGGACTCCGGTGGGAGGGGACTGAACAATATCGGGACGGTGATCCCCCCGGGGGCGCAGTTCAAGTACGATTTCATCCGGGGGTACAAGTTCAACCTGTGTTTCGAGAACAAGGCCGTGGAAGGGTACACCACCGAGAAGCTGGTCGAGGCGATGTGGGCGCGCTGCATCCCGATCTACTGGGGGAACCCGAAGGTCGGCCTCGAGTTCAACCCCCGCAGCTTCCTATCCCTGCACGACTACCGTTCCGAGGAGGAGTTCGTCGAGGCGATCATCGAGGTCGATCGGGACGACGCGAAGTACCGCCGCATGCTTGCGGAGCCGTACTTCCATGACAACCGGGTGAACGAATATTACGACGAGGACCGGGTGCTCGCCTTCTTCGAGCGGATCCTCGGAGACCCGACTCCCCCGGTCAGCCGCCGGCGCGGCCATTGGTCCCTGGGCCGCTGGCGCCTGGCCAAGCGGATGCACCTGTAGGCCGGTTGCCATTGATGGAAGAGGAAGTGAAAGGAGCGGGGCCGATCGTGGCGGATCCGCTGGTGAACATCGTCGAGCCGACGCTCGAAGGGGAGTCGGGGCATTGCCGCAGCTTCCTCCTGAGCGTCTGCGGCGCCGGCCGCGGCCGGGAGGCCTCGTTCCGCGTGTACGGAGGGAAGGGGGCGAGCCTTCCCGGGGCGAAGGGGGCGCGATGCGAAGTCGTCCCGCATTTCTCCCGGCGCCTCCGACGCCTCCAGGCGTTCTTTCTCTACCGGGACCTCCTCAAGGGGGCCGGCCGGATCTTCGTTTCCACCGCCGGCAGGACGGACATGGTCCTTCTCGACCTCGCCGCGAAGGGGGAGATCCCGCCGGGGAAGGTGTTCCTCTATTTCCACTGGCTGCGCCCTTCACCTCGAAAGCTGGCGTATTTCCGGCGCTTCGCCTCATCCCACCCCGGCGTCACCGTGCTGGGGCCCACGAACGCGGTGATCGGGCCGTTCCGGGAGTGCGGCTTCCGGGACGCCCGGGTCGTCCCGTACCCGATCACGCCGTCGGTCCCCGCGGACGACCGTTCGGGGGGGCGGTTCCGCCACGCGCTGTTCGCGGGCGCCGCCCGGCGGGACAAGGGGTTCTCACGCGTGGTCGACCTGGTGTGCCATATGGCTTCGCTGGGCGTGGCGATCCCCTTCGCGATCCAGGCGTCGCCGGACCATTACGGAAAGCACGACGTGGGGATCCGGGACGATCTGGACCGGCTCCGGAAGGCGGCTCCTTCCTGGCTGCGTATATTCCCGGACACCCTCGCGGAGGAGGAGTATCGGGCGATGTTCGACGGGGCGATCGTACTCCAGCCGTACGCGCGGGAAGATTTCGCCGACCGGGTCAGCGGTGTCACCCTGGACGCCTTCTCCGCGGGCGCGCCCGTCGTCGCCCCGGCGGGGACCTGGATGGCCCGGGCCGCGGAGCGGTTCGCCGCGGGGGCGGGGATCTCCGACCTCTCGCCCCCGTCTCTCCTCTCCGCCGTGGAGGCGATCCGCGCCGACTATCCCCGGTACAGGCAAAATGCCCTCGAGGCCGGCAGGACGCTGCAGGAGGAGCATGGCGCGCGGCATCTCCTCGATGTTCTCCTGTCGACGCCCCCTTTTTCCAGGGGGGGCATGACCGGGGAAAAATTCCCGGATGTGCACGGAAAGGAGTGAATCCCTGATGCCCGGAACGGAAACGGCGAAGGTTTCTGTCTACGTCATCGCGTACAACGAAGAGGAGAAGATCGAGGAGGCCCTGCGGAGCGTTACTTGGGCGGACGAGGTCGTCGTGGTCGACTCCTTCAGCACGGACGGGACGGTGGAGATCGCGAGGCGATACACCGACCGTATCGTGCAGATCCCCTTCGGGGGGTTCGGGAAACTGCGGAACGAAGCCGTTGCCCACACCGCCCACACATGGATTTTCAGCCTCGATGCCGACGAGCGGTGCACGACGGAGGCGAGGGACGAGATCCTTTCCGTGATCCGGGATCCCGGGGCGGCGGACGCCTACCATGTCCCCCGCCGCAACCTCTTCCTGGGCCGATGGATCCGCCACTGCGACTGGTACCCCGACTACCGTCAGCCGCAGTTGTTCCGACGCGGCGCCCTCCGGTACCGCGAAGAGGCGGTTCACGAAGGGTTCGATGTCTCGGGAAGGATCGGTTACCTGAAGAACGACATCCTCCAGGTTCCCTTCGCCAACCTCGCGAAGCTGATCGAGAAGATGAACCGGTACTCCTCCCTCGGGGCGGAGAAACTCGCCGGCGGGGGAGTTCGGGGAGGGATGGGGAAGGCCCTCGCCCACGGGATCGCCGGGTTCCTGCGGGTATTCCTGCTCAAGAAAGGCTTTCTCGACGGGTGGCCCGGCTTCGTCATCGCACTGAGCAACTTCGAGTCTTCCTTCTACAAGTACGCGAAGCTCCGGGAGATGGAGGACAGGAGGAAGAGGCCGGTTGATCTCCGTGGATAGAGTCCCCGGGGGAGGGCCGGACGCGAGCCGTTTGGAGATCCTTCACGTCGTCCGGCGATACGGTCCCGTGGGTGGCATGGAACGGTACGTGTGGGAACTCACCGGGGAGCTGGCAGCCCAAGGCCATCGCGTCGGCGTCCTCTGCGAGGAGGTATGTGCTCCGGAGGTGCCTTCGGGAGTCGAGGTTTTTCCTCTCGGAGCGCTCTGGCATCGCCCTCGCTGGATCGCGCACCTTTGCTTCTCGTGGCGGGTCCGGCGGTGGGTCGGAAATCGGGCGTCGGAGCCCTGGCTGATTCACAGCCATGAGCGGACAGGGAACCACCAAGTCACCACGTTTCACGGTCCGCCGTTCGCCCGGATCCGATCCCGGCCTCTTTGGCGACGGGCCTCGCTTCGCGTCGCCGTCTATCTGTGGTTGGAGCGCCGGGAGGTCTGTGGGCCAAAGGTGCGGGCCGTCGTCCCGAACTCCCGCATCATCGCGGAGCAGTTGCGGGAATATTATCCCGATGCCATCCCGAACCTGGTGGATCCCATCGTGCCGGGTGTCGCTCTTTCTCCGGTGCGTTCGTTCCGCCCGGTTCCGGGGGATGGAGGAATCGTCGGATTCGTCGGGTACGAATGGCGGCGCAAGGGGTTGGAGATGGCTGTCCGGATCGCACGTGGCCTGCTCACCACACGACCGAAGATGGAGTTTTGGGTCGTGGGCCCGGACCCCGGGGAGGTCCGGCGCCTGTTCCGGGACTTCGGCGGGACCCACCGGCTACTGGGAACGGCAAGGACGGCCGACGTTTATCCGAAGATGGACCTTCTGTTGCACCCTGCGCTCCAGGAGCCTTACGGGATGGTGGTTGCCGAGGCGATGGCGGCGAAGGTGGGGGTGGTGATTTCGGACCGGTGCGGAGTGGCGGAAACCGTCGAGGAGGGTCATGGAGCGGTATTATCGCTCCATGACCCGTTGGATCACTGGATTGCCGCATGCCACAAGGTGCTCGAACGGTCCGATCCATGGCCTGGGTACACCCGGTCCTGGAACCGGGTGGCCAGAGAGTATGAGCGGTTGTACCGCTCCCTGAAAACGGGCGCTCCGTCTCCCGGAGGGGAGATCCGGGAAGAAAGACGCGCGGAAGGGCGGTAGGGTGGAGAAGAAAAGAAACTGGCTGATCCTCACGCATTGCTGCAACCTGGACGGCAGGGCCGCCTCGCAGCATATCGATGACCGGCTTCCTTACCTGAAAAGGGAAGGCATCACCCCCCTGATGCTCACCGGTCCCACCGGTCCGCCGCTGGCCGACACGCTCCATGTGCAGGTTTACTCGCCGGCTCCGTCGGGCTTGCGTTCCGAACTCGGATATCAATTGAGGACGGCAACCGTGGGGCGTCCGTGGTTTCGGCTGTTCGGTTCATTGCTCCGGCTTCTGGTGCTGCCGTTCTATCTCATCGAAAAAGTCTTCATCGATGTGGAAGGCCAATGGTCCTGGTTCCTGACCGCGGCCGTGCGGGGGTGTGCCCTCTGCGCCAGGCACGATCCGGAGATCATTTATTCGACCGGGGGACCGTTCAGCGCCCATATCGCCGCCGCCATCATCGCCGCGCGGTGCCGGAAGCCGTGGATCGCGGAACTGCAAGACCCCTTGGTGCACGACGATTGGCAGAGGAGCCGGCGTGCGTTCCGGGTGTATGCCTGGGTGGAGAGGTTTGTCTGCCGGCGTGCGGATGGGGTGATCTTCGTCACCGACGAGGCCCGGCGCCGTGCGACCGATCGAAACGGGCTGGGGGACAGGGGATGGGTCGTCCATCCCGGCGCCGACCCGGGGCTGGTTCCCCAAGTACCCTACAGGCAGGGGACCCACTGCAGGTTCGCCCATTTCGGTTCCCTGGCGGGGTCACGGAACGTCACCGTATTCCTTGATGCGCTGGAACGTTTTTTCAAGGAAGAACCGGACCGCGTCGGCCTCGTTCGGCTGGATCTCTACGGCAACGGCGACCGCGGCGTCCGCGAGCGGATCCAGGCGTTCCCCTACCCGGACTGTGTCACGGACCACGGCCGGCTGACGCGGAAGGAGGCGCACGCGGCCATGCGACAGAGCGACGTGCTTCTTCTCATCCAGAACAAGAGCGATTTCTCCTCCGAGACGATCCCGTCCAAGACCTACGAGTACCTGCAGATGGGCCGACCGATCCTCGGACTTGTCCACAAGAATCCGGAGCTTGACGGAATGCTCCGCTCGCAAGGGCACGTCCCGGTGGATGCAACGGATCCCGGGGCAGTCCTGCGGGGGATACGTCAATCCGTGGATCGTTGGCGGGAATCGGGATGCGAAGGATCGACCCTCCCGCCTTCGCCGTATACCGTCGCCGCCGCCGTCGGCCGGCTCATCGAAGTGGCCGGAGAGATTCTGCGGAGGCGGACCGACGGTATTGTGCCGACAAGGAGCCAAGACCGCAGTAGAATTTCATAGGTCGATCGGCAATTCTTCTCCCAAGGGGTGACCCATTCGGAAGACGATGAAAAGTGCGTTGATTACCGGGATCGGCGGCCAGGACGGGTCGTACCTTACCGAGTTGCTCCTGGACAAAGGATATAGCGTGGTCGGCACGGTGCCGGACGGCGATCCCGTCAACATCGACCGGATCCGGCACCTCCTCGACAAGATCGAAATCGTCGAGGACGACCTGCTCGACCAGGAGCGTGTTGAGAAAGTCTTCCGCGATCACCAACCCGACGAGGTATACAATTTCGCCGCCAACTCGGTCCTCTCGGCGTCGTTCCACCAGCCGATCCTGGCCACCATGGTGCTCGCGATGGGCGTCACCCGGATTTTGGAGGCGATCCGGAAGATCACCCCGGAGGCCCGGTTCTTCCAGGCCTCCAGCAGCGAGATCTTCGGGAAACCGGCCGAAGTTCCGCAATCGGAGACGACGCCCTTTCACCCGCGGAATCCGTACGGCGTGTCGAAAGTGTACGGCCACCTGATGGCGATCACGTACCGGGAAAATTACGGACTGTTCGCCTGCTCCGGGATTCTTTACAACCATGAAAGCCCAAGACGCAGCCCGGAGTTCGTCACCCGGAAGATCACCCAGGCAGCCGCGAAAATTACGTTGGGGCTTGCCAAGGAGTTGCGCCTCGGGAACCTGGATGCGCGCCGCGACTGGGGATTCGCGGGGGATTACGTGCGGGCGATGTGGCTCATGCTCCAGCAGCCGCGGCCCGACGACTACGTGTTGGCGACGGGGGAAACCCATTCCGTGCGAGACCTGTGCGAAGAGGCGTTCTCCCACCTCGGGCTCGATTACCGTGAACATGTAGTGCGGGAAGCGGAAAGTTTCCGCCCGCCGGAGACCGCCCAACTGGTGGGGAACCCCGCGAAAGCCCACCGCGTCCTCGGCTGGAAGCCGGAGGTGTCCTTCCGCGACCTCGTGCGGGGGATGGTCGACGCGGACCTCGCGGCGCTCCGGGCGAAATGATCGAAATGACGGGAAATCCATCGCAAGGAGAACCGCACCGATGATCACGAGAACGACCTGCCGGGTCTGCGACGGCTCGCTGGAGCCGGTCCTCGACCTGGGCGACCATTACGTCTCCGACTTTGTCTCGCCCGGCGACTCCGACGGGACGAAAGCCCCCCTCGAACTGGTGATCTGCCGCAGGTGCCGGCTCCTTCAACTGAAACATACCGTTCCCGGAGAGACGATGTACCGGAACTACTGGTACCGGTCGGGGACGAACCAGACGATGCGCAACGCCCTCGCCGACGTCGCTAACAAAGCGGAGACGCTCATCCATCTGCGCGAGGGAGATTCCGTCGTGGACATCGGCTGCAACGACGGGACGCTCCTGACCTCGTACAAGGCCGGCGGGATCCGGAAGATCGGATTCGATCCGGCCGAGAACCTTGCCGTCTTCTCGCGGAAGGTCGCCGACAAACTGGTGGTCGGCTATTTCGAGGCCGAAGCGTTCCAGGCCGACGCGGATCTTCGCGGGCGCCGCCCGAAGATCGTCACGAGCATCGCCATGTTCTACGACCTCGAGAACCCGAACAAGTTCGTATCCGACATTAAAACCGTGATGGACCCCGAGGGGCTCTGGATCGTGCAGATGAGCTACCTCCCGTTGATGCTGAAGACGAACGAATTCGGCAACATCTGCCACGAGCACCTCGAGTACTACTCGCTCAAATCCTTCGAGTACCTTCTGAACCTGCACGGGTTCGAGATCGTCGACGTGGAACTGAACGACATCAACGGGGGTAGCCTGCGGGCGTACATCCGGAACCGGAACGCGGACCCGAACCGGTTCGCTGACGCGACCTACCGGGAACTGTCCGCGGAACGCGTGCAGTCCCTTCGCGAGCAGGAGGTGCGGCTCGGGTTGGACGACATCGAGGTCTACCGGGAATTCGCCGTCTGGGTGAACCGGATCCGGGAGGACGTGGTCGGGTTCATCAAGGAGCAGGTGGCCCGGGGGAAAAAGGTGTACGTCTACGGGGCCTCGACCAAGGGGAACACGCTGCTCCAGTACTTCGGCCTCGACAGGACGCTGATCACCGCCGCCGCCGAACGGAACCCGGACAAGTGGGGGAAGGTGACCGTCGGGACCCGCATCCCCATCGTGTCGGAGGAGGAGGCCCGTGCGGCGAAGCCGGACTACTTTCTCGTGCTCCCTTGGCACTTCCTCGAGGAGTTCCGGCTGCGGGAGAAAGCGTACCTGCTCTCGGGCGGGAAGTTCATCGTCCCGATGCCGCACTTCACATTGATCTGATCAGATCGAGGTAAGCGTTTAACGAGCGGTCCCTTCGGTAGAGTTCGGCGCGCGCCCGGCCATGTAGCGCAAACCGCGCGGACAATCCGTCGTCCGCCAGTACCTTCCTCACTCCTTCCGCGATCGACTCGGCCCGGTTCGGGTCCACGTAGTGCACGGCATCCCCGTATACCTCCCTGAAGACGGGGAGGTCGGAGCAGACCACCGGCACGCCCGCCGCCATCGCCTCCAGCGGGGGAAGTCCGAACCCCTCGGCGAAGGATGGAAAGACGAAGGCCTTCGCACCCGAAAACAGCCGCACGATCTCCTCGTCCGTCGGGTCGGGAATTTCGATCAACCGGTCTTTCAACCTCGGATCGGTCTTCCACCGGTCGACCATGTCGGGAGTCGAGTAGCGGCCCCCGGCGACGACCAGCCGCAGTTCCGGGAAATCGTCGACCAGAAGCAGGAATGCCCGGAGGACTCCCTCCACGTTCTTGTGCGCGATCCGCAGGCCGATGTAGAGGATATAGTCCATCCCCTGGAGGGGCTCCGGAAGAAGCTCATCCCCCGGAGGGCCGAAAAAGATCTCCTTCACCCACGGATAGATCACCCGGATCTTCTCCGGCGGGAGCCCGAACTCCCGGACAAGGTCCCCCTTCACCGTCTCCGATATGGTCACCACCGCCTCCGCCCCGTGGACTGCACGGGACACCAGCCACCGGAAGCCCGCCTTGCGGTAGCCCGGTAGCGCGAAGCGCGGCGAGAACACGGTGACGTCGTTTACGCTGACGATGTACCGGCCCGGCACGGACAGGGGCACGTTGTGCCCGGGGAAGAAGTAGAGCCGCACCTTTCCCCGCAGGGAACGAAGGAAAACCGTTTTTTGCGCCAAGTCGCCGAACCCCATCGGGCCGTACCCGACGAAGGTCGGCACGATCATCGGATGAGAGAACTGTTCGAGGAACCTCTCCTTGTGCAAGGCGGGGATGATCGTGTGGATCTCCCCGACGTCGGGGTTCCCCGCGAATGCCGCCATGAGGTTCTCGTAGACGCGGCCCACCCCCGAGCAACGGTAGAACATCCCGTCCACATAGATGCTCATGACCCGGGGCCGCCGCAAAGCCGGCGGAAAAACGGAACGGCGGCGTCCCTCATCGCCGTGTAGGAGAATTTCCCGAAGGTTCTCTTCCGGGCATTCCTGCCAAGCCGCTCCCGCAATTCCACGTTGGACAGAAGACGGTTGCACGCCTCGGCCAGGCCCGCGTCGTCCCCCACGTGGAATGTGAGCCCCGTTTCCCCGTCGACGTTGACGTAGGTTACCCCGCTCGGAAGGTCACTGCTGACCACGGGCTTCCCGAGCGCCATCGCCTCGATCTGGACGATCCCGAATCCCTCGAGCGCCGTGACGGATGGCAGGACGAAGAAGTCGCACCCGAGGTAGTACGGGCGGAGGTCGTCCACTCTCCCGAGAAGGCGGACCTTCTCTTCCAATCCCCTCGCCGCGATCTCCTTCCGGAGGGCCGCATCGAGCGGCCCGGTGCCGATGATGGCGATCCTGCACGGGATCCGATCCGCCGCCCGGAGGAGCGTTTCCAGCCCCTTGTACGGGACGAGCCGGCCCACGAAGAGCAGGAAGCCCCCTCCCATTGTCTTGCGGGTCTTCTCCGCGGACGATTGGTCCGCATCGGAAACCTCGAACCACGGATCGGGGATCGCGTACGGAATGATGGCGGTGCGGTCGGCGAACCGGCGGAACGTGTCCGAACACGCCACGTGGTGGGGGGTAGCGGCCACGTATGCGTCGGTCCGGCGGAAGAGGAACTCTTCGACCGGCCGGAACAGGGAGTACAGGACCCTCTTCCACCCCTCCTCGAGGAGGACGTCCGCGTGGTGCCAGAGGACGATCTTCTCCGTCTTTCGCCGGAAGAGGAGCGACAGAACCAAGGCGGCGACCGCCATCGGGTTGGGATAGTGGAGCAGGATCGCCTGGAAGCGCCGCTCCTTCCGGAGACGGTGGAGAACCCGCGGAAGCGAGGGAAGGATCGGCGTGAGCAGGATCGTTCCGCGTTCCTTCAGGTAATGAACGGTGGCGCCGCCGGACCGCTCGACGCGGGTGGGACCGGCCTTCGACGCCACGAGGGAGTAGTTGTCGAGTTCACCGGCCGTCGCCTCGGCGAAGCTCTTCACGACCACTTCCATCCCCCCGGGTTCGGGGGGAAAATATTTCCCGAGGTGGAGGATCTCCATCGGCCCGCCCATCGCGGGAATCAGCGCACCGGGACGCCCCGGCCCTGCTCGAGCTGCATGAGGCGGTTGCGCAGGTACGGATCGTCCACCTCTTCCAACGCCCTCCGCAGGCTTTGGACCGCCCCGGAGCGATCCCCCATCACCAGGTACATGTTGGACATCGTCTGGTAAGCCATCACCGGAGAGATCCCGAGAAACATGTAATGGTACGCTTCATTGATGATGTGACGCGGGAGAATTCCCTTCGGTATTTCATGCTCCTTGATGTACGCGCGCATTTCGGGCACGTTCCGGACGAAGACGAGGAACAGGCCGTCGGAAAAGACGAGGGACCAGTTCGGGTCGTTGGCGAGGATCGGCACGATGGGAAGGATCATTCCCGACGAGTCCATCGATTTCAGCACGAAATAGGTGATCCCGTACTTGTCGATCGTTCGCTCCCACCCGGGCATCCCGCCGGTGACCATCTGGTGGTCCATGAACACCTGCTGGTTGTACGTCCGGCCGTCGAGGAACGTGAGGGCCCCCGGGTAAAGCTGCCAGTCGAGGAACCCGCCGATGTCGAAGAAGTTGAACATCTTCCCCTGGACAGGATTCTTCCGCAGGAACTCCGCCGCCTTGAAGGAGAACTTGTGCTCGGTGATCCCCACACCGAACTCCAGCTGGGAAAAAGAGAACGCCAGGGTCGTTCCGCCGAAGGCGAGGAGAGCGAGCATGACCCCGCCCACGATGGCGCCGTGGCCCCACGACATTCGCGGGGGCAGGGGCGAAGGTGGAGGGTCAGGCGCCGCTTGAAGCCCCTTCTTCCCCTTTTGCCGTGCCGGTCCCTTCGATTTTTCCCCCTTGCGCGCTGCGTTCATCGAGAACCATCCCGCCGCCGCCGACAGGAACCCGGTCAGGTGAATCGACGCCCCGGGGGAGAGGAAGAGACCCATCATCGACACGGCCCGCGCGGAGTCCCACGCCCCTTTAAACGCGATGGCGAACAGGAAGAGGTCGAGAAGGTAAACACGGCGCCCCGCCGCCCCAAGGCAAAGGGAGATCGCCGCAAAGACGAGCGCCGCCTTGTAGTATACGAAGAATCCCGTCCCCTTCACCGGCGTCAGCTCGGAGATCGACATCAGGATGGTATTGGTATCCCCTCCCGCCCCCCGGGAGATCATGTGGAGCGGCGCGAGCAGCCAGCCGTACCCGTGCGGATTCAACCCGCAGAGGACGAGACCGGCAAGGCCGGTGACCACGGGCGGGAAGACCCACTCCCGAAGCCGTGCCCACTGGAATTCCTTCCGCCAGGCGGCCCGCAACAGTGCGTCGGCGAAGAACGCACCGTACAGGCCGAACGCCATCAGGTACGTCGGGTGGCTGTTCGCCCACACGAGGATCATCGGGGGAAAGAGGTAGATCAGTTTCCTGCGGCTTCCGAAGTAATACTCGCTCAGGAGGAAGATCGTCATCGCCGTGAACAGGTACGTGAAGATCTCGGGCCGGGGCTGGATCCGGATCCGGAGGAACCCCGAAAAGGCGAAGATCGCGAGGACCGCGAGGAGGGGATGCGCGCCCCGCAACGTCATCGACCGGTACAGGAAAAGGAAGATCCCGAGGACCACCGCCCAGACGAGGAACGAGACCCCGTACTCCCCCGCCGCGGCATACACCAGGTAAAGCACCGCCTCGAACCCCCACTCGCCGCCGCTTCCGTTCTCCATCCCGAGGGAGGGATAGTTCCAATGCTCGCGGGTGGGGATGTCGAACTTCTGGACGATATGCTTTCCCAACGCGATGTGCGTCCCGAAGTCGCTCGTGAAGATCTTGGTGAGCATCGGGATCGTCGCGAGGAACAGGAGCACGAGGGCAAGGAGGCGAACCCGATCCGGAGTCAGGTCCCACCACGGGCGGACAGGCGCGTTCGTTGCGGTTGGTTCGGCCATCTACTTCCCCTTCCCCTTCACTTGTCCGCTCTTCCACTCCGCCAGGGTCGCCTTCACGTCCATTCCCTTGTGACAGCGCGCGCACGCCTGCTCGATGGTCAGCGTCTCCCCGCGCCTGATCCTCGTGAAATGGAAGTCGTGGTTCTCGGCCTTTTTCCCCGCCACGTCCTTCTCCTCGTGGCACTCGGCGCACGGCAACTCGGGACCGGAGAAGTCGAACTTGTGGTCGTGGATGCTGTACCGCTTCCCGCCGTCGGTCACCTGCGGCGTGTGGCAGTCGATGCACAGCACCAACTGGGGATCGTGCCGGGAGTGGAGGGAGGAGACCTTGTAGATCTTCCCGTGGCACGTGCCGCAATATTCGTCCTTGCTCATCTGGCGGTCGGTCTTGACGGACACCCCGCGGTCGAACCCGCACACGTCGCACGCCCGGGCGGTCGAGTAGAACTTCGACTGCCAGTAGAGGAACATCCGGTGGCGTTCCCGGTAATCCATCGTTCCCCAGTACCATTTCTTCGACTTCGGCTTGGGGGCGAAGAAATCCGTGAAATAGTTCCCGAGGTCCTCTCCGGGCCGGTACCTCGAGGGGAACGGGAACTGGCCGCCATCCTTCGTGTCCTTGCCGTCCGTGTGGCACGCCTCGCAGATCATGTCGCGGCGCTCCTTGGCGAGTTTCGACGGGTTCACGATATCCCCCGCCGCGTTGCTGCCGGCATGTTTCTCGCCCGGCCCGTGGCACGCCTCGCACCCGATCGACGGCTCGTGGAACGACTTCGTCGCCGGGTCGAACCCGGTCGTGTGGCACCCGTCGCAGAAGATCGTGTACGGCTGCTGCCGCCAGTTGAAGATGGAGTACGGCTCCCAGTCGCCGGTGACGAGGTTCCAGTATTTCGGGAGGACGTAGTAATCATTGTCGATGAAGGTGAGGTACTTCTGGATCCAGTGGCTGCCGATCGTCCACCGGATATCCTGCCGGGTGAAGGGAACGCCGGAGTAATCTTTCGCGGCCACCGCGTCGGGGTCTTTCTGCGCGTCCCGGAGCATGTTCGCGTGGGGGGTCTTCCGCCACTGGGCGTAGATCTCCTCGTGGCACTCCTTGCACCGATCCGAGCCGACGTACCCTTTCGCGCCCGGTCCGAACGCAACCGCACTTCCGCCCGCACACAGAACGATCGCCAGAACCAGGAAGATCCCTCGTTGACGGAACATCGGGCGCCCCTAACGGACGAAGGTGCGCAGGATCTCGGAGACCCGCTCGTTGGGGGCGTAACCACCCTTCCTGTGGAGGATCACGCCGCCCGCGTCCACGACGACGAGGGACGGGGTGTAGTGGAATCCGAAAACCCGGGGAAGGGAGAACTTGGGATCGAGCAGGTATCTCACCCGGAACCGGTTCGACTGCTGATAGGGACCCACCGTCTGCGCCCCGCGAAGGTCGACCGCGACGGCCCAGGCATCGATCTTCCCCGGATGCTTCGAGGCAAACTCGTGGATCTCCTTGAGTTCGTCGAGGCAGGCCGAGCAGGCGGTGGTCATGAAGAGAAGGACGGTCAGCGGCGCTTTCCCGCGGATGTCCCGGACGAAGGAGACCGGATGCCCGTCGAGCCCGGAAAGGGAGAATTCGGGAACCGGCTGACCCACCCCGATCGTCCGTTCCGCGGAGAGGGCCGGAGACGCGATCGCGACGAGCAGAACGGCCAGCAGGGGCAGGAGACGCCGCGTCATTTCCCCTTCCCCATCTCCTTCACGAGGTCCTCGAGGACGAACGGCAGCTCGTCCTCCCCTGGCGGGTAGTCCCCCACATGGGTATAGCGGATCACCCCCTTGTGATCGATCACGACTTTGAGCGGAATGGGGCCGGCCAGCCCGTAGAGTTTCGTCGCCACGGCCAGGTCGGCGTCGAGCAGGGCGGGGTAGGTCAGCTTCTTCTCGTTGACGATCTTCTTGATGTCATTGATGTTCCCGGAGGGGAGGACGATCGAGAGGAGTTCGAATCCCTTCGGCTTCCACGCGGTGTGCAGCTTGACGAGATTCGGCATCTCCCGCTTGCAGATGTCGCACCAGGTCGCCCAGAATTCCAACATGACGACCTTTTTCCCGGCAAACTCGGATAAGGTGACCGTCTTCCCGGTCATCACGTCCTTCAGACGAAAATCCGGAGCCTTTTCGCCTATTTTCAGGCGCATCGCCGTGTCGCCCGCGGCCAGGACGGGCGAAGCCGCAAGACTCACGGCGAAGAAGATCAACAAGAGGAACGCCGGCGCTACCTTCGATGCGGCTCTCATCACCCTGCCCCCCAGGAGAGAGATATCTCAGTGATCTATGACGACCGGCTTCTTCCAACTCAAAGCTGTATCATAGGCCCATTTCTTCGGCTTGTCAGCGTGGCATTTCCCGCACCGGTTCTGGATCTCCGTGTCCCAGCACCCTTGCGGGTGGATGAGGAAGTAGCTGTAGGAGTGGACGTTGTTCTCCTTGCTTTCATTCACGTCCGGGTCCTTCTGCTGGTGGCAGTCGGAGCATCCGGCGCTCGCCAGCGTCTTGTGGCGGATATGCTGCGACAGCTGCTTCTCGTCGTAATCGTGGCAGCTCATGCAGATCGCGTCGACGCTCACCTTCTGGCCCTGCGGCTTCACGTTCTGGTGGATGCCGCACACCTCGCACCGCGAGCGGGACTGCGACTCCCGGTCGGCCCGCCACTTGTCCCAGAGCCGGTGGATGGCGTCGCGACTGCTTTCCCCCTCGTTCTTTTCGAGGGGCACAAGGACCTTCGACAGGTCGTCCCCCGGCTTCCATCCGAGGGGGAAAAAATACTCCCCGGAAAGGTCCTTCCCGCGCACGTGGCAGGAGGCGCAGATCTCCTCCGCCCGGTCCTCGGGGAGCCGCTTCGGGTTGACGATGTTCCCCTTGCCCGGCTTCGCCGAATGAGCGGCACCGGCGCCGTGGCACGACTCGCACCCCACGGCATGCTCCACGACCCCGCGCGTCTTCGGGTCGAACCCGACGGAATGGCATCCGATGCAATATTTCGAGTAGGGGCGCTTCTGCCAGCCGTAGGTGCTGTAGGGGCGCCACTTCTTGCTCTGGACCGACCAGAGACGGGGAAGGATGTAGTAGTCGTCGTCGATCTTCGTCAGGTACCGCTGGTCCCAGTGTCCACCGATCGTGAAGTAGACGTCTTCCTTCTTGAATGGGACATCCGGGTCCGACATGTCGGCCATGATGACGGAGGGGTCCTTCTTCGCGTCCCCCACCACCGTGCTATGGAACGTCTTCACCCACCCCTTGTACTGGATCTGGTGGCAGGAGGCGCACTTTTCCGAACCGACATACCGGAGTGCCGGCGCGCCATCGCTGCGTCCCCCCATTGCCGCAAGGGTGGCGCAGGCGAAGAGGAGACAGACCAATACCCCCTTGGGGGTGAAGAGTTTCTTCATTCCGGTTTCTTTCAGGAGGAAAATGCCGGCATCGGGGCTGCGTAAGCCTCCCGCTCCTTACTTCTCCTCCAAGAGGGACTTGACGACTTTTTCCAACGCCTTCTCGTCGCCCGGGGCGTAATCCACGTGCTGATATCTCACCGTCCCCTTCGAGTCCATGACCAAGGTCAGGGGGGCGACCGTCATCTTGAAGAGGTCGACGAGTTTCATCTCCGGGTCCGGGAGGATCGTGTAGTTGATCTTCAAGTTCATCTTCCCGATCTGCTTGGCGAGGAACGAACCGTCGATCCCGTCGTTGTTCACGCCAAGGAGGACGATCCGGTCCTTGTACCGTTCGTGCAGGTCGTTCAGCGAGGGCATCTCCGCGATACATGCCCCGCAGCGCAACCCCCAGAAGTTCAGGACGACGACCTTGCCGGCGTCGAACAGCTTCGCCGAGGCGACGGGCGTCCCGGCGATGTCGGTGGCCTCGAACGCCGGCGAAGGTTGGCCGACGAAATTGATTTCCTTCTCGGGTGAATTCGCGAAAGCGCTCCCCGCGCACATCACCAGCAGGACCGCAAGCAGTCGGATCGCTCGGAGCATCGGAACCTCTACGGGATCGGGATTAGTAACTCACCTTGTGGCAGGCGTTGCACAACGGCTCGAAATCCTTCACGATCGGCGTCCCCGGATTGATGGAGTTCTCGGTGGTCCGCTCCATGCCGTTCACGCCGTCCCCCTGCACCGCAGCGTTGTCGCCGGTCCGGTACCCCCGCTTCAGGATGCGCGCGCCGGTCTGCGTCTGGGCGTCGTGCGGCTTGTGGCAGCTCCGGCAGTTGATCGCGGCGTTGGGAGGAGAGGGGGGGTACGTAATCTCGCTCCCCGCCAGAGGAGGATTCCGGACGAAAATGCCGTCCGCGGTGCTCAACGCGTGGATGGGGGGGATGGTGCCCGTCTCCCCCGTCATGAGGTGGTGGCCCGGCCCGGTGCGGGCATGACACCCCTCGCACAGGGCGGACGGGTCGGTCGTCTGGTTGTCGTTCGCGAGGAGCTTGTTGACGCCGGTGTTCAGGAGCATGTTGTGGCACGACTCGCAGATCATCTCCCCGGTGGTTCCGACGACGTTGACGTTGTCCCCCGTCTTGCCGTACCTCGAGAGCCCTCCGGTGGACCAGGCCGTCAGCCTCTCGACCCCCGTGTTCCCCGTGAGGAGCCCCGTCCCCCCGAAGATGAAGTGGCTGCCCAGCCCCGCCGCGTTCGGAGTACGGGCGCCGGGGTTGCGGGTGTGGCACGCCACGCAGACCGCGGAGTAGCTGTTGTTGTCGTAGGCGCCACCGAACACGGTCGTCACGCGCGGGAACCCGAGGCTGACGGGATTCATCCCCGCCGTCGCCCCCGAGGCAGAGGCGATCAGTGCGAGGAGGAGTGTCAACCGAATGGTCATCGATGCCTTATCCGCGCATACCGTAGATACCTTCCAATGGTTATACAGGGGACGTTCGGAGATGTTGCAACAACGGGGGGAGGA
>Ga0265292_1001473_pt1 | contig 20629 bp, 16 predicted proteins | sample Munlanlewell296A_FD_189080 | JGI IMG/M metagenome (GOLD analysis project Ga0265292, IMG submission 189080) | Leachate microbial communities from a municipal landfill in Southern Ontario, Canada - Leachate well 296A | ecosystem: Engineered > Solid waste > Landfill > Unclassified | place: Canada... | reverse complement strand
GAATATTTATTACAAGTTTCATATAAACTTTTAGCAAACTCATTTCCAAAATCTCTTTTTGATTACTTATGACAAATAAAATAGGAGCATTTTTTGGATTACTTCTCGGTTTGTTCTCCATTTTTGGAGCTTTCTTTCTTGAAGGCGGCTCTTTCCAAGCGCTGTTTCTTTTTTCATCAATTGTGATTGTGTTCGGCGGTACTTTCTCGGCAATAATCATCGGTTTTGGATTTGATAAATTTAAAAACATTTCAGCGCTAATTAGTCTTGCATATTTTCCAAGAAGATATGATGTAAGCAAAGTGATTGATACTTTCGTTGAACTTTCTATCAAGGCTAGAAAGGAAGGACTGCTGTCCATCGAAAAAGATCTAAACAAATTCGGATATTTATTTCCCAAGAAAATGACAAAGTTTGTTCTTGATGGAACAGATGCCGATTCGCTGCAGAGCCTTGCGCATCTTGAATTAAGAGGAATGCAGGAACGACATTATTCAAACATATTCATGTTTACAAAAATGGGCGGCTATGCGCCAACAATGGGCATCATCGGAACCGTTATGGGTTTGATTATGACTCTTGCAAACGCCGGCATGGACCCGAATTTATTAATAAAAAATATTGCAACTGCATTTATTGCAACGCTGTGGGGAGTATTCAGCGCAAACATTTTATGGCTTCCGGTAGGAGATAGATTAAAAAGATGTCATTCAGAGGAGAAAAACATGATGGAGATTTCTTTGGAGGGAGTGCTAACACTCCAGAGCGGCGAGATTCCTTCGATAATGAAAGCAAGACTGGTAGGAATGCTTCCGCAAAAAGAACAACTAAGCAAAATGAGTTCTTAGACTCCGAGGAAAATCCTTTTTCAGAAAGCGGCGACAAAGATCGGTATTTAATTACATATGCCGATTTGATCACTTTGCTTTTGGGATTATTCATTATACTTTATGCAATATCAAATATTGATAGCGCAAAATATAAAGGTGTTGTTGCCGCAATGGGCAGTTATTTTGGGCATGAGGCGGTGGTTCCTAAAATGCCGGATTCAAAAATAATTACAAAACCGAAAGAAAAATTGAGCGAGGAACTAAATAAATTGATTATTGAAAACAATTACTCGAACTCGATTCAATTGGAAGAATCGGAAAGAGGAATTACCGTTCACATTCTGGATGATATTCTTTTTCCACCGGGTAAGGCAGTAATCAATGAATCATCAAAATTAGTATTAAAGAGATTGGCAAAAGTTCTTGTTACAATTCCGAACGAGATAAGAATTGAAGGACATACAGATGATGTACCAATTTTTACCGAGCGTTATCCTTCAAATTGGCATCTCTCGGTAGACAGAGCATTGAGTACTGCTTATTACTTGATTAAGCAAGAAAATATTTCTCCGGATAAAGTTTCTATTGTCGGATACTCGGAATACAGACCGATAACACCAAACAATTCTCCGGAATCAAGAGCAAAAAATAGAAGAGTAGATTTAGTAATTCTTAAGTGAGTAAATATGAAAATCAACACATACCAATTTGGTGAGGTAGAATTCACCGAGGATAAAATCATTAACTTCAAAAACGGTCTGTTCGGCTTTGAAGAATTGAAAAACTATCTGTTCATTAAACCGGATGATAGTTTTTTCTACTGGCTTAACTCTATCGAGAATCCGGGTATTGCATTCCCGCTCTTTGGTGTGCGGGCAATTGAAGATCAATTTCCGCAGGAAGAAAATTTTGAAGCTTTTGCAATCGTTACTCTAAATTCAAATCCTCTGAATATCACCTTAAATTTGAAAGCGCCGGTTTATATCAATCAAAATGATAAATTAGGCATTCAAAAAATAGTTGACACGGACAAATATCCGGTTCATTACAATCTTTTTTCTGAATGAAGGTAAATATGTTAGTACTAACACGAAAAGTAAACGAAGAGATAAAAATTGGTTCGGATATAACCATAAAAATTTTGTCTATTGCCGATAACCATATAAAGATCGGAATCAATGCACCCAAGGATATTCAGATTTACCGAAACGAAGTCTTTGAAAAAGTTAAAGAAAGTACCTTAGAAGCATCACGCGCAAGCACTCAAAAAGCAGCTGACTTACTCAAATACAAAATTCATAAGGTTGAATAAGAGAATGGAATTTGATAACGATAAAATTAAAATTCTGGTTATTGATGATTCGGATATCATCAGAACTTCATTAAAAAAATTTTTGCTGGAATATGATATTGAAGTTATAACCAGCAACGATGGACTGGAAGGATTACAGCAAGCTATTGAACACAAGCCAAGATTAATTTTTCTCGATCTTATGATGCCTAACCTTGACGGAATTCGCCTGCTAAAAGTTATGAAAGTAATGGAGGAATTGAAACGAATACCGGTAATAATCATTAGCGGACATACGGATAAGGTTAATGTTATTGCAGCAACAGAGGCAGGCGCCGATAAAATCGTCTCTAAGCCTCTCTCTAAAGAGATGCTCATTAAAAGCATTAATGAAGTACTTGGCAGTAATTTTCTTGGCACTACTAAAAAGTTTGTTCAGCTTTCAAATGCAGAGAAGGAACAAATGACTAAAGAACTGAGAAAATATTTTATTAATAGTCTTGCCAATAAAAAAGAAACTCTTAAGCAAGCACTCGATCATAAAAACAGAGAACTTCTAAAGCTGGTAATTCATGAACTGAAAGGAACGAGTGGAACTGTTGGATTTCATCAAATAACAGATATATGCCGGGAGATTGAAGAGTTTATAACTTCATCAAGTAATGGTTGGAGTGAGATTGATCTAAAGTGCCGTACATTAATAGAAAGCTTTCATCAAGCTGAATTATCCGCCGGCAAGTAGGAGATAAGCAATGTTTGTTATCATAGGAATTATAGTTGTAATTATTTCTGTTGTTCTTGGATTCACAATTGCAGGTGGAAATTTGTTCTTACTGATTCAAATTTCCGAATTTATTACGATTGGCGGCGCTGTAATAGGAAGCGTGTTAATTGCTTCACCGGTATCTTTGATTAAAAAAATTATAAAAATTTTCCCGGAAATATTTAAACACTCCAAAAACTCAAAAGAAGATTATATGGAGATGTTGAAATCTTTCAGCGATCTCTTTCTTATTGCTCAAAGGGAAGGTCTGCTTGCAGTCGAAAAACATATCGAAGAACCGGATAAAAGCGAAATACTAAGCCGAAACAAAAAATTTATTAACGATCCATACCGTAAAAACTTTTTTTGCGATACAATGAAAGTTATGCTTGCCGGTTCAGTTCCACCACATGAAATGGAAGGTCTGATGGATGCTGAAATCGAAACATTTGAGAAGGAAAACCGTCCTGTAATTGAAACCATTACACGAGTTGGAGATTCACTTCCCGGTCTCGGAATTGTTGCAGCAGTTCTTGGAATAATTGTTACTATGGCATCAATTAATCAAGGCGCTGAGGCAGTTGGTCATCACGTGGCTGCAGCTTTGGTAGGAACCTTTTTAGGAGTTATACTTGCGTATGGTTTTGTTAATCCGTTAGCTGCAAATCTTGCTCACTTGCTCGAAGAAAAAGCACAGGATTTGCAAATCATTAAAACTTTTATTCTAGCATATGCAAAAGGCAATCCGCCCTTTGTTGCCGCCGAAATTGCAAGAAGAACTATATTTTCCGATGAACGTCCATCATTCGAAGAACTTGAGTCATCCTTAAGAGGGAAAAAAGACAAATGATTGAAGGTGGAAGTGAGTCAACCCCGATAATTAAAAAAATAGTTAAATCACATGGAGGTCATCACGGTGGCGCATGGAAGGTTGCCTATGCAGATTTTGTAACAGCGATGATGGCGCTTTTCATTGTGTTGTGGGTGCTGAGTCAGAAACCGGAAGTAATTGAATCTGTTGCCGGATATTTTAAAGACCCGGTTGGTTTTTCAACTAAGAGTAAAGTATTAATTGAAGGGAAAGCTAATCTAATTCCGGATATGAAGATTCAGGATGATGTACAGCAGCATGAGATGGAAAAAGCGGAATTGGAGAAGATAGGTGAAAAATTAGCTGGAGAATTAAAAGCCGATACTGATTTGTTGGGACTTGCTGACCAAGTTAAGATTGAAGTAGTGAAAGAAGGTTTGCGAATTGAACTGACGGATTCTGAAAGTGATGTTTTCTTCGAAATAGGTACAGCTGATTTGAAGAAAGATGCAAAGAAACTGCTTCAAAAGATTGGAGCCGAAATTTCGAAAATGCCAAATAAAATTATTGTGGAGGGGCATACCGATTCAAGACAGTTTAATAATATTGGTACGGGTTACACAAACTTTGAACTGAGCTCGGAGCGCGCTCTTGCGGCAAAGAGGGCTTTAGTTACAGGCGGTTTGCATGAAAAACAAATTGACGAAGTGCGCGGGTATGCCGATACACGTCTTAGAAATGAAGAAAATCCGCTAAGCTTCGTAAACAGAAGAATAAGTATTACGGTAAAGTTTAATAAATAATGAAATCAGAAAAAAAAATATTGATAATTGAAGACGATATCTTTCTGCAGGATCTTTATAGAATATTTTTTAAAAAAATAGGTGCTGCAATTATTCTTACTGAGAATGCAGATGATATTTTGAAATTTATCAGCGATGGAGAAATCGAGTTAATAATAATGGATATCAATCTGCGCAATACTAACCTATATTCTCAGCGGATTGACGGGATAAAATTTTCACGATACATAAAAGAACATTTCAGCAGTCTTCATATTCCAATTATTCTCATCACTGCTTATCCATTGGCTAGCTTTGGGAACAATATTCTTGAGGATAGCATGGCTGATGATTATCTTATTAAACCAATAACCGATTATAATCAACTCATAGAAAAAATTAACAATTTGATTGGTGTAAATTCATGAAAGATTCAGTGCTTATTGTAGAAGATGAAAAAGATACTCGCTTCATACTCGAGAAACTTTTATCAAGAAATAATTACGACGTAACTAGTGCTGTAAATGGACAGGAAGCACTAGAAGTATTAAAAACTTTTTCTCCAAAAGTTATTCTTGCCGATTGGACGATGCCGGTGCTTGACGGTTTAGCTCTCTGCAATATTTTAAAAAACGATGAAAGACATAAGCTGATATATTTTATAATACTCACCGCCCGCTCTTCATTAAAAGATAGAATTATGGGTCTGGATGTTGGTGCGGATGACTTTTTAATCAAACCGGTTGAAAACCAAGAATTGCTTGCTCGAATTCGTTCAGGTGTAAGAATCTACAATCTTCAAAACGAATTACGAAGCATTGAACATTCGAAAGCAATAGTAGAAATGGCATGTACTATTGGTCATAAAATTAATAATCCGTTAAGCAGTTTAGTCTTTTCACTCAAAAACCTTGAAAATGAAATTGCACAACAAGATAAATCAACTCACGCAGAAGACTTTGCTTCAGTCAACGAATCTATAGAACGAATTAAAAAATTTGTAAATGAGCTGATTCATTTGAAAAATCCGGAAGTGGTAAATTATTTTGAAGAAAACCGGATGATTAAGACAGATTAATATAAAGAAGTTGCCTGTTCCTTCGATAATAAGGCGGAGGATTAGGCATGTTGGAAAAAATTGTAAATATTTCAGCCGGTTCAGATTATAAACAATCATCTAAACCCGGCGCTCGCTCAAAGGCATCGCGCTACATAAGTGAGTACCATCAAGCCGGGAACGATTCCATTTCGCTTTCGCCTGCCACAGCTTTTTTATCTGTTATCGGATGGAAACTAAAAAAAATTCAAATTGATAAAGAAAAAATTCACATCGGATTCTCTTTTGACAATCTCGATTTTTCAACAGCCATAAATCCAGGTGAAATTTTTCAACTGCAAAGGATAGATTACTTCATAAAGTATTCTCTTGATTCCTTTACCGGTATGGTAGAAGTGAATATCAAAATATCTTCGCCTTTGGTTTCAGAAAACCCGGAAAGTATTCAAGTTAAACTTCACTTAACCGAATTAAAGAAATTTTTTAATTCGCTCATATTATCTTCCGGATATAAACCGCTTGTGTCTTCTGACTCATATGAGGTGCAAAATATTTTTTCAGAAATGGAACATGTTTTGCAAAGAGAATTTCACTATATAAATAGAAGTCTGATCAGTTTTTTAGAAAAATTTCTTTCAATCAGAATTAATACGAAATATGAAAATGTTATACTTAATAACAAATTAGCGCTGAATTTTCTGCAGATAATAAAGCCGGGTGTATGAATTATATAGAACATTCTAAATTAAGTACGGTGAATACTAGTTCAGATTTTCAAAATTACACCGAGCTTCCGAATAACAACCCGTTGGTGATTGTTGATCCGGAAATGAAAATTGCTTACTGCAACGATGCGTTTAGAAATGCGTTTAGTCTGGATATTGGTAATGATATCTTAAAAATGAATTCGAATCCCGAATTTATTTATCTGCTAATGGGTTTTAGCGAGAGCCGGTATAAAAATATTTCGTTAGATATAAATCTTTCTTCTGATAATGACCAGCTTATTAAAAATTATTCTGTCAGTATTGAACGAGTATTCATACGCTCCGGGCAATATTATGTTCTCACTATTGAGTCGCTTATACAGAGGAAAAAATTAGAAAATAAAATCAATTCGCTTCATAATGCGCTTGATCACGGAAATGTGCCAATAATAATTTTGGATTCCAGCCATAGAATTACTTACGCTACACGTTCATTCGAAGAGCTTCTCTTAAAAGAAATTGATAGTATCTACAACAAAGACCTAACGGAAATTTTATCCGACACTCTTGACCAAGGTGAAATAAATAATCTTCAATATTCGCTTGATAATTTTTTAATATGGAAAAGAGTTATCTCATTTATAAAACGAACGCCTGTAAATTTTTGGGAATTTACACTCAATCCTGTAATATCTAATGAAGAACCCAAACCGAGCTATATTTTAATTGCAAATAATCTGACGGAACATATTAATCAGACAAGAGCAATTGAGAGATCCGAACGAAAACAAAGACTAATCATCAACAATATTTCCGATCTGCTATTGATAATCGAACATATTGGACCGGCGGCATTATTTGAAAATGCCAACGATAATTTCTGTAGAATATTCAATTTAGATAAGAACAAAATATATTCACTAAAGATTGATGACTTCATTCCTGATGTATTGGTTGAACATATTTATGAATCAATGAAACACCTCGCGCATAATAAAGTGCCGTATTATGAATTCAGTTATAAAAATAGTGATGGACGTGATTATTCATGCAAGATGAACAGTATTACAGAACGCGAACCCAATTCAACAATTTATATCATAACTATGAAAGACATCACCGATGAAATTCTGCATCAAGAACAGCTAAAGAGAGCATACCATAAGGAAATACTTCTCAATAAAATGAAATCTGATTTTCTTGCAAACATGTCTCATGAGATTCGTACGCCATTTAATGCGGTTGTAGGTTTTTCGGAAATAGTTGACGAAAGTATAGAGACCGGTGATATTGATATGTTGCGTGATTTAATGGATTCGATGAAGGAAGTGCTTGGACGCGCTCTTAACTTGTTTACAAATATTGTTGAAGTTTTTCAAATTGAAGCGGGGGAAGTGGAATTGGATAAGGTGGATTTGAACTGTAATCAAGTTGTAAGAAATGTATATCATAAATTATTTAATGAAGCTAATAAGAAAAAACTCAATTTCTTTCTAGAGGTTGATGATAAAGAATGCATAATCGAAATAGATTGGGTGAAATTTGAAAAAATAATCCATTCATTAGTTGATAATTCAATCAAATATACTTCACATGGCAGCATTTCTCTCAGCACAAAACATTGGGGTAAACAGGTAGAAATTGTAGTTACTGATACGGGTGTTGGTGTTGATCAGGTAAATGTTGAAAGAATGTTAAAACCTTTTGCTCAAGAAGTGGAAGGATACACACGCCCGTTTGAAGGTGCAGGATTGGGCTTAACGCTCGCTTATCAATTAACCAAACTTATGGGCGGCAAATTTGTAATGACAAGTGAAAAAAATCGTGGAACAAAAATTTCAGTAATGTTTCCTGCGAGTCAATAGTTTATGCCAGCGGTATTAGAAAAATATAGTCAAACCGAAGCTGGAAATGATGCGAATTACTCGAAGTTCTATCATTTAGCAAAAGATCACTTCCAGATCAAAATCAAAAACGATTATGATTACATTAACGGCGTTAAAGAGAGCATAAGATTCTTCTCTCTTGATCTGCCTGCTGAGATAAAAGAAATATTTATTCCATTCTCTGAAGCGCCTGTGTTCTGGATTTATGAATCATCGCTGCTCAACCAAATTGAAGAATTCATGAGGTTTAATCTTGTGCGCGGCTCATATAATGAGCTGCACAAATCAATTAAAGAAAATTATTCTAAGTGGGTTACCACAAAATTAAAAAGTGAAAAAGATTATTACGCCACACTTACAATTAATTTTATTGAGCGCGACATAAATAAACACAATATTTTCAAACTAATCATCAAAGCAATAATTCTAACATATCAGAGCACTTTTTACAATCCTGCGCGCGCTCTTGAAATTCTTTCAAGCATATTGGAGTTATTGAACACGGTTCGGCTTAACGACCTGGCAAAAACCGAATTGAAATACATTCTAAATCTTTATACCGGCTTTATCCATCTGAAGGAAAACGACACCGATAAAGCAAATCTTGCTTTTAACGATGCTATAGAGATTAAACCGCAAGGCAGTACAGCAAAAATTTATTGCGCATTGACAGAGATAAACCTTGGAAAAGAGGACACTGCAATATATCTGTTGAAGGATGTATTCAGTTATGATGTTCATCGCCTTACATTGGCTATTAAAACAAATAACGCGGGGATGTTCAGCTATTTTTACAGAAACGCTTTTATCTACAATATCTTTCAAGAAAAAGATTTTATCAAAGCGCAAAATGTTCTGGAGTCTTTCCTAAATGAAAAAAGAATAGATGATTCGAATAAATTGGATGTGAGTAAGGAGAAACTTGAATCTCTGAAAGCAAAGAAAATGGACGAGTATTATGATGATGAAATATTAAAATCAATTTCATTCTTTGAAAAGATTGTACAAAAGTACTCTACTTCAAAAAATACACTATTGATAACGCTGATTCCGGAATTCCAACAAAAATACGATGCTGTAGTAGAATCCATCATCGCAAAAATAAGAACAAAGTACTACCGCGAAGTACAAGAAAAAGTCGGTACGTTCGATGATATAATAAAAGAAAATGCAAGTGCCGAAAAACATTTAATAGATGAGCTGGAAAATTTCAAAATAAAATCAAAAGAGAATCTTGCCGGTTCAATTAAGAACCTGCATGAAAACTTTGATATGGAAACGCAGATGATTGAACAAAAAATTGATGATCTGCCAAATGATGATCGGTTTAATCCCCGTGTTTCGATGTCCAATAATATGACATACAATATTATCATCGCTTTCGTTGTATTCTTTATAGGGGGAATTTCGGGTTACTCAAATAAAACGGTTACCGATGCCTCTGAATTTAATTTAATTTTTACATTCGTACTTATCTCGGGCGCAAAGTGGGGAGCTATTAGCTTTATTATTGGTGTTGTAATATCAATAATAATTTCCGGGATCATTCTTGTTGAGCGTTCAGATATGCGGCATAAGCTTTTACGTAGAATAAGCTATCTGAAAATTGAAAAAGAAAGATTAATTTCGGAACAAAAAGAGAGCTCATCACATAAAGAAAAAATAATGTGTGATTCGATCAATAACAGTATTAATCAACACCACAAACGTGCAGAAGAACTGAAAGTTCAGAGAGATGAAGCCGAGCGTACTTTTTTAAAAGAAGCCGAAGAAAAAATAAATGCAATTCTACCTGAACTGCAGGATATACAATTTTAGATAAAGTGAATTCGCAAAATTTGAAAATCGGTAAAGGTTTTGCCTCTTTTCAAGAGAATCAATTTTAATATTTGAGGTAAGGGTGCCAAAATTAACGCTTTCAATGATTGTTAAAAATGAAGAGAAGCTCATTCGTGAATCTTTAGCTTCAGCCAAAGAGATAGTTGATGAGATAGTTTTGGTTGATACCGGCTCTTCGGACAACACAGTAAAAATAGCTGAAGAGTATGGAGCCAAGGTATTCAATTACGAGTGGGTTAATGATTTTTCTGCCGCAAGAAATTTTGCACTCGGTAAATCTACCGGCGATTGGATAATCTATCTTGATGCAGATGAACGTTTGGATTATTATGCAATAGCTGAAATAAGAAAACTGATTGAGAATAATTCATCGGCAGCTTATTACTGTACGGTTAAAAGTGATGATTACGAAGGGATCAGAGATAATTCGATACGCTATCTGCGGTTGTTTGCCAACTCGCGTGAAATAAAATTCACCGGTAGAGTAAACGAAGAGATAGAATCTTCTCTAATTAAAAACAGGTATCAACTGTTTAATTCAAATATTCTTATTCATCATGTAGGATTCAATATTTCTGCCGAAGAGACCCGGAAGAGAGCTTTCAGAAATCTTTCAATTTTGAATGAAGAATATGAGAAAAATAAGTCGGCTTACTATGCTTTTTATATGGCTCGTTCGTACAATCTTCTTAACGCTAAAGAAGAAGCTTTCAAGTATTTCAAAATTGCAGGTGAGAGTGTTGGGCTCGACCGGTCATTAAGGTCGCAATGTTTTTCTTCGATGTCATTAACGGCTCATCACGATAATAAGATTGTCGATGCCGAAAAATATATTCAGTTTTCACTTAAGCTGGATGACCGGCAGCCGTATGCACAGTTGATAGCATCTAAAATTGCATCGCGCAGAGGGGACTACTTAACCGCAGAGGTACGCTGCCGCGGCGCCCATCAATTAAATCAAAGCATGCTGTTTGGAAGAGAGCAGTCCAAACTGGCAATATTATTAAATTCAGAAGAAGTCATTTATTTCGGTTTAACACTCGCTCTTCAGAATAAAAATGCTACTAATATTAATTACTATCAAAAAGAATTATCCACCTACTACAACAGGACTGAAAATGAAAACGGGATTACTAAACTGATAGTCATTCAAAAATTATTCAGTAACGCACCGTTGAATCCGAATGAAGAAAAGATGTTTGTCAATATGGCAAACAGACACACGATGAATTTATTTATGTATCTGCTTATAAGTAATCCTAATAAACAGCAAGTCTACAAGCTGGCAAATGACTTGCTTCAGAAATACCCCGATGCAGTTGAGATTAAAAAAATATTAGCGCGATTGCTGGATGATTTTGGAAAATTAGACGAAGCGATTCAACTGCTGGAAAGTATTGTAGAGAAAGATCAATATGATTCAACAATTTTATTCTATCTAATTTCTTTCTATTTAAGAAAAGGAACTGACTGGAAAATTAAAGTTACTCTTGCAAAGTTAGAGAAAAATTATTCACACTTGCCGGAAGTAATGGAGAGGGTTAGAAAATTAAGAAGAAAACTGCTGATGCTTACAAACGTTCCCATCTGATTGAAGTTATTAGAACTCCCCTTAAGTTGTTCTCTGGCTAATAATAGCCAAGTAATCAAAATCACACAGTAAATCCGCCGATCTGTTGCGTTTTCCACAAAAAAACAAACTACTTCTTGGTATAACTATTGACTTTATAGCCTACCATGGGAAAAAAAATAGTTACAATTACCGGTATAAGACCTGACTTTATCAGAATGAGCAAAGTTTTTGAACGTTTAGATCAAAACTTTGATCACATTATGATTCACACCGGGCAGCATTATGATGATGCTCTGAGCAAAGTATTTTTTAATGAACTGGAAATCCGCAAGCCGGATTATATTCTTGAAGCGGGTAGAAATAGTACGAACCATTACGAACAGCTTTCCTACCTGTCGAAAGAAGTGATCTATCTGCTGAAAAAGAAAAAAATTGATCCGAAAATGATTCTCTTTCTTGGAGACTCAAATTCGGCAATAGTAAGCGCCCCGCTTTTTAAAGAAGGATATAAAATTGGTCATATCGAAGGAGGAATGCGTTCTTACGATAGACGAATGCCGGAAGAGGTTAATAGAGTTATATGCGATTATGTTTCCGATTTAATTTTTGTTTATACGCCGGAGTATAAAAACAGATTAGTCAGGGAGAACAAATATCCCGAACAGATACATGTTGTGGGGAACACGATAGTAGAGATCGTAAATAAGTACATGCCTAAAGGACCGCGCTCAAAAGATTTTATTGTTGCCGATATTCATCGAAGTGAAAATCTGAAAGATGTTAGACAGTATAATCACATTCTAAATTATCTTAATGAAGTTGGCAAACGGCTCAATCTTGAAGTGAAGCTTGTAAAATTCAATAGAGCCGTAAAGTTGATCGAAAAAGAAAATTTGCTGCAAGATAAAAAACAGATCAATTTGGTTGGTCCCTACGGTTTTCTCGATTATCTGAACCTTCAGTATAACGCTTATGGAATAATTTCAGATTCAGGAACCAGTCAGGAAGAGTGTCCGTTACTCGGTGTTCCGGTTGTTGTTCCCCGCAAAGCAACTGAACGCCCCGAATCGGTTGAGAATGGTAACAGCATTTTAGTGGGAGAAGACAGACCCATCAATAAAATGGTTAATGAAACAATCTCATTCTTCAAGAATTATTCGATCTCCAAAAAACAAATCAAATGGCTGGGGAATGGAAAAACATCCGAAAAAATTATCAACATATTAAAGAGGAAACTGTAATATGAAAAACATACTAATTGTTGGTGGTGCTGGTTATGTTGGCGGTGCAATTACCGATCTAATACTACAATCAAACTATAACGTTCGTGTTTACGATGCTCTATTCTATGAAGACTCCTTTAGAAAGCCGGTGGACTTTGTTCACGGAGATATTCGCGATCATGAAAAACTAGCTGTGCAATTAAAGTGGGCGGATGCGGTTGTTTGGCTGGCTGCAATTGTTGGCGATGGTGCCTGCCAGTTAAATCCGGAATTAACCAAATCTATAAATCAAGATTCAGTAGCATGGCTTGCCGATAATTTCAACGGCAGAATTGTTTTTATGTCAACGTGCTCTGTTTATGGTGCTCAAGACAAAGAATTAAATGAATCGTCACCTACCAATCCCTTATCACTCTATGCAGAAACAAAATTAAACGCAGAGAAATCTTTAAAACATAAAAACGCAATCATATTCCGTTTAGGAACATTATTCGGTGTCGGTGATCTCTACTCCAGAATCCGTCTGGATCTTGTTGTAAATATTCTAACAGTTAGGGCACATGTAGAAGGTCAAATCGGAGTGTTCGGCGGCGATCAATTCAGACCACTTCTTCATGTTAAAGATGTTGCACGCGCAGTTTTGATGAATTTGGAATCGGAACACAAAGGAGTTTTCAATCTCGCACGTCAGAATGTTCGAATCAGTGATCTGGCATATCAGGTTAGAATGCATTTCCCGGATATGGTTATTGAAACTACAGATATGCCTTTTCAGGATACACGTAATTACCGCGTTTCGGCAAAGAAAGCCGAAGATGTGTTTGGTTTCAAATCTATCCATTCTATTGATGAGGGAATTGAAGAACTTAAATATCTGGTTGAGACAAAACGAATTAAAGATTTGAAGAGCCCACGCTATTCCAATCAAGCGTATCTGAAAGATCATTACGAAGAATTAATGCTCGCCAAATTTAAAGAAGTAGAGGCGGCATAATGGAAGAACAAAATCTTCTACTACTGAAAGGCGGCTTGGCTGTTGATGACCGTGGTACGGTAAGTTTTGTTAACGATTTCAACTTTGACGGGGTAAAACGTTTTTACATAGTTGAAAACCATAAGCAAGGTTTTGTTCGAGCTTGGCATGCTCATAAAAAAGAAGCCAAATATGTAATGGTATTAAATGGCTCTGCGGTAATTGGAGCGGTTAAAATTGATAACTGGGATACCCCTTCTAAAGATCTTAAAATTAACCGCTTTGTATTAAGCGAGAAAAATCCATCTGTACTCTTTATCCCAGCCGGATATGCAAACGGTTTTATGTCTTTAAGCGAAGACGCAAAAATAATTTTTTACTCAACAGCAGAATTAAAAGACAGTCTGAATGATGATATCCGTTACGATGCTCATTATTGGGAAGCATGGACTGTTGAAGAGAGGTAAAAATGCAAAAGGTTGTTGTTATAGGTTCTACCGGAATGTTAGGCTATGCTGTAAGCAATTATTATAAAGCAAAAGCTTATAACGTAGTTGAAATATCTCGCAATGAATTTGATATTGCAAATGATTCAATAGAAAAATTAGAACCATTTTTAAATGAAGCTGATTTCGTAATCAACTGCACTGGAGTAATAAAGCCAACAATTGCTAAGAACACAATTGAAAATGTATTAAAGATCAATTCATTGTTTCCGCGTAATCTGGCAAAGCTATGTAACAATAAAAGAATCAAATGTTTTCATGTTACTACCGATTGTGTATATACCGGAAAGAAAGGTAAATACAATGAAGAAGATTACTTTGATGCAGATGATCTTTACGGCTTAAGCAAGAACGCCGGAGAAAATAAAGACTGCATGGTTATTCGCACATCTATAATTGGCGAAGAAAATGGGCAAAGCCGCTCACTTCTAGAATGGACAAGAAGTCAAGCTGGTAAAGAGGTGAATGGTTTTACAAATCATTTATGGAATGGGGTCACAACTCTTTATCTCGCAGAAGTAATCGAAAAAATTTTTATGAATGGACTTTATCAGAAAGGAATATTCCACATCCATTCCCCTAATACTGTCAATAAGTATGAACTGCTTCAGATAATTGATAGAGTGTATGAACTAAAATTTTCGAAGATCAATGCAACTGAAGCTAAAGATGCAATTGATAGAAGCATGACAAGTATTTACAACTTAACAAATGTAGTTTCAGTAAAGACCTTAGAGAATCAGATAAAAGAAATGAAGGAATTCTTCTCCTTCAAGGAAGCTTAATATGGAGCAATCTATTGAGAGAAAAGAAAATTGGCACGAAGATTTTATCGTCTATCTCGCCTCTCAATACAGACCAAAAGTATATGTGGAATTAGGGCTGTATCAATGCGAGTTATTGAACAAAGTAGTCCCGTATGCAGATACTCTCATTGGAGTAGATATTTCTGCGGAAGCTGGAAAGTTGATGACAGTTTCTGATAAAACAACTTTTGTGAATTCGACAACAGACCAATTTGCAGAAGCATTGAAGCAAAATCCTATCTCAATAGATATGTTGTTTATTGATGCCGACCATTCAAAAGAATCTGTATTAAAAGATTTCTGGAATTTTTTCCCATTCGTAAATGATCACGGGCTCATTTTATTGCACGATACACACCCTAAAAACTATCAGTACGCCGATAAGGGATATTGCGGAGACGCATATTTGGTTATTGAGGAATTAAAAAATCATAGTGATGAATTCGAGATGATGACGATTCCAATTCATCCAGGATTAACTCTCATAAGGAAAAGAAAAACGCAATTGTCATGGGAAAGTAGTGGTGATGTAATTACTATAAACGCATCCGACTATTATGACCGAAATGTAAATAAATCTATTACGATGCCGGCATTTGTTAGTAAAGTAAAACAAATGTTCAATAGTGAAAACGACATAAAAACTATTGTAGAGATTGGTGCATTAGATGCCCAAGACTCGCAATACTTTAAAAAAGTATTCCCAACTGCTATGGTATATGCTATTGAAGCTCTACCCGATAACTACGATAAATACCTGAAGAATTTGAAGGATATTGTTTGTATTAATGCTGTTGTTTCGAATGTTGATAGTGAAATCACATTCTATAAAAAAGAGATCAATGGTATTCATAGCATTTACAATAGAGGGAATGAATATGGTAGTGAAGTGATTAATTTGCCTTCATACCGCTTTGAAACATTAGCTGAGATGAATGGAATAAATAGTGTTGATATGCTGAAACTTGATGTTGAAGGTGCAACAATAGAAGTGTTGGAAGGTATGGGAGATTTACTTTCCGGCGTAAAAATTATGCATCTTGAATCAGAATCATATCCGTTCTTTGAAGGACAAAAATTGCATAATGAAGTAGTAAAGTATTTAGAAGAAAAAGGATTTTCTCTGATCGAATTAACAAGCTTTCCAATTCAACCTGGTAGATTACAATATGATTCTGTATGGATTAACAATATCTATCTTAACAATAAGGAAGTATCGGAAATAATTAAGGTTAATGAAGAAGAAAATTCTACTCCACACTATAAAATTGTTGTAATTGCTCAAATATATAATGAAATGCGCAAAGGAAACTTAGAACGCTTTTGGGAATACATTCAATCGGTTTGTGATGGACTTGTTGTTTACGATGATGGAAGTACGGACGGTAGCTATGAGTATATGTTGGATAAAGCAATATTTACAATAAGAGCCGGAGAGAATGATTTTGAAAATGAATTGAGCCATAAAAAAGTCCTTCTTGAATATGCTCTAAAGTTACAGCCCGATTTTATCTTACGGATGGATGCCGATGAGTTGCTGACCTCAAACCTGCCTGCCGGCAAGGCAGGTGCGCAAATAGAATTACAGAACATTTGCAAATATGCTGATGAAAATAATATTGATGCAATCAGTTTTCACGAAATAAATCTTTGGAGAAGTCATTCGTGGAAACGAATTGATAATTCATATGATCTTGGATGGTTTGTTCGTCTTTGGCGCGTAACTCCAGGTCTAATGTATAACGAAACCAATCGCGGCTTGCATCAACAGGATTATCCGCAATCAATTACGACTATTAAAAAAACTGATAGTTTAGGCGTAATTCATTATGGATTTGATTCAGATCTTTCACTTGCATTTAAATATTTTGTTTACCGGTCGCACGGGCAGACTGGCTGGGCATTAGAAAGATTGCTTGACGAAAGCACACTCAGCTTAGAAAAAGTAGATGAAGAACTATTCCCTCCAGGCTTATATATTGATGATAATAAGCCAACCCAGCGCAGCTTTAGCGAAGCTTTGGCAAGTCTGGAAGATTATAAGCAAGTAGTCTTTAAGCCAAGGATTTCAATTGTATGCTTAATCTATAAAAGCACGGACTGGCTAAAGTTTGTTTATGAACAAGTATTAAAATATACAGACCTTCGCGATAAAGAATTTTACTTTGTTGCTAACGATGCAAACGAAGAGGTGCTGAGCTATCTCGATCAAAATTACATCCCTCATTTCGTTTGGAATAATTCCCCGGAACAAAGAAAAGAATGGTATATCAATAATGTATATCGCGCATGGAATTACGCTGCCGACATGGCAAAGGGTGATTACTTGTTGTTCATTAACAGCGATATGGCTTTTTCCGAAAATTGGGTTGAGAATTTATTTAGCAAGCTGAATGGAAATAATTGTGTTGCTTCAAGACTTGTAGAATCCGGCAAACTGCTTTCGGGAGATCATGCAATAAGCAAAAACTTCGGCAGATCGGTTAACGATTATGACGAAACTGCATTTCAAGAGTATGTTGAAACAATAAGTAAAGATGAATTGATAAGTGGCGGACTCTTCATGCCGCTCTTGATTAGAAAAGATCACTTTATGAAGATAAGCGGTTATCCGGAAGGAAATATTGTCCCGGGGACGGATATTTTTCATCCGGAGCTTTCCAAACAAGGGCAGGCATGTGTAAGCGGTGATGTAGTTTTAATGCAAAAATTAAAAAGCATAGGTGTAACCCATACAACTTCTTTCGATTCGGTTGTTTATCATTTCCAATGCGGAGAAATGGATGCAACAGAATCCAACGATCATAAACATGATGAAGTTCGGACTATCATCAGCAATGATTATTTGTTAGGCAGGATGGGCGAAAAAACAATGTGGGGTTTTCTATTATCAAATCTTCCAAATGCCGTTGGTGTTGATATGGATGTTTTACACCTAACTGAGAACTTTGAGCAAGAAGCCAGAAAACATATAAAGGAAAATTATCCCGACACTGCCGTGATTGTTCAGAATGCTTCCTTCATAGACTTAATTGATAAAGATCATTATACAATTCTTTACCTTCAAGATAATTTAAGAGCGATGGGGAGAAAATCGTTTCAACAAGAAGTAAACCTTAAACATGCCAATCTATTAGTAACAAATTCTAAGGTTACTGCTGCTTCATATCCGGAATATGATTTTGAGATCATTCCAATCGGGGTAGACGATAATTTGTTTCGTCCTCTTAATAAAAAAGTTGTTAGAAGTGAATTCAATATTCCAGATGGAAAGGTTGGAATATTTGTCGGTGATTTAAGTGAGGTAAAGGGATGGGAAAAAGTTAAAAATGTAATTGATAATCACGATGAAATATTTTGGATTGTAGTATCAAAGGATAGTAAACAATATGAAAAAAATAACTGCAAAACATTTAACAGAATCGATCAAGAAACGTTAGCAAAGCTTCTTAATTGTGCTGATTTCTTTATTCTTGGTTCGCCTGTTGAAACACAATGCCTTGCCGCAATAGAGGCTTGTTTTTGCAATCTTCCTTTGATAATGAGAAATACCGGAATTTTTGCTGACTTTACAAAGGATGAGCGCGAGGAGTTAGGTTACTTTGGGGAAGATTTTGAACAAGGATTATCGGAAGTATTGGTGAAAAAATATTTCCCTCGCGAAATGATGTTCAAAAAGAAGCTTACGATTGACGGAATGGTTAAGAAATGGAAAACTGTGATTTCAAGGGCAAGATTTTTTGCCGAGCAGAAAGTGCTTAAACCGGTAATTGAAAGACCACCTTTCTTTTCTGTAATTGTTCCAACTTACAATCAAGCTCAATACTTGGGTGCCGCTTTAGATTCATTGTTGACACAAACATATACAAATTGGGAAGCCGTTATTGTTAACGATGGAAGTACAGATAATACAAAAGATGTAATTGATAAGTATTTATCACTTGATAAAAGATTTAAAACATATCATAAAGAAAACGGCGGCGTAGCGACTGCGTTAAATATTGGCATCCAACACGCAAAAGGTCAATGGATTTGCTGGCTTTCTTCAGATGATTGGTATGAAAATGATAAACTTGAAAATCATTATAACGCAATTACCGAGTATCCCGATATCAAATTCTTCATCAGCCATTGGTTTCTGTTTCTCCAGCAGACAGGCCAAAAAATAAAACAAGAACTTTGGTTAGAAATACCTGTCAAAGAATTTCAAGTTACAAGATTTTTCTTGGCAAACTATGTGCATGGCAATTCCATCTCAATTCATAAATCCATATTTCAAAATGTTGGTGTGTTTGATGAAGCTTTAAGACAGGGGCAGGATTTTGATATGTGGCTTAGAATTGCAGCTCAATATCAAGTCCATTTTATTGATAAACGCACTTGTGTAACAAGAATTCATGCCGGTCAAACCACAAATACTTTTGTGGAGGGTGGCGTACTCGATTCAACCCGGGCACTATTTAAATTTTTGAATAATCACACTTTCGAAGACTTATTTCCATTTCTGGATCTTTCAATTCCCCAGGATATACTCAAAGCAGTAAATGAGATCATTTATATAACTACAAAGGACAACGCTTTCATTTATAAGTGTGGTTTTACAACAGCGCTAATGGATAAAACATTATTTTGGATTAATAAACAATCCGAACCGCTTAGATCAGCAATTCGAAAAAAGATTACAGAGATAGTATCCTTCTATCTAAGTAACCCGATACATCCAGAAGTAAAAACTTTAATGAGTAGGTTTTTGGCAAAGAAAATTTCTGTTATTGAAAAACATGATTTTGTAGAAGATGGAATGAAGTATATAGATGAGTTGTTGGGTAGTGGTGAACAAAAAAAAGCTAAAGCTATTGAAACCTATTTCAATAAAATTTCACTTCAATTTGCTGCAGACTTAGCCGGTTATAGAAAATTCCGACCTAAAATATTGGGTTACCCGGAGGTTGAAGTATATGCTCAGCTAAACCCATCAAAAATTGAATCATGGATTATTCAGCCTGGAATTACGCATTCAAATTCTATTCAGCATAAAATTTCTTTCACGTGTTCTGAATGCGGATCTCACGCCAAAATAAATTTTGAATATGTAATGACAGCTATAAATTCTGAGATCAATTTCATTTGTCCGGAATGTAAAACGGGATTAAAGTATAATGATAAAGAACTTAACAAAGATTTATTAGAGTATAATCAGTATAAAATAAAAAACAAAAGCCTAAGCCCAAACAATAGAATTGCGTTTTTTATTGCAGATGCATCGATTATAGGCGGTGGTTCTAAGGTTTTATTTAAATATATAAATTGGTTAAATACACTTGGAGCAGATGTAACTCTTTATTCATTTTCAACCAAACCGGATTGGACAGAAGTTGCGGGCAGGTATGTTCAGCTAAGTGAAAATTCCAAAATTGATGGAAGTGCATGCAGTAGGATTTTTGTATTTAGCATCTATGATGTTCCAATGATGATAAATTATGTACCGCTGGAAAAGATCGTTCACATCTGTCAAGGTTATGAAGGTTATCACTATGGTACTACGTATGAAGAACTGCGAAGTGATAAGCATGTTTTAACAG
>Ga0265292_1001472_pt1 | contig 20629 bp, 26 predicted proteins | sample Munlanlewell296A_FD_189080 | JGI IMG/M metagenome (GOLD analysis project Ga0265292, IMG submission 189080) | Leachate microbial communities from a municipal landfill in Southern Ontario, Canada - Leachate well 296A | ecosystem: Engineered > Solid waste > Landfill > Unclassified | place: Canada... | reverse complement strand
TCGAGATATCGAATGTCATACCTGTGTGAAAGCATAAGAGCGAGCTCCTCCTCTTCTCGTAGCTGGAGCTCTTTAAGTCGATTATCGGTGTCGTCAGTTTGTGTCATAGAGCAATAGTACCTTAAAGCTAGGTTTTAGGTTCTAGGTGCTAGGGGTTAGTTTGGGAACATCTAAGAAACCGCACTATACTGATATAAGAAATATGAAAGTAGCATTGGAAGAGTTACCGGCCTATGCAAGGCAGTTTGTAGAGAGTTTGCCAAAAGAGCTGGGGACAAAGGCTTATGCTGTGGGGCTTTTAGGAGAACTTGGTGCGGGTAAAACGGCGTTTGTACAAGAAGTTGCCAAACTACTTGGTATCGCTCGGAGTGTAACGAGCCCAACTTTTGTTATTGCTCAAACATATACAATCAATCACCAGCCTTTCGAGCGTCTTGTGCATATCGATGCATACCGCCTTGATAGTGGGGAATCCGACACCATTGGGTGGAAAGATTTTTTGAATGATCCGAAAAATCTGGTTCTCGTAGAGTGGGTTGATAGAGCCCCAGGAGGAATACCCGCAGGGACACATACTTTGAATTTTACCGTAATAGGCGAAAACGTTAGGAATATTGAAGAAAAAAAAGCATGAGTTCAAAAAAGAAAAAAGAAACCCTTATTCTCCTCGATACGCACGCGATTATTCATCGTGCGTATCATGCAATTCCTGAGATGACATCTCCATCGGGTGAGCCTGTGAATGCGGTGTACGGTCTTGCGGCGATGCTTATTAAAATCATCAAGGACTTAAAGCCTGACCATGTAGTTGCAGCGTATGATTTACCAGGGCCAACACATCGCCACGAAGTATACAAAGAATATAAAGCAAAGCGACCACAAATTGATGATTCGCTCATAACGCAAATTAATCGCTCACGCGATGTTCTGTCAGCTTTTAGTATTCCTATTTATGAAATGCCAGGGTTTGAAGCTGATGATGTTATTGGCACGATTGCTGTAAGTGCTAAGAAAAATTTCGATGTCATCATTGCTTCGGGAGATATGGATACCTTGCAGTTAGTGGACGATGAGCGTGTTCGGGTTTTTACGCTTCGTAAAGGTATTCAAGACACCATTCTTTATGACGAGAAAGCAGTACTGGCTCGATATGGGTTTTTGCCAGTACGAATCCCTGACTACAAAGGATTCGCCGGTGACCCCTCAGACAACATCATCGGTATTCCTGGGGTTGGCGAAAAGACCGCAACGAAGCTTCTGCAAGAATTTGATTCCATGGAAGGTGTTTATAAGGCGGTACATAATAAAAAATGGACAGAAGAAAAGTGGAAAGAAGTTGGAATATCGGCACGCAATCTTAATCTGCTCCGAGATCATGAAGACGAGGCTGAGTTTTCTAAGGTTCTGGCGACCATCCGTACTGATGCGCCGATCGCTTTCAAGGAGCCTGAGAAATCATTTGCGGACACACTCGACGTTCTACATGCCACCAGTCTTTTCACTGACCTTGGATTTCGTTCCTTGGTGCCGAGAATGAGCGCTCTTTCATCAAAGCCACAAAAAAATACAAAAACTGGTGCGGGGGAAGAGGGTGATGCTCCACGACAACAATCGCTATCCTCAATAGAAACAGTGCCTGATGCAGAAAAGAAATTGTTTGCGGAAGCGAAGATAATGCTGTGGCTTACGCAGTCAGATATTACGAACCCGACGCTCGATGATGTACTTGCAAACACCAAATCAAAGACAGTACCAGAGGCGCACGCGAAACTTACTGCCCTGATAGAAAAAGAAGAACTGAAAGAGGTTTTTGAAAATATTGAGAAACCGCTTATTCCTGTTATTGAAGCGATTAATGCGCACGGTGTTTTGGTGGATAAGGAATATCTAGCAAGTCTCTCAAAGGAATATCACGCAGAATTAGATGTGCTCGCTAAGAAAATTTGTGATGCAGCAGGGGAAGAATTTAATATTAATTCTCCAAAGCAACTCGGAGAAATTTTATTTACCAAATTAGGCATTGGTATCGCCGGGAAACGACAAAAGAAAACTGCCACAGGACAGCTCTCGACGCGCGAGTCCGAACTTGTGAAGTTAAAAGGGGAGCACCCAATCATTGAACACATATTGTCTTATCGAGAACTCCAAAAACTTCTCTCAACCTACATTGATGCAATCCCACCTCTTCTGGCGAGCGACAACAGACTCCACACTTCGTTTATACAAACCGGAACAACAACGGGGCGCATTTCATCGCATAATCCAAACCTTCAAAATATCCCCGTTAAGAGCGAACTCGGTCGTCGCATTCGACGAGGGTTTATTGCGCCAAAGGGTTTTGTGCTTGCTGCGTTCGACTATTCGCAAATAGAACTTCGACTCGCTGCGTTTCTTTCAGGAGATGAAAAATTAATCGATATTTTTAAGCGAGGTGAAGATGTACATTCGGCGGTAGCGGCAGAAGTGTATGGTGTTCCGCAAAAAGAGGTTACGTATGATATGAGACGAAGTGCCAAAGTTATTAATTTCGGCATTCTCTACGGTATGGGGGTGAATGCTCTTCGAGAAAATTTAGGTGGAGACAGAGCGCAAGCGCAAGAATTTTATAATCGCTATTTCGAAACATTTTCAGGCCTTGCAGAATACCTAACGCACACAAGGGCAACAGCTGCACGGCTTGGCTACACCACAACTCATTTTGGTCGCCGTAGGTTTTTCCCTGGCATCCGCTCAAAAATTCCGTATGTACGCGCCATGGCAGAACGCATGGCTATTAACGCGCCACTACAGGGAACGCAGTCAGACATTATTAAAATTGCAATGGCGCGCATTGCTAAAGTCCTCAAAGAAAAATTTGCCACGGACGCAGCGATTGTGTTGCAGATTCATGACGAACTGATTTTTGAAGTTAAAGAATCAATCCTTACTGATGTCGCAAAAGAAATACGGCATGCAATGGAGAATGTCATTCCTGCATCTGAAATGAAAGGCATACCCATTCTCGTTTCTGGAGAGGCAGGTCCTAATTGGGGAGAGATGACAGAGCTAGGGGTATAGGCGACACTTCTTCGGGTCCACAGAGGGCATTTAATTTTTAGATTTTCACTTTCTTAAACCAAATAAAAATAAAGAGGAAAGAGCTGTATAGTATAATTTAACGGTCGTTAAATTATACTATACAGGTGAAAACAGAAAAAGCTGGCACCTGAAACCTGAAACCTGTACTCTATTAAAATGCTCCACATACTTCTTGGTTCCGATGTAGTAAAAGCAAAAGCGAGGGCCTCTGCTCTTGCTAAAGGTTCTGAGCTTGTACGCTTCGGTGAAGGAGGCGAGCCATTTTCTAATGTATTCGGATACCTCAGTGCCCGAGGACTTTTTGCTCCAAAGACAACATTACTTCTCGATAGGCCTCTTGAGGATGCTGACGGTAAAATGTTGCTGACTGAGCACGCAAAAGATTTAGTGGAAGGGGAGGCTCTCGTTGTTGTGATTGAGATAGCTCTTTTGGCACCCACTCTTAAATTAATTCCTAAGAGTGCAGTGATAGAAAATTTTGATGTAAAAGAAAAAAAGGAAGCGCCGATTTTGAGTGCGTTTGCATTAACCGATTCGTTTGCGACAGGGGATAGAAAAAACTCATGGATAACCTACCGCAGGCTTATTGATTCAGGATCACAACCCGAGGAAATTCACGGCATCCTTATGTGGCAGGCTCGTGCGATGGTTGTTGCCTCTAAAACCAAAACAGCAGAGGAGGCAGGCTTAAAACCGTTCGTGTATTCAAAGGCAAAGAAAGCCGGGGCGCGTTTAGGAGAAGTCGGGTGTGAAGAAATTTCACGTTCGCTTGTGCGTATGGTGCACCAGTCTCGGATGGGCGGAGGAAACTTAGGAGACTTGCTTGAGGCGTTCTTGTTGAAAAAATAGAGTTTTTAGAGCATAATCCAGAAATCCGTTTGAGAACATTGAGTTCTTGCACGGAGTACCAAGAGAAGAAGAAAGCGCTCGCGCCCGTAGACAAAGTCTTCGGGCTGCTCGCTCCAGGGTAATAAAAATTTATTTTTATTACCCTTCGCGCCCGTAACAAAAGCAAGGCTTTTATTTCGGGCCACTCTCTCGAAGAAAATGAAGACGTCCCGTCCTCATTTTCCTTCTCGTTCGCGCCCGTAGCTCAGTTGGTAGAGCAATTCCCTTTTAAGGAATGGGTCCCTGGTTCGAGCCCAGGCGGGCGCACAAAGCAGAAACACCTCCCTCGCGGGAGGTTTTCTACTTTGTGCGCGGGCGCAGGTATATTTTTGTTTGCGTTTCGCAAGGCAAAAATACCGAGCCGGGGATCGCGAAAAATTTCCGTCAGGGAATTTATTTGTGTCCGCACAGAAAAAGCTCTCTGCGTGCCGGAGCCATGTCGCTTTGCGACGAGCGAGGCGGGGTCGAGCGCACTAAGTATTTTTCAAGTTTCCGAAGAAAAATACTTAGTGACGGGTGACCACACAACAAAAAACAGCACGCAGGCGCTGTTTTTTTGTGCGACCGAGCATGCAAAAATTTGCATTTTAGCCCCTGCCTGTTAAGGTACCTCGGTGTTTAATGTTCGTGAAAGAACCATTTGCTTGTCGCATAAGACGTCAGAAAGATATGCATCCACCGAGGAAATGGAATCTGGCGGTAAACAATTCACCAAGGTTATATGGCTCTGTGTAGACTGTAACGAGCCAGTGGTGACCTATATGCTACGGAAGTGGTGACAGTAGAATCTTACTAAATAAAAACAGCACCCCCGTGCTGTTTTTTGTTTCCGATATTCTATTCGCCTAGTACGGCAAGTCTATTGCTAGGGCACCAGGTCCAGTTAATAGGAGTGAAGTAAGGATGGCGATGACAAGAAGCGCGAAAGATCTTCTGTGGAATATTGAAGGAACACCGCGTTGCGCGGTAAGAATTCCAATCTCTATAATTCCTAAGATTGCGGTGAGTTGTGTGAATGCGCCAAAGACGAGGGCAGTACCTAATATCGCAGAAGTAAAAGATGCCACCTTGCCCTTTTTTTGTTGTTTCCAAGTACCACGAGCAGCTTCAAAAAGTACTATCGCAATAGCGATACGTAATATGAGTGGTGCGAAATATGAGAAGGTAAAAAGGTTGGGGAATAAGCTTTCCATACAACAAATGGTAGCACATGGAGCATTTGGCTTCAAAATGCTACGGTATGCATTGTGAATTTAAACTCCGCGCAGTTTTTTCTTATTCTCCACAATATTCGGAGCGCACAAAACGTTGGTGCGATTTTTCGCACAGCCGATGCAGTAGGTGTTGAAAAAGTCTACCTCACTGGTTACACGCCCGCTCCACTTGATCGCTTTGGACGCACCGACAGTAAAATAGCAAAGACTGCTCTCGGGGCCGAGAAATCAGTTTCTTGGGAGTCCTGTAAAAGTGTTGGTGCCTTAATAAAAAGACTGAAAAAAAACGGTGTGCATGTTGTTGCAGGGGAGCAGTCACCAAACGCAGTTTCTTTCACGAGATGGAAGCCAAAATTTCCCCTCGTGATTATTTTGGGTAACGAAGTGTTAGGGGTTTCGTCAGTGATTCTCCGTGCATGTGATGAAGTAGTTGAGATTCCTATGCGAGGCAAGAAAGAATCTTTGAATGTGTCAGTTGCAGCGGGCATCCTCCTATTTAAGGCATCAGAATCTTTGACAGGGGAGAGGTAAAGACTTAGACTCCTACACATTATGAGTCGCCACGGTCTAGAGCCACTACATTTGAGGGAACAAATTCGCAGTCTTGATGATAGCTTCAGGGCTAAAATGCTCGCAATCTGGGAAGCTCGCGGATTATATATTGGTGCTGAGGTAAAGATGATGCTTTGGACATATGTGATAGTAGCGCAAGCGCATGATGGATATGTACTTTTGCGACGCAAAGGAAGCTCTGAGAGCTTGAGGCCGATGCCAGCGCATCCCGGAGATCTTTCTCTAGTTTAAGAGTAACAGAAAATCAGTAGCTCACGGACGCAACCAATTTTCCATTTTCATCAAGGAGAAGAACTCTGTCATGGCTATTGCCCCAGAGCTCTTGATCACGTCCTAAAAATACTCGCCACTCATTCTTATAGAAGTCAGCGTCATTCCTGTGTTTGATCACACACCCGTTATACGAGAGATTACTGAGAACAAAGTCTTGGCAGTTGTTGCCAATTTTCCCAGGGATTTCTGTTACGGTAAGTGTGCATTGGCGGAGCGTATTAATGAAAGCTTCACACTCAGCATTTCCTGCGGTTTTCTCAGGGAATAAGTACATTTCATCTCGTGGTCGTGGACAGTTTTGTGAAAGTGCGGGAGAAAAATCTTGGAACTGTTCAAAATATCCAGTGCATTGGTTGATTCGAAATGATGCCCCGTTCGGTGATCGCCCTGTTGTTACATGAATTGTGGCGCCAGAATTTACCGATATTGATGTGTCGGTATTTATATTGCCGAGTGAGGGAGTTTGTGCCGCGGGACCAATGACAACTTTGATGCTATTTGTACTGCTTTGAAGTGTCCAGCCAGTGAGAATTAGATTGTTTTTTGGAGAGCCTGAAATGCGGATGGTGACATATTCATTTTTGGGGTCTTGGCTTGTTGCATTTCCGCGGTTGAGTCGAACAAACTCCGCATATGGCGATGGGCTTGGATCTGTTGCACGCCCAACTCCGGGGCGATATCCAAAGAAAGAATCAAAAACATTTGTTTTTGTATTGGTTGGGGCTGGCGCACTTGATGTGTTAGACGTGTCATTCGAAGATGTATCACCTGTCCCTAATGGAACTAAGGGTACTTTGTATGCATTGCCATTATTCCCCAAAGGCCAAGGTGCACTGAAAAGTCCACTTTGATGAGCTATGGTGTTTCTAGGACCACCAGTCATGACCCACGCAATGCCGAGCGCTATTAAAAGTAGGATGACTATTAAAAGATCACCTTTTGCGTTGCCCATAGATTGAATAATACTACCTCAAAGGCATTTTGTTATTTTTTGTGCAGTATTTTTTTAAGCTCTTCTCGTACAACGCCAGAGTCGGACCAAGGGGTTTTTTCTCCTGAGGCACCCATTATGTAAGGGTCTGTCCCTTTGCCCGTGATAAGAACGGCTACGTTCTTATCACCCTGAGTCTGTCGAAGGGTGGCGACCCCAAGTGCCTCTCGTATAGCTTCACGACGATCCATGATTATAAGAGGAGCTCGTGCCATGCCAGCTCGCATCGCCTCAACTATTTTTATAGGATTCTCATCATACGGATCTTCGTTGGTGAGAATGACGGTGTCACATTCCTTATCTGCTATGGCACCCATTTCCCCACGCTTCCATGTGTCTCTGCCACCACCCGTGTTTCCTAAGACACATATTTTTCGTGCCTGCGGGAATGCTCCGTAGAGTGCTTTTAGAGAATCGGGCGTGTGGGCGTAGTCAACAATCGCGCTGAATTTTTGCCCCATTTCGATTCTCTCAACCCTGCCTTCAATGGGTCGCATGTGTTGAAGTGCCCGACCTATTACTTCGGGGCTAATGCCAATGGCATCAGCAAGTGTTGCAACAGAGAGTGCGTTCTCAATAGTGAATGTTCCAGGAAATGGCATATCAAAGGTGACTCCTTTGAAAGTCATTGAAATTTTATTTTCTAAAGTCTGATAGGGCTTTGCATCATCAAGATGGTAGGGGATTACTTTCTCGACGGGAATTGTTAGGAATTTTTTTCCAACTTCATCATTTGCATTTGCCACGATTATGCGCGGGCGCTTTGAGGAGCGCAGGATGGACATGCCAATCGAGAGTTTTGCTTGTTTGTATGCGTCGTATGAGCCGTGCGACTCAATGTGTTCAGGGGCGATATTGGTAAAAATGAGTGCGTTAAGATCTATAAAAGAATTTCGAAATTGGCGCGCACCCTCCGAAGTGATTTCAAAGACCACATGCGTGCAATCTTTTTTCTTTGCTTCGCCTAGGAATTTTTGTAGGAATCCACGCCCCGGCATGGTCATTTTGAAAAGATTTCGTCGCGAATCTTTGTCTAGTTTGAAACGAATGGTGTTTGCGAGTGCGGTGCGGTAGCCGGCTTCTTCGAGAATCGCACTCATCATTTCAGATACGGATGATTTTCCTTTTGTGCCAGTGACACCAATGACAAAAAGTTTGCGAGAGGGGAATCCGGAGAGGAGAGCGCTAGAGAGAGATAAAAGAAAGTGGTATGCCGTCATCATTCGGGAAAAAATAAAAGACGGTATGAGTCTTTCCAGTATTTTTTTCAGTAACCGAAGCATAGTGTTTAACGAGAGCGCGATGCGATGCGTATTGCTTCGCGCAAACGCGCCTCTGGCGTTACAAGGTCTTTTGAAACAGCATGCACTGCGTCTCTTGCTTCACGGAGCGAATATCCTAAGCCGACAAGGGCATCTACTACATCACCATCAGACCCACTCTCATTCCCTCTGTCTTCAACTGAGCCAACTTTTTCTCGAAGTTCGAGTACTATTTTTTCAGCCGTTTTTTTCCCTACGCCGAAGGATTTTGAAAGGATAGATGCATCGTTTCTTGCTATTGCTTTCTCTAAAGATTTTATATCCACCGCATTCATGATGCCGAGCGCTGACTTGGGCCCAACACCTGAAACAGAGAGAAGGAGTCCAAACCACGACAGTTCATTTTGAGTTTCAAATCCGTAGAGATCTTGCGCGGTTTCGCGTACTGCCATATGTATCCAGAGAAAAAGGTGGTCACTTTCTTTAGCTCCAGTAAGTGTAGATATCGGTACGGACACACGATATCCAACCCCGTTTATTTCAAGGATGATGGAATCACGAATTATGCCTCGTACGGTGCCGTCTAAAGAACCAATCATAGAGTTATTGTAGCAGGCGACGCTTCTGATGCTTCATCACCCTGTCGAGGGTTCGTGTCCGAAGGGACCAAGAGCTGTCAGCTTTTAACTCCTGAATCGGTAATCTTGAATCCTGTATCGACTCGTGGTAGCCTGCGAACACAATGGCAATAACAAAAGGAGCAAAAAAGGCACATCGCGCATCCCTCCGGAAGCGTGTATTCAATATCCGACGCAAGCGCGCTATGGCAGAGGGTGTCAAAGTAGCTCGCACATTTGTTGGTAAAGATAAGAAAGAGCAGATGGCGGAGCTTGCAAAGGCATATAGCGTTATTGATAAGGCAGCAAAACGAGGTGTCATTAAGAAAAACACTGCATCTCGCAAAAAGGCTCGTCTCTCAGCACTCCTCAAAAGATCAAGCGTTAAATAAATTATTTTATGAATGGGGCGAATGAGCGACACCGGCAGGAAGCCCGGGGTCGACAAAGTAGGATAAATGCTCGAGCACGAACCGGAAGAAGGGTCGGGCAAAAACCAGATGTTTACGAGTCGCAGCACCCCCTGTTTAGGATCTGTTCAAATTGTGGGGGGAGACTGTATTTTCGGGTATGTCCGCACTGCATTAGAGCTAAGGGATAGGAATAGTCTTTTTACACAAAAACAGCAACCTTCAGGTCGCTGTTTTTCTTTCATAAGCTCAGAAAAATACTCGCAAGGTATTCGATTTCCAGCAGGAATTGGTCACGAGTTTCGGCAGGAATCGCCTCTCGCATTGGTATGCTCGAAACCTACGCCCTCTCCTCGAGGGCTGCGGGCAACAATAAATTTAGTGCACTGCGATTTCAAAAGGTTGATTACAACCTAAGAAATCGGGAGCCCGCGGTTCGATTCCTGCCGAGAGCACATTTAGAGTATAGAAAAAGTCGGGAATAATCCCGACTTTTTCTATAGCTGTGCTCTCGGCAGGAATCGAACCTGCATTTCTCCCTTCGCAGGGGAGTGTCCTATCCGTTGAACGACAAGAGCGAGCGAGAAAGAGAATGTTACCTCAAGTAACAATTCTTTTCGAGAGAGCTTTTGCGAGCTCTGCTCCCTGGAGCGAATAAGAAGGAAAATACAGAATATTCTACATTCTCATTTTCTTCGCATGAGCTCTTGCAAGCTGTGCTTACAAGAGCAGTTTCACAAATCTAGCACAAAATAGCGAAAAACAGCACTCTCTGTGTTTTCTCTAAACCCTGACCGCTAAACACTAACCTCTGCTTACAGCCCCATTCCCCCCGCCACGCTATCAATGAATGAATCGAGCGCTTCCACCTCTTCAATATTTCTGTTCTTTAGCTCTGTACGGATGAATCGGTGGTCTGTGTCTCCAAGAGGGGCACTAATAGTCCCCGTGAGACGCTTTGTTTCAATACTCAGATGCCTTGGTTCGTTTTCCTGTATGGAAAATCGCTTCATATGATCATAGGGGATGAGATGGGTACCAACTAAAAATCCGCGTTCCGTCAAAGTGTACTTATGTCGCGGAGGTTTTCTTGATCCGATGAGCATAACAGTAAAGCCACCAATGAGAGCGATGAGAGAAAATAAATAATCACTCAAAATAAATGACGCTATTGCAACACCAACAGCGACGATACCAACCGTCCAATACCACTGTCGTTCTTTAGGCCGGAATTCATATTCCCGCGCTTGCCAGCTCACGAGTATTTTATTTTCCATCTCACCCAGTATAACGCCATTTTTAAAGACCCGAAGAGTCTGCCTACTGATTTGCTGTTTGTTATATTACAATGCAGTACATATGGAACAGATTGATTTGGAAATGGAAGCATTAAGTCAGTCGCTCAATGATCCTGTCATTCTTGAAGAATATAAAAAGCCATACGATAGTTACAAGCCCCACCTACTCCCACGCATTCTTGGGCACATGCTCGTTTGGTGTGGAAACACTGTATACGGGAAGAAGCCTTCGTATTTAAAGTTTAGGGCAGTGGAAGTGATTGCTCGTGTCCCATATCATTCGTGGGATTCTGCTAGCTTTACTTTCCTCACTATGTTTTATCAGAATGAAGAGAAGGCAATGAATCTCGCGAATCTTTCGCAATTCGCTCGACTAGCCACAGACAACGAAACAATGCATGTGGTAGTAATTTCAGCACTGGCTAAAGCTGAACAGAAAGCGAATATGTTTGTGCACACGGTTATTCCGATGCTCTTCGCCTTTTTCTATTTTTGGGTCGCATACTGGCTCTATCTTCTTAATTACCGCTACGCTTTTGAGCTTAATTATCTTTTCGAGTCGCACGCATTTGAACAATACTCTCTTTTTTTGGAACAAAATGCTGAAGAATTAAAAAAGAAACCGATGACGAATAAATATTTGAAGTGGTACGGCAGGGAAGCCTCGAATCAATATGACTTTTTTAAGTCAGTGAGAAATGATGAAATCATACACCGCAATAAATCCATTGAGGAAATAGAAAGGAGGGGTTAGGCGACGAGGCGTCGTGTCCGAAGGCGATGCTTGATCGGTTCCGCAGGGATCACCGAGTGGTTAGCGGTTAGTGTTTAGAGAAATAAGTTCAGAAGCCCCCCTAGCTTCGAGCTGTCAGCTTTCAGGTTCCAGCTTTCAGCTTTTAACTTCGAGCTCCCTAAATCCTAAACGCTAACCCCTCTAGGTTTGTTGTTGTATTTTGCGAGTCCGTATACACCCAAGAGCAGAATTGCCATGCCAAAAATTTGCATAGGGAGCAATATTGCACCCAAGAATATCCAGTTCACGACGACTGCTCCAAGAGGGAATCCGAGCTCTGCCATTGTTGCCACTGATGCGGTCGTATTTTCCAATCCTTTGTAGTAAATGAAAAGAGATACTACACCTGAGGTGATGCCGATGATGCCGATGAAGAGGTAGTCAGTGGTTGTGACGGTGCTCCAGTCGGGGAATGATTGTTGAAAAAGGTTCAAGAAAATAAGAAACACAAACGCAACGGAAAATCGTAGCCCTGTCATTACTTTGAAGTTGGTTTTGTTGAGTACTAATTTTCCAAACACCGTTGATGCACCCCAAAAGAATGCTGCGACGAGTGCAAGTCCTATGCCAAGCAGGTTTGCATTAAACGTCTCACCTGGATAGGTTTGAGGAATAAGATTTGGGAATGAGATGAGATACGCTCCTACGATTGATACAATAGCGAAAAGCCAAAACCTGCGACCGAGAGTTTCTTTAAGTACAATCGCTGCTAAGCCAATCACCATAAATGGTTGAAGTTTCTGTAGAAGAATAGCCACTGACGGGTTGAGGTAATGAAATGCTTGCGTAAAGGCAACTGAAGCAAGGGCACTTCCGCCGATAGCAATGAAAAGAACAGCGAGCCACTCCTTTAGTTTCAGCTTTTTTAGTTCTCTCCAGTTGAGAAGCAATATCGGTAAGATAAATAGAATTGCAATGAAGTGCTCGCCAAGGACAATAAAGTTACTAGAAAGCCCTTCTGTTAGGTGAAGACGGAAAGGGGCATCTGTTGCCCATAGCATTGCCGCAAAAAGAACAAGGAAAGGAGCGTATTTTTTAAAGAAGTTCATGATTCAAGGATACCGCGTAACTAGGGTTTATCGAAATACTCGCGCACATGCCGAATGTCGTTCGCAATTGTTTTGGAGAGTGTCTTTTTGTTGATGAATTCTTCGTCATCCCTGATTTTCTCGTGGAGAGTAACGGTGATTGTTTTGCCATAGAGGTCACCCGAAAAGTCGAGGATATGGGTTTCCAGAATATTTCGTCGCTGGTTTGCATAGATGCCTGCCTCATACAAAATGTCATCCACCACCACTGTGCCTGCGTATGTTCCCGAGATGCTTATGTCTTCAAGCGCTATGTTTGCCGTAGGGAAGCCGAGCTTTGTTCCCGCGCTTTCACCTTGTATCACCACCCCGTTGTAGCATTTTTGCATAGTGCTTAAACTTGTTAATCAAAGTAAGGAATCTTTCCCCACACGTATGGATCCAAAAAACGAAGCTTTCTATCAATCGTTGCTATTTTGTCCATCTCGCTGTCTGATAGTTCGAAATCAAATACATCAATGTTTTCTTTAATTCTCTCTGGGGTTATGCTTTTCGGAATTACTACGGTACCTCTTTGCATTGCCCATCGAACTAAAATGTTCGCACCAGTTTTTTGCTGAGCCTTCGCGATTTTGTTTATAACTTCATCTTCAAGTACTGCAGGTAACCCTTTAGCAACAAAGTTGCCAGGAGAGCCAAGTGGGGAATAAGCAGTGACAGCTATTTTTTTACTCTGACAAAATTCGATAAGTCGAGTTTGTTGAAAATATGGATGAATCTCTATTTGATTCATAGCGGGTGGAATGGTTGCATAGGTGAGAATGTCGATAAGCATTGGGGCAGTGAAGTTTGCGACGCCGATTGCTTTCACAAGTCCCGCTCGGGCTAATTCTTCCATTGCCTCCCATGTCTCACGAATTGAAATTTTTTCCATTACCAAAATTCCGTTTTCGTCGTACTCAGCTTCTTGCCCACCATTAGTTGGTATAGTCCAATGCGATGGAGTGGCAATGCCCCAATGCATAAGATAGAGATCTAAATATTCTAAATTCAAGTCGCTTAATGTTTTTTCACAAGCTACCCGAACTTCATTTTTTCCATGGGCAGAGTTCCATAGCTTACTTGTAATAAAAACATCTTCTCGTTTTACTGTGTTACCACTAAATACTTTTTTAAATACCTGACCTATTTCTTTTTCGTTTTGGTAAATTGCTGCGCAGTCGATGTGTCGGTACCCACCCTCAGTAAGAGCATATTCCACTGCTTGCCCCGCTTTATCGGGGGCAGATTTCCATGTACCTAGGCCCACGATTGGCATGAGAGCACCGGTGTTTAGAGTGATGTGAGTTGGGGAGGGCACGGAGGAAAGTATACCTTTTTCGTGGAGGGGTGAGATTCGGCTCCTGTCACTAAGCTCGAGAGCTCGTTTACATCCGACGGCGCGAACCCTCGACAGGGTGATGCGGCATCAGATGCGTCGAGTGCGCCAGCCCGGCCTCACCTGTCGCAAGCGACATGGTTCCGGCATTCGAATCTCACGCGCAATGCATGCAGATGCATTGCTCTCCTCTGCTTAAGAAAATTGCCCCATGCGGGGCGTATTTTCTAAAAGCGGAGGAGGTGAGATTCGAACTCACGGTACCTTGCGGTACGGCGCATTTCAAGTGCGCTGGAATAAACCACTATCCGACTCCTCCAGAAGTCTTAGTTCGTAGGAGCTGATGAAGACCCTGCATGGGATTTCATAGTCTTACGCCCTACTGCGAAGATATAGATTATTTCAAGAATTGCAAGAGTGTTGAGTAAAAGGAGTGCAATGAACCATCGAGGATGACTGTTTCTTGCCGATAGCCATAGTGCGTACCCCTTCCACGGGAGTGTCCACAAAATTATGAGGAGAATCCAAAGATTCCAACCTGTTGGGTTAAAGCCGAACATCTATATATCGTAGCGTGTTCGCTACCCGACGGCAACGAGGTACTATGTATAATGTGTCAAAACTTTTAGGAATAGACTATGGCACCAAGCGTGTTGGTGTTGCAGTTTCCGATGAATCCGGCTCTGTTGCATTTGCCAAAGTAGTCTTACCGAGTGACCGTACGCTTATACCGACACTTATTGAACTCATAGCAAAAGAGAGTGTTGTACGGGTTGTAGTAGGGGAGTCAAAAGATAAAGATGGAAAGGATAATGCGGTCATGAAACACACACGCCAATTTGTTGCAGATTTGGAGCGATCAGTCACCGTGCCAGTTTCTTACGAGCCAGAGTTTTATAGCTCTGTTGAAGCTCGGAGGGACAGTGACGATAAGTTTGTAGATGCAAAGGCAGCGGCTATAATTCTTAATAGCTTCATAGAGCGGACTAAAAAGTAATTTATGACTTTTTCTTTTGATGATTTTAAGCGTGCAGAAATTCAAATCGGTACTGTCCGCTCTGCTGAGCATGTTCCTGATACTGATAAATTGTTACGCCTCGAAGTTGATTTTGGGGAGGAAACCCCACGACAAATTCTTTCCGGCATCGCTGAATATGTGAATCCCGCTGATCTTATTGGAAGACAGTTTCCATTCTTAACCAATTTAGAGCCACGAGTTATTCGTGGACTTGTTTCCAACGGTATGATTCTTGCGGTGGGCGAGGGAAGTACTTTTGCTCTTTTGTCACCAACAAGATTTGTTGATCCAGGAAGTCATATCCGCTGAAAAGTTTTCAAGCAACAGTACATGATTGGCGCTCCGCCCCAGTCAAAGGGTTTATAATAAGGTGCATGTCGTTTCGTACGCGAACTCTTTCAATATTTCCACCACCACCCATTGTTGCAATGCCGTCCGCAGGTATTGATATTTCAAATAACTCTATTAAGTGTGTGGTACTGAAAAAAAATTCTCTCGGGCTTCGTGTGCAATCATTTAATGAAAACCCTCTTCCGGAAGGAGTTGTTATTGACGGCGACATTGAAAAGCATACCGTCGTTGTTGATATTTTACGCTCATATAGACTTCGTCACGGTGTCCGCTATGCCGCTGCCAGTATCCCTGAACGAAAAGCATATCTTTACCAAACATTGATACCTGCCGGCGAATCCGATCTTCGTGCTGGCGTTGAGTTCGGTCTTGAAGCGCATGTGCCATTACCGGCGAAGGATATGGTGTTTGATTTTGAGGTAGTTCGGAATGTTCAGGCGGGGACAATCGTTGCGGTTACTGCATATGCAAAGCGCATTGTAGATGCATACGCAAAGGCTTTTAATGATGCAGGTATAGTGCTTCGATCTCTTGAGGTTGAGTCTCAGGCACTTGCGCGCGCTGTATTGGGTGCAGATGATCGGGCGGGTGTGGTGATGATTGTTGACCTTGGTAGGCAAACAACACGCATTGCCATAGCTGATGGCGGTATTGTTTCCTTTACCTCGAGTATTGATGTTGGCGGAGACGTGTTGACTGAGGCCATCACAAAAAAATTGGGTATTTCTCCTGATGAAGCTGAGAAAATAAAAAAAGAGCGCGGGCTTCTTATGAGTATACAAAATACTGATGTAGTAGAAGCTCTTATGACAACGATGTCAGTTCTGAAGGACGAAATAATGAGGCATCTTTCTGATTGGGGCACCCTGTCTGCTGAAGGTATTACAAAACTCCCTATAGAGAGAATAATTGTGTGTGGAGGTAATGCCAACATACGAGGATTTTCTGAATATCTTGAGACATTTACTTCCGTGCCTGTTGTAGTTGCTAATGTGTGGACGAATGCATTTCCTCTTGGTACTTACATACCGCCAATGGAATTCCAGGAGTCTTTAGAATATGCAACAGTTATAGGGCTCGCACTTCGCGGGAGTAATACACTGCAATGGTAAATCTACTCAGCACAAAAGATCAGATGAAACTCCGTGCCCGTTACTACGTGGGAATCTTAAGTTCATTTATATTTGTACTCGTAGGGGTGTGTGTTCTTGGGACTGCATTGCTTATGCCGTCGTATTTTTTGGCAGAGGCTGAAGCGAAGGCATCTGTCCGTGCTCTCGAAGCATCGCAAGAGAGCGTAGAGTTATATCAGTCTTCTGGGGTTGTTCAGCAGGTATCACTACTTAAGGAGCGACTTATGCTTCTTAAAGAGTATAACGGCATACAAACAACACCGCGTGCCTTAGCAGAGCTCACGACACGCGTTCCGAGTGATGTACAGGTTAATTCGATCGCTCTTGTGTTTACTGGTTCTGGAGTGGGCACCATTACAGTTTCCGGTAAAGCAAAAACACGCACCGCGCTCATTAATTTTGGAAAGCAAATTGAAGTGGTGCGTGTGTTCAAAGGAGCATCGGTTCCTATCTCGAACCTAGTAAATGAAACCAATATCGATTTTTCAATACCGTTCTCTTTTGATGTAAAAACACAATGAAAAAATTTACCCCACTCGTACTTGGATGCATCTGCCTCGTAGTTACTATCGGTTTGTTTTTGTTTATTAATGTGCGTATTTCTGGATTCGTGACAACTATTGCAAAAGCGAAAGAGGGTTCATTTTCTACAGATACTCGTGATCAAGCACTCAAGCGAGCTGATATATTAATTGCTGAAACAGCGCTAAATCGTGCCGAGTTGGCGACATTTATTGTCTCTGACAGTGATTCAGTTCGCCTTATTGATACCATTGAGGCTACTGCGAAGCGTGAGCGTGTTACCGCAACCATTGGGTCTGTTACCGTAGTTCCTACCGAATGGACATATCATGAATTGGTGCGTGTCGTTTTTTCTGCTCGAGGCTCTCTGACCGCCATGACACGCTTCGCGTCTGCGATTGAGACACTACCGGAGGCATCGCGACTTGCGAATGTTTCTTTTGAGATTTCTGATGCCAATATTTGGTTTGCAACATTTACTGTAGACTTTATAAAAGAAAAAAGTTCAAAACCATGAATCAGTCTACCGGCAATAATAATTTCCTCGCATCATTTTTACATCCGAATCCAGAGCGTGATTGGTTTTTTGCACTTAGTATAGTATTAGTCCCATTTATTTTTTTTATAGGGTACGCAGCATATTTGTTTTTTGGTATACAGTCTGGTTTGGCGGTACACAGTACGCTTACCTCATTCCCCGCACAGACGATAACTGAAGAAGAGATTCAGTCAGCTTTGGATTCGTATCGTAGTCGTAAGGCACGCTATGAAATAAATGTAGTTCCGAGTGTTCCTATGGGTGCCACTCGTTAGATTGCATCGAAAACCACTCTAGTGGGGCAGTAGGGTTTTTACCTCTCGGAGATAAGGCGTTACTGAGGTATTATCTCTTTTGCTTGCCCCCTTAGCTCAATGGATAGAGCTGCGGACTTCTAAGCCGTCGATGTAGGTTCGATTCCTGCAGGGGGCACCAATACAAAAACCAGCCACAAAAGTGGCGATTTTTGTTGGTGCCCCCTAGGATGTCTGGGAGACATCCGTGCAGGAATCGAAGATCTTGCGTGCATTTTTTCTGAGCTTTCGAAAGAAAAAATCCGCAAGGTGTACAGCTCCTGCAAGGAGAGATTCCTGCAGGAAGCCACTTAGCGAGCTCTCGAGCTTAGTGAGCTGACGCCGATTCCTGCAGGCGATTAGAAAATCGTGCCGAGAGGCTGGCACCTTTTAAAAAAATGCCGGGGTACCTCGGCATTTTTTCTGAGTAGTTATGTATAGTGGGTTATTTTCTACCCCCTCCCCACCACTGTTGTTCAATCTCTCGTTTCCATATTTCAGGGATTGGAAGATGTGCCTCTGCAAAGAATCGTCCGAGCCAGTCCGATGCTTTAATTGGAGGAAAGGCTCTACCTGTTCTGCTGTCTATTTCTTGATTTCGAAAATCTTCACCAACACCCCTATCGTGTCGATGTAAGGTACCTCGGCCTCCAAGTAAAATAGGATCACCTTCTATCATGTGCGAAATTAAATCACTCTGGGAATATGAAGTCAAATAACGCACTTACGTTCAGTCGCGATCCTTCTTTTTAATGCACGCGTTCAACAGTGGCCAGAATATATCCTCTTTCGGTACGATTTTCAATTCCTTTTTATTTATTTTTTCTTTGAATTCAACAGGAGCTTCAGTAATGAGAGCGAGAGGTTGTTGTTCTGCCCCTTCACCCATAACGAGCGTGGCAGTGGTAGCAAGACTGTCGGCAATATTGGTGCGCGACATCTGCATCTTTCTTCCGAAGATGTCTTTTCCCCCTCTGTAATCTCTTACTCCCATAAAGCCTGCGTATCCAAGTGCGGCACCCACTACACCAGCTCTGAGAGGCATAAGTGCGCTGTCGGTAATTACGATACCAAGATTGTTTACTCGGTATTTTTTTTGCAATATTTTTCGCAAACGCTCCGCTGAAGCAAAACTGTCTTTTGGTAGAAGTACCAATTCTCCTTGGGCATTTGATTCATCAATGCCAGCATTCGCCATAATCATTCCGCTCTTTTCAGTAAGCCAAACTTTACCCACCTTAAGTGCCCACGAACTTTCTTTTTTTATTAGTTTATTTTTTTCAGATATCTTTGCAGTGCGTCCTTCGGAGAGGGCGACAATTTTTGAGGCAATTACAAGTACGGAATGTTCCGGTATTTTTTTTAGATGTTCAAAAACAAACAGAGAAAGATTTTCGTCTTTTTTGAACACTCGCGTTTTGATTGCTTGCGCATGCATATGCCCTGTGTAGGCTAAGAATAGCAGTATAGTATAATCTAACGACCGTTAGATTATACTATATCGATTATTTTTACGCATTTAATAATTGAGTGAGGGTTACTTCTTTACCTTGTAGTGAAGAAGAAGTGTGCTCGTTGTATTAAGTTTTTTTACGGAGACGAGTTCGAACTGCTTTGTTTTTGAACCACCAGAAAACATTGGAACTCCTCGTCCAAACACTAGAGGTTCAATGGTTACATAGAGCTCGTGGAGAAGGTTGTTGTCGAGCATTGTTTGGTAGACTCGTGCACCGCCGACTACGGCAACTGTTTTATATGCTGAGAGTAGTTTTTTAAGGTTCTGGCTCTTTGGGTTTACAAAAGTCACCATGCCTTTTTTGGTTGTGTTTTTTACTCTACTCGATAGTACAAACGTAGTGCGCTTTTGAAGACGACTTTCAGCTGAAAGATAAGTGTTCCTACCTACAACAACAGCATCTGCTTTTGCGAGCTCGCTCTGGAAGAACTTCCAATCTTCCTTGCTAGTCCAATCAGGAAGCTTCCTTTTTGCAAGTGAAATGCGTCCATCGATGGATGTTGCTACATAGGCAACGAAGCGTGTTTTAGGCAGAGGCCGGGTCTTTGATTTCATTCTTGTCTTTGAGTAGGCGTATTGCGATGTAGGAGAGTGGAGTATAGAGGAAGCCCATAGCAACCTTGTAGAGCCACCAACTAAACATGATGCCTATAAGTGTTGATGTTGAGTACACGCCTGCAAATGCGATTATCATAAAAATTACTGTGTCGAGAAATTGTGACCACATATTTGAGAGTGTTGAACGAAGCCAGAACCCAGATTTTCCTAAGATCTTTTTGAAGAAGAAGAATGAAATAACATCCTGGTATTGAGCAATAGCGAATGCGACTAGAGATGCGATTGCCATTCTGACGGAAATACCGAAGACTTGGTTATATCCTTCGCTTACCCACAAGCCTCTTGGAGACCACGGCATTGCAATTGAAATGAATGAGTACAGGATGAAGAGTGCTGTTGCAATGAATCCTGCAAGTACGAAGAGTTTTGCAACTCGCTTTCCATACACTTCGCCAATGACATCGGTCATGAGAAATACAATAGGGAAAGAGAAAACAGCCACAGAAAGACCGGTACCGAAAAGAAACGGCATGATTTTGAGTCCGAGAGTGTTTGCGGCGAAAAGAGATGCAAGATAAATGGCAAGAGCTAAGAGAAGTTTTTTAAGTGATGATTCAGTAAATTGGAGCATGGTTCGTTAGTGGTTAGTTAAAAAATAAAAATTAGCAGTATTCCAACTGCCTCAAATGAAAGACTTTAGTTAAACCCAGACCAACTTTTTTTGTGGCGACTGTGAATCATAGTGTTTTTATAAAACGCATGGTTCTCATAATAACAAGAAATTATATTGTGGTGGGCGATGCAGGACTTGAACCTGCGACATCTTCAGTGTAAATGAAGCGCTCTACCAACTGAGCTAATCGCCCGAATTGCTCAGAGTACACTAAAAGTTTTTTT
>Ga0265292_1001471_pt1 | contig 20638 bp, 16 predicted proteins | sample Munlanlewell296A_FD_189080 | JGI IMG/M metagenome (GOLD analysis project Ga0265292, IMG submission 189080) | Leachate microbial communities from a municipal landfill in Southern Ontario, Canada - Leachate well 296A | ecosystem: Engineered > Solid waste > Landfill > Unclassified | place: Canada... | reverse complement strand
TGTGAGGGTGCGGCCGTCGGTCGCGATCACCGCGATCGGTCCCTCCCACGCACCCATGGTGCCGAGCGCGCGGCGGTTGGCCTCGAAGAATTTGCTCTCGCGCTCGCCCAGCAAGTCCTCTGCCCATGCGGGCGATATCATCCTGCGGATGGCCTCAGGTATTCCGCTCATACCGTTGGCCGCCATCATCTCCACCACGCGGTCGAGCTGTGCCGAGTCGCTCCCGTGGTTCATGAGGGTGTTGCCTATCCTGAGCGCGCAGTCCGCATCCTTGATGGCGCGGCAGTTGGCGGTTATCGTGTTGATCTCGCCGTTGTGTGCGATGTGCCTGAAGGGCTGCACCAGATTCCAGTTTGAAAAAGTATTCGTCGAGAAGCGCCTGTGTGCCACTACCACCGACGTCGCAAACTCAGGGTCGTTGAAGTCCGGATAGAATGCTGCAAGCTGTTTGGCAGTGGCGAGGGCCTTGTAAACGGTTGTATAAGGCGCGAGAGAAACGACGTTCACGATGCTGCCGAGTTCCCGCTCTATGACCACCTTCGCATGGTGCAATGCCTCGAAGAGTTGCGCCTCCCGCCTGTGGCCCTTTGCCGCGAGCAGCTGATAGATGACGGGTGCGTCCTCGCTTGCGCGCACGCCTATCGCCGCGAGATCCACGGGCGTCTTGCGCCAACCGAGCGGTGCGAGGCCCATGCGGCGCAGGATGAGGTCCATCTCCCGCTGCAGCTGCGGGATGTTGCGCTCGCCGTGAAGGAAAAAGACCGTGCCCACGATGAGCGGTTCATTCGCGCTGTGGAGACAACGGCCGACCGCGATGAACTTCTCGAAGAAGCGCCTCTCCGGCCTGAGCAGGAGGCCGGCGCCGTCGCCGGTATCGCCAAGGGAGCCGCCCCTGTGCTCCATCCGGATCAGTCCGTCGAGGGCGCATCTCACAAGGCTGTTCGAGGGCTTTGCTGAGAGCTCGGCGAGCGCGAGAATGGCGCAGCCGCCGCGGCCGGGATCCTGTCTGATCTGGTCGAGACGCGTATCCATATTATTAAGGCGCGGTTCTCTATTTTTTAGGAGGGCTAAGTCAAGGCGATAATGGATTGTAGACCGACATGCCGTCGTGTGCTAGGCATAAACACATCGCGGAGGTCGATGTGGTATTCAAGGCTGGATTCGTCGCTATCATAGGCAGGCCGAATGTAGGAAAGTCCACGCTGCTCAACGCCATCCTGGGCGAGCGGCTTGCAATCGTCACGCCCAAGCCGCAGACCACGCGGCACAGGATCGTGGGCATCCTCAACGAGCCCGATGCGCAGATCGTCTTCCTGGATACGCCGGGCTATCATCGATCCGAAAAACCGCTCAATCAGGCGATGAACGACATCGTCGATTCCGTGATCGACGACGCGGACGTCTGCTGCCTCATGCTGGAGGCGCCGGCCAAAGACCTCGAAATGGAGCGCAGTCTCTTCGAGCGCATCGGCAGCGAAAGATGTATCCTCGTTGCGAATAAGTCAGACCTCGTGCAGCGCGCAGATTTTGAAAAGATCGCTGTGCGCTTCCGCGACGAATGGGGTGCCAGGGAACTCGTCCTCCTCTCGGCGCTCAAGAACGAAGGCGTGCAGACGCTCATCCACGCCATCCGCGCGCACTTGCCCGAGGGCGAGGCGTTCTACCCGGACGACAGCTACACGAGCCATCCCGTGCGGTTCATCGCAGCGGAGCTCATACGCGAGCAGCTCTTCCTTCAGATGCAACAGGAGATACCGTACTCCTCGGCAGTGGAGATCGAGGAGTTCAAGGATGCAACCGAGTCAGACCCCATCACGCGCATCAGGGCCGCGGTTGTAGTTGAAAAGGAATCGCAGAAGGCGATGGTGATAGGAAAGGGCGGGAGGCGCATAAAGGAGATCGGCACGCGCGCGCGCAAGGCGATCGAAGAACTCGTGGGAGGAAAGGTCTTCCTGGAGCTGCAGGTCAAAGTCGAGAAGGACTGGACAAAGGACCGCGACGCCATACGGCGGCTGGGTTATTCGAGCCAATTGGAGTGAGCATGAGATCAAATCCATCCTCTATCAAGGCCGCTTTTATTTTAATCGCGATGGTTTTTCTTGTTGCGGCCGCCGATTCCCTCGCCGATGAACCCGCGCGCCGCGATTCGGCCACGATGAATTATTCCTGGGCCGGCAATAAGATAGAGGCGGAGCTGTGGGGCATGGCGCAGGGTGATATAGACGGCAACGGCAGCGCGGAGACGGTGCTTCTGGAGCGCAAAGATGTGCGCATAGGGAGGATCGGGGAGAAGGGATTTGAAGGGCTCTTCACGTGCACGTGGAAAGCGGACGCAGCCGGCGTTCGAGTCTATCTCTTTGACATCGATTCAGACGGAAAAGACGAGGCAGTGGTCTCCGCTGTTGAGGCGGGCATGCCATCCTCCCTTATCCTCAAGATCGATCCGGCTGCAAAGTCATGCACGGAGATCGTCTCCCGCGCCCGCTGGTCGCTGCGCGTGATCGATCTGCCGGCGGAAGGCGGCGACTCCGGTGCGACGAAGAGGGCGCTCGTCGGTCAGGGTTCTAACTCGCAGAAATTCTACACCGGCCCGGTCATGGAACTCAAACTCAAGGAGAAGAAGCTCGTAGCGGATCGGAAGATCGATATACCGCGCTACACAGAGCTGTATCAGTTTATCCTGCTTCCGTCCGTTGAGGGCGCGCCGCGCGCGGTGCGGCTCGCCGGCCCGGCGGCCATGGAGCTCAGGGAGCAGCTCGGAGGCAAGGGATGGAAGCGGGCCTGGCGCTCGGGCGAACGGCTCGGCGGCACTTCGAACGTGATAGCCGCGGAGCAGCGGCCCTTGCTGGACGAGGTCTCGAGCGAGTACGCGGGTTTTGAAACTCCGCCGATTGCGCTTGCCCGGTCGGACGGTACTCATCTCGTGGTCCCGAAATTCGACATACCGCTTCGCAATGCCGTAGGCCGCAAACCCTATATCCGCGGCTCTGCGATGGTCGTGTTCAAGCCGGACCAGGTGCTGGGCTTTGTGGAGGAGAGGCGCTCCCCGGACCTGCCCGGCGCGATCGTCGACTATATAATGGATAGGGATCACCCGGGGCGGCTGCTCGTCCTGCTGCAGGAGGATGCGGGTGCATTCGAAAACTCTCAGCGCAGCACGATCATGGGGTTTGATCTCGAACCCTTGCACTGAACAGGCTTTTGTGTCATAAATTCCGCCACTAAATTGACAACTTGAATGCGGGCTGTTCAAAATGACCAGATGCAAGGCGCCCGACGAGGTCTGACTGAGGCGTACTTGTGAGAGGGCTTCAGAAATAGTGCGAGACGAGGCAGGCTGAGGAGGCCGGCCGAGTCGTACTGTATGTACGTCGCAGGCCGTGTCGACGAAGATAACGAAGTATCGCGCTATTTATGAAGCGCGACCATGGCGGGATAGCTCAGATGGTTGAGAGCGAGGGATTCATAACCCCTAGGTCGACGGTTCGATCCCGTCTCCCGCCACAAAAAGGGACCGCCAGAAATGGCGGTTTCTTTTTTGTAGCATGCCAGCATACGGAGGCCCTGTGAAGAACACCCAGACTACTATCCAAAAGACCATCATCGCCCGCTGCGAACGCGGCGAGGACCTGCACGCATGCCTCAGCCGGCTCGTGCAGGAAAACAACGTGCGCTCCGGCTGTTTTCAGGTCATAGGCGCGGTCAGCCGCGCGAAGCTGGGCGTCTTCGAGCACGGCAGATACGAATGGATGGAGCACGACGGCACGCTCGAGATCTCCTCCTGCACCGGCAACGTATCCGTGAAAGAGGGGCGGCCGTTCGTCCACTGCCATGCGGTCTTCACCGACGAAAAGGGCACGGTACTGGGAGGCCATCTGGGCGAGGGCTGTATCGTGGAGCCGACCGCCGAAATCCACCTACAGGTCATGGAAGGGGAGATAGGACGCTGCATGGACCCTGAAACCGGCCTCTGGCTGCTTGATATCTGAGTCCCTTCTTCATGTAGAAAAAGTTCAAGAAAAAGCAGATCTGCGCAATTCCAAAAAATCACGCAACTTGTCTGGCAGTACGCCGATAAAGCGAGTGGTAGAGGGTTTTCTTTCAGGAGGCCTTCGGAAAGATGATTTTTGACTCATCAGATGATTTCGATCGCGTGCTGCGTCTCATCAGCGTCGCCGAGCGAGAATGGTTTGCCTATTATGTGCCCGGCATCGCTTCGCTCAAGCAGGCGGCCCAGCGAGCGACGCCGCTCGATCAATTTGACCGTCAGGAACTCGAGGATATATTCTATAGGCTTTACAATATGGCTGTCACCCGCGTCGGCATAGAGCGCATCTTTGCCGAGGGTGTGGGGAAGGACCTGCCGACCATGCCGCCGCCAAAAGCAGGGGACGCGCAAATGCGCGACACCGCGCCCCCGCCTTCAACGGATATCGAGAGGATAAGGTCTCTGGCGGTTCGCGCCACAAAGGCACAGCGATTTTCCAGTCCCCTCTCCAGAAGTGCCGCTGATCTTGAATTCATATATCGACACTTCGAGTGGCTCATATCGATCTTCGGCAGACTCGTGGTCGACAGCCAGAATAAAAGCCGCGCTGCAGAGGACAACGCGAGGGCCGATGCGTTCCTCCGCCGCGCGGAGAAGGACATAATAGAGGCGGAACTCATAACGCTCCTGGATGAGGACGTTGAGCTAAGGGACGTTGCTGTAAAGGTGCAGAAATCTATCGTGTCCGCTGTCTTGAAGTGTGATGACGATCGGGAGACTGAGAGAGAATGCAAACGGCTGGCCGAGCTTTCCAGGCAGATCGGCGCTGTTCCGGACGTCGGCGGGTTCTTTGCGATCAGGGCACAGATGCTGGAGGCATATTTGCTCTCGCGCCTCTTGATCGAGAAGTATCCGGACATCGCGCCGCGGGCCGTATGGAACCCGAAGGTATTGGAAGCCATCTATGAGTCGATAAAGTTGTGTGAATCGATGATCAGGGCGGCGATGATAGGGGCATTTGATAAAGAGGGTGCCGTGGGCAGGCATCTGAAAAGGCGATTGGAGCAGCTGGGCCTCATTGAGGGCATGCAGCTTGAAAGAAATCTCAACCCATCCCTGGTCACGGGCATACGTTCCGATCTCGATATAATCGTTCGCATCGATCGCGCGAAGCAGATGCATAAAGTCAGCGAGGAGGGTGTTCGCCTCCTGGTGCTCGACGTCCGCAGGGAGATAGCAGCCGCGATAAAGAAGCTGGAAGAGGAGCCGCCGCTGGTAAGCGAGCTGCGCGATCTATCGATGGGCCTGGTCGAGGATTTCGGAGGGCTCAAGGTTCAGCCTGCCGGGTACGAACCGCTGAGACAGAAGCTTCTGGGCGCCCATGTCCGCGTAGCACCTATCAACGTGCCCTATGAGATTCCCTCCGGCGACGGGGGCAATAATGTGCCAGGCACAGGCGGTCCAGATGAAGGGGATGAAGCCGCGGCCGCAGAGGCCGTGGAGCCCGGTTCCTCTATCCAGTCCGCTCAGCTCTTTATCGCGCCCTTCCTCACATCATTATAATACTCCCCGAATAATACTCCCCGAATAATAGTCCCCGAGAGCCGCTGATCCCAAAATGGCTTGGACAATTGGGTATGGATGTCCTAAATTGTCCTAAGCTAAGAAACATGGGAATCAGGGGCGATGAATGAAGCTTACGGTTCGAGACGTGGCAACCCTGCTTAATGTCTCAGAAAAGACGATATATCGGTGGATTCAGAGCAAGAAACTGCCCGCCTTCAAGGTCAACGAGCAATATCGGTTCAACCGCGCGGAACTGCTGGAATGGGTCACATCGCAACGCATCAACGTGTCGGCCGACATCTTCGCCGATCCATCGCAGGACCGGCGCGCGATCCCGAGCCTCGCTGAGGCCATAAAGGCCGGCGGCATCCATTACCGGGTGGGTGGGTCGGACAAGGACGCCGTCATGAGAGCGGCCGTCGAGACAATGCCGCTCCCCGAGGAGGTGGACCGGGGATTTCTGCTGAAAGTCCTCCTAGCTCGCGAGTCGCTCGGATCGACAGGCATAGGCGATGGCATTGCGATCCCGCACGTGAGAAATCCGATTGTGATGCACATTCCGCAGCCGATGATCACCCTTTGTTTTCTGGAGCGGAGCATCGACTTTGAGGCCCTCGACGGCAAGCCCGTGAACACGCTCTTTATGATGGTGAGTCCCACGATTACCGCGCACTTGAATCTCCTCTCCAAGTTGGCGCATGCCCTGCGCCAGCCGGATTTTGCCGGCGTCATCGCCGGCCAGGGAAGCCGCGAACAGATCCTTGAAAAGGCGGCCCGGATCGACAAGAGCGTCGTCCAGAACGCCGCAGCCCCGGAAGGAGATGCGAAGTCGTGAGCTGGTTTCTGGTATCGTTAGCGGTCCTTCTGCTCGGCGGGGTTGCCAGTCTCTTGCTGGAGCGACGTACCTCGATCGTCCGCTTCTTGGGACCGACCAGCGTGTTCTGCGCCGCAGCTCTCGGCCTCGGTCCCGTGGCACTTACCCTGACGTCGGACATACCGATCCGGTTCACGGGCGTCTGGTCCATGCCGTTTGGTTCCTTGGCCTTCAAGATGGATGCCCTGTCCGCAATCTTCGCTGGCGCCATCCTCGTGATTTCGGCACTGTCGGCCCTTTTCGGCGCGGAGTATCTCCGTCCGCAGGAAGGTGCGAAGCGCATCGGGATGTCGTGGTTCTGCTTCAACGTGCTTGTGGCCAGCATGCTGATCGTTGTGACGGCGCAGAATGCCGTACTCTTTCTGCTCGCGTGGGAGATCATGTCGCTGGCCTCGTTCTTCCTCGTCATGTTCGATTACGAAGAGGGGAGTGTCCGTCGGGCCGGGTGGACCTATCTCATTGCCACGCATATCGGCACGGCATTTCTGCTCGTCATGTTCCTCTTGCTCGGCCGTGATGTACACTCTCTGGATTTCGACGCCTTCGCTACAGCGGCCGGAGCGACGGGGGCCGGAGTTATCTTTTTTCTCGCTATCATCGGGTTTGGGACCAAGGCCGGCTTCATGCCGCTGCACGTATGGCTGCCCGAGGCCCACCCGGCAGCGCCGTCCCATGTCTCGGCGCTTATGTCCGGCGTGATGATCAAGACCGGCATCTACGGGCTAGTCCGCATCCTCACACTTCTCGGCCCTCCGCCGGCATGGTATGGGTGGACGCTCCTTTGCATCGGCGCCGCGTCGGGCGTGCTCGGCGTGCTCTTTGCGCTGGCCCAGCACGACGTGAAGCGTCTGCTCGCCTATCACAGCGTCGAGAACATCGGAATCATCACGATCGGGCTCGGCGTCGGCATGCTGGGCGTCTCCCTTGGCAACGGCGTCATGGTCGTCCTGGGTTTCAGCGGCGCTTTTCTGCATGTCGTCAATCACGCGGTGTTCAAGAGTCTCTTGTTCCTGAGCGCCGGCTCGGTCTTTCATGCCACCGGCACACGGGAGATGGATTACCTCGGCGGACTGTGGAAGCGCATGCCGCTGACGGGCGCTGCCTTCCTCATCGGGGCGGTGGCGATCTGCGGACTGCCGCCGCTGAGCGGCTTTGTGAGCGAGTTTGCGATTTACCTCGGTGCGTTCTTCGGAGTGACGGATCCCTCCGCGCGCCTCTGCGTCGCCGGTGTTGTGGCCGTTGGATCGCTCGCCCTCATCGGCGGCCTGGCGGCAGCCTGCTTCACCAAGGCCTTCGGTGTGATGTTCCTGGGGGAGGGACGAAGCCCGCACGTCGAGCACGCCCACGATCCCGGGCTGGCCATGCGGATTCCCATGATGGTACTGGCCGCCCTCTGTTTGGCAATTGGCCTCGCAGGTCCTGTCGCGATCAATCTGATGGCGCCGGCCGTCGGCCTTGTGGCAGCATCGTGGGGTGTGACTCTCTCGCCGACCCTTTCCGGAGGGACAGGGATGGCGTTGTGGGGTGTGACGACAGGGGCGTCCGTCATTCTGGCGCTCGCCGCGTGTGTCCTGCTGTTGAGGGCACGCCTGCTCTCGGGTCGCTCTGTCGCGGGGACTGTCACGTGGGATTGCGGCTATGCCGCGACGACGCCGCGCATGCAGTACACATCTTCGTCTTTTGCCCAGCCGATCACTCGGTTCTTCACGTTCTTTCTTCGAACGGAGCGGCGGTTTACTGCGCCGCAAGGCCTTTTTCCGGACGCGTCTTCTTTCTCCAGCGAGACGCCCGACGTGTATCGTGAACACATTTTCAAACCCGTCTTTGCGGCCCTCGAAGCAGGGCTGTCGAAATTTCGGTGGCTGCAGCACGGCCGCCTGAACCTCTACATCCTTTATCTCGTCGCCGCGTTGCTCGCGGTCCTCGCGTGGAAGATGAGGTGATGACATGAGCGCATCGTCCATCGTCAGCGTGATGCTCGGCCTGATCCTGGCGCCGTTGCTTTTCGGCGTCATCAACCGGACCAAGGCCTGGTTCGCGGGCCGCCGCGGACAGCCGCTCCTCCAGACGTACCACGACCTTATGAAACTTCTCCGCAAGGGGGCGGTATATAGCCGGACGACGACACTCGTGTTCCGTCTGGCCCCGGCGGTGGAGCTGGCGGCTATACTCCTGGCACTGGCGATCCTTCCGGCCGGCGGCGTTCCCGCCGTATTGGCGTTTTCCGGCGACATCGTCCTCTTCATCTATGCGTTGGGACTGATGCGGTTTTTTACGGTGGCAGCGGCGCTTGACACGGGATCGAGCTTCGAGGGCATGGGCGCCAGCCGCGAGGTCTACTTCTCGGCGCTGGCTGAACCCGCAGCATTCATTGGGCTCGCCGTGCTCGTTCGCCTGGGCGGAGGCGCATCGCTCTCCGTGATGTTTTCCGGCATCGGCAAGGCTGCGTGGTTGGCGGCGGGTCCAGCGCTGGCGCTCGTCGCCGTGGCCCTGCTGATCGTGTTCCTCGCCGAGAACGCGCGCATCCCGGTGGATGACCCCAATACCCACCTGGAATTGACGATGATTCACGAGGTGATGATCCTCGACTTCAGCGGCCCGGACCTGGCGCTCATTCTCTACGCGACGTCGCTCAAACTCTGGGTGCTGGGGGCGCTCATCGTCAACCTCGTCCTCACGCTGACCGACTGGACCGGCATGAGCCGTATGGCGGCCTTCATGGCCGGGATGATGATCCTCGCGGTGCTGGTGGGCATCATCGAGTCCGTCATGGCGAGGATGCGCCTCCTGAAAGTGCCGCAGCTCTTGATCGGGGCAGGCGCCCTGTCGGCGCTTGCGCTGATCTTGGTGATGAGGTCTGCATTATGACCGGACTCCTCGACGCAATTTTGGTGATGCTGATCCTCACGAGTTTCCTACTGCTCGGATCGAGCAGGCTCGGTGCGTGCATCCGTATCGGGGCGCTCCAGGGAATCATGGTCGGTCTCATCCCCGTGGCGGCGAGCGGCGCAGATATTACGGCCCGTATCCTTGCCATCGGGGCGGCGATCATCGGTCTGAAGGGTTTCGTGTTTCCCAGGCTACTCACCTGGGCGCTTCGCGATTCCGACACGAGCAGCGAGCTCAAGCCGTTCGTCGGCTACACAGCGTCGCTTCTTGCGGGTATCGCATCGCTCGTCGCGTCTTTCTGGCTGGCCTCCAAGTTGGATCTTGCTGCCGGGGCATCCTCGCAGCTCGTGGTGCCGGTCGCGTTCTCAATGATGATGACGGGGCTCTTCCTCATCGTTGCGCGGCGCTTGGCCGTGAACCAGGTGATTGGCTACCTCGTAATCGAGAACGGCATCTACGTGTTCGGCCTGGCGGTGGCGCGTGACGTCCCCGTCCTTGTCGAGCTGGGCGTGCTGATGGACGTGTTCGTGGCGGTGTTTGTGATGGGCATCGCCATCTATCGGATCAACCGTGAGTTCGATCACATCGATTCTGATCAGCTCACGACACTAAGGGGATAATGCCGATGTCATCGAGTGGGATCGTGATCGCATTGTTGATTCTGGCGCCGGCACTCTTGGTGGGGGCGGCGTTCCTGGCCTCCTCGTCCCGCGCCGTGATTCGGCTTTGCGCGTGGGGTACGGCAGCAGTGGCGGCGGTGGCCGCTTATGCTCTATGGATGGTCTTCACGACGGGCCCGCTCTTTGCGGCCGGCACATGGCTGATGCTCGATGCCCTCTCGGCGTATCACCTCGGCGTGATGATGCTGGTCTTCCTGCTCAGCGGGTTCTATTCCGTCAGCTACTTCCGCCGGGAGATTGAGGAGAATATATTTCCCCGGAAGATGGCCCGGCGCTACGGAGGGCTCTGGTTCGGGTCGCTCACGGCGATGATCACGGTCCTCGTTTCCAACAACCTCGGCGTGATGTGGGTTGGGATCGAGGCAACGACTTTGCTGACGGCGTTTCTGATCTGCATTCACGTGACGCCGGGTTCCCTGGAAGCCATGTGGAAGTACCTGCTCATGTGCTCCGTCGGAGTGGCTGTGGCATTCACCGGCACCTTGCTGATAGCGGCCTCGACGGCCGCGGGATCGCAGCTCACGCATGCGCTGTTGTGGACTCATCTCCTCCAGGGGGCTGCGGGATTGAATCCGTTCCTCATCAAGGCAGGCTTCATCTTCCTCGTGATAGGGTACGGGACAAAGGTCGGCCTCGCCCCGATGCACAGCTGGCTCCCGGATGCGCACAGCCAGGCACCGGCGCCTGTCTCGGCGATCTTCTCGGGATTCCTCCTTAACACGGCCTTGTACTGTATCCTCCGGTGTCTTCCCCTTGTCGAGGCGGCCACGGGCAACACAGGATGGGGCCGTGAGATCCTCGTCGTGTTCGGTCTGCTCTCCATCCTCGTGGCGGCAATCTTCATCGTGGCACAGCATGACATCAAGCGCCTGCTCGCCTATCACAGCGTGGAGCACCTTGGAATCATCGCCGTGGGCGTGGGGATCGGGGGAATCGGCGTGTGGGCTGCGCTGTTCCACGTGTTTAACCATTCCGTGTGCAAGGCCCTGTCGTTTTTCTGCGCAGGCACGCTGGGCCAGGTCTGCGGCACGCATGATATGCGGCGGATGACCGGCATTTTGCGCAGCTCGCCCGTCTGGGGAGGCGGTCTCATCGGGAGCTTGCTGGCGCTTATCGGCACAGCACCATTTGCGCTCTTCATGAGCGAGTTTCTGATCCTCAAGGCCGCCTTAGATGGCAAGGCCTATGCGACCGCAGTTTTATTCCTCACAGGACTCGCCATCGTCTTCGTCGGCGCACTTCGGCACGTCATCCCTGTGGCGTGGGGGCCGGAGACGTCGCCGCGAGTATACGGAAGGGCGTCTGCGACTGAGACTGCGCTCGTCTGTGTCCCGCTTGTGGCGCTCCTCGTCCTCGGTCTCTGGTTGCCCGCAATCTTGATCGACGTGTTGAACCGGGCCGCAGGCCTGTTGGGGGGCGGCTTATGATCGCGCCGCTGCTCTCGATTTCAAACGTCGGTCGTGCGAGCCTCGATGAGATCCCTGTGCTCGACATCGAGGCATTCCGAGAGGTCGTGCTGCAGTATGTCGAAGGCGGGGCGGCCCTGAGCGCGCTGTTCGGGGTCCCCGCGAGGCGAGGCATCCGTCTCTACGCCGTGCTTGCTTCGCGCGAGACGGGCATGCTCTTTGTTGCGGCGTCGGAGGAAATCGTCGCGGAGTACCCGGCGCTGACGCCCGATTGCGAACAGGCGCATCTATTCGAGCGCGAGATCGCCGAGCAGTGGGGCGTGACGCCGAAGGGGCACCCGTGGCTCAAGCCAGTGCGCTTTCAGTCGCGCCGCGGGCACGGTGCTGCGGCAAGCTCATCGCAGCCGGTCTGCGGTGTCATCGACTATTTCGCCATCGAGGGTGAGGAAATTCACGAGGTGGCGGTTGGCCCGGTCCACGCCGGCATCATCGAACCAGGTCACTTCCGGTTCCAGTGCCACGGCGAGATCGTGCATCACCTGGAAATATCTCTGGGCTACCAGCATCGTGGTGTCGAGCGCGCGATGGAGGGCGGGCCAGGTCCGCGATCGATTCACTACGCGGAGACGCTTGCCGGCGATACGACGGTTGGACACGCGTCGGTGTATTGCCGCCTCTTGGAATCCTTGGCAAGGTGCCGCGTTCCGGCGCGGGCCCACGCGATCCGCTGCATTGCCCTGGAACTCGAACGCCTGGCGAACCATGTGGGCGACCTCGGCGCGCTTGCCGGCGACGTGGGGTTTCTCCCTACTGCATCGTACTGCGGCCGGATACGCGGCGACCTCCTCAACATGACGGCGCTCCTCTGTGGCAGCCGCTTCGGGCGGGGGCTAGTGCGACCCGGTGGCGTCGAATTTGAGCTTGATGTGGGCATAGCTGCCGACCTGCTGAAACGCGGCGAGTCGGCCTTCCGCGACGCCGAAAATGCTGTCAGTCTGCTCTGGAGCACGCCATCGGTCATGTCGCGCTTCGAAGGGACCGGCCCGGTGACGCGGGACGTGGCCCTGCGGATCGGGCTCGTGGGTGTTGCGGCGCGTGCGTGCGGCGTGGAACGAGATGTTCGGTGCGATTTTCCGTACAGTATGTACCACTTCTCTCACATTCCGATCACGACGTGGAGGAGCGGCGACGTGCTTGCGCGCGCCCTCGTGCGCTGGCAGGAGATCGAGCGTTCGTGGGCCTTTATCCGCGAGCAGGTGGAGGCGATGCCCGACGGACCGGTGAGGGCTCCGGTTGCCGCTTTGGCGCCCCGGTCGATGGTCGTCGCGCTCGTGGAAGGGTGGCGCGGCGAGATATGTCATGTCGCCATTACGGACGATGACGGGCGTTTCTCCACGTACAAGGTGATCGATCCGTCGTTCCACAACTGGGCGGGGCTCGCCATGGCCATGCGAGACGGGCAGATTTCGGACTTTCCGCTCTGCAACAAGAGTTTCAATCTATCGTATTGCGGTCACGACCTCTGAGGCGATGATGTTCGACATAATACGTGCGAGGATTAAGCAGGGATATCGCACGATGCCGTTTCCAAAGAAGGCGCCGGCGATGCCGGACCGGTTTCGCGGCCTGCCTCGCATCGACGCTGCGCGCTGCCCGCAGGGCTGCGGCGAGTGCGCCAGCGTCTGTCCGTTCGGCGCGATCGAGATCGGCGAGAAGGGCGTCCGCATCGATCTCGGCCGCTGCCTCTTCTGCGCGGAATGCTCGCGCGCGTGCAAGCACGGGGCGATCGAATTCACGAACGAATACCGGCTGGCCGCGAGCGAGCGCAAGTCGCTCTTCGTAAGCGCTGCGTCGCCGAAGGTCGAGGCGATGGGAAGGGCGATGGCGCGCATCTTCGGCCGTTCGCTCAAGCTACGCGAGGTCAGCGCCGGCGGGTGCAACGCGTGCGAGGCGGACGTGAACGTGCTCTCCACGTTGGCGTACGACATGGGACGCTTCGGCATCCAGTTCGTCGCTTCACCGCGGCATGCAGACGGGATCCTGGTCACGGGTCCGGTCACCCAAAACATGCGCCTGGCCCTCGAGAAGACATACGCGGCAGTCCCCGCGCCCAAGATCGTCATCGCCTCCGGCGCCTGCGCCATCTCAGGCGGGCCTTATATCGGCCATTCGGAGCAATGCGACGGCGTTCTGTCGCTCCTGCCCGTGGATCTTTTCATCCCCGGCTGCCCGCCTCACCCCCTGACCACCCTGGACGGGCTCTTAAGGCTCCTTGGGCGGATCGAATCCGATCGCCAAAAACCTTGAAAGATCGTCAGGTTCTGTGTTAGGCCATGCCTCCCTTATGAAACCGCTCATCGCCATAGTCGGACGCCCGAATGTGGGCAAGTCCAGGTTCTTCAACCGCCTGGTGGGGCAGCGCCGCGCCATCGTGTCCGATGTGCCAGGCGTCACTCGCGACCGCCACTATGCGCCAGCGGAATGGGCGGGCCGCGAGTACATCGCGATCGACACGGGCGGGCTCGACCTCGAACCTGCGGCCGACCTAGAGCACGAGATCAGCAAGCAGAGCATGCGCGCGATCGAGGATGCGGACGCCGTGATCTGCCTCTTCGACGGCCAGAAGGACCCCACCTCATCGGATCGCGACGTGGTCAATGCACTCCGCGCGGTGAAGAAACCGATAATATTCGCGGTCAACAAGGTGGACGAGCCGACCCACGAGGAGCGGCTGCGCGAGTTCTACGAACTCGGTCTCAAGGAGCTCTTCGCGTGCTCGGCTGAGCACGGCAGGGGAGTGGACGATGTGCTGGACGAGCTGTGGCGCAGACTGCCGCCATCGGAAGCGCCTTCGGATCAGCCTTCAAAGGGGACGATGGTCGCCGTGGTGGGCAGGCCTAACGTGGGCAAATCGACCCTCATCAACAGGCTGGCCGGCGAGCAGCGCGTCGTAGTGCACGAAAAGCCAGGCACCACGCGCGACTCCATAGACGTGGAGATCGATTTCGGCGGTAGCGCGTACACGCTCATCGACACGGCCGGGGTCAAGAAGAGGTGGAGCGTCTCCGAGCCGCTGGAGAAGTTCACCGCCATAAGAAGCCTGCGCACGATCGATCGCGCGTCTATCGTGCTGCAGCTCATCGACGGCGCCGAGGGGATGACCAAACAGGACCTCCACCTCTCCGAGTTCGTGCGAGAGCAGGGCAAGGGCCTCATAATACTCGTGAACAAATGGGACCTCGTCGATGAGGGCTGGAAGGACCGGCAAACAAAGATCAGCGCGGAGCTCGGCGAGATGGGGGATACGCCGCTGCTTCCGATCTCCGCGGCGCAGGGCAAGAACTGCCTCAAGATATTTTCTTTCATAGACAGGATGGAGGAGGGGCTCGGGAAAAAGCTCTCCACGTCAAAGCTCAACCGAATCATGGAGCGCGCTTTGCAAGAGCACCATCTGCCTGTCTTCCGCGGCAAGGAGGTGCGCATTTACTACTCGACGCAGGTAGGCACGCATCCCCCGACCTTCGCGCTCTTTTCGAATTATCCTGCGGCCGTGCCGTATCAATATCGCAGATACCTCATCCGAAGGCTCCAGGCGGAGCTGGGCGGCGAGGGCGTGCCGGTGAGAATCGTCTGCAGAAGGAAGTGACATTGCCATTGGGGAGCTGACATGAAGACCTTGCGATTCATCGGCAGAGTGATTCATTCCTTCTTCCTCGACGATTGCCTCAACTACGCGGCCAACATCTCCTTCTGCGCGCTCCTGGCGATCATACCGATCGCGATGATAATGGTCTCCATCGCCGGCTATTTTCTGGGATCTTCGCAGGGCGCCCTGGATCGCATCATCCAGCTCGCGACCGACGTGCTGCCGGTCGGCCGAGAGGCGTTTGTCGCGAACCTGCAGTCCGTGCTCGATCAGCGAGCATCGCTCGGAATCGCCGGCATAGTCTTCCTTCTTTTCATCGCCACCATTCTCGTGGCCGCGATAGAGCGCGCGCTCGACGCGATATTCCGCACTCCATCGAGGAGAAATTTCTTTCACTCGCGCCTCGTAGGCATAGCGCTGATCGTCGGTGCCACCGTGCTCTTCTCTCTACCCGCGATGGCGCAGATCCTCGAAGGGCTGCTGCAGCGCTACGGCTTCGGCTTTCCTCTCTCCGATTTCATGAGCGGCAAGGCGTATCTGTTCCTCGTGGCTTTCCTGACTTACGTGATGACGATCGTGGTTATCCCGAACAGGAGGATCTACATCCGTTATGCCGCCATCGGCGGGATCATCTTCTCCGTCGGCATCGTGGTAGCCAAGCTGATCTTCCGCGCGTATATGATCTTCGCGCTGCAGCGCTACAACATCATATACGGATCGCTCACCGCAGTTGTCCTGCTCGTCGTCTGGATCTACTACCTTTCCGTGGTCGTGCTCTTATCCGCGGAGTTCGTGGCCGCCATGCAGGAGGCCAGATTTCTGCATCGCCGCAAGGCGGGGAACGATGAAGACTGGGATGGGATGACTGTTTGAGAAGAGGGTGCACGGCCTCAAGAATCAACCGTTCTCCTCAGGTAGATATCCTCTGCGCGCGTGAGCCCTGCCGTGAGTTCCTGCCTCACTATTGCGTAGACCGCGGGATCCACCACAAGTTCCACGTGACCGTAATCGCCGGCATCTATGTTGCGCAGGTGCATGGTGTCGCCCGGTATGTCGAGCTCGGCGCATGGCCTCGGGCAGTAATTATCGGATCTAGAGAATATCGCGGACACATAGACGTCCTGCGGTATGGGAAGCGAGTTGAGCCGCATGATGACGCCCGAATGGGGTGCGATGTCGCGCAGCCCCTGCGAGACCCATCTGCCTGGCGTGGTCATGGCGCTCGAGGCTGCGGGAGTTCCGCGGTGCGGGCTGCCGAGCGTTACGAGCGTGTGTACGTATCGCGATCCGCCCAGCGCGGCGATGAGCCAGCGCCCGATCACTCCGCCGATAGAGTGGCCGACCAGCGCCACGCGGCCATGCGGGCTGGCTGCGGCGAGCGGCTCTATCTGTTCCGCAAGCCTCTCCGCGCTTTTTTCTATGCCATTGGTGTTGAAGAGGCCCGCGAGCCCGCCGAGATCGGCGATGGCAATGGCAAAGCCGTCGGAGGCGAGCCGGGAGGATAATATATTCATACTGCCGCGAGTGCTCCCCCAACTGTGTATGAGCACCACGGGAGGCCTGCCAGCGGCCGGCGCCTCCTTTCTTCCCGGCTCCAGCAGGAGCCCGTAGAAATGCATGGTGTTGCGCGCCCAGCGCCACAGCGACGCAGCTTTGCGGTTTATGACCATGCCGCGATGATAAGGAAAATTGGCTGTAAAGTCAAAGGCTTGCAAGTTGACAAGACCGCGGAGCTTTGTTACAGGCCGAACAGGTTTTTTTCGATTCACGATTCACGACTCACGACTCACGATTCACGAGTTACGGACTTTAAAGGAGGTGTGTTATTCCTACATACAAACAACTCCCGCGCGGCAAACAGAAGCCTCACGATGAATTCAAGGATTGGACCATGCACGTGATGCAGTGGATCGCTGGCCACTGGATAGGAGTGCTCGAGATAATCGCGGTGGGTGCCGTGGCAATAGCGGTGATCATAGGCGCCGACGCATACGGCAGGCATCGCGCGGAGGCGGCGGCGCTGAAATTCTACGAAGCCGGCAAGCTCACGTCCGGCTCCGACGACCGAATAAATGCCCTCAAGGAGATCGCTAAAAAATATTCCCGCACGTCGGCCGGGAGGCAGGCGATCATGCAGCTGGGCGACATACTGGTGGAGCGCGGGGATGGCGATGGAGCCATCGAGCAATTCAGGCTCCTGGCCGACGGCTCGCGAAGCCAGCCGATCTTCCGAGTGGCAGCGCTCCATCGCATAGCTGATATCCAGCTCGCTGCGGGCAATCCTGCGGAAGCGGCGGAGACCTATCGCAAGGCAGCGGCGGACCCGAAGAACGGGATCGCTCTCACGAGCGAGCTTCTGGCTGCGGCCTGCCTGGAGCGGGCGGGTGACTTTGCGGCAGCTGCGGAGCTCTACAAGAGGATCATTCAAGACGCCGGCGAGGGCGACCGCGCTGTGCGTGATGCAAGCGAGGAGCGCCTTCTATGGCTTTCTGCAAACGGCTACGTCGCTGGTTGATCGCGGCCGGAACGATAACAGTCGCAGCAGCGTTTTTCCTGGGCACGTTCGCCCACGATGCCTCTGCGGCTAGACAATCTCCCAAGCGGCACTTCACGAGCCAGGAGTCGCACGGCCGGCCGGATCAGTACAAGCGCGCGCAGGCTCGACCCAGGTCTGCCAGGCGTTTCCGCGTGAGCACCGATCGCATCGCCGCGCTCAAGAAGTCTTCCTTCTGGAACAAAAGGCCGTACCAGTTCGCCACACCGCTCATCGACGGAGACAGGCTCTTCGTCGGGGTGGACGCCGGAATCTTCTTTGCTTTCGACGTGCGGACAAACAAGCGGCTCTGGCAACAGAAGACCGACGGGCCCGTGCACGGAAAGGCCGCTTATGCGGAAGGCACGGTCTACGCAGCGGACGCCGAGGGACATGTGTACGCGATGGACGCGGCTAGCGGCGAGAAGCGATGGATGTCGGTGCTGGACACGGATATCCTGGCTACTCCGCTCGTGGAAGGGGGCCGCATCTATGTGGCGACCATGTCCGGCCGGCTCTATGCGCTCGATGCCGGGACCGGGACCGAGCTGTGGCACACGAACCCGCAGGAGAAGGAGTTCGGCTTCTCGATCAGGCGCGCCTCATCGCCCGTCTCGGGAGGAGGCCTCATCTATTACGGGACCTCTTCGGGCGAGCTGCTGGCCGTGCGGGAGTCGGACGGCAGGCCCGCGTGGAGCGAGCTCCTCGGCGCCCAGCGCAGCCAGGTCTATGACGTGGACAGCTCGCCGCTTCTCTATAATGGAAGGCTGTACGCGAGCACTGCGGACGGCACGCTTTCGTGCATCGAGCCTGCGAGCGGCAAGATACTCTGGACGATCGACGCGGGCGGCGTGAACGACTCGATATCGCGCGATGGAAAGATATTCGCGAGCGGCGGCGGGAGCCTATTTTCGATAAATCCCGATAGCGGTCTCATCTTTTGGCAGCAGGACCTGGAGGTGCCGGAGATCTCATCGCCTGCAGCGGGCGAGCACTACGTGGCGGTCACATCGGCGGATGAGAAGATCTATCTCATCGACAGCGATTCAGGAGACATCGCGTACGAGAGATACATCGGCAGGGGAAGCTACGGCGACCCGATCGTATCCGGCGATAAGATCTATCTCCTCTCCAACACCGGAAAACTCTACTCCTTCAAGGTACGCGAGCTTGCTCAAAAGGAAAAGGCTGCGGAGAAGGAGAATGTAAAGCAGAAGAATAGAGGGAGAAAAAAGTAGGCCTGAAATGGATTAGGGGGATTCATGAGAGACCTGCGTAAACGCCTGCTCGTCTTTGCAGGCGCGGCAATCCTTGCCGCAATGCCCAGCCTTGCGAGCGCAGACAGCCAGACGTTCAATGCGATATTCTTCACCCCTGCCACCGGTCGAAATCCTTATCTCATGTTGCAGGGGACACAGACCTTGCATCAACTCCAGTTCGATGTGGGCGATTACTTCTCGTATGTGCTGCATCCCCTGGACATCCGCCAGGGTACTTCGCGCGTGCAGGGAGTCGTGGCACAGCTCTTCGTGAGCGACTTCACCGCGGCCATCGGCGCGACTGACTGGCTGCAGTTCGGAATCGATCTCCCCGTGGTGCTCATGAATTCATTCCGCGATCCGTTCGCGGCTGTGGGCTCGCCGACTCAAAACCACATGAGCCTGGGCGATTTTCGCTTCGAGGCGAAGGGGCGATTCATCGATGCGTGCAAGACGCGCATAGGCCTGGCGCTGGTGCCGTTCATCACGCTTCCGACCGGAAAGGATGCCTATTATGTGGGCGATCCCGGAATCACAGGCGGCGCAAAAATCGCGCTCGACGGCAAGGTCTCCAGGAACATCGCGCTCACGCTCAACGTAGGCTATCAGGGCGGCCGCAAGGTTCAGATCAGCAACGTGGATTTCCAGCATCGTTTGCTCCTGGGCGGAGGCATCCAGGGCAGCCTTCCCAAATTCAAGCTCGATCTCTTCGGCGAGATAAACTCGATAGCTTCGTTCAGCAATCTCTTCAATAATCGCGACATGAACCCCACGTCGTTTCTCGTCGGCGCGCGGTGGGACGCCGGTAGTACCGGGCTCACCGTGCAGGGCGGTGCCGGCTCCTGCATAGTCTGCGGTGTTTCGGGCGCCAAGATGACTGCGGTGGTCGGGCTCAAATACAGGCTCATGACGCCGAAGTATCGCCAGCTCGAGGAGAACCAGGCGAACATATGCGCGCTGCGCACCTCGTTCAGCCGTTCGCGTCTCTACGAGCTCAAGAAAATTTGCCCGGCCAGACCGGAGGACTTCGTGGCGGGCGTTAATGACGATGCATGCCCCAAGTTCTACGAGCTGCAGGAACTGGCCGGCCTCATCCTCAAGTGCCCTGTCAGGCCGGAGGACTTCGACCCGAGGGCGCACGACCAGGCCTGCCAGAAGGTCTTCACGCTTTCGGAAAACTACTCGCCCGAAGAGATGCGCAACATAGTCGCCTTGGCGGTCGCGGAGATGAGCCTCGTCTGCCCGGCTGACGCGGCCAACTTCAACGCCCAGATCCACGATGCAGCGTGCCCCAAGTATTATGACCTGAAGGATACCGAGGTGCTGGCACAGCGCTGCCCGCCAAATGCCGAGGATTTCAAGGAGGGCGTGGACGACGCCGCCTGTCCCAAGTTCTACACGCTGCGCGATGCCTACGGCGTGGTCGACTGGGATGAGGTTGCGAGGTTGAAGGCGATAGATCTGGACCGCTACGGCGCCGCAATTCTGGGTGGAGAGATCCAGACGCTGAGGCCCGTGTATTTCGACTTCGGCAAGGCGGATATACTGCCGACCGCGAGGCCAGACATAGACCTCGTGATAAAGGTGATAAACGAGACTCCGTGGGTGAGCGTGGTGAGGGTCGGAGGCCACGCGGACGCGCGCGGCACGGTCGCCGCGAACGAAAAGATCTCCATGCGCCGCGCCCAGGTCGTCATCGACTACATGCGCGCGAATGGCGTGAGGTCGGACGTGCAGCTGATACCGGTGGCCTATGGCTCTTACAGGCCCGCGGCTACTAACGAGACAGAGGAGGGC
>Ga0265292_1001470_pt1 | contig 20639 bp, 19 predicted proteins | sample Munlanlewell296A_FD_189080 | JGI IMG/M metagenome (GOLD analysis project Ga0265292, IMG submission 189080) | Leachate microbial communities from a municipal landfill in Southern Ontario, Canada - Leachate well 296A | ecosystem: Engineered > Solid waste > Landfill > Unclassified | place: Canada... | reverse complement strand
ACTCTCACCAGTGGCATCGTCGCGTTGCGTCTGGCACCGGATCAACTTCGTCACAACGAGGGCAAGCAGTTGGATTTGTGGGGTGGTGTAACACAAGCCGACGAATGGGCTCAGCGAGCGATCACTCGGGTGAGCGCGCTCATCGGAAGCGAGTCTGTTGTGGTTCCCGAGTGGTGTGGCGGGCGAGATCCGGGGCAGGCATTCGTGTTGGTCTCTGCCGTATCTACCGATTTGGAACGGCGCAAGGAACAGGTCGCTGGGCCACAGCAAAGTTGGTGCGGAGAACTACCAACACCAACTCCCGCACTTGTCTACGACGAGCCAATTGCCGTGATCGTCCAAGACGATGAAGGTAAGCCGTTGTTGGTAACCGGTCGTCATGAACTCAGCGCATCGCCGGCGACGCTGCGCATGACCAGTGCTAATGCACATGCCGCACCGTACGAGGTGGTGTCGTGGGCCGGCCCGTGGCCCGTCGAAGAACGCTGGTGGGATCCGACGCGACGGCGTCGATTGGCGCGGTTGCAGTTGGTGATCACACGAGGCGACGCGACTCGGGCTGTGATAGTGGCGCTCGAACATGGTCAGTGGTGGCTCACCGCAACGTACGGGTAGAGACGGTTGGGCGAACGCGACCCTGTTGTAGTTTCGGTGACGTGAATCGGCAGCAAAGTGTGGCGCTCGTCGGCGAGTTGTGCGAGTACTTTGCCCAACATCAGCCGTGTGATGATCGCGAGGCGGAGTCGATCGCAGAGTTCATTGCCGAGGCGCCGTTACTTGTTGCTCCGTTCGATGAACACTCTGACACCACCCATGTCACAGCATCGGCAATTGTTATCGGTCCTCGCGGAGTTGTCTTGCACCTGCACAAGCGACTTGGAATCTGGTTGCAGCCCGGTGGGCACATCGACGCTGGTGAAACTCCGCCCGATGCGGCACTGCGCGAAACATTTGAAGAAACCGGTTTGCGCGCGACACATCCAGGTGGCGAGCCACGACTTTTTCATCTTGATGTTCATCCGGGGCCTCGCGGTCATCGACATTTGGATTTGCGATACCTCGTGAATGGGCCAGATGTTGACCCCAGACCACTGGAAGGCGAGAGTCAAGACGCGGCATGGTTCGCCTGGGACGAGGCGATGGGAATCGCCGATGTTGGCTTGCGCGGTGCGTTAGGCGTTGCTCGAACCCTAAGCGGGGGTTGATCTAGCGGCCGTTTCAGGCGGCAAAAGCGAACGTATGTTCGCTACGCTAATCCGGTGGGAGACGATCCGTCGTACGGCGAACTGCACTGTAAATCAAACTTTTCGTTTCTACTCGGAGCATCGCATCCCGAGCAACTCGTGGATCGAGCGGTGCAACTTGGATTACGTGCGTTGGCGCTCACCGACCGCAATGGTTTGTACGGAGTGGTTCGATTTGCTCAAGCGGCGCGCGCCGTTGGTCTGCCAACGGTGTTCGGCGCAGAGATTGAATGCGCCAATGGCGACATTGTGATACTGGCCAAGGGACCACAGGGTTACGCAAAGCTGTCGTCGGCGATTACCGCAGGTCAACTGGCCGGTAAAAAGTTGGAGCCCGTGTTCACGCTTGCCGGGCTCGCATCACATGGCGGCGGTCATTGGCGTGTGCTCACCGGTAGTCGTAGCGGGGTGGTGGCGCGAGCATTTTATGAACATGGTCCGGCTGCTGCCGAGCGTGAAGTGCAACAACTCGTCAGTGCATTTGGCAGGGATCATGTGTTCGTCGAACTGTGGGATCACGGAGATCCACTCGACTCGGTACGTAACGATGCATTGGTACGCATTGCTCACCACAACAATGTGCAATGTGTTGCCACTAACGCGGTGTTGTATGCGGTGACGGCGCAGTATCAACTTGCCACCGCGATTGCCGCGGTGCGCGAGCGACGCAGTTTGGATGACATCGATCATGAGTTGCCACCGGCCGGTGCGGCATATCTGCGCAGCGGCGCCGAACAGCAGCGTCACTTTGCGCGCTATCCGGGTGTCGTCAATCGGGCCGCCGAACTGTCCGCCGAACTGGCATTTGATCTTGCGTTGGTTGCGCCGAGTTTGCCGCCGTTTCGATGCCCAGATGGCATGGATGAAATGTCGTACTTGCGTCAACTTGTCGAGCAGGGTGCTACGCGCCGATACGGATCACGTCCAACCGTGACTCACGACGACCTCTCGCTTCGTGCCCGTGCCTGGCACACGATCGATCATGAACTAGAGGTCATTGACACGCTCGGGTTCGCCGGTTACTTCCTCGTCGTATGGGACATCGTTCAGTTCTGCGAACGCGCAAACATTTTTTGCCAAGGTCGCGGCAGTGCCGCCAACAGTGCGGTGTGTTTCTCGATTGGGATCACCAAAGCAGATGCGGTATCGCTCGGCCTGCTTTTCGAACGGTTCCTCTCTCCAGAGCGCGATGGTCCACCCGACATCGATATCGACATTGAAAGTGGTCGCCGCGAAGAGGTCATTCAGTATGTGTTTGAGCGTTACGACCGTCATCATGCCGCCCAAGTGGCCAATGTCATTACGTATCGGGCTCGCTCGGCGGTGCGCGATATGGCCCGCGCACTTGGGTTTGCCCCCGGACAACAAGACGCATGGAGCAAGCGGGTGGACGGATGGGGTTCGCTGTCGAGTGCGAGTGGTGCATCCGATCACAGTGTGCCGGCAGCGGTGATGTCGCTGGCGCTGCAAATTGAAGACGCGCCGCGACACTTGGGTATTCACTCAGGTGGGATGGTGATTTGTGATCGTCCGGTGAGCGAGGTGTGTCCGGTTGAGTGGGCACGAATGGAAAACCGCAGCGTGTTGCAGTGGGACAAAGACGACTGTGCCGCCGCCGGATTGGTCAAGTTCGATCTGCTGGGTCTTGGCATGCTCTCGGCGTTGCACAACGCTGTTGATCTCATCGGCGAGTTTCGCAATGTACAACTAGATCTCGCCGAGATCCCTCAGGAAGACGATGTATATGCGATGTTGTGTCGGGCCGACACGATCGGCGTATTTCAAATTGAGTCGCGTGCACAAATGTCCACGCTGCCGCGACTCAAGCCCCGTCGGTTTTACGATCTTGTCGTTGAAGTTGCCCTGATTCGACCAGGGCCAATTCAAGGTGATTCCGTGCACCCCTACATTCGTCGGCGTAACGGTCAAGAACCGGTCACCTACTTGCATCCGTTGCTGGAGAACAGTCTTGGCAAGACCCTCGGCGTGCCTTTATTTCAGGAGCAACTGATGCAGATGGCCATTGATGTCGCAGGATTCACCCCGAACCAGGCCGATGAATTGCGCCAGGCGATGGGTTCTAAGCGTTCACATATGCGCATGGAAAAGTTGCGCGAACGAATGTATGCGGGAATGAGCGAACGTGGGATCACCGGCAACGTTGCCGATCTCATCTACGAAAAAATGGCCGCGTTCGCCAATTTCGGATTCCCCGAAAGCCATTCGGTGAGTTTCGCTTATTTGGTGTACTCATCGGCGTGGATCAAGTTTCATGAGCCTGCGGTGTTCTATACCTCGTTACTCAACGCTCAACCGATGGGGTTTTGGTCGCCGCATTCGCTCGTGGGGGATGCTCGTCGACATGGCGTTGTGGTGCTCACGCCCGACATCAACGCGTCGCTTGCCGACGCCACGCTCGAACAATGTGCAGATTCTGCAGGGGGGCTGGCGGTGCGTTTAGGTATCGGATCTGTTCGGGGCATCGGTGACACGCTCGCCCAAACAATTCAGTCGGGCAGACCATATGTCGATATGGAGGATCTCGTTCGACGCTCACCGCAGTTGCATATTGCCCAATTAGAGGCCATGGCCACAGCTGGAGCATTTACGCAGTGCTTCAATTTGCAGCGTCGAGATGCACTGTGGGCGGCGGGAGCGGTCATTCAATCGCACCCCGATCGGCTTGCCGGTGTCACCACCGGTGTTGGTGCACCACATCTGCCGGGAATGCAGCCGGTAGAAGAGGCGATCGCCGATATGTGGGCCACTGGTATCGCCCCAAATGGACACCCAACTCAATTTCTTCGCGCCGAACTTACGCGGATGGGGGTAGTGACGGCGGAAGATCTATGGAATTGTGATCGCGACAGCAAAGTTCTCGTGGCAGGCATCGTCACTCATCGCCAGCGGCCAGCAACTTCGCGTGGCGTGACCTTCATGAATCTTGAAGATGAAACCGGACATGTCAACATCGTTGTTTCGGAGGGTTGTTGGGTGCGTTATCGCCATGAAGCGCGCGGTGCAACGGCACTATTGCTGCGCGGTCGCCTAGAGGCGAATGAGGGAGTCATCAACGTAATTGCCGAACACATGAAGTCGCTTATTGTTGGTGTGCGAGCGTCTGCCCGCAACTTTCGATAATCGCCAAGAGGAGACCCAATGACCGTCATCACACCGGAAGTTCGTCAAGCGCTGACCGCAGCCAAACTCAGCCACTTGACCACTCTGAACAAAGACGGCAGCCCGCAAGTAACCGTCGTATGGATTGGCCTTGACGGAGACGAGATCGTCAGCGCACACCTGATGGAGTCCCACAAGGTACGCAACATGAAACGCGATCCACGCGTAGTCCTGTCATTGCTCACCGGCACAAAGAACAAGATGGGCTTGGATGAATACCTAGTAATAAACGGTCGCGCCAGCATCCACGAAGGTGGCGCACCAGAACTATTACAGCGATTGGCCGAAAAATACATTGGCCCAGGAGTCAAGTTTCCGCCTCCGGAGATTTCGTCGCCAGGATTCATCACCCGCATCGCTATTGAAAGAGTCGGTGGTGTCGGGCCGTGGGCCCCGATGGGTTAGTGCACTGCGCTATTCACTAGGCGTTTCGCTGAGATTTTCATTGAACATTCGGTAGGTTTCGTAGATTTCTTTGCAGGCCTGACACATCGGTACCTGTTTGGGATCGCGCGAGGGAATCCACACATGACCGCACAATGCTTCAAGCGGCGTTCCGTAAATACGTGCCTCCAAAACCTTGGCTGCGGCATCTTCGTCCGGATTGGTTTTGACAATGTGTGCGACTATCGGCTCATCGGTTTCGGGAACATACTCGAGAACCGGCCGAGTGCTTGCCGGCGATGTTCGCAGCGGAGCAGGGGTCGAACTCACGCCATAAACCTAGACTTTTGAAGTGCCAACAGCCGATCACGATCATCGCGCGATTGCAATCTCGACCTACGGCCAATGCTGGGATCTACTCGAATCGGACCGTTCTGCCGTAGACGACCGCAACTTAATTTCGCTTGCCTTCACTTCGCGTTACCACTGGTTGAAGGCAGGTGGCGCACAAGAGTGGGCCATTTCGGATTGGATGGTGAGTCGGTGTGCTGCCGCAATCGGAGAAGGTTCGCTGAGCATGACATTTGCCAAGAGCGCGCTCGATGGGGTTGCCGAGGATTCACCCGCTTGGCTGCGGGCGAGTTTGCATGAGGGAATGGCACGGGCGTACCTTGCGGTCGGCGATCATGACGGAAAAGCGCGACACGTTGCAACGGCGCACAAAATTCTCGAATCTGAACCGTCGCAGGAAGATCGCGAATTAATTGAATCGCAAATTGCAACTATCTGAATCGGTGGACTCTCCGCCGACCGATGATAAACCAATTAACGAGTTGAATACCAGCGCGGCCGCAGATACCCGAGGCGGTGTTCCACTCGCGATCGAAATCGGATTGCAATTGCCAGTGAGGTCGAACTGAGGCGATTGAGATTGCCCGAGCCAGGTTCTCGGCGGCGCATCGCCCGACGATGTCGTCGATGAGCGAACCGAGGTCATTGCCACTGTTCAATGCAAAGAGCCCGATCCCTCGGTGTTCCTTGCTCATCATCAGCACGAGGGTCTCAGGCCGAAGCGGCCTAGTGACGGCGAGCGAAAATACGGAGAGCGCCTGGGTAGCAGTCGTAATTGGATCACGATGCGCGCGGGGAACCTCGATAGGTAGAACAAGTTGAGATAACACGTCACTGAAAGTAACGATGCGGTGTTACAGGGTTATTAGCGAATCACAAAGAGCGCGACGACCGCAACCGAAAGCGCGCCCAATGCGATGGGTGTGATGAAACCAATCCATTGAGGAAGTTTCCAATGGGTTGGGGCGAGCAGCACGGCGCCACACGCCGCGCCGATAATCGCCCCGCCGAAGTGTCCACCAACCGACACGCCGGGTATGGCAAGAGTGAACACAATGTTGATCACAAATGTTGCACCGAGACCGGTGCGCCATGGGTTCACACCTCGGTGGCGCAATCCGACTATGGCGGCCGCCATCAGTCCAAACACCGCGCCAGATGCACCGCCGGTGAGCGCATCTGGGGTTATTAGGAGCGCGCCGGCCGAACCTCCCAGTAGTGAAGCAAAATAGACGAGTCCAAATTTGGTCGAACCAAGCGCCGGTTCAAGAATTTTTCCCAGTTGGTAGAGCAGGTACATGTTCATGGCGATGTGCAGCAATCCGAAGTGGACGAAGCCACAACTGATCAGGCGATACCACTCGCCATCCTCGATGAATTGTCGAGCCACCACAAGTTGCGTGGCCTGCTTGGACAATGCACCGCTCATGCCAAGTGTGTTTGTGTCGGTCAGTGCCATCCACACGAAAATTCCGACGTTTGCCGAGATGATCGCGTTGGTCACAACGATTGGATTTCGTCCCCGTCCAGATCGACGTTGGGGCGCCCGAGGCGTCATGATTGGTCGTCGAGTCCGAGCCCGTGGCGAAGTCGACGATGGGCCACTCGATGGAGGCAGCGGCGGTGGTACCGATGGTGGTGGAAAACTCACGGGTTTAGTGTGGTGTTTTCTCGGCGTCGGTTCGATTCGCCAGGTACCAATCGACGGTTTGGCGAAGTCCGTCTTCAAAATCAGTGTGGGCGTGCCAACCAAGTTCCTGTTCTGCTCGTGTTGCGTCTACTCTTCGACGGGGTTGGCCATCTGGTCGAGTGGCATCCCATACAAATTCGCCGCTAAATCCAACCACTCGCGCAATCGACTCTGCGGTTTCGCGAATCGTAATTTCGCGGTTGTTGCCTAAGTTGAGCGGTTCTGCGCTGTCCCGCAATTCGGCGGCGAGTACCACCGCCTCTGCGGCGTCCCCAACATATAGATAGTCGCGACTGGCCGTTCCCGTTCCCCACACCTTTACTTTGTCAAGTTTTGCTTCCTTCGCTTCAACGCACTTCTTGATCAGGGCGGGAATCACATGTGACACCGACTCGTGAAATTTGTCGCCAGGGCCAAACAAGTTCGTGGGAATGAGAAGCGCGAAATGCTGCCCATATTGAGATTCGTTTACCTGGGCGTGGACGAGCGAGGCCTTTTTTGCTATTCCGTATGGAGCATTTGTTTCCTCTGGATAGCCGTCCCACAGTGACTCCTCGCGAAACGGCACGGGAGTGAATTTTGGATACGAACAAACGGTCCCGAGCAGGACGGTTTTTTCTACTCCGGTTGCTCGAGCGGCCTCGATGGTCAGAGTTCCCATCAGCAAATTGTCGAGAAACAACTGGGCGGGCGCAACTTGGTTGTATCCAATTCCTCCAACTCGTGCCGCCAGATGAATCACATGGCTTGGTCGATGCTGAACAAATAGCTTTTCGGCAGCTCCACTCTTGGTCAAGTCCACTTCTTCGTGCCCCGGAGCGATCACCTTTGCATTGGCTGCACGAAGTTTGGCGACCACATGTGATCCAAGAAATCCGTTTCCTCCCGTGACAACAACTGTTCGGTTGGTCCAAAACGAAGATTCGGATCCAAGTCGGGAGTTATTCATGGATACGACGATACAGAAATTGCGAACCCAGACTCGGACGCCCACGAGAGTCAAGGCACGTACTGCTCAAACGAGTGGTCGTCGTGAACCGCATCGCACTTGGCACAATGGAAGACGTGCGAGTCGGCTACACACTTGAACAATGCTGGCATCGAGTACCGGGCGGCACGGCGGTTGCCGCGCTAGAAGTCGCACGCAAACTTCCAAGTGTCCGACTCGGCGTGTCTCTCATTGGCGTTGCGGGCAAGCATGCCCAGCCACCTCAAGCATCGTTTGAGCCGCCGATTGAGGTTCGGCAACTTCCGCTTGCTGGGGGATTGTTGTATGAGTCGTCATTGCGATTCGGTTGGCCACGAGTCGAACGTTTCATCGGACCCATTGACTTGTTGCACTGCACGACGGTTATCCCGTTTGCCACTCGTGCCCCGATGATTGCGACAATTCATGACGTCGCATTTCTGCACTACCCACAATTTTTTACTCGTCACGGAATTTCCGTGTTCCGACGAAGCATTCGTCATTTAAAGGAACGCGCGTCAATGGTTCTATGTTCCTCGTTAGCCACTGTTAACGATTGTTTGGAACTTGGATTTCCGGCCGACCGAGTGCGTCACGTCACGCTTGGAGTGCGAACCAATGCGGCCACTCCCGACGACATCCGGTTGACCCGTGAGAAATATTCTCTGCCAATCGACTATCTCTTGTTCGTTGGCACATTGGAGCCACGTAAGAATCTGGCGCGGTTGGTACAAGCACTCGAACTCCATCCAGACGCGCCTCCGCTCGTTGTTGCCGGAGCGACGGGTTGGGGCGACATAAAAGTAACCGCCGACGCGCGAACAAAATTCATCGGTTTTGTGGAGGAACAATATTTGTCGGGCCTGTATGCCGGGGCAAGTGCGTTGTGCTACCCGTCAATTTGGGAGGGATTTGGACTTCCGATTCTGGAGGCCATGGCCCAAGGAACACCCGTCGTCACGAGCCAAGCCATATCGACCGAGGAAGTGGCCAGTGGGGCCGCGGTTCTTGTTGACCCCAATGATGCCGAGAGCATCTGGGCCGGAATTCAAATCGCGTTGAACGATCGCGACAAGTTGTCAGCGTTGGGTCGCACCCGAGCCCAAAACGCAAAATGGTCCGACACCGCGGCACTCACCGCCATGGCATATGACGACGTGCTTGCATGAGTCGGTCAATATCGGTCGCTGTAAACATGCTGTGGTGCATACCGGGTGAGGTCGGCGGCAGCGAAGAGTATCTGGTGCGACAGCTCAGCGGATTGGCAGCGATTGAGTCGAACTATGACGTCACCATTTACGCGCCGCGCGGTTTTAGTGGAGTTCATCCTGACTTGGCCTCGGCGCACCGCATTGTTGAAGCGCCGTCTACGTGTCGTCGGCGCGAAGTTCGCGTCCTGCTCGAACACACGTGGTTGACCAAGCAAGTGGAACAGAGCGAAATAGTTCACCACGGCGGAGGGGTCGTGCCGTCACGATCTCATCGTCCGACGTTGCTCACGATTCACGATCTTCAATACCTCACATATCCAGAATATTTCAGCACCCATAAATTGAAATACCTACAGCATCGCGTTCCTTTGTCTGTTTCCAGGGCGGCCGCCGTGGCAGTACCGAGCGCTTACGTTGCCAACAGTCTGAGCAAGTCATTTCCGATATCTCCGGACAAGATTCGAATTGTTCGTCACGGTGTAAGCGAGTCATTAGGGAAACATGCAACTCCTGAGGCGGAACTTCGACAACGATTTGGACTTGGAGATGCAGAAATCTTATTTCTGCCGGCAATAACTCATCCGCACAAGAACCACGAGTTACTTCTCCAACTTCTGGCAGATAAATGGATGGCGCCGAACCCGCGATTGGTGTTTGCCGGCGGTGAAGGGCGGGCAGAAGGTGCCGTTCAACAGCGAATAGTCGACCTCGGTCTCAGCGATCGAGTCGTTCGCATTGGACGAGTATCGCCCAATGATCGTGACGGATTAATCAAGTTGTCGCTCGCGCTTGTCTTTCCGAGTTCGTATGAAGGTTTTGGTGCACCGGTGCTTGAAGCAATGAAGTTGGGAACGCCGGTCATTGCAAGCAATGAAACCGCTCTTCCAGAAGTTATCGGAACTGCAGGGTTGACTCTGCCGTTGACAATCGAAGCCTGGTCGGGTGCAATTGATCAGGTTCGAAGTCGACGCACCGAACTAGTAGAACTCGGTTTTCGGCGAGCCGAGGAATACACCGACATCAAATCCGCGCAAGATCTTTGCTTGGCCTACGAGCGAGTACTGAGTCGTGGAGCGGGTTGGCAATGACGACTAGAAAATTGCGCCTTGTAGTCGTCTGTCCGCACTTTACGCCCGACATCGCGCCAACCGGCGCAGTCATGACTCGCATCGTGGAGGAACTTGCTGCACTCGGACATGAGTTACATGTCGTGACATCGCTTCCGTGGTATCGCCAACACGCAATCGAGCTTGGATGGGCGGGCAAGTTATGGCGAGTTGAACAAACGTCATGGGGCTCGATCACCCGCGTCAATCCGTTTCCTGGCCAAACGAAACAAAACCTCGTTCGCCGGGCAATCGGCTTCGGGTTGTTCAGCCTGATTGCGGGAGTGCGTGGATTACGAGCCGGTCGAGGTCGGATCGATGGAGTGTTGGCAATGTCGCCACCGCTCACGCTTGGCCTTACAGGTCGGTTCATCGCGACGTGCCGCCGAGCGAAGTTGGTGTTCAACATTCAGGACATATTTCCGGATGCCGCTATTCAAACGAAAGCCATAACCAATCCGGTTGTAATACGACTAGCACGATGGCTCGAGCGAATTAGTTACACAACATCGGATTCCGTGGTGTTGCTTTCAGACGACTTGTTGCACAATGTCGAGCAGAAAGTATCCAAGTCGCAGAGAAACAAACTTCATGTGATTCCCAATTTTGTCGACACGAAGGCAATTACTCCACGGAATAGACTGACCGACTACCGCCGTGAACTTGGGATTGGCGACGGATTCGTGGCGATGTATGCGGGAAACGTCGGATTCTCTCAATCAATTGAGTTGCTCATCGCCGCGGCACGTGAGATTCCCAGCATTGATGTCGTGATTAATGGCGAGGGTGCCGCGCGTAAATCACTTCAAGAAATGGCCCACGATTGCACAAATGTTCACTTTGTCGACTATCAACCGATCGAGCGATTAGGCGAGGTTCTCGCATCGGCCGATCTTCACATCGTCCCGCTGCGGGCAGGCCTGGCAAGCATCAGCGTTCCATCAAAGGTGTATTCGATACTTGCTGCGGCGCGACCAATTCTTGCTGCGATAGATGCAGATACCGAGATTCCGCGAATTCTTGTTGACAGTGGTGCGGGCTTTACCGTCGCGCCCGACGACAGTTCGAAATTTATCCCTGCTCTGCGATGGCTCGTTGATCAATCGGATTTGCGAGTGTCGATGGGAGTCAAGGGACGACAGTGGGTCGAGCAACATGTCTCGCCGACGGCGGTAGCAATTGCGTATCAGGACCTGTTCGTAAATGAGCCAAAACAGCGGTAGCCTTTCGTCTTCGTGGCCAGATCATCTTCAGCAGAAAAAGTTGCCCGCCTTGCGCAAAAGGGCAGAGGCAGAAAAATTCGCTTTCAAGGCGGAACTCTGTTCCCGACCGTGGTCGCGGTCGTTTGCATTTTGGGCGTCGCCCTGATTGCCTACGCTCGTCAAAGCAACGCCGATTCAACTACGAGTGCCTCCGCCGATACGACGTATTACTCGGCCTTTGGCGTGTACAAGTGCGACGCGTATATCACTGGTTTTCCGTCCGTCGGCTCGACAAATACAGATCCTGCCCTCATCCAATCTGGCGCGACAATTGCGCTCGACGGAATTGTCAGTTGGAAGCCGCAAGTATTGGCCGGAGAGCGAAAAGCCAAGTTGGCTACGTTCTTTGACTTGTATGGTCTAACCGTCACAAATGATTCCGTGACTCTTCCGACTTCTGTTAACGGTGGTGAGAAATTCTCCGAGGGTGACACCAAGTGTGACGGCAAGGACGCCCAACTCGAAGTAATTGTGTGGGATGACTACACCAATGTGGACTCTTCCAAAATTTCAGTGGCGAGCCTCGACGGAGTGCGCCTCACTGGAAATGGAATGGCAATTGCTCTCGCCTTCGTAACCAAGGATGCGCAAGTTCCCCAGCCTGCCTCGACTTCCGACCTGGCCACATTGATCAACGGCTAAGAGCCGGAATGCATGCCGTAGTACTAGTCGGTGGATTCGGCACCCGACTCCGACCATTGACATTGACGGTTCCAAAACCGTTACTGCCAATTGTTCATGTTTCGATACTTGAGCGATTGATGACCTCGCTTGCATCAAGCGGAGTGACCGATGCGGTGCTCTCTCTTGGGTTCAAAGCGGAGCCATTCCGAGATGCGTTCCCCGACAATCTGTGCGGAGGAGTTCGCTTGTCGTATGCGGTGGAGGACTCTCCTTTGGACACGGCTGGGGCGATCGGTTTTGCCGCGCGCACGGCCGGAATCAGTGAGACATTTGTTGTCGCCAACGGAGACGTCATCAGCGACCTGAACGTGGCGGCCTTGATCGAGTTTCATCGCCAACATCGAGCCGAGGGGACTATTCATCTCGTTCCGGTACCAAATCCATCACGGTACGGCGTCGCCGAAGTCGATTCGAGTGGACGAATTGAACGCTTCTTCGAAAAGCCGCAACCGGGAGACACGACGAGTCATTTGGTCAGCGGCGGTATGTATGTGCTCGAGCCATCTGCACTGAATCGAATGCCAGGAACGGCACCGCTATCGGTTGAGCGCGACACATTCCCTCGCATGGTCGAAGAAGGTGTTCTGTATGCGCTTGCAACTGACGACTACTGGATCGATGCTGGTCAACCAGAAACTTACATACGCGCAAACTTGGAGTGGGTGAGTCGGGGTAAGGCGAAACAAAGCGAAGCGATTCACCCAACTGCCCAAGTTGCGCGTTCTGCTCGCGTGAGTAACAGCGTCATAGGTGCCGGAGTGCATGTAGGTCGAGACGCGGTTGTTGAGTCTTCCGTTCTATTGAGTGGATCCACGGTCGCCGAACGAGCCCATATAGAGGACAGCGCGGTGATGGGAACCGTCGATCACGATGTTCGGCTAACGCGATGCGTCATCGGGAGTGACGGTTATGTGACGGCCGGAACAACTCTGATTGACCAACGGGTTCCGGCCCCCATCGACAAATAGTTGTATCGATGCCAAGGTCAGTTGTGACGCCAATGAAAATGATGGTCTGCGGCGGCGCTGGATTCGTTGGCTCGCATCTCGTTGAGCGGCTACTCGCCGACGGTCACTTTGTGGATGTCGTGGATGACCTTTCCACGGGCTCGTTGTCGAATCTTTCGATTGCCCGATCGATGAACGCCGGCGTCAAGTTTCATCATCTCGATGTCATGAGTCCGGAATTTACGAATCTTGTCGGGTTGCGTCAGTCTGAAGTGATTTACCATTTGGCGCTGCTCCCACCGAGTGCCAACACGACAAACTTGGCACTTCATTCGGCCGCATTGATGCTCGCCGTACTCGAAGCCGCCCGCATACATGAAGCCAAGAAAGTCGTCGTGGCGGTTCCCGCCGGACTTCTCTACGGGGAGGTACCGATGGCGAACCTGCCCGTAAAGGAGGGACGTGCTTCAACGGCGATCGGAGTTCCTCATGTCGTCGCCAAAACAATCATTGACCTGCTCGGTGTCTATCGCGAATCACACGACTTGGAATTCACAGCATTGGCTCTGACCAATGTCTACGGACCACGACAGCGTGCCGATGACGGCGTGGTCGCCGCGTTTGCATCGGCCATAGTCAATCAAAGACGGCCGATTTTGTACGGCAACGGAAAGCAGACGAGGGATTTCATATTTATTGACGACGTGAGCGACGCACTCACCCGCGCTCACAATAAAGGTGGCGGGCTGATCATCAACATTGGCACTGGAATTCAGACTTCGATTGTTGAATTGTGGGAACTCATGGCAAGTGGAACAACGCTTCAAGTTAAAAAGGAACCAACGCGAGTTGGGGATTTACGCCGCCTCGCTGTCTCGCCGGTTCGCGCGCGAATTCAACTTGGTTGGACCCCATGGACGACGCTCAGCGCCGGGATCGGCGAATTACTCTCAACGAAATAGATCCTCGCTCGGCGGGCGCACGATTTCATCCATCGACGAATTCCTGAACCACGACTCGTCTGCTCCTCGAACGACGGCGACTGGGATTCCAGAAGACTTTCCCATCACCAATTCGGCGGCGCTGGCCAACTCGTCGGCGACCGCGACTTCCGTGACTTGCATGATGCGGCCGAGGGCATCTGGTGTGCCCCTCAAGTCGACGACTCCAGAAATTCCGGCGATGCCTATAGCCACATCGGTTAATCCCTTGCGCCACGGTCGGCCAAAGGTGTCGCTGACAATGACACCGACACGCACATTTAGCGATGCGGAAATGATCTCTCGGATTCGTCGTGCCGAACGGTCGCTATCGATGGGCAACAAGGCTGCGTATCCGCGTTCGACATTCGATAGGTCGATACCCGAATTGGCGCACACGAATCCGTGCTTGGTTTCGGTGATGATGAGATCACCTCGCCGCCGAACAATACGTACCGCTTCCTGCTCCACGAGCTGTTTATGGCTGACCGGATCATCGGGATCAATTTGTACGAGGCGGCCTTCTGCCTTGGACACGATCTTTTGAGTAACGACCACGACGTCGTTGTCCAATAGAGGACCGTTTGGAGCCTGGCGACAGGCTTCGACAATGACATCTCCGATTTGATCGCCCGGGACAATTTCGCCGATCCCCTCAATTCCCCAAATCGACAAGCGACTCATCGTCCCGCTCCAAGCGTGACTTGAGCAAGTTGTTTCGAAATGTGACCGTCGCTCATCACTGTGTTGGTCACCACGCAGCGCATGTCTTGAGCCTCAATCTGACTGGCCAAATGCGCATCGGCTGTGTCGATGACGAGTGTGCCGCATATTGGTGCATACAGCTTTGCCACCCCCACAACTGTTGCCTGATGACCGAGTTCGACCATCATTCTGTCGGCGGGACCCTTAAGAGCGGCGCCCGCAATGATTGGAGATATTGCCACAACCGAAGATCGACGCTTTGACAAGATTGCGTCGATTCCGCTCAACGCTCTGATTGGACCGATCGAAACGATTGGATTTGATGGAGCGATGACAATCATTTCCGCATCGCTCAGTTCTCCGAGAGCGAGCGGTCGAGCGGATTCGGCGCCGACAAATTCCACATTGCTCACGGCAACTGAATGGCGATACTTGACGAAGTATTCCTGAAAGCCAATTGTTGATCCAGCAATCCCGGCTTCGCAATCTTGGGCCAGAGTTACTAGCGTCGCCACCTTGTCGTTGGACATCGGCATGATTCGGGCATCGACCTCCCACGCGGTAGCGATTTCCGTGGTGACCTCGCTCAATGTTGCACCCTCCGCAAGCCTGGCGGTGCGATAACAGTGAGTGGCCAAATCGTGATCACCCAAGTTGAACCAGTCGGGTGCCGCGGTTGAGTTTGCCGGTCGCACCGAGACATACCTTTTCACCGCAGACATCGCAGTCCACGTTTCGTTGCCGAGTCCCCAACCACGTTCTCGGTCGATCGCGTCTGCCAATGTGTAAATAACGGTATCGATATCAGGTGAAATATTTAGTCCGTGCAACTTCGAATCGTCACCGGTGTTCACAATTGCCGTCACGTCGAGTGGTGAAATCGCATCGACGAGTCCGCGAAGAAATCGCGCGGCACCAACTCCACCGGCAAGAACGGTAATCATTGCGTTTAGCGTAAGGGATGCTTCGCCTTTGCAGAGATGTTTATAGCGCCGCTGATAGATTTGGAACTCGTATGCGTAAAGCCTTCATCACCGGAATTACGGGGCAAGACGGTCGCCACCTCGCCGAGTTCCTGCACGGCAAGGGATACAAAGTCTTTGGGATGATGAAGGGGCAGCACAATCCGCGAGCGGAATTGCTGCGTGACGAATTTCCGTACGTTGAAATCGTGCCGGGGGATCTGACCGATCTGACGAGCATCGTTACCGCGCTCGAATATGCCCAGCCGGATGAGTTTTACAACTTGGGGTCGATTTCATTTGTCGCAATGTCGTTCAATCAGGCAGAACTCACAGGCAATGTCACCGGCCTCGGAGTGTTGAGGGCACTCGAAGCGGTGCGCATGGTCGGAGGAGCAGCGAATAATCCGATCCGCTTCTATCAAGCGTCGTCCTCTGAAATGTTTGGAAAGGTTCGGGAGACACCTCAGACCGAAAAGACCCCGTTCCACCCGCGTTCGCCTTATGGCGTGGCGAAGGTCTATGGCCACGACATCACAATCAACTATCGCGAAAGTTACGGCCTGTATGCATGTTCAGGAATTTTGTTTAACCACGAAGGTCCTCGGCGCGGTCTGGAGTTCGTAACGCGCAAAATTACAAACACTGCGGCACGAATTAAACTGGGAATCGATAGCGAACTTGTGCTTGGCAATCTTGATGCCAAGCGCGACTGGGGTTACGCGGGCGATTACGTCAAGGCAATGTGGATGATGCTGCAACAAGACGAACCGGACGATTATGTGATTGCCACGGGTGAGACTCATTCAATCGATGAGTTCCTCACTCTTGCTTTTACCAACGCCGGACTGGGCGATTGGAAACCATATGTGCGTCAGGATCCGAAATACTTCCGGCCGGCAGAAGTGGATTTATTGATCGGAGATCCAACAAAGGCCCGGGAGAAATTGGGATGGACGCGAGAGGTGAACTTTCCCCAACTCGTGGAAATGATGGTCGCCCATGATCTGGCCTACGAGTCTGCGCGGGTGAAATAGTACAGCGCTAGTTATCTAGGGGTCGTTCGGACAGTGCGACGATCATCGATTCGGCGTCCGGAGCGACACCTTTGCGCATGAGGACGCGCAGTGCGAGTACAAAACTGATAAGTGCAACGAGCGAACTACCGACCAAGGCAAGCTCAACGCGCAAATAGAGGTCGTCGCTCGACAGCCAAGCGACAATCACAAAAGTTGAAAAGCCAAGAGCCCATCCGATGGCCGCGCGCGCATGTCCGCGCAATGCAATGACTGCCTGGGCGATCGCCACCGCAACCATGTACAGGGCACTCGATAGCGCGAGCATGGTCAGTGTGCGCCGGTCTATTCGACCTTCGTAGACGAAATTCAACACCTGCGAACCAACCGCATACGTGGTTGCAATACCGATCAGTCCAATTGTTCCGATAAGGACGAGCAGTCGCTTAAGACCGTTTCGAAACTCGCTGAGGTCACCTTTTGCCGCCAATCGAGCAAGTCTTGGCAACAGTGCGGCCTGCACGGCCTGAAATAGGAAGAGCGGAATTCTGGCAAAGATGACTGCGTTTCCGAATCGAGTAACAACCGCCGCCGAGTGATTCGTGGTCAGGAGATCCACCGTGATTGGGCCAGCGTTGACGAGGGCAGATGAAAAGAGTGAACCAAGGAGAAGCCAACTCAGGTTCGGAGTGACTTCCGACCACGCTGCTGGTGGGCCGTCGGAAGTCCGCAGGCCTCCACGCAAGCCGACAACGAGAACCCCTGCGAGCGGGGAAAGTGCGATGACCAAGGCGTACGCCCCGACGGTACGTACGTCTGCAATCCACAATGCTGCGCATCCAACGACTCGCGCCGCACCGTCCGTGGCAATCATCGTGCCGTAGTGACCAAATCGCCCTGATCCCGAGCAGATTCCGCGGGCCAAGTGAAACGGTGCATAAGTTGCCAGCGTCAATGCAAGGCACAGAGTGACGACACCGTAACCTTCAAAAAGATTTGTAGTAATTGATCCGCTCGCAAACGCTGCGACAATTCCCAAGGCGACGACAACGATCAGGGCAAGCGGAATGACGCGTCGCACGACCGGTGTTCCACCCTGGCCAAGTGCGCGTCGATGGGCGATTGCCCGACTGACCTCTTGTTCGAGTGGGAGGAAAAACCCGGGAGCAAATGTGAATGCCAAGAACCACATGGCAACTATCGGTTTGAAGCCTTCTTGGCCGAGCGCCTGTTGGCCAACTTTAAAGAATGCGTACGCCGACAGACCGGCGATGAACAGACCGGCGCCTACAGCCGCCGTTCCTTCTGGAAGTGGGGTACGCGAAGAAGTAGGTGAAGGCGTTGTCACTGGCCTTCAGAGTACTTGACTACTTATTCTGCGACGGGTGTCGACTTCCTTGGCAGACGAGACTCGACAAGGGCGACAACTTTGCTAACTGCCGACTCGGCTTGAATGATTGCCTGGCTCGTAATTTTGGGCATCGCTTCCTTGACGGCAGTTGTGATTTCTCTTCGACGCACCTGAGACTTTTGAAACGTCAACACTCCAACGCCAATTGTCACGTACGCAGCGTCTTTAACGAACTGGATTACCGGTTCGGCGTTGATCTCGTTCAGGCGAAATTTTGTGGCGACCTTGGAGAGATCGACCTTGGTCAAATCAATGTTTGGAAGTGAAAGGTTTGGCAGTGAAAGGTTTGGCAGTGACGGGAATTTGATTGCTCGCATGTTGGCTCCTCGAATCGACTTATGTCTTAAGTAGATGGCTTGCTAGATATCATAACTGCTACTGCTAACTTTTGCAAGCACCACGCTGTGCCGAGGATTTCCCATGCCGAAGAATTCGTAGGGAACGAGGGAAGTATCCTTGGCAGGTCGTGACTTCCCAAGAAATGGACCACTTGCTGGAATCCGAGCAACAGCAACTTAGCGGGGCTCCCCCGGTGGTTTTGGCAATCCTGGTCCACGAACCCGGGCCTTGGTTTGCCGAGACCTTGGCCAGCATCGCCGGCCAGGAATACCCGCGGATCCAGATAATCGCCTTCCTTACCTCGGTGTCGCCAACCGACGAACTGAGTGCCCAAATCCGAAGATCGCTGCCAGATGCCGTCATCCGGATAGTCGAGGGAAATCCGGGATTTGGACCGGTCATGAATGAGGTGCGACGAATCGTCGAGGGCGAAGGTGGTTTTTTCTGTTTTGCTCACGACGACGTCGCTTTGCGCCCCGACGCGATAACGAAGTTGATAGAGGAGACAGTTCGATCCAATGCCGGAGTCGTTGGTCCAAAATTTGTGCAATGGGATGATCCAAACGTGCTCCAGCACGTCGGGTTAGGAGCCGATCGAATTGGCGAGATCGATTCGCTCATCGAGATCGGAGAACGAGACCAAGAGCAACACGACGCCGTGCGAGATGTATTTTTCCTACCGTCGGCATGCATAGTTGTGCGAGCGGATCTGTTTCGCGAGTTGGGAGGTTTTGCACCGGACATTCCATTCTTTGGCGAGGATCTCGAATTTTGCTGGCGCGCGCATCTGAGCGGCGCCCGAGTGCTGGTCGTCCCATCCGCTGTAGTCCGCCACCGCGAAAGGTTTGAAGAACGAAATCCTGACATTGGGCGATCGGGATTGGAGGCACGTCATCGTGTCCGAACCGTGGCTACGTTGTCCGGGCGGTTCCAATTTCTTGGAGTGATGATCCAACTGTTTGTTACATCTCTCATCGAGACAATCGTCGGTGTTTTCACCGGGGGACTGCGTCGATCAATCGCCACTCTTCGTGGCTCAATCTCCGTCCTATTGGACACTAGGTACATCTTCCGCCGAAGAGGAGAGGTGCGTCCGAACCGACGAATTGCGGCATCGGAAATACACGCACTTCAAGTGAAGGGAAGCGCTCGATTTACAAGTTTTCTTCGCCATCGGCGGGCGACTGCTCAACAGCAGATCAAGGCCGACCGAAGGCGAGGATTTCGATTGGCCAGCGGAACTCGAATTATTGGCCTCATCACTTTCGCCATCGCCCTCGTGATCTTGATCGGGAGCCGTGGAATCATCAGCAATGGGGTGACCTCGGTAGGCGAGTTTCTGCCCCTAAGGCCGGAATCTGGATCTCCCGGAAAGCTGTTCGCAAATTATCTGACCAACTGGACATCGGTTGGGTTTGGCAGAGTCGGCGCGCAGCCAACCGCGCACGTATTTCTCGCCATCGGTGGGTTGTTGCTGTTGGGGAAACTTGCGTTATTGCAAACGGTGTGCGTCGTTGGAGCAATCGCAATCGGCTGTCTAGGTATTTCCAGTCTGTGCGCCGTATTTAGAAATTCGCGAGCGCGGTTGGTGGGAATTGCGGTGTATGCGGCGGTTCCGTTGCCGTACGTATCCATTGCTCACGGCAGATTGGGCGCGTTGCTTTGCTATGCGGCAACACCGTGGATTCTTCGGTTCATGTCAATGTCGTCAAGTCCACAGTCGGCGAACAATCGAAGCCAAGTTTTGGCGAGGGCAATCCTGGTAACAGCCGTGGCGGTCGCATTTGTGCCGTCTTTTGCGCTTCTTGTTGCACTCGTTGGAGTTCTTTGGTTCACGGCCGATGTAGTCGGAGGCGCGCGATTTCAGCAGGTGTTGTGGTCCGGTCTTTTCGCGGTGACGGTGCCACTCGGCGCAACCATTGTGCAAGTTCCGTGGCTAAACAACATGGTCGCGGACAATGCCTGGAATTGGTTGACGGGGTCTGACTCGCATTCCGGAAATCAAATCGGCGTCAAGAATCTTGCTCAACTCGATTTCGGCACGCTGCGCTTTGGTGCAATCATCTTGGTTCTCTATATTCCGGTGGTTGCCGGCCTACTCATCGTCAAGGCCGAGCGATTTATCTGGGCGGTTCGTGCGGCGGCACTTGTCGTCGGCGCAGGTGCGCTCACAGTCTTGGCCGACCAAGGAACGCTCAAT
>Ga0265292_1001469_pt1 | contig 20658 bp, 21 predicted proteins | sample Munlanlewell296A_FD_189080 | JGI IMG/M metagenome (GOLD analysis project Ga0265292, IMG submission 189080) | Leachate microbial communities from a municipal landfill in Southern Ontario, Canada - Leachate well 296A | ecosystem: Engineered > Solid waste > Landfill > Unclassified | place: Canada... | reverse complement strand
TCGCCCGCTCCTCTGGGCTGAGCCTGCGCCCTGACGCGCCTCTGTCCTGCCAGCCGATGGTTGTGCTGAGCCCCTTGTCGTGGATCGTCCAAGTCACCGGGGCTCCTACGCGGGGGAGCTTATCCATCTGCTCCTGGTCGAACGCCCTCCACTCCGGGCCGGTGTCGATGAGCGTGGAGCTGATCACGTAGCCACAGCTCTGACAGACGAATTCACCTGTGTCGTAGTCCCGTAGCAGACTTGAGCTTCCGCACTCGCTGCAAACCGTCTTAGTACGTAGACTGGCTGCCAAAGAACCACTGCCGAGGAAGACTATGATAAGAAAAAAAGCATAGCTTATAACTCTTATCGAGTCCGGTTCTGTTCAACCAGCGGTTGTTAAAAGCGGTTGCTGGAGAAATGTGCGGGCGCTATTTTTAGTTAAAATTCTCTCGCTCCCATTCTAATGCTTCTTCTTCACTTGTCATATTTGCCAGTTCACAACATATTGGGGTCATCCAGCTCATGCTGCAACCGCCACTTAAAATCCAAAAATGTTTTTGTTCCTTATCTAATTCTTCATCCCTTTTTTCCGCCAGTCCGTAGCACCAGAATCTACCATAATACGTGTCGCCACTTTCCATATCTATTTGGAGAGGTAGCCTCATTTGTAACGCTCCCTCGACGTCTATGACCTTGTTTAGTAACCATTGCTCATCTTGAACTTCTTGGATAGAAGCCCAGAAGCACTTTTGACCTCATCACAAACAGCTGAATGAAACCTCCAGTTTTGCTTTCATCTTCCTCTGTTCAAACCTCCAAAAGTCACTCGGTACCCAGCCTCGCACGCGCAGAACGTATGGAAGAGCCCGACTCGGCTACCTCTGCCTCGACAGGATGCTTACGATGTGGTCGACATCCGCCTTGTCCTTCGTCTTCAGCAAACGGGATACGCCGATGGCGCTCCTCACGTCCCTGCTGTTCAGATCCTTCAGGGTCACGTCAGCTATGTACGCCGATATGGACTCCGTCAGGCCCTCCCTCGACGTCAGTACACTGACGACGACCTCGAGGAACCCCTCGTCCGTGTAGTCCCTGAACCTGAGTTTAGCGGAGAAGCGGCTGAGGAGCTCCGGCCATATCCTGTCTATCCTGTTCGCCGAGGCGAAGACCCAGGTCTTAAGCTGGAGCCTCCTGTACCTTCTGTACTTGGTCTCGGTTAGCAGGCCCCTCTCCATGAGGCTGAGGAGGGCGGCGAGGTTGTTCTCGTCTTCTACCTTCTCGAGCTCGTCTACTATCAGGTACTTCGGTCGCTCGTTGAAGAGGAGCTCGAAGAGGCCGGCCTTCGACAGGTTGCTCCCCAGGACGAACTTGCTGCCGGGGAGCCTGGCCAGCTCCTCAAGCATCAGCGTCTTGGCAGAGGCGATGCTTCCATGGAGGAGGCAGTGGACCGGCCTGTCGGAGGCTATGCTCCTCATCAGAACGTCCTTCTTGTCGTCGTGGCCGATGATGATGTCGAAGAGGTCCGGCGGGATCTCCGCCGTCTCCTCCGGTGGTGTAACAATCGCCTGGTAGTCGCCTATGGCCCTCTCCACGGCTTTCGTGTCGGTGAGCCTGTAGTTGCAGGTCTTGTTGGTCTTCATCCGGATCTCTAGGATTTTCCTTGTCACCAGGCTGTTGAGGGTCCTGATGTCACCGTGGACTTCATACCACTCGAATCCGTCGTATGTGTTCTGTGGAGGGTGCTCCCTCTCCCACTGTAGCATGTCCTGGAGTAGTCCCTCTAACTCCCCTTTGGCGTCGCTGCTGAGGGCCTGGAACGTCGCCTCGTAGACGATTTCCTCTGGCACCTTCTGTTTTTCCATTCAATCCCCCAAGTCTAGTTACTTCCTCTCCGTGGCCGTTAACCCGAACAGTCCTCTGATCATTATTACCGCTTTAACCTTAAACCGGACTGTATTTGTTTTTCCCTCCAAAAGGGTCCAGCCCGCCTGCCTCAGGAGATCCTCCACGTCCGGGAGGGCCTCCCTGTCCGCGAGGCATCGTGTGGCGGCTGCCTTGACCTCGGCCGGCGGTTCCTCGATCCTGTCCCTCTTCAGGTTGATGAAGACCCCGTCGACGGGGTTGTAGCACCAGTCGACCCCCTCATGCTCCACGTAGACGAAGGGGTCGTCGTAACCAGTGACTCTAGTCATTTTTCCTCCAAAAGGGGATCATTCGGTTGGCTCCTTGAAGCGGTGTCCGCAGTTCAGGCATTTCAGGTCTGGGCTCTTGCTGTAGTCGATGTTCACGGAGCCGCATTTGGGGCATTTAATGAGGGTTTGAATAGTCATCCACCTCCCACCATCACCTGTTCCCCTCCAGTACTTTAGCCAAACCAACCTAAAAAGGCTAATTGAAGCCTCATCCACCTCCCACCATCACCTGTTCCCCTCCAGTACCCTATCAGCCAGCATCGACTTTAGCTTTGACTCTTTAGGCGTAGGGCGCATCTCGCGGTGTGGTGACTCAAGAATCTCCAAGACGAGCAACTGTTTCAGCAGGGTGTCGTCGATGGAGTTGATCATCACCGCGACAGAGTCAGCGTAGCCCTTGTAAAACGCGTCGTTTTTCGCCATTTACCTTATTCCTCCAATCAGAAAAAGGTTTAGAGCATGGTGAAGGGGTACGGCACACCCCCGTCGGGGAATATGACCCTGTGGGGTGTCCTCGAGTAGTCCGACCTGACGTAGAACCCGTCGCCCTCCCTGTAGGCGACGAGATCCTTGTCCCTGAACCTGAGGGTGTCCGAGGACACCACCACGATGGTGCCCTTCTCGACGCGGAAGGTCATGTCACCTTCTGTGTGTATCACGGTGTTCTTGCGAAGAACACCCAGCTTCTCTACGCTCATGCGTATCCTCCAAAAAGGGTGGATCGTATCGCCTCCACCTCGTCGATTTTTGGCTTGTAGCCGGACTCGATGTACCTCGACGCCTTTCGCCCTGCTTCCTCCCAACTGTCCGCCTTGAGGTCTCGAGGTCTACCCAATACTCGTACTTGCCCTCATCGATGGCGTCCAGCGGCGACTCCTCGTCGCACTCCTCGCAGATGAAGTCGCCAAGCGGTATTGGCGTCGGGCACACGATTCACGAACTTGCCCGAGCCGGGAGCCACGCTCTCTCCGCAGATGCTACAGATCTCCAACAAGTCCTCCAAAAAGGGTGTACGTATTTAGCTCGTCAGAAAGAAGACCGAATTAACCTTCTTTTTATACAGAAAAGATAGTCTAATTACACGAAAAAAATGCGACCCGGTAGAAAAAGGAAAAGGACGTGAGGATTATGCTTCTGCGCGCGCGCCACGTTCCCTCTTCTTCAGTTAAGGCTTTTTCTCTTCGGTTTTCTTTACCTCAGGCTTTTTCTCTTCGGTTTTCTTTACCTCAGGCTTTTTCTCTTCGGTTTTCTTTACCTCAGGCTTTTTCTCTTCGGTTTTCTTTACCTCAGGCTTTTTCTCTTCGGTTTTCTTTACCTCTGGCTTTTTCTCTTCGGGTTTCTTTCGCTTAAAGACAGGCATACATGTTACCTCAATCAATAATTGTTGACGATTTTTCTTAAAAGGTTTCTGTTGTGTGTGCGTTATAGCCTATCTGTAAGACATGACAAAACAAAAATAGACTGAGAAATCCATTACATCACAACCCACCTTTTTTATACAGAAAAATATGATTTTCCAAAAAGAAGGTGGAAACCCACCCCAAAGCATCTAAACACATACAAAAGGGTTACTTTTTGACCTGAGTGCCCTCCTCCTTTATGCAGAGGGGACAGGCTGAGGCTCCTTTTGCTTTATCTTCAGCTCAAGGAACCTGAGCTCGCCCTTCCAGTTCTCTAACTCCACCTTATCCATGTAACTCCAATCTTTACGCCACCCGCCCCTGATGGGGCTACCCACAGCTGCTCGTGCCGCGCACGCGCCTCACGCTGGGAGGGAGTCCCGTCTTCAACAGGGCTATAACCGTTAAACCCGACTTCTTGGACGGCTTCGCCCCTCGGACGGAACCCTGAGGCAGTCCCCATGGACGCATCACGCACCTGCGTAAAACGAGCATGCCCATTACTGGAGGTTTCTGGGTCGATCCACTAGGGATCTAAGGGACTCGCCCGTAGAGTCGCCTCTACTCGGGGCGGGGACGCGAGCGGACGCAGGGACGGCTAGGTGGCTCGGAGGAAGCGCAGGTCTTTCCCACCATGCGCCACATGGCTTACCCAACCCTGTGGATAATTGATGTGGCACATCGTCAAGGGTGCCTGACTCGCCGCCCTTACTGCCCGCTCAGCGGGTTGACCCCTCCTCAGGTTTGTCGTCTCAAGGACTCCCCTTCCCGCTTCTCCGAGTCGGTGCGCTAAAGCGGGACAGCACATTGAACCTCAGAAAAAAGGGGTGGACTTACTTCGGAGGCGCCTCTAAGGCTTTGAGGATTGAGGGGCTAATCTCAGTCCTCGGCTCCAGCTTCTTCCCCGTCACCGCAGCTATCTGACCGGGTATCACTACCCTGTCGAGATAACTCACGGCTCTGACGAAGGGAGTCACCTTGTCCTGAAGTGGCTGTGCCTTGGTCTTCAGGGTGGCCCTAGCCTGAGCTAGCTCGCCCTGAAGGGTGACGACCTCGTCTCGGACATCCGAGCCCTCGGCTAGGTAGGCGGACAGCTTGCCGGCTATCTGCTTCCCGATCTGCGTCACCTTGGTCCTCTCCGTGCTGGTGCTCTTCATCAGCTGAGAGGCAAGTGCCCTCCGCTGTGCGTAGTAGCCCCACCGTTCGACGATGGTGTCCACTAGCACGTCCCTGGGGGAGACTACTACCTGAGTCTCCAGTGCCTGTGGCTCAACCTGAGCCTGAGCTGCTGTTTCCATACGCTCTCTTCTCCCTTTGGTGGGAGCCCTGAGAAATCGACCCTGACTCCCCGCCTCCACTCCCTCTGCAGAAATAACCTTGGATTCACTGAGCTTGCCCCCGTTGTAGGCTCTCCAGAACGTGGGGTTCTCCCAGAACTTCCTGTAGAAGTAATACTCCTCCCTAGAGATCCGGGTGACTGCGTGTCGGCTAGTCGAGTGCCTCTTCTCCGAGTGCTTACGGAGAACGCCCCTTATCTCGCTCTCAAGCTCGGCTATGCAAGCCCAGTTACAGTTGACGCACCTTCCAAGATACGGCATGGTTCATACCTCTGCGGGAGTAAGTGCGGTTTAGAGGGGTCTGATGAATCGTACATTGTCACAGGTTTTTAACTGTAAACCTATACAAAACATCTGGTTGAACCTTTAACTATGAAAAGACCTATCCCCATGCGCCCTAAACGCTGGGAAGGTTGGATTTTCGGTCTCGCCTCTAAGCTTAACCAGTCCCGATAGGCTTAGACTTCATTTAAGGCTTAGGCATTTCCGATCCGCTTAGGGCGGTCTTATTTGCCTGAGTCTTATCAAGTGCTTATGTATCAAGCATAAGCGTGTTAAACAAAACACTTTTTAAATAAAAGGTTTGCGTTTTACAGCAGAAAAAAGCAAAACAAAAAATACGTATTTTTAGGTATACATGCAATAAAAAAACTAAATTAAATTTTATCTATATAGTAACATAACTATGATTAGTAGTTAGTAATATATTACTAGTATTCTATTAATTAAAATTAATGAGGTTTCGTATTAACTCCATTTTTACCCTGAACTAATCAACCAACCACCAAACAAACATCAACAACACCAAAAAACAATCAACACCCCAACAAACCCACCCCCGAACACCCCAACAACAGCCAAAACACCCTCAAAAACACGCCAAAAACACCAGAATAAACACCCAAACACCCCTCACCCGCCTCCTCCCCACAGAGACCCAGGGCTACCGCTACGAACAAACGCCAAGCGTCCACAGCTATTTAAAAATGGAAAAGTGGGCTCATCTGCTCCCGAAACCTTTTCGGCCTACCCGCGCCCATCTTCTTCGAGTGCCCATGGAGTACCAGCGGGTCGGTGGCCGCGGCCACCTGTTCACGTGGGAGGAGCCGTACCTCTGCAGCGTCTACGTCGTAGACGCCCCGGGTCACGTGTTTATGGTCGACACGTTCCTGGGGCCGGACCCCATGGAGGATGTGCAGGCTAAACTGAGGGAGATCGGCGTGGGCAAGCCCGACGTCGTCTTCAACACGCATGCCGACTACGACCACATATGGGGGAACATGGCCTTCGAGGGCTCCCTGATCGTGGCGCACGACTCATCCCTCAAGAGGATCAGCGCCCAGGGGGAGGAGGCCATGACTCGGTTCAAGGCACACATGATGGGCGCCGTCAGGCTCCGACCCCCGAACCTCGTCTTCCGCAAGAGGATAGCCTTCGTCGAGGACGGCGTCGAGTTCTTCTACACCCCAGGCCACACCGGCGACTCCGCGAGCTGCTTCGACTCCGTCGACCGGGTTCTCATCGCGGGCGACAACATCGTGGCCCCCTACCCCTACATCAACCTCCTCAACCTCAAGGAGTACATCCAGAGCTTAGAGGAGTACAAGCGGCTGGGCGCCAAGACGATCATACCCGGCCACGACCCCCCTCAGCGCGACTCGGCGCTCCTCGACGCGAACCTCGACTACCTGAGGATGGTCGCCTCCGGGCACGTTGACCTCGGCGCCATGGACCAGCGCCAACTTGGTGCGCACTACCCAAACACCGTACGGCTGGCCGAACTCTACACCGAGAAGGCCGACAAGGCGAAGGCCAAGGAATACTACGGCGAGGCGCTCAAGGTCCTCAATCTGCTCGAGCCAAGTACTGAGAACGAGGCGAGGAAGGCGAAGGTCTCCTCCCGATTGAAGGACCTGGGGTAGGCGTCACCGAGAAAGCGCCCGGAGCGCCTCGAAGGCGCGCCCCGCGTCGTCCTCCCTGAGGATGAGGCTCAGCTCGTCCCCCGCGAGGCTCGCGTCTATGGCGTGGACCCCGTTCTGGGAGAGGACGTCTATGATCATCGTGAGCACCCCCTCGACGCCGTCCATCGCGGGGGGCATCCTGAGATGGAGCTCGGCGAACCCGCCGCTCACTTCGACGCCGTGGTCCCTCAGACCCTCGGAGACCCTCTCCGCGTCGAGAGAGTTCGTGAACAGCCTTATCCCCGACTGGGTCTGGTGCAGGCTCAACATGTAGCTGTCGAAGACCCCCAGTTTCATTATCCTCTCCACGATCTCCGTGTGCCTCACGGGCGGAGCCCTGATAAGCACCTCGGATATGCCGGTCACGAGGTTCATCCTGCTCCCGGCGAGGGGGCTCCTCGGCTCCTCCGGCTCCATGAGCTGGTTGCTGAGCCTCATGATAGCCGTGACTATAGTGTTGGCGTCTACCTCGTTGCCGAAGGCGCTCTGCACCTCCCCCTGGATGTAGCGGGCCAGAGCGCTGTAATTCACGACCCTCATCCTAAGCCCACGGTAGAGGTACGGGTTGCGGGTCACTATGACCCGAACGACGTCCTGGACGCTGGAGTGCCCCGACACGTGTCTGTCACGCCTAGCTGGCGATTTAACCCTTATGACACCCACTTTAAAACATTACCATATGTCTGATATATGACAAATTGACACAATATTTATTAGGGAGCCATACACACCCCTGGGCAGTGAAAAACATGACGTGGAGAAGGATGAGGGGACCATTCGGGAGGATCTGGGAGGAGATGACCTGGGACTTCCGCGAGATCGACTCAGCCATAGACCCGATGTGGGGCGAGATGCAGAAGGACCCGAACGCCCGCACCTGGTACTATGGATACCAGGTCAGCGTCGGCCCGGACGGGAAGCCCAACGTGAAGGAGTTCGGCAACGTCCACCCGAAGGCGGGGCAGCTGGAGCTCGGCGTCCGCGAGCCCCTCGTTGATGTCTCGGTAGACGAGAAGGAGGGAACGGTGAAGATAGTAGCCGAGATGCCGGGGGCAGACAAGGACAGCATAAAGGTCAACGCCACCGAGGAGCACGTGACGATAACCGCCAACAACTCGGGTAAGCCATACAGCTCCGAGATACCGCTCAGCGCCACAGTCGACCCCAACTCGGCAGACGCCAGCTACACCAACGGGATTCTACAGGTCATCTTCAAGAAGAAGGGCCCCGAGCCGCCGAAGGGCGTCAACGTCCAGGTAAAGTAACCTGTTTTTACACATTTTCCGAGGATGATTGAGCATGGAGAACATCACACTCAGAGTAGTCGAGGCGCCGCAGAACGTCGCGGGTCGAGGGATAGCCGTCGTCGACCCCGAGCTGGTCAGCAGGCTCGACTGGCGAGCCGGCGAGGTCATAGAGATCACGGGCAAGAGGAAGGCGTACGCCCTCATCTGGCCGGGCCAGATGAACGACTACGGGAAGGGCATAATCAGGATAGACGGCAACCTGCGCAACGACGCTGGCGTCGGCCTAGACGACCGCGTCGCTGTGCGCCGCGTCGAGGCGAAGCCGGCCGAGAGGCTCACCCTCTACCCTACCGAGCCACTTAGGATCGAGGGTGGGGAAGGGTATCTCGCCCAGCTGCTTGGGGGGCGGGTCGTGTCGAAGGGCAGCGTCATCCCCCTCAACATCATGGGGCGGCGCGTAGACCTCATCGTCGCATCGGCGCAGCCCCAGGCCGACGCCGTGATAATCGACGGGGACACCGAGATCGAGTTCACCGACAAGGCCCCCAAGACGCGGGGAAGCGTCCCAAAGATCAGCTACGAGGACATAGGCGGCCTGAACAGGGAGATAGCCAAGGTCAGGGAGATGATAGAGCTACCCCTCAAGCATCCGGAGATATTCGAGCGCCTCGGCGTGGAGGCCCCGAAGGGCGTGCTCCTCCACGGCCCGCCGGGCACGGGCAAGACCCTGCTAGCCAAGGCGGTCGCCAACGAGACCCAGGCCAACTTCTACAGCATCGGCGGACCCGAGATAATGAGCAAGTTCTACGGCGAGTCCGAGGAGAGGCTCCGCGAGGTCTTCAAGGAGGCCCAGGAGAACGCGCCCAGCATCATCTTCATCGACGAGATCGACAGCATCGCACCGAAGAGGGAGGAGGTCAGCGGCGAGGTGGAGAAGCGCGTCGTCTCCCAGCTCCTAACCATCATGGACGGGCTGGAGGGGAGGGGTAAGGTCGTCGTCATCGGGGCTACGAACCGCCCCAACGCCCTCGACCCCGCCCTGCGCCGCCCCGGCAGGTTCGACAGGGAGATAGAGATAGGCCTCCCCGACCGCAACGGGCGCCTGCAGATTCTGCAGATACACACGCGCGGCATGCCGCTGACCAAGGACGTGAAGCTCGACGGGATCGCCGACCGAACACACGGCTTCGTCGGTGCTGATCTCGAAGCCGTCAGCAAGGAGGCGGCCATGAGCAGCCTCCGACGCATACTACCCGAGATCGACCTTAGCCAGGCGAGCATTTCAGCCGAGCTACTCAACAAGATAACCGTCACCATGCGGGACTTCGAGGACGCCCTACGCGAGGTCCACCCCAGCACCCTACGCGAGGTACTCGTCGAGAGCCCCAACGTCCACTGGGACGACGTGGGCGGCCTCCAGGAGGCGAAGCAGGAGCTGGTGGAGGCCGTCGAGTGGCCACTGAAGTTCAGGGAGCTCTTCGATCACGCCGCGGCGAAGCCTCCGAAGGGGATACTCCTCTACGGCCCAGCCGGCACGGGCAAGACCCTCATCGCGAAGGCCGTCGCCACGGAGAGCGGCGTCAACTTCATCAGCATAAAGGGCCCCGAGCTCCTCAGCAAGTGGGTCGGCGAGTCGGAGAAGGGCGTAAGGGAGATATTCAGGAAGGCGCGCACCGCGGCCCCCTGCATAATCTTCTTCGACGAGGTAGACGCCATGGCCCCCGGGAGGGGCAGCAGCCTCGGCGACTCCGGCGTCACCGAGAGGATGGTCAGCCAGATACTCACCGAACTCGACGGGCTACAGGAGCTGAAGGACGTCACCGTGCTGGGGGCCACCAACCGCCCCGACATGGTCGACCCCGCCCTCCTCCGCCCCGGACGCTTCGACAGGCTCCTGTACATCCCAGCACCGGACCTGGACGCGCGGAAGGCGATCCTCCGTATCCACACGAAGGGCATGCCCCTGGCAGACGACGTTAACATAGACAAGCTCGCGGAGCAGACCGAGACCTACACCGGCGCAGAGATAGCTTCCATCTGCAGCGCGGCGAGCCTCGCCGCCATAAACGACCACCTCGCGGCCCATCCGAACGAGGACGAGGCCAAGAAGCACAAGGGGGAGCTCAAGGTACACGAGCGCCACTTCGAGGCCGCCTTCGAGAAGGTGAAGCCGACTAGCCTACAGTCGGTCATGTTCGGGAAGGCTCCGCCTCCCTCCACCATGAAGATCGCGTAAACCCCCTCTCCTTTTTCTCGGGGATAGGTTAATAGGCGGAGCTACAGGCGAGATTAGACGGGTGCCTGTTATGCCCATACGCCAGCCCATCGTCTGCATGCTCGGCCACGTCGATACCGGCAAGACGAGCCTCCTAGACAAGATCAGGGGCACCGCCGTCCAGCTCCGCGAGGCGGGGGGCTTGACCCAGCAGATAGGCGCCAGCTACTTCCCCCTCGAGACCCTAGTAGCCATCACACAGAAACTGGTGAAGGACTTCAAGGTCAACATCCAGATTCCGGGACTTCTCGTCGTCGACACCCCCGGTCACGAGGCGTTCGCCAACCTACGCCGCCGCGGCGGAAGCGTGGCAGACATCGCCATCCTGGTCGTCGACGTTATGCACGGCTTCGAGAACCAGACCTACGAGAGCCTCCGCATCCTGAAGAGCAAGAAGACCCCCTTCATCATCGCCGCGAACAAGATCGACCGCATAGAGGGGTGGCGCCCCAAGGAAGGTATCGCGTTCCTCCAGACATACGCCGAGCAGCAGCAGCTCGTCCAGGAGGACCTCGACAATAGGCTCTACAGCATGATGGGAGTCCTCAGCAGGGAGAACATAAGCTCGGAGCGCTTCGACAGGGTACGCGACTTCACGAGGAACGTCGCCATAGTGCCCGTCAGCGCCAAGACGGGGGAGGGCATCGGCGAGCTACTCGCCGTCCTCATCGGCCTCACCCAGCAGTACATGCAGGACAAGCTCACAGTCACAGAGGGCCGCGCCCAGGGCACCGTCCTCGAGGTCCGAGAGGAGATCGGCCTCGGCCACACACTCAACGCCATCATCTACGACGGCGTCCTCAGGGCCGAGGACACCATCGTCATCGGCGGGAAGAACGGCCCCATAGCCACCAAGATACGCGCCCTCCTCATGCCCCAGCCCCTCGACGAGATCAGGGACCCGAAGAAGAAGTTCACGACGATCACCGAGGTCCCCGCCGCGGCCGGCATCAAGATATCCGCCCCAGGCATCGAGGACGCCCTGCCCGGCTCCCCCCTCATAGTCGTCGGGGGCGACATGACCCAGGAGAGGGCCTTCGACGAGATCAGGAAGGAGATGGAGAGCGTAAAGGTCCAAACGGACAAGACGGGCATCATAGTCAAGACGGACACCCTCGGGAGCCTCGAGGCACTCGTCGAGAGCCTCAGGGCGAGGGACATCCCAATCCGCCTCGCCGACATCGGCGACATAAGCCACCGGGACGTCATGGAATCCGCATCCGTCCGATACGAGGAGCCCCTCTACGGCGCCATCCTCGCCTTCAACGTAAAGCTCCCCCCCGACGCCGAGGCCGAGGCCGAGGAGCAGCGCATCAAGATATTCCAAAACGACATCATCTACAACCTTATGGAGGAATACGTCCAGTGGATGGAGGGCGAGCGCGAGGCCAAGGCCCGTAAGGAGTTTGAGACACTCGTCCACCCGGTGAAGATACAGATCTTAGACGGCTACATCTTCCGCCGCGCCAAGCCCGCGATCTTCGGTGTACGAGTCGAGGCGGGCGTACTCATCCCAAACGTCAACATGGTGAACCGCGAGAACGAGGGGCTGGGCCGCCTGACGCAGATCCAGGACCAGCAAGCCGCCGTCAGCAAGGCCGAGGAGGGCAAGGAGGTCGCCGTATCGATGCCCGCGCCCATCGTCGGTAGACATATAAAAGAGCGAGATCTCCTTTACGTGGACGTTCCGGAGAAAGACGCCAGGGCGCTGCGGAACAAGTTCGCGACGCGCCTGACTGAGAACGCCAACAAGGCCCTCGCGGAACTCATCGAGATAAAGAGGAAGAAGGACCCACTCTGGGCCATATAGGAGAAGAAGGACAATGCCACTGCTAATCGTCTCCGACCCGTCGACCGGTAAGAGCCAGAAGGTCGAGATCGAGGACGCAAGGATGACCCCCCTCATCGGCAAGAAGATCGGTGAGGTAGTCGACGGCGCCGTCGCCAACATGGCCGGATACAAGCTCAAGATAACCGGCGGCACGGACAAGGACGGCGTACCCATGCGCCCCGACATCCACGGCTCCGGCAAGAGCCACGTCATCCTGAGCGGGGGCGTCGGCTTCCACCCGAAGGCAGACGGCGAGAGGCGGAGGAAGGTCATCCGGGGGAACACGATAAGCGCGGAGTCAAAGTTCATCAACCTCGCGGTCTCAGGCCAGCCGAAGGGCAGGAAGAAGGCGGAGAAGAAGGAGAAGCCGGAAGAGGCAGCCGCCGAGAAGCCCGAGGCCGAGACGAAGGCGTAGAACTCCGATTATCCCCGATCGTTTTAGATGGATCTAAAATTCTCCCAATTACCCATCCCTGAACTCTCCCCATCAGATTATCAATTATTTTCCCAAGTTTCTTAAACCACCAAATACATTGAGATAAGTCATCAGTCGAGAGGTAGGGACCACAGATGAAGCTCCTTAAAACAGGTGTTAGCGGATTTGACGATATGCTCGGCGGAGGTTTCCCCGAGGGCAAGGTCGTCCTCGTATGCGGAGGACCCGGCTCTGGAAAGACGATCCTGGCCGTTCAATGCATGATTCAGGCCCTGGGTCGGGGGGAACCGTGCCTATTCGCCACACTCGAGGAGCCCCTGGCGAACATAAAGGAGAACATGTCCACCTTCGGCTGGGACATCGACGCCTGGGAGAAGAAGGGGCTCTTGAGGACGATGAACCTCTTCATGATGCCCGGGGCGAACATCATGAACGCCCGCGACAGGGACACAGGAGACACGGAGTCCTTCACCATAAAGGAGATCACCGACGCGGCGAAGGCGATAAAGGCGAAGTGGGTCTTCATCGACCCGCTGACGAGCCTGGTGATCCAGGAGCCTAGGTCGGGGCGCAAGCGCCACGTCATAGGGGAGCTCTTTGACTCCCTCCGAAAACTGGGCTGCACCGCCATGGTAATCTCCGAAGCCGCCCCACAGGAGGGCGACTTCTACATGGAGCAGTTCCTCGCCGACGGCGTCATGCTGCTGAGCAAGGACCTACAAAACTACAACCTCATAAAAACGATAAGAATCGACAAGATGAGGGGCATCCAGTTTGACGAGCAGCCCCGCCGCTACGCGATATCGGCGCGCGGGTTCCAGGTGATGAGCAAGGAGCCCGTCCTAGTTTAGGCCGGAGAGTAGGCGCCCAAGGTGGTCGTCGCTCATCTCTACCCTCTCCACCTTCGGCAACCCCTTCTGGCTCGCCAAATAGCGGCTGAATGAGCCCCGTGGCAGCAGCCTCACCCGGAGCGGGTTGTACTTCAGGAAGTTCTTCAGGTCCTTCCAGTCCTTGTCGAACTCGAATAGGCGGGCATCAGCCCTCTCGGCGACCTCCTCCAAGGTCATCTTCTTCGAAAGCTCAACGTAGATGGTAAGGTAGTCCCGCGTGCCCTCGGCCTCCCTCCTCGCGGTGAAGTCGATGAGGGGTATCTTCGCGTCGAAGAGGACCTGCGCCAGCCCCTCCTATAGGAGGAAGCCCGCGCTCCAGAGAAGGTAGAATCTCCGGCTCGTCTTTCTGTATATCTGGAAGAGAAACGGGAAGAACCCGATCGTAATCATCCCGTTTAGGATTCTGAGTGCTAACTCTAGGAAATCCTGCAACGCTCTCCCTTCGGATTACTTCAACCTATACTTGTAAACACCTATAAAATCAACGATTGTTTTTAACATATTTGCGTGGATATTTAGCGGTTTTAGTAATTAATGATCGTCATCGGTGTTGCGATGGTAAACGCATTTAAGTCTAGGTTCCACAATAAACAAGTCAAAGTCGGGGAGAGGATAGATTATACCTAAATTGCTAAGGCAGCCCGAGGTCAACATCGGAACCATAGGCCACGTTGACCACGGTAAGACCACTCTAGTCCAAGCGCTCACCGGCCAATGGGCTTCGAAGCACAGCGAAGAGCTGAAGAGGGGCATCACCATAAAGCTGGGTTACGCCGACTTCGCCATCTTCAAGTGTCCCGACTGCTCGGAGCCGAAGTGTTTCTGCACGTCCCAGGAGTGTGCGGGATGTGGCAAGAAGGCGGAGTTCCAGCGCGCCATAAGCTTCGTGGACGCCCCCGGCCACGAGATACTCATGGCGACCATGCTCTCCGGCGCAGCAGTCATGGACGGCGCCATCCTCGTAATAGCCGCGAACGAGAAGTGCCCCCAGCCCCAGACGCGCGAACACCTCGCCGCCATCGACAGCCTCGGACTGAAAAACCTGATCATAGTACAGAACAAGATCGACTTGGTTAAGCGCGACGACGCGGTCCGCAGTTACAACGACATAGTGAAGTTCATTAAGGGGACGGTGGCCGAGGATGCACCCATCATCCCCGTATCGGCGCAGCACCTCGTCAACATCGACCTCCTACTACAGGCGATCCAGGAGTACCTACCGACGCCGAAGAGGGACCCCAAGAAGCCCGGGCGGATGCACATAGTCAGGAGCTTCGACGTAAACAACCCCGGGACCTTCATCGAAGACCTAAACGGCGGGGTCCTCGGCGGCAGCATCTATCAGGGCAGCTTCAAGGTCGGTGACGAGGTCGAGATCAAGCCCGGCCTTCCCACTAGGGACAAGAACAAACTCAAGATGAGGGAGCTCGTCACAGAGATTACGAGCCTCCACATCGGGGGGACGACCGTCGAGGAGGCCATACCGGGCGGCCTAGTAGGCGTGGGCACGCTCCTCGACCCGAGCCTGAGCAAGAGCGACGGCCTCGTCGGCAGCCTGCTTGGGAAGCCAGGGACCTTGCCAGAGGTCCGCGACGAGCTCTCGATGAGCGTCAAGCTCTTCACAAGCGTCGTCGGGAGCAAGGAGCAGGAGAAGGTCTCCAGCATAGCCAAGGGTGAGAAGCTCTTACTGAACATAGGCACAGCCAAGACAATGGCGGATGTGACACTCGTCAAGAAGGACTACCTCGAGGCAAAGCTCAGCATCCCCATCTGCGGCGAGAAGACGGACAGGGTCGCCATAAGCCGCAGGATCGATGGGCGCTGGCGCCTAATCGCCGCGGGGGCGTTGACCAGCTGAGTTGACCCCCCGGAAAGTCCTGACCGTCGTCCTCGACACCAATTTTCTCCTAATCCCGATCAGGTTCGGCGTAGACGTACGAGCGGAACTGGGGCGCGTCGTCGAGGCCTCCTTCGTACTCACGGTCACACCGGCCGTCCTAGAGGAGCTGAGGCGGCTCGAGGACAAGGTGAAGGCCTCGGAAGCTAAGGACATCAGGTTCGCCCTCGACTTTGCCTCCCAAATGAAGGTGATCGACGACATCCTCGCCGAGGGGGAGGAAGTCGATGACCAGCTACTCCGGCTCGCCGTCGAAAGGGGCTACATAGTCGCCACAACGGACGGTGGCCTCAGGCGGAGGCTCAGGGAGAAGGGGCTGCCCGTGGTTTTCCTGAGGCAGACCCGACACCTAGCGATCGAGGGCTTAATCTAGTTAGTGCCCTGGATCGACCATCTACATTTTTATATAAAATGTCGGCTATTCCATGCGGTCTCAAGGGACTACAAATCGGAGGCGGATGTTTGGTTTTCGAGAACGTCTGGTTGATCGCGCCCCTCATGGCGATCCTATCAATATTCACGGGCGTCTACATTCTCAGGTGGGTCAAATCTCAGGACCCCGGGAGTGAGAGGACCCGCTTCATAGGCGGCGCCATAAAGCAGGGCAGTCAGACCTTCCTAAACAGGATGTATCGCACCCTAGCCATGTTCGTCGGTGTGATGGCGCTCGTACTCTTCCTATTCCTACCCCACCCCATCTGGCTCACGAGCACGCCGATGAGCAACGTGATGCTCGCGGCGGCCTACCTGTTCGGATCGCTGTGTTCGGGCGTGGCTGGATTCATCGGCATGGACGTCGCCACCGACAGCAACATGAGGAGCGCCACGGCGGCGCAGAAGGGCATCTCCAAGGCGTTCCAGATAAGCTACCGCGGCGGAGCCGTCATGGGCCTCGCCGTCGTCGGCCTTGCCCTCGCCGGTGTTAGTGTCGTCTACTTCATCACGAGGGACCCTACGTTCATCGTCGGATTCAGCTTCGGCGCCAGTGCCATGGCATTGTTCGCTAAGGCCGGAGGAGGCATCTTCACAAAGACCGCGGACATCGCGGCCGACCTCGTAGGCAAGATCGAGATGGGCCTCGAGGAGGACGACCCCCGCAACCCCGCGGTCATCGCCGACAACGTCGGAGACAACGTCGGAGACTGCGCAGGCATGGGCGCAGACCTATTCGACAGCTACGTCGCCAGCCTCATGGCAGTGATGCTTCTCGGCGTCATCATAGGCGGTTACTACGTGGAGCTTCCACTCGTCTTCGCCGGGATAGGTGTCCTCACATCAATCATCGGCGTCTTCCTAGTCAACGTGAAGGAGGGCCAGGAGCCCGGTCCAGTCCTGAACAACGGGACCTACACTGCGACGATCCTCTATCTGACCCTCAGCGGCATCGCCACCTACCTCCTCGGGTACGAGTGGAGGATCTGGGGCGCCGCCGCCTGCGGCCTAGTTGTCGGGGTCGTGATCGGCATGACCACCGACTTCTTCACCAGTGGCGACAAGGCCCCCACCCAGAGGACCGCCGAGGCCAGTCAGACCGGCCCAGCCATCACAATAATCACAGGGTTCAGCTACGGGCTCCTCAGCGTCCTCCCGCCACTCGTGGGCATCGGTGTGGGCTCTTGGCTCGCTTACGCCCTCTGCGAAGGGATAGGCCCCGGATATGGAGTCTATGGTGTCGGAATCGCGGCCTTCGGCATGCTCAGCATCGTCGGGATGATCATCGCCAGCGACAGCTTCGGCCCCATCGGCGACAACGCCAAGGGCATCGCCGAGATGAGCGGCATGAAGTCAGAGACCGTCGACATCCTCGATAAGCTAGATGCCGCCGGTAACACGAGCAAGGCGATCACAAAAGGCTTCGCTATAGGCGCAGCCGGTCTGACTGTCATCAGCATCCTCGCCGCGTACAAGGAGGTTGCAGAAGCCCAACTCGGGGGCACGATAACATTCGATCTTATGAACCCCGTCGTCATGGCGGGCGCCTTCATCGGCGTCGCCATGCCCCCTATCTTCAGCGCCCTGCTGATGCTCGGCGTCGGCAGGAACGCCCAGAGGATGATCGAGGAGGTCCGCCGCCAGTTCCGTGAGATCCCCGGCCTCCGCGAGGGAAAGCCCGGAGTAAACCCCGACTACGCCAAGTGCGTGGATATCGCGACCATCGGCGCCATCAAGGAGCTGCTGCCCGCTACGATAATCATCATAGTGGCGACCCTCGCGGTGGGTTTCATCTTCGGCGTCCAGGGCCTCGGCGGGTACCTCGCGGGCTCCATCTTCAGCGGCCTCGTCTTCGCGCTCCTCATGAGTAACGCGGGCGGCCTCTGGGACAACGCCAAGAAGTACATCGAGGCGGGCAACCTCGGCGGGAAGCACAGCGACGCCCACAAGGCGGCCGTCATAGGCGACACCGTCGGCGACCCCTTCAAGGACACCGCGGGCCCGAGCCTGAACACTATGGTGACCGTCATAGGCCTCATCGCCAACATCTTCCTGCCCCTATTCCTCCTCTACGCCCTCATCCGCTGAGGCTAGGGGAGGCACCCCATTACATTTATTAGGTCGTAGACTTCTCTAAGGTCTTCGCATAGGAGAATCCGTCAATGTACCGGCACCTCGAAGAGGCTTGGAAACGTCCGGCGAAGAGCTACGTGCAGGATCTCATGCGCCAGCGCGTCGTCGCCTGGAGGCGGCAGCCCGCCGTCAACAGGGTCGAGAAGCCGACGCGCCTAGACCGCGCCCACAGGCTCGGCTACAAGGCCAAGAAGGGCATAGTGGTGGTACGCGTACGCGTCCGCCGCGGTGGCGCACACAAGCTCAGAGCCATCCTCGGCCGCAGGCCGAAGAAGATGGGTGTGACGAAGTTCACCCCCGCGAAGAGCATACAGCTCATAGCCGAGCAGCGCGCATCGAAGAAGTTCATCAACCTCGAAGTGCTGAACAGCTACTGGGTCTGGCAGGACGGCGTGAACAAGTGGTACGAGGTCATAATGCTTGACCCCGCGAGCCCACACATCAAGGCCGACAAGGACCTGAACTGGGTCTGCAGAAAGTAGAACCCCCGGGGCTTAGGCCCCTCAGTCTTTTCTAGTTATAATCCTGCTTGGCGTAGTCGCCCTTCGTCGGCTTCTCGCCGAGGACGATGACGTTGAAGTCGTTCTTCAGTACCATCCACGTGTACTTGGCGATCCCGAGCTTCTGGATGCGGCGTATCGAGTAGTCGACCTGTATCCTGTCGTCCATCGCCATCTTGCCGTGCTCCTTCAGCCTCTTCCCGATCTCGACGTCGTCGGAGTAGGCGAGGTCGCTGTACCCCTTCACCTGGAGGAAGGCGTCCCTGCGGAAGGCGGTGTTTGCCCCGCATAGGTGGTGGTAGCCGACGAGTGATCCGGCCTTTCGCAGCCCGTTGGCGACCTTGAAGGCGTATCGGTAGGTGCCCGCCTCGATCCTCTTCATGTCCTCGGGGATCATCGGGTCGAGGTAGCCGGTGACGGCGACTATCCCCTCGTCGCCGAAGTCCTCGAGTATGGTGCTCAGCCAGTTCTCGTCGGGGAGGCAGTCGGCGTCGGTCGTGGCCACTATTTCACCTCTGGCGGCCATAGCGCCGTCGTTTCTCGCCCCGCCGACGCCGTGGCTGACCTGCTGGATGACCCTGTCGGCGTACTTGGCGGCTATCTCTGTGGTCCTGTCCTTGCTGTTGCCGTCGACGACGATTATCTCGTACGAGTCGCGGGGTATGTTCTGCTTCGCTAGGGCTTGGAGGCAACTCTCAATGTTCTTCTCCTCGTTATAGGTCGGCACGACTACTGTGATCATCTCTTCGTTTCCTCCTCCGCCGCCCTCTTCCCCGAGAGGATGGCCTTGTCCATGTTGAGGTACTCCCACTCCCCGAACCGCCCCATGGAGGAGAGCCTGATGGTGTTCAGGTAGGTCTGGATTAGATTAACGTTTCCCCGGTGCTGAAGGTCGTAGACGACGTAGGCGTACTTGAAGTCGAGGGCGTCGAAGGCCTCGAGTTCGTCGCCTTCTCGGAGTATCTCGGCGCGGATGAGCCCCTCCCTTACCCTCTCCTTCGTCTCCTCGGGGTCGGGCTTAGCCCCCCTGTAGGTGACCTCTACCACGACGCTGCTCTTTCCCCTCGGCGTGGTCTCGGGTGAGAGGTTCATGGGGAAGCTGATCCTGTTGAATATGTACTCATTCTCGGGGAAGTAGAGCCAGTGTTTGTCGCTGATTGCCTCGCGGTCTACGCCGATGTTGAAGCAGGCGAGGCTGTTGTAGACGAGCTTCTCCGAGGCTTTGACGACCTCCTCGGGCGCCGTCTTGATCATCTTGACGAGCTCGGGGAGGGGGACGGAGGATAGGACTCGGTCCGCCTCGAGCCTCTTCGGCTCACCGTTTCGGGTGTAGAGCACGTCGAGGCGCTTCCCGTTGGGGCGTATCTCGAGGACGTTTGAGTTCAGTGTTAGGTCCTTGACTCTCTTGGCGAAGGCGTTGGGGATGGTGCCCGTGCCGCCGAGCCTCGGGTACTGGAAGTAGGCGTTGGGGCCGTACTCCCTCTCGACCTTCCCCTGCGCGCCCTTCACCATCTCGTCGACGCTGGGAGACGGTACCCTGCCCGCGACCCAGTCGAGGCTCATCTCCTCGAGGGGGTACTTCCAAATCTTCTCGTTGTAGGGGACCATGTAGTGCTTCGCCACGCCCTCCCCCATGGTGGCCTTGATCCACTCCATGAAGTTCCTGGGCTGTATGTTCGGCCTGTGGCGGGCCCCCTCGATGCACTCGTCGATTACGTCCTGTGGGAGGCCGTGGAGGTTGACCTCGAAGGGGTACTCGACGTAGGTTCCCCGGGTGTATATGTAGGCGCGGCGCCTCTGCTTGATGAGGTCGCCGTTGAGGAGCTCGTTGACTAGGCCGTTGACGTACTGGCTGGCGGTGAAGAATATGTGGGGTGCGAGGTCGAACGTATACCCCCGGGTCGTTACGCTGCGGCAGAGGCCGCCGACCTCCCCCTCCCTCTCCAGGAGTTTGTAGCCGCCGCCCATGTGGTATGCGGCGCTGAGCCCTGATAGGCCGGCGCCGATTATGACATTCATTATCGTCGACTCGCGTGGAGTTGAGTATTGGTGGCGTGAGTCCTCTTAAACTTGGCGTGGGTCAGCCGAGGGCCTTGATCAGCTTCTCGGCGACGATTGTGCTGTTACCCAGCTGCGCCTCCTCGA
>Ga0265292_1001468_pt1 | contig 20667 bp, 18 predicted proteins | sample Munlanlewell296A_FD_189080 | JGI IMG/M metagenome (GOLD analysis project Ga0265292, IMG submission 189080) | Leachate microbial communities from a municipal landfill in Southern Ontario, Canada - Leachate well 296A | ecosystem: Engineered > Solid waste > Landfill > Unclassified | place: Canada... | reverse complement strand
AATGCCGAAGGTGTGCTGGCAGATGATCGCCCGCGTGCGCGGGGTGATGAGCTGTCCGATGCTTCGGGGGTCCAGATTCAGCGTCTCGCAATCGATATCCGCGAAGACCGGGACTCCGCCTGCCGCGGAGACGGCGTTCGGGACGACCACGCACGTGTACCCCTGAACGATCACTTCCTCTCCGGGCTTCAGATCGATGGCGTAGAACAGAGCGAGTAGCGCTTCCCTCCCCGAAGCGAAGAGGATCGTCGCGCGGTGGAATTTCTCCTCCAGCGCTTTCCGGAGTAGCTCCGTGCTTCGCCCGCGTCTATAGGCCCATGGGGCGTAGGAAAGGGCGAGGACACGCCGTAGGTATGCCCTGTCTACGTGCGGGCCGTAGGTGTGGTGAATGGGGGAGAGCACGAGGAAGGCAGAAAGGGCAGAAAGGGCAGTGAGGGCAGAAAGGTTATGTTGGGGGGAGGAGGCGCTCGATCAGCGAACGCGGCATGCGGCCGGCGCAGACTAAGAGATCCCCCGGTCGTACCGAACGCGCAACGTTTGCAGGAATGGCACGTTCTCCGAAAGCGCTACGGAAGTACGTGAGGAACCGTGGGCTCACGATGTACGCCGTTTCGAAGACTGTAGCCGCGCTCAGAGCGAGCGACTGGTGGATCTTCGCTTCCTCCGAGCCGAGCTCGATGATGCCGTCCATCAGAAGCATTTTATGCTTGTGCGGCTGTTCCTTCGCCCATTCGATTGCGGCGCGGAAGCTCATGGGGCTCAGGTTGTACGTGTCATCCAGCACGGTGACGCCACGGACAGTCGTGAGTTCGAACGTGTGTTTGAGTGGAGTGAAGCTCCTGATGCCCGCCGCGATCTCCTTCACGGACATGCCGAGATGGCGCGCGACAGCGATCGTGAAGAGGATGCCCGTGACGTTGTGCGTTCCGGTCACCGGCACTTCGAAAAGCGTATCGAGAGCGCGGAAGCGGATCCCGCCTTTCGCCTCCTCCACATCGAAGGCGGTGACGTCGGCGTGGGGATCCGTGCCGACGCTCGTCACGGGACAGCGGCACAGCGCCCGCAGAGCATCGAATGCATCGTTGTCCCTGTTGAGAAACGCGTGACCGTTTGCGGGAAGCGCCGAGAGAAGCTCGCCCTTGGCGGCCCGGATCGCCTCACGGCTTCCGAAGAGCGAGAGGTGCTGGTTTCCGATGTACGTGACGATGCCGAGTTGCGGTTCCGTGATCCTGGCAAGGAGGCTGATCTCTCCCGCGTGATAGGCACCCATCTCGATGATGAGGATGTGCGGTTCGTCCACGGGCATTGTGCTCAGCACGGACAAAAGCCACCGCGCCACTGCCACTTCCGAGTTTAGGTGCGCGGGCGTGGCGATAGCTCCGAGGGGCTTGAGGGTGTGCGCGAGCAGCTCTTTCGTCGTCGTTTTCCCCACGCTCCCGGTCACGCCGATGACGGTGAGCTTGGGGTGCGCGCGTCTCGAGGCGATCGCGCGGAGGATGATGCTAGCCTTCAGGAAGCTGTCGAGTGGCTTGAGGAGAAGCCACGCGAGAGAGACCGAAAGCGGTGCGCAGAAGGGGAGGAGCGCGATGAGGAGAAGCTCCCAGGGAGCCTCCACGCTCCATGAGATTATGGGGGCAGAGACGAGCGGCAATGCAAAACTTACCGCTGTCATGCTGACCGCCTTGCTCGTCCAGAAAGGCCTCGGCTGCTTCCGAAATCCCGCTTGTGCGCACGTGAGGGAAGCGAAGATGAGGAGCAGGAGGGCGCTGAGCTGCGAGACAAGGAGAGGGGAGAACCCCCGGAACGCAAAGAGGATGATGCCGAGGAGAAGCCAGGCCGAGAGTATCGCCGGGCGGAGCCAGCCGAAGATCTGCTTCAGCCATCCCTCGCGCGACATGTGTTCGGAGAGTCTGTCCCACCTCCACTCCTTGAGCTGCCAGAGCTTCAGGAGCGTGAGCGTCGGCGAGACGACGGCAAGGAAGAGGAGAGGGAGGGCGAGGATCGGGGACATGGGGACTTAGGACTTAGGACTTGGGACTTAGGACTTTGGTCATTCTTTGGGAAATAACCGCAGCGATTTCCACAGCGCGGTCGCGGTGTACGCGGTGACGCACGCAGGGGAACGCGTGGAGAGTGGAGCCGCGGATCTCCCGCTCCATCAGGAGCGCGTCCGAGAACGGCGTCATGGTGTCTTCCTTGCCCCAGAAAATGTCCGTTGGAATCGCAATGTCCCGAAGCAGCGGACGCAGATCCTCCGCCGACACGCGGATCATCGTTTCGCGCATAATCGGTGAAGCATTTTCGTAGTCATGAACCCGGAAAAGTTTATAAAGGATTTTTTTTGCCGGAGCCCGGAGTTTGTCGAGTCCCGGAATTTTTGTAATCACCTGGCCGCTTTTGGCCAGTGTCAGTCCGAGGATCCGGCGGAAATGTCGCGGATGGCGGATGCCAGCGGGGGCGCAGAGATACAGATGCTCAATATGTATGTTGCTGGTTGCTGGTTGCTGGTTGCTGGTTGATTGGCGACAAGCGATCTTGATGGCGATACGGCCGCCGTGGGAATGGCCGAGGAGGTGGAACGAAAGTTTCTGGTTACTGGTTACTGGTTGCTGGTTGGCGATCCATTTCTCAGCCCAGTCGGCGAAATCATCGGTGTTCCATGGACGCAGAGGTTCCGGTTCGCTGCCGAAGCCCGGGAGATCGGGCGTAAGGATGCGGATATCCGTTCCCTTCAGCGCCCCGCGGAGCTCGGTGAAAGATTCCTTTGTTCCGCCCCAGCCGTGGAGACAGACGAGTATTTTCGACATCTGTTGCATGATAGCGCACGGCATTGAAGCGAAGCGATTGTCGGGCAATGTTGACAGACAAGAGAAGATCGTCATCCGACGGTTCGTTGCACACGACGTTGAGTATCCAGCAGCGTCTGGACGATGTTCGGCGGCAGGTCCCATTTTCGCATGTGTTCCACGTCGTAATAGCGCTCGGTGACATTGCGTCCTCCTTTCGCCATTTCCAGCGGAACGCTCGTAATCTTCCCGTCCCGTAGCGCGACCATTTGCCCGTACTTTCTCTCGTGGGCCAGAAGGCCGGCCAAAGCACCCAGCTCGCCTGCGAAGATCGCGTCGGCGGCGGTTGGTCGGTGGTTTCGCACTTCATAACCGACGGAATGGGACTGCGTTTCGAGCCTGGTTTTATCTTGTGTGACAAGTTCAAGCATTTCGGCTATCCCGCCAAGTTTCGCATTTTCGTGAGGGTCTTTCCTTGTTTCATCCGCGACGCCTTTCCCTTCGTGTTCATATCCTTCCGCGACGGCGATGAATACATGACCCTGCCGCTCGTAGATTTCCCGTATTTTCGCCATAAGCCGGTCTTCCGGAATCGGGAACTCTCTGATCAGCGTGATATCCGCTCCGGCCACCGCTCCGGCATACAGCGCGATCCAGCCGGCTTTCCTGCCCATGATCTCGACGAAGGACACGCGACCCATGGATTTTGCCTCGGTGCGCATGTGTCGCAGTTGTTTAGCAGCGACATGACAGGCCGTCTCGAAGCCGAAGGTCCGGTCAGTACCCTGAAGATCATTGTCAATGGTCTTCGGAACGCCGACGACGGGCAGCACACCGGCTGCATCTAATTTTGCGGATGTGCCGAGAGTGTCGTCACCGCCGATCGCGATGAGTCCGTCAAGATGCAATTCCTGAACGACTTCTCTGACTTCAGGGTACTTGGCTTCCTCGATCTTCGTTCGTGAACTTCCAAGCCTTGTTCCGGCTTTCGAAAGCAATTTGCGCAATGTACGTTCGCTTAAATCTGAGAGAACCTCGACGTCTCTCACCGGTTTGAGAAGCCCATCCAGTCCCTTCGGTACACCGAGTACCTTGTGCCCTCTTGCTTTGAGTGTTTGCGTGGAAGCACTCACAACGGCATTGAGACCCGGTGCGTTGCCCCCGCCGGTGAGGATACCGACGGTCTGCGGCGGGAGATCTTCGACTTGGGCGTCTTCGGTAAGTGATGTTGGCATAGGGCGGGCATTCAAGACCCCCGTAATTTTTTTGTCAAGTTTATTCGCGACATGCTGGGATAATTTGCGTAAAAAAGCAGGCGCCCGAAATGGAACGCTAGTACATGATACTAGCGGCAAGTGCGTAACGAGCATTGAATAATCCCAATAGAATCACTATATTTACAGCAATGACTTTATTCTCAAAAAATACCGGTTCGGTGCTACTGGGACTTCTTTGAATCATTTGAAGGGGGAAATTTGTTTATCCAAAACAATTCAGATGACGTAGCGACGATCACGTTCTCTCCATCTTTATTCCGAGACGGTGCACAATCGCAAGTTATAGAGGGGCATTCGGTCATGGGATTCAATTTTACGAACCAAGTGGATCCGGGGACGTATGGGTTTTCTCTCAAAAACGCAGGACATCATTTCGGCAGCCAGATCATCATCCAGCCTGACCCATTGGACCGCGGATGGTGAGGAGAATAGCGACGAATGGTGGGACGGGGGTTACAGTGGCAGGCCATGCAAACAAACGAGGATTTTTGACATCTGCGGTATGATAGCGCACGGCATTGAAGCGAAGCGATTGTCGGGCAACGTTGACAGGCAAGGAAGATCATTCACAATATGCAGCGTGGGATCTCATCCCGAACGCAACGGCAGGGGGTATTCGCCTACTTCCGGTCCGGAAGGACCGAAATGGTCTCGACTTAGAAATCCGCGCTTCCTTGGATGGCTGGCGGCTGCCGGCATTGCTGCCGGTGCTGCCGATTGCATCGTCCGCCAGGAGGAAAGCGTAGTGCAGAGAACTGCTGCCGCAGTCGGTAGAGGGTGCACGGAGCTTTTTACGAATCCCGATATTGCCAGACGCGAGTGGCGTGCCCGGCTTGCCAAGCGTGCCGTGGAGATCGCTTCAGGCTGCGAGTGTTTTTCTCCCGAGCAGAAATCCGAGTTCGAGAGGCGGCTTGCAGCCTGCGCCGATGACAGCGAGCACATGGAATTGCTGCAGGCCATACAGGATGCTGCGGACATATTTTACTTCGGGGCAATGAGGAAGCATTTCCCACAAGATGAAGACAAGGTGACTCAGGGAGACCGCACTGCGGCATTTGATGCGGCGGACAGTGTAGTTCCTGCAATGCACGATCTCGTCGCGCTTCGGAGCGCGGCGGAAGGTTTCGACCGTATCGGTCAATATGGCATGACCCTGAGTCTGGCTATCCGCCGGTGCGAGGGGGTGTTGAGGGGGGAGTGGTGATGGTGTCACCGACCTTACTACTTATTTTATTATTGTTTTCGAGTTTCAACTTAAGAATCGTGTCTTAATGTGGAGGTCGGAGAAGCAGATAACGAATAAATGAATCCAATTTCCTGGTCTCTTCAATAAACTCTTGCAATGGTTGTCGTTCCAATCTTCCAAATTGAACATGGTGTTTATCTCTAGCTTTGGTTCTATGCATAACTTGTATTCCCCCATCAGGATTACTTTTGCCAATAAAATACGAATGCACCAAGAAGTTTCTCTTTTCGCAAATTAACTTCGAATAATTATAAACAGTTTCCATATCAGCATGAGAGCAGAGCTCATTTACTTTGTTTATTCGTCGTAATCCACCAAGGATTTCACTGAATCTGACTTCAGTCAAAACAGCTTCCACGGATGAATATGCAGTAGGTCCAAAGTACCTACTGATGACTGATACAATTGTATTTTCCAAATGCTGGAAGGCAGAAATACATTTTCCAATCAAAGCGTAAGCCCCTTCATCAATTGAGTCGTTTATAGCTTCGACTGGTCTTCCATTAAGAAGTTTATGAAACTTTTTAGCCTCTTTTGAATCCTGAATTTTCCACCCTTCGATTGGATTCCATGTCATAAAATAAGTCGAGAAGAGAATGGTGCCACGGGCCAGGATTGAACTGGCGACCCCAGGCTTATGAGTCCTGTGCTCTACCAACTGAGCTACCGTGGCACGAAAGGATGAAAAGAAAGATCAGACATGGTGCTCTGCCAACTGCTTGCCGACCGTAGCTTTAGCGAAGGCTGGAGCTACCGTGGCGAGGGCCGAGTGAATTATGCAGGAAGATCGGGGATTGATGAAGGGAACATGGTTGTTTTTAAAGCCGGCGGCCTCCCCGAAGGGAGACCGCCGAACTCTCTGTTCCATTGTGATTGACATTAGCACGGCCGTTGGCCGTGAAGCGAAACTCAGGCGACGTCGGCCAGTTCGACGCGGGCACCGCAGAGCCGCGCGCTTTTGACGTGCGCGTTGATGTACTGCGCCGTGCGCCTGCCCGTCCCCCTGATTTCCGGAACCGGTAAGCACATGTGTGGCGGAAGCAATCCCTGCTTCGCGATCTCGAGGCCGAGAATGCGTGCGACCTCGCCGAGAATGGCCATGGCGTGAGTTCGCCACATGTTGGGCCAGCAATGGGGATCATGGCCCGGGGGCGACCAGCCGGGGAAGTCGCTGCTGACTTTGCCGAATGCGGAAGATCCGAATTCCACCGGATCATTCCAGTCGTCCCGGTTGAGCATGTCGGGGTCATTGATCTTGGCTGTGCAGACCGAGTTGCCACCGTGGTGGCCCATCCGCCAGAGAATGTCCTGCTCGCCTTCGATCTTGAGCCAGGACCAGAGATCGTCCATCAATGCGTCCTCCCGGCACTGGTCGACGTCGATGCTGCCGGTGGCGTTCGGGTCGGCGAACTCCAGCTTGCAGGTGCCCCCGGTGAAGTTATTGGCGAACTTGCCGGTGAGACCATGCAAGCCCACGCCTTCGAAAAGGGCTTGGACCATCATGCCAAGAATGAACTCCTCGAGATCGAAGTCGTGAGCCCCGAGGTCCGCGAGGGTCGTGCGGAAATCGAGGAGGCGCGAGAGCGCCTGGCGGCTTTCCTGATCGCCGAGCAGCCAGGCTTGCCAAAAACCGGTCCGCAAATCGACCGTTCTGCCCTCCCGCAGGGCCCTCTGCGCCTCCTGACGCTGCAAGAGTGCCGAGGCGCAATAGCGGTGGTTCTGCGCGCCGAAGATCCGCAACGCCTGATTCTTGGCGCACAGCTCCAGGAGGGTCTGGAGATCGGTCATCTTGACGACGATCGGCTTGTCGCTCCAGATGAACCGTGCGCCGGCTTCTACCGCTTCCTGGATGAGCTGGACGTGGAGGTCGGTGTCGACGGCGATGCAGGCGAGGGTATTGTCGGGCCCGTTCGTCTCCACCGACTGGCGAACCAGCTCGCGGAAGGAGTGAGACACCTTGAGCCCGTGCCTGTCGGCTTGGCACACCCGCTTGTGGCGGGGGATTTCAGCCGCGACCGGCGAGGGTGCCCATCCCGCAAAGCGGAACTCGGGCACACGCCGGGTCATGTCGGCCCACATCACGCGTCCGGAGAATGCCCCGTTCGTGTGATGGTGAACACCGCCCGCAAGGACAACGTCCATATGGAGCGGCTCCAGAAGTTGGGTTTGATCATCCGTAAGATGATCCCATTGGAACGTGGAGAACATGATTCTTGGTCCTTTTCCTTGGGTCTTGAAAAAACAATCCTCAAACTCCGGTTTGCCAATGTCCTGCAGTTTGCTTCAGAGACTTGAAGGCCTTCAGCTGTGAGGCCCGTTTGTCTCTTGTTTCAATGTTCCAGCATGTTTTACTCCTTGCCGGTTTCCATCGAACAAACGAGGGTCGTGGTACTTACAGTTCCCGCGAAAAAAATCCAAGTGACATTGGCGCTGTAAACACTAATTTAATGTTGCATGGTTACATGGTTGCATGGCTCGCAAGCGAAACGCACGGCTGTTGCCTGCCAACCATGCAGCCATGTAACCATGCAATTTTTTCTAGTGTTCAGAGTGCCAATGTCGTTTTGGAAAAATCAATCACAATGCTGTCAAAGAGCTTCCCGCCCTAACCGGCCTCTGAAGAATTCAGGGAACATTGGTCAAGGCAGGAGAGAGATTGTTGTTTGGTAAAGGGGACTTGTCAACTCATAGCAGGAACCAGAGCCCGATCGTCATGAACAGGAGCCCGATGTCGCGGACGGCGATATTGTTCCAGCCGGTCTGCGTGAGAATGGCTACGAGATAGAGTGCGATCATGACCGAGGGGATTTTCCGGCAAGTATGTAACGGGCGGTTGTGGTGTTCGTCATGGCGGGTACAATACTGCGGCTTTTGTTTCTTTCCACTCCCATTTCTCTATGAAAGTCCGAACATTTCTTCTGGTTTCTTCACTCGTCGTTCTCGCTGCGTGCAGCGCTCAGCAGAAGGATGATGCAGGCAGCGAAAATGCCCCTCTCTCCACCCCCAGCCCCGCCGCGGATGTCGGCGTGCCCGTCGCGAGTTCCGGCACTGTTCTGTCATCCACTGGCAGCGCTACCGCGGATCCCGCTGCGCGTATCGTTGAGGTGACGGTGGAAAATTGGAAGTTCACGCCGAACATTGTCACTGCCAAGAAAGGCGAGAAGCTCGTTATCCGCCTCAAGGGTGTCAGTGGCATTCACGGATTTTCTGTGCCGGATCTCGGCATCAACCAGCGTGTGGAAGTCGGTGAGACCATCGATGTTACGATCCCAGCGGACAAGGCCGGCACGTTCGATTTTCGATGCTCCGTTCCCTGCGGGGAAGGACATGAGGGGATGACCGGTAAGATCATCATTAGCGGGTAAGGGTTGGCTGTTTGCTGCAGGGGATCAATTGCTAAATTGTTAAATTGTTAAATTGTTAAATTGCTCGCAAGCGAAACACACGTTGTTGCCTGCTAACAATTTAGCAATTTAGCAATTTAACCATTTCCCCGTTTCCAGTATTGCTCGGACAGACGCTCGTTTCTCCGCTATCCTTTCCTCCGATGCCTCAGCGGTTCCCGGTTACGATGGCCACGCAGCATCCGGATAATGCCGGTGTTCCCTGGTGGCGGGAGGACGCGTTCATTGCGACGCAAGACGAGATCGAGGAGGTGCTCCTCCTCTTTCGGGAACTTCCCATCGACGAGTACATGTGGGACTGGGAGGGGAAGTACGTGGATGAATCGGTGGGGGAGAAGCTCTTCTCGCGCGGGAGGCAATTCCTCTTGAAGCATCCTCTCGGGAAAGATCTGCGTCTCACGTACCGCATTCCGGCATTCGACGGCAGCAAAATGCACCGCATGGCGCGCGCGTTCATGAATATCCTGTCGCTGACGGACTTCGCTTCCGACATCGGTGTCACGTATCCGCCCGTGACGGAGATGTTCCTTCCCATCACCACCGCTGCGGAGCAACCCATCAGGGTGCGTGCGGCGTTCCGCGAGATCGCGGGGTACCACCGCGCGGTGTTCCATGAATCCCGCGGTGTCCGAAGCGACATCCTCGATCTCTTCGAGGTGACGCCGCTCGTGGAAGACGTTCCCTCGCTCCTCTCCATCGATCGCATTCTGCGTCCGTACTGGCTCTCACTCCTGAAGGAACGTCCGGAGACGAAGAAGCGCGGGCAGCGGGTATTCCTCGCACGGTCCGATCCGGCGCTCAATTCCGGTCTCGTCCCCGCGGTACTGGCGGTGAAAGTCGCCCTGAGTCTCGCGGTGGAAACGGGGGAAGAGCTCGGTATCTCCGTCGCGCCCATCATCGGCACCGGGTCTCTCCCGTTCCGCGGGAGCGTGAACCCGTTCTACGTGGATCCGTTCCTCATGCAGTACGCCGGCGTGCGCACGTACTCCATCCAGTCCGCGTTCCGGTACGACTATCCCAAAGATATCGTGCGCAAGGCATTGAAGAAGATCCAACGCGAAGCGCCGAAGCACGTACTCCTCTCCGTTCCTCCGTCTGACCGCAAAGAGATTCAGAGGCTCTGCAAAGTCTTCACGGATATTTGGAGGCCGACAATCGAGGAGATCGCGCCGCTCATCAATACTCTTGCGGCCCATATTCCGCAGCGCCGCGAACGTCTCCAGCATATCGGTCTCTTCGGTTACAGCAGGGGAGTAGGGAGAGTACGGCTCCCGCGGGCGATCGGCTTCACCGCTGCGCTCTACTCGCTCGGCGTGCCGCCGGAGCTGATAGCGACCGGGCGCGGGCTACAGGCCGCAAAACGGATGAAGCTCCTTCCGGTCATCGAGAAGTACTATCCGGCGCTTCGAGATGATCTTCGTCATGCCGGCAAGTACTTGAACCGCGAGAATCTCTCACTCCTCGCGCGCCAGAGAGGCGTCTGGAAAGAGATCGAACAGGGAATAGCTGCCATCGAGGAAGTGCTGGGGATTTCCCTGGGTCCGGAGAAACCGCGCCACATCATTCATCGCAATTTCACCTCGTCGATCTACCAGCGTCTCTTCGCGCGCGACTGTCACCGCGATGCACTGGAGCGGGATATCGTGGAGGCGGGGATAATAAGGAGAAGCCTTGGCTAGTATTCGGTATACAGTATTGAGTATGAAGGGAATCATCGGCTGAATACTGCATACTGACCCCTGAATACTTCAGTAAGGGAATTTGCCTCTCCTCGACTTATTGCATATCATGAAGTCATGACACAGCACCAGAAGAAACCGCACGATCAAGCCGCGAAACCAGTGCTGCCTCCGAAGGCTGTTGATCCCGCAGTACGCGCTTTGGAACTGGAGAAGAAAGTGCAGGAGCTTTTGGATCAGCTCAAGCGCCTTATGGAAGTTGCATCGAGAGCCCAGGCCGAGCTTCAGAACGCGAAGATACGCATGGAGAAGGAAGCGGCAGATATTCGCAAGTTCGCGTCGGAAATGGTTTTCATGAAACTCCTTCCGACGATCGACAATCTGCAGCGCGCGCTCAGGCATCTTCCGGTTGAAATCGAAAAAAGCCAGGGTGCCTCTCCCAAATTACTCGAATGGGTCAAAGGTATCGTCGCATTGGAACGGGAGTTTTTGAAACAGGTCGGTGAGATGGGACTCAGGCGATTCCATTGTTTGGGACAGCCGGTGGATGCCGAGCGCCACGAAGTTCTGATGGCGGTTCCGGGCGAAGCGGGGAAAGTCATCGATGTGATCGAGGATGGGTACGAGCTCCACGGGAAAGTCCTCCGGCCGGCGAAGGTGAAAGTTGGCGACGGCTCGAAGGCTGCGGCTGAGTAATGGCGGCTCCTCATATCTCTATGCCATTTAAATAGTTGTTGTATTTTCCGCAGCTGCGACATCGTGTCGCAGTTGCCAGAACGACTGGGGCACGATGCCCCAGCTGCGAGAAAAATGCGGCATGTTTTTGGATTTCATATCATGCACGAACGGCCAGGAGAATCGCGAGTATTCCCGCGGTATTCAGGAAGAAACACAGCAGGGCGAACGTGCGTTGTTCGATCTCCGCGAGGCTGGTTACCAGGATCACGCCGATTTCGTCCGGGAGGGGCGACGCGATGATGATTCCCGCGAATGACCAGAGGAGGTAGTCCCTCAGCCGCTCGGGAAACCGTTCGTGGTACAGGATGCTCCGCATGCGTTGGAGGAGTCGCGTTCCCTTGAGGCGGTGCAGCTCATCGTGGAAGAACTCGAACCGCATGAGCTGGAAGATCGTCATGTCCGCGGTCAGCGCACCGAGGCCGCCCGCCACCGCGCCGAGGAACGGATTCGTCACGTGTGCCAGTTCCACGAAGATGGCGAAGCCGAACGCGGCGGTGAATCCGAAGCTGAAGAGTATCCCGGCGATGAAGAGCGCGACGTACCCTCCGCCGTTGGTGAGTGAGGCGAAGGGGTCGAACCATCCCCAGAGGTACAAGATGTATGCAGCTGCGATGGAGGCTCCGAGAAGGAGGAGGCGGGGGTAGTCACGGAGGATGCGCATTTCCTGATAGTGTATATGAAAATCGGTTATTTGTCAGTGTTGCATCTCTTCGTTCTTTTTCTTTGTCCGAGCGACAAAGAAAAAGAACCAAAAAGAAAGCGCGTGTGCGCCAACGTCCACGCCACGGCGGCTGTGACCGCCGTGGCAGACCGCAGACCCCCGCCGTGGCGCACGCCCCCCTTTGGTTCTGGGCAATTCGTATCCGCTTATTTGAGTGCTACGTTTTTGAACTGTTCCCCGCGATCTTCGAAATTTTTGAAATGCCCGTAGCTCGGGGAGGCGGGGGAGAGGAGAACGATAGGCACTTCCCTCACCCCTTGCCCCTCTCCCGCCGGGAGAGGGGAAGTACATTTCGACTTGATTTGATTGATTATTTTTTCAATGTCGTTCAAGACTTCTTCATTGGTGAATCGGAGGATTTGAATGCCGTATTCTCCCAGAGCTTTCTCGCGTTCATGATCGTACTGTCGTTGCTCGTTGTTGTCGTGTACGGAACCGTCAATCTCGATTCCCAATCGGCATTCATCGCAGTAGAAATCAAGGATTCTGGATTGAAAAGGGTGTTGCCGTCGGAATTTCTTCCCTATGCCATTGTTCCTGAGTTTTTCCCACAGGAGTTCTTCTGCCTTCGTTGGTTGCTTGCGCATCAATCGGGCAAATTTCAATATTGTTCTCTGTACAGGCACATGAGTACATTGTTCTCTCTCTGCAGAGTTCCCCTTCCCCCACGGGGGGAAGGGGTTAGGGGATGAGGGAGGGCGAGCTATTGCCTTCATCCGCTCCACTGCTTCTTCCATCGTCTTCACCTCAATGCATTTCACATTCGCACCTGTTTTTTCGATCGCTTTTCGGATTGTTGTACCACTGTCCGGGAGGAGGATCACGGTTTGAACTTTCGAGCCCGCAATCCGTTTGGCGAGCGGCGTGAAATCGAAACCGCGGTCCTGTCCGCCGAGGATTATTGTCGTGACCCGGTCGCCAAGTGCGTTAAGCGCTTCGATCGCCGATTGCGGGTTCGTGGAGATGGAGTCGTCCACCCATTCGATTCCGTCATGGATGCCGATGGACTCAAGCCGGTGGGGGAGACCCTGAAATTCGCAAATTGCTTCGATTGCAATTTGGTTTGGCACACGAAGGAAAGAAGCGACTTTGAATGCACTGGCGATATTGGAAAGGTTGTGTCGGCCTAGAAGCTTCGTCTGATCAATACGCACTGGCGCGTTTTTGGCCGTAAAAGGAATTTTCCTGCCCTTGCTTTCGTCTGCGATGGATCTGCATTCTTCCGATTCTCCATTGAAGAAGACCCGGTCATCCGGTTTCTGAAACCGCGCGATATGTTTCTTTGCTTCGAGGTAAGCTTCCACTGATCCGTGGTAATCGAGGTGCTCGGGGAAGAACGCGGTGAGGACGGCGATCTGCGGGCTCTTATTCAAGTCCATGAGTTGATAACTGCTCATTTCTTGTACAAAAATTGTATTCGGTTTTGACCGCTCAATGAAGCTGATTGTCGGTGTTCCGATGTTTCCGATCAGATAGGTGTCCTTCCCGGCTTTCTTGAGGATTGCGTGAATGAGCGACGCAGTAGTGCTTTTTCCTTTTGATCCGGTCACTCCAATAACCATTGAGCCCGTGTCGGCGACAGAGTCGAGGAAGATCTGGGTCGGACTCGTGAGTAGTTTGTAGTGAGTAGTGAGTAGTGCATCGGGTGGAATCCCGGGAGACTTGATGATCACGTCGAAGCGATCAAGATCATCCAGGTAGTTTGTGCCCAGCCGAGATTCATAATTCGTAATTCTTAATTCATAATTCTTATCCGCAACGGTGATCCGACACCCCGGCGCGTATTTTTCCAATGCTTCCGCTATTGCCTTCCCCTCCAGGCCGTAGCCGAGGATGCAGACAGATTTGCCGGCGAGGTCGCGGATGTGCATGAAAAACTGTTAACAATTAACTTTTAACAATTAACTTTTGGAAAAATTCCGGAATGCAGTGGTCGGAGCGTGGGGCGAGGGCTTCGGAAATAAGTTTATCGGGATCTTTGATAGTCGGAAGAACTTCGGTGACGAACATTTTCATCGCCGGTGTGTCACTCAAGTCGCCGCGGCGCATGGCAAGCAGGAAGGCGGCCTTGGTTTCGTCGGCAGTTCCGACGCATTCGAACGGTTTATGGCCGCTGATGCCGAGAAGTTCGCGATAGAGATGTATGAGTGATTCGTTTTCGAAAAGGACGGCGTCAAAAATTTCCTTGAGCGTTTCCCTCGGGAGAAATGCGGCGAGGGCCGCGAAAACAGAGGCGCATTTCGGGCACTGGTTGCACCAACGGCCACCCTCATCCCTAGCCCTTCCCCCGAGGGGGGAAGGGAACCCCCCTCTCCCATCGGGAGAGGGGTTGGGGGTGAGGGAGGAGAGTATCTTCCAGTTCGTGTTGCAACTCGTAAACCCGTGGAAGTACTGCGGATGTTTCGAGAATATTTCCGTGATCTTTAGTTCGGTATACGGACGGAGCAGGCTGAAGTACTCGATGTCCGAGCCGATGCTTCCCTGAATGTATTTCCGAAGCATCTTTTCGAATTCCAGACTCTTGCTCCACTGGTGGTTGATTTCCATTCCGTGGAAGCTGACATTGCCCTCGCTGGCACTGGCTTCGTCGCTCATTACCACTGCATCGAAGTCATAGAGCAGTGCGATCAGGATCCCGAGGATCGAAATGTACGCCGTGATCGGGACATGTCCGTTGAGCGCGCCTTTCTCGTTCAAATCGAAGAGGGCGGGGGAGAGCGAGCGCCGAACATTGAGAATCGGAAGGCCGGCGCTATGCGCGAGTTGTTCGACTAAAGGATGCGGGCCGACTCGCAGGAGAGTGAGGTGTGCGCCGGTTTTTTTGAGAAGTTCGATTGTGGCGATGGAGTCTTTGCCACCTCCGATGGGAATTAGGATTCGTTTCTGGTTTCTGGTTTCTGGTTTGCTGGTTTTCCTCGGTGAATGGAGGGTTGGGGTTCGGGTTGGGGAGGAAGCCGGGAAATTGATCCGGTTCCTGAAATCCATCTTGTTTTCAAAGAAGAACTGCCCGAGGCCCTGGAGGTAGACGGTGTCCCAAAATTGCACTTCGGCTTTGGAGAGAGCGCCGCTTACAATTTCTATTTTCGTCGGACAGCAGGTTTTGTAGTAGCTGATGCCGCCGATGAGGTGCAGAGCAAAAAGTGCCTTTTTTATGTCTTCGCGATCGCCCCATTCATTCGTAGCCCCTCTCCCATCGGGAGAGGGGATGGGGTGAGGGAGGGAGAATGGTTCAGCCGGAAGCATCAGTGTCTCCTCGAACGTGATTTCACGATCGAGCGAGTACCGGAGCACGATCTTCTTTCCGTGCGGCCGAAAATTCACTCCTTCGAAGATGAATGAGTCGTATCGGTTCATGGGATGACATCTTACCTTACAACTGCTCCTCGACCTGAACTTCCCTCGCCTTCATTCCGGCTTCGATGGTCTTTCCGATAGGCACTCCTTCCGTACAGCCGTCATGAGCCCGTATGAACACGACGCCCAAGCCTTTCAGCTTAGCCAGGCATTGAAGCCTTTCTCCACGAAATGCTTCCTGGGAGCTCCGCATGGTTTCCGCGAGAACTCCAAGATTTTCAGCTTGCAGTTCAGATGTTCGATCGAGACTTGCAGTGTCACGACTTCCATCAGTGATCGTTGCCAGTACATTTGCACGGAGATCTATGATGAGGCGATCGACTCTTTTTATTGCGTCGGGCAAAAATCTCAGGATTTTGCTCATCCGTAGAAGTTCGTTTACAAGCCGACCGGCTTCATTGATGGCTGCAGCAGATACGTCTTGATGATCGAAATATACATGGAGATTCCTGGAAAAAACAGCGATGGCTCCAGGCACAACCCCTCGCTCTTCATACGTATGGATGTTACCGGCCACTAATTGCTCAAGTCCGAATTGTTCTTTTCCTACATCATCCAAAATAACCCCCTCCGGGAAGGGTTGTGCTGGCATATCCAATGGAAGGTCAGCCTGTAGATCATTTGCTTCAGCAACGGCAAACATAACAGTATTATAATTTAAGTCATGTTCATGTCAATGGTGCCGAAGGAGGGACTCGAACCCTCACACCTTGCGGTACACGATTTTGAGTCGTGCGCGTCTACCACTTCCGCCACTTCGGCATGTGTTCATCATACTGCCGTTGTGGCGTCCTTGGAAGCGTCCTGCACAAGCAGAGCGCCCGTTCCCGGGCGCGAACGCCCGCTCTGCATTGTCCAAAAATGTTAGGGCTAGGGGTTTAGATTGAAGAGTTATACGATGGCCACCATGATTTTGAAATCAATCATCAGAGGATTCATCGGCACCACCGCGTTGCTCGCCGTGTACTTCACCATTGTGAGTTTGATTTCCGGCTGGTCATTTGCCCTCAGCCAATTCTCACAATTCTGGTATTTTATTTTGGGGTTGGCGGCTGGTTTCGGCGTTCAGATAGGCCTGTATTCATATCTCAAAGATTCGATTCGTCAAAACGTGCCCAAGGGTGTGGTCGCTGTCTCCGGAACGACGTCAACCGTTGCGATGATTTCCTGTTGCGCTCATTACCTCGCCAATCTCCTGCCTGTTATCGGCATATCGGGAGTGCTGGCGATCATCGGGCAATATCAAATCGAGCTTTTCTGGTTCGGCCTTATCGCCAATGCCGCCGGTATCGGCTACATTGCCAGTCGCATCCTGAAATTTTCAAGATCATGAAGTACCTCCAGTACATCGGCATAAGTATTGGGGTTGTGCTCGCTCTGCTCATCGCAGTCAGTTTCATTTCGCGCGGGGGAATTCTGCCGGGATCGACCGATCTCAAGCAGGAAATCCCGACCAACAATACTTTTGAGCCGCAAACGAACAGTGGAGGTTCGGTGAATGTCACCGTCTTGCCGAAGAATCTATCTGATGCCGGCACATGGGATTTCGACATTACTCTCAGTACGCATTCCGTTGAACTCAGCGAGGACGTCACTCAGGTCTCCGCTTTGGTTGGCGACGATGGCAGAGAGTATGCACCGATCTCTTGGGATGGAGATCCGCCGGGCGGCCATCATCGTGAGGGGATTTTGAAATTCGAACCCATCGTACCAACTCCGCGATCCATCACGTTGAAAATCCGCAAGATCGACGGTGTTGATGAACGAAGTTTCCGTTGGCAAATTCCATAGAAGGTGTTTCATGGTCGCCTCATTCCGTGATACCTCGCAGCTGAAGCTGCGAGGTAATGTAAGTGCTCACTGACCTTATGAAAGATTGCCTTTATAATGGGCTAAAGCCCAAGTTCCGGTATCGGTAACCCCGCCCTTAAGGGCGGGGTTACCGCGCTTATTTACCGTGCTTTAGCTTTTTCTGCGCAGGGGTCAGCGAGCAGTTACGAGGTAATTCATTGACACAAACTAAAAAATAGTATTAATTATTCTCTTTGGTTGTTCTTTTCCAGCACCGATTTTTCCCCTACTTACCCTCATTCAGAGGGTTTAGTGTTGCTTCACAGATCCGAATTCATTGTTTTGTGGGGGAGCACAAACGATGAATGAGGATACAGTGGGGGAGCACATTGAAATTTCCGAAAACTTTCTGACTTCAGAACAAGGAGTTCTGCCGTGTTTCGTGAATTGATTAAGAGATTGGCTGGTCCCGCAGGGCAAGAGTCCGTGGGATGTGCGTCCCCGTTCGAGTGCCAGGGATATCACATTTCCCTGCGTCATGGACCGAGCGGGGTAAGTATCGCTGTCGTGGCACAAAACCTCCAAAAGCTTCTCCAATTGTCCGTGAAGAACGAGGAAGGTGTGGAAGCACACCAAACCGTGACTGACAACAAGGCGATCGTGGAGCTGGAGGGAGTTGTCGTTTTCACCGGTGTAAAACCGGAACCCGACCTGGACAGCGGATGTGTCGTGGTCCTCCTGTCGCAACAGGAGAAGTTCACCGTTGCGGAGATTTTGGTCCCGCGGGACGCGTCGTTTCACGTCTGCAACGACCTTCAGCCCGGTGACAGTCTTCCGACCATTCTATCCCTCAAGGTTGCGCGCCGGCTTGCCGAGACGTTCATTACAAGGGATGCGGTGCAAAGGCAGGCTGTCAGACTGGGCATTCCCTTGGTCCCCGACAATATGATGACGGTGTCCAAACGGTCGGTTGCCGCCAAGCCGGTGAAAGCGCCAATCGCCGAGCCGCCCGCCGTTTCCGGATCGAAGAAGCCGGCTGGCGGTTCCCACAAGGTGCGTCACCAGAAGGCGCCCAAGCCCAAGTCCGTGCCCAAGATAAAGTTCGCCCGGAAGAAATCACGGCGCGGAGCCTAGGCACGGAGATCAAGACCGGAAAAGGAACGGAGGCCTTACTTGCTTCCGTGTCGTGTGCTCCCCCGCACGACTTAAACGAAGTTAAATGGTCATTTCAATTTTGTTTTAGTAACTTCAGCACATCCTCGTCCGAAAGCTGCGGGAATTCGACGTACCACTTCCCCACGGCATCGAAGGGTTCGGGAGTTGCGAGGAAGACCGTCTCATCCGCGAGACGCCCGAGTCTCTCGGCTGTGTCCGGAGGGCAGACGGGCAGGGCGACGACGATTTTTTTCACCTTGGCCTTCTTCATATCCTGGATTGCCGCAAACATCGTGACGCCGGTGGCGGCGCCGTCGTCGCAGAGAATCACCGTGTTTCCTTTGAGCGGCGGACGCTTCCTGACCGCGTACGCCTCCTTCCGGCGTTTCAGCTCGGCCATTTCTTCTGCGATGACCGGTTCCATCTCCGTCCATTCAACGCCGTGAGATCGCATGGTTCTTTCTTCCAGATACGTCGCGCCCCCCTCGGCGATGGCTCCGATGCCGAACTCGCGGTGGCCGGGGTGCCCGAGTTTTCGGACGATGTAGGGGAAGAGCGGGAGCGAGAGGAACGCGGCCATCGCGCTGCCGATCTCCACGCCGCCGCGCACGAGCCCGAGGATGAGGACATTCTTCTTCCCGGCGTACGCGCCGAGTTTCCCGGCGAGGATTCGTCCGGCTGCCGTACGTGTCTGGAACGGAAGAATGCCCATGAGGCTATCATAACATTACTGAAGAGGATGAAGAGGAACAGGAGGATAAAGAAGACAAAGAAGAGTAAGAAAAATACATCCTCTTTGTCTTCTTTTTCTTCTTCATCCTCTTCATCTTTCCTCGGTTTTATTTTTCTAAATTTCCTATAACCTATAACCTATAACCTAAAACCTTTTTTATGTTCGACGTCCTCATCATCGGCCTCGGCTGCGCCGGTTACACAGCAGCAATTTACACCGCACGCTATAAACTCAAAACTTATTTGATCGGGGCCGAAGAAGGCGGTATGGGCTCTGCGGCCGCTGAAGTCGGGAACTGGCCGGGGAATATCGAGATAAAGGGGCCGGATCTGATGGAAAATTTCAAGAAGCATGCGCTCAGTTTCGGTGATCTGGTGACTTACAAGATTTCTTGGGTGAAGGATATAACGCCGATTCCTTCACAAGGGTTCCGCCTGACGCTCAACAGCGGAGAGACAGTTGAAGGCAAAGCTATAATTTTTGCCACGGGTTCGGTGAAGCGGAAGCTCGGGGTACCGGGGGAGAAGGAATTCTCGGGGAAGGGGGTCACGTACTGCGCGACGTGCGACGCGTTCTTCTATAAGGGCAAGGATGTCGCGGTGATTGGTGGAGGGGACAGCGCCGTGGAAGGCGCGGCGATCGCCGCGCAGGTCGCCAGGACGGTGTACCTGATTCACCGGCGGAAGGAGTTCCGCTCGGAGCCGTACTGGATCGATCGGGTGAAGAGCCGTTCAAATATTAAATTTATTATGGAACGGAACCTGGTCAAAGTCCTGGGTGATCAAAAGGTAAAAGCGATTAAGCTGGATAAGCCCTTTGAAGGTTCTGATACGTTGTCTTTGGACGGAATTTTCATCGAGATCGGTTCCGATCCGGCGGTAGATTTGCCGAAGAAGCTCGGTTGCACGCTTGATCCGATCGGCTTTGTCAAAGTTGATGAGGCCCAGCAAACCAGTGTTCCAGGCGTCTTCGCCGCTGGCGACCTGACCAGCGCAAGCAATCACTTCGCGCAGTTCACGACTGCGGCGGGAGAGGCTTCCGTTGCGGCGAACAGTGTCTTCAATGATCTGCAGACAGCGAAGCTTTAAGCTTGAAGCTTTACGCTATACGCTTTCGTTATGTGGTTTCCACTCGTCTTGGCCTCGACAGCGGCGTGGGCGGGAGTGAGCGTACTCGACTCTTCCCTGGTCAAACGGTACGAGAAACATCCGCTGGTGTTGCTCTGGAGCCAGTCGCTTTTTACCGTGCCCGCACTCATTCTGCTTTCCCTGCTGATCGACGTTCATACAGCATGGTGGCCGATGCTCATGCTTTCCGGCATGGCGGCGTACTTGGGAGATATCTATTTCTTCCTGATTCTCGAGCGGGTGGATGCCTCCATCAGCAGCCTGGCGTGGGCGATTCTGACGATCTTGCTCAGTATTGCGGGATTTTTGTTCTTCGATGAAGTGTGGTCTCTGCAGCAGGCACTGGGGGCTGTGATGGTACTTGGCGGAGCATTGCTCCTGCCGCTCCAGCGCAGCCGCCTGATCACCTTTCGGTCTCTGGCACTGCTCACGGGCCTGGCGATCTTCTACGTGCCGGTTTCACTTGCGAAAAAAGCTTCGATGGCGGCCGGGTTATCGATTGGGCCAGTATTCTTCTGGCTGCTCATCGGTCGCGAACTGCTTTCTTTCTTCGGGGTTTGGCTCGTGCCCAGTCTGCGCCAGAGAGTAAAGACGCTCAATACGCGAGTCGGTCCGCACTTTTACCTCATGGCTGCTTCGGTGATCGGTTTGTTTTT
>Ga0265292_1001466_pt1 | contig 20718 bp, 17 predicted proteins | sample Munlanlewell296A_FD_189080 | JGI IMG/M metagenome (GOLD analysis project Ga0265292, IMG submission 189080) | Leachate microbial communities from a municipal landfill in Southern Ontario, Canada - Leachate well 296A | ecosystem: Engineered > Solid waste > Landfill > Unclassified | place: Canada... | reverse complement strand
AATATTTTTTACCTCTTGCCTGCTTTTATCTTTACATAATATTTTATAAATCACAGCAAAACTAACTACCTTGCCGTGTTTTGCAATTAGTTTTTCTATTAGTGCCAGCTCCTTGCCTGATAAAGTTGTAGTGTATTTTTTTGCCATATGGTAATACGAAATATATTACTTCGTATACTAATTATACACTAATAATCAATAATGTCAAGCCGGATGTTATTTATACAACGTTTCTTACAGCTGTATTCAAAACAAAAAAAATCCGGCAGCCGTGCTCCGGTTTTCTTTTTGAATAAATTTTTGAAGACTCCGCCTCTTTTACCAAAATTCATCAGTTCGCTTATAAATACAAAATTTTATTGTCCGATTTTATATTATCGCTGATATAGTGCAATAAAGTGGTTTTACCGACACGGCGCATACCGGTGATAATTACCGCTTCAGGCGAGTTAATTACTGGTTTGATTTTTGTGTAAATCTCTCTTTCTATTATCATGATACTACTTTACAAAATGTATAACTATTTGTCAAGTACTACTTTACAAATAGTGCACATCTGACTTAAATATACTTTATGTTGTCGGAAATTTTTTAATTATAAATCATTATATAAAATTTTAGTCATTATGTATAAATTTTTATACAATAATTATAGAAATGTCAATGGTTCTTGCCTGTAAGCCACGATGAGTTATCCGCTAGTTAATATTTATTATAACATAAAAAGGCAATACAAGAAGACCCCCGCAATCGCTATTGCGTGGGGTTTTGAATGTTGCGTGTTTAATTGATAACGATAGCGTTAACCTGCCAACCGAATTTTAGAACAACAAACCGATCATCTTCCTTGCCAATCGCAGACGGGCAAAACGTTTTTTTGCTTCGTTATCTTTTAAGACTTGATCATAAATTTGTCCGATCTCCATTGCAATATCATTCCAATTATAATGTACGCGAACCCGCTCGCGATTTAAACGGCCGTTTTCCGAGACTTGCTCGGAATTGAGCATCAGTTCGGTCAATTTTTCCCGTAAATCGCGCACGCTTTTATTCTTAAAGGTGATTCCCTGTTCGCCCACCGCCTCCAGGTTTTCCGGAATATCGCTCACCAGCGCGCCGCGTCCGTACGACATCGCCTCCAAAAGCGCGATGGACAGCCCTTCTGATTCGGATGGCTGGACGAATAAATATGCATTTGCGAAAAGTTCATCAAGGGCTGAACCGATCTGGTTACCGGTAAAAATAATTCTCTCGTCGCCCCGCGCCATTGCTTTCAGCTCGGCAACATATTTATCGATGAATGCCCCATCGCCGACAATCACCAATTTCTTATCAGTTCGCAAATTTTTGAACGCCTTGATGAGATATTGCAAGCCTTTATGCCTTACCAGGCGGGAAACGGCAACAATATAATTATTCGGCGCGAGCTCCCAAGCCTTGATATTTTCCGCGCCCGTTACGTTTCTAATTTCCACGCCGTTCGGAATATAGATAATCGGCTTGCGATATTTTTCTGCCGCGTATTTTTGTAAAGTCCGGGAAACGACCAAAGTGCGATCGGCAAAATTGCAGCAAACCCACTCGCCGAACTTGAGATACAGGCGCGCGGCCCTGCCCCATTTTTGATGATGATAGCACTGCATATGAAAAGTAGCCACCACCGGTGTTTTTGGCTTAATCAATTTGATCAGCCAAATTAAAGATGACGGTCCGATAGAATGAAAATGAATGACGTCTACCTCGCGCCGAGCCACATTCAAAATAGCGCGAATGGTATGGGTAATTGCGTCTAAATGCTTGGTGCCAATGGAAGGCAGGCTGATGAGTTTGACGCCCTGCCAAATACCCAGCTGCGGATCGGTGTAATTCGGTCGGGTATAGACAATCACTTCGTGTCCAGCGGCAGCCAGACGTCGCGACAAATCCTCAACGTGCTTTTCCACGCCCCCGAATTTTGATGGTATGCCCTTTTGTCCGATAAAAGCGATACGCATATTAGAGAATTATATTCAAATCCATTAACCCCTCCTAACCTCCCCTTTCGAAAAAGGGGAGGAACAATCCGAGCCTTCCCCCTCCCTTTGCGAAAGGGAGGGTTGGGGTGGGTTGGTTTCCGCGATATTTATAACTTAGTAACGATTACGGGGTTTTTATACAAATCTGCAACCTCTACTGCGGCGGTGATTACGAATTCACTGCGATAAATTGTGGTTGCCCAGACGTCGCCCACCTTCACAGCGCCTTGCGTACCGAAATTATAACCGCTGATATAAAGGACTCCCATGGTGCGGCCTAAAGACTCCACCAATTCCACGCGGCGCACGATGCGGCGAACCGAGACCGGACCGAAGTTAGCCTCGTTGGAGGCCTGCCCGCCAACCGTAACGGAAACAAAGCCATAATGATAGTTATCTAAAATCTGAATGCGGATCTCCTGGCCTTCCTCGGTCGGATAAACGCCGAGCATCTTGACCGACGGTGTAATGATAGTGTGATTTTCATCAGCATAACGATAGGTGATCTGATTTTCAACCGGATTGATGGAAAAGCCATAGCCTTTGATCGTTAATATTCTGGTATCAAGGTCAATGCTGGCTTCATTGATGTAAGGTTGCACGGCCAAATTGATCTTTTCGTTATCTGACCAGCGATCATATTGCAGATTGATGGAAGAGTAGCTTGAAGACAAGGCGATCGGCGCGGTCAACGAGATGGTCGCGACGCCGGTGTTTGTATTAACGGAAATCGAATCAGGAATCACTTCCAACACATCCTTGGCCGTCAGGTTGAAAATAACTTTTGCGGCCTTGGGATTGCCGCCGACGCCTTGGGCTAAAACGGTAATGGCTCTCGCCGGCAAGACAGGATTCGGGCTGACGGACAACATTTTCGGAATAATTTCCATCGGGCGATAGTTAGACCGCTCGCCGGCGGAATAGACGGCGATGAAGCCGGTCTGCGCGGTTTCCGGAACGACAATCTTGATAATTTTGCCGGCGGCATCCAGTTTCCCTGCCAAAACCGGCATCCGGAAACGGCGGCCAAAGCCCTGAAACTCAACCTCAACCACCGAGGAGGTGGCTACGGAAAAGCCCTCGCCGGTCAAAGTTATCTCCTCGCCGATTTTGGCGGCGGGCAATACCTCCCCGGAATCAGGATAAGTCCGTTTATTTTTAGTAGTAATCAAAGTCAGTTTAGGTTTGGCGGAAAACTGCAAAGTTGCGTTGTCATCTGATAATACTCCGTCAACCAAGACTCTGACAGTCGCCTGATTGGCCTTGGTCGGCGCAATCACCTCAATTTCCTCTTCACTGCCGCCGATGGAAAGGACAACAGCTTTTACGCTGGCAATCAGGGCGCCGCTCTGGTAATAAAAATTTACTGACGGCGCGTTAGTGATGCCGCGGCCGCGGATGCGAAGCTTGTCGCCAACCTGTTCAAAACCGCGCTTGCTCCAGGTAACGGTGGTAACGATCGGTTTGACTTTGTAAGCGATGGCGGCACTGCGGTTTTCCACATTCTGGCCGGCGCTGTTGACAAAGGATGTTTGCACTTGCAGATTGCCGCTCACCACCCCGGTCGGCAGCTTGACCGTCAATAAACTTAATTTGCTGTCAAAGGCCAACGGCTTGATAAAAGCGGCTGCCTTCACGTTTTTATTATTTACTGTTTGCACGATAACAAAGGTCGCGTCCGGTTGCGGATTGATGCCGCTGACTTTAACGGTTAGATCTTCTCCAGAACGAAGCATACTCGGATAGAATTCAAATAATTTCGGCTGGACGTTGTAATTGAACTGGCCGGCAAAATTATCTTTGACGTAAACCCGGCCGCTGCCCGCAAAAGTCTGCTCAAACATTTTGAAATAGACATCCTGGCCGGATACCTTATTGGGCGTAAATCTTTTGCTTTCCGCCACTTTGGTCAATTCATTATAATAGGGCAGTTCAATCGCAATGTCGCTCTCACTGGCGAAAGACAAATTATTAACACGCAATATTTTATTGGTCTCGCCGATAGTTCCCTTAACTTCAGCGGTAGATAATTGTGGAGCGAATTCGGCCAATACTAAACCGTCAAGATTTAAAATGGCGCCGGCCGGCAGATCACCAAAAGCAAAAACCACTAACCCTTGGCCGGCCGTGCCGGCAATCGGAAAAAAAATCACGCTCTGCTCCTGCCACTCGGTGCCGATTGATTGCTCGGCGAGCGGTGTAGCCGGCGCGAAGCTAGTCGCGTCTTCCAGATAGGTTGAAACACGCACAGGCTGGCTGGCCTTGGCATAATATTTTAATAAATATCTTTTATCCGCGGTTACGGCGAAGCTGTTGGCGGCGGAGCCGACCAGACCGGCGCTTACCCGAGATTCCGGGCTGCCGCTCGCCTCAATGCCGGCAGAATATGAACCCTGGCCAAAGGCCGGTTCATACGAGCGGAATAAGTTGATGGTCCGCGTTACACCCGCGCCTTTCCAAATTCCCCAGTTGGCGTAAGGATCGGTCTCAAAACTGCCGTTCTTTATTAAATTAGTTCCGGTAGAGGTGACTGCCGCTTGGGCAATGCTCACAGGCGCGATCGGCGCCAGCACCAATTGAAAAATCAGTCCGAAAAGAGCGATTAAAACTAATGGCTTGTTTGATTTTTTCATTTTCTTTCCGTGTAAATTCATATTTTTTTATTTCAGCCACTAATTTAACGGCCTGTTAATAGTTATGTAATCTTAAATCTTAAATCTTAAATCCTTTCCCCTATTCTATCTCAAAAGCGATACTATAAATTAATTTTGAAATATCACCGGTAACTTTTATATCAATACGTTGTTTATTAACATTCGGCACGGTAATAATTTTAGTGAATCTTCCTGTTTCGTCAGCTTGAGCCGTATAACTTGAACCGGCAAAAGTAATGGTCAGTTGTTCGTTGGCGCCGAAACCGGTGCCGGAGAGAGCAATGACCGAGTTAACAGCCGCGCGATTGCGGTCCAGGGACAGCGAAAGCGCGGACTTAACCGGTTCGCTTTCATTTTCATCATAAGTATAAGAATCAACCAGCCCGAGCTTGTCATTCATGACCAAGATAGCCGAATTGTTAAACACCACTACCCGCTGGCCATTATCAGTATTTACCGCTTTTAGACCCATCGCCCAGCCGTTTTTACCAAATTTTGAGGTGGTGTAAACCCAGGTGATCGGCATAAAATTAGTTTTATCCATTTTGACGAGACCTAAACCATCAGAAAAATAAAGATGGTTCTCACCCTGAATTCCGGCAACGTCATAGCCCAGGTTGGAAATATGACGAAAAGTCTTGGTCGTATAAGAAGTAAAATCAATCTGCCTCAACTCGCGATCGTCAACCAGATAAAGCATGGTTTCGCTGTCGTCGTTGAAAGCCTTGTGGTCATGATTATCGCTCATGGAGACTCTCGCCTTGGAAATGCTGTACTGATCAAAATTGTTGAAGGCGGCATAAACGTTGCGGTTCGGCGAGTTGAACAGCGTGAACAGACCGCTCTCAAGATTAAAAATAAAAGAGCCCTGCGGACTTAAAATTACATTGTAAGGATTGGCGACCGGCATTTTGTAAACATCAATCCGTTCAAGCGCCGGAGTCCATAATTTTAATCCGTCCGCGCCGACGGTTACAATGCGATTATCCGCGCGAATAACTCCGGAAAACCAATCGCCGAGACCAACCTCGCTTGTTTGCTTTACCAAAATCGGGTTGAAAGGATTGGTGATTTTGTATTTGTACAAATTGCGGCCATCAACCAAATAAAGATACAGGTCGCCGTATTCTTCCATAAACACCGGATCGCCGTAGGTTGTGCCGGCGGTCTGAAGCAAAATCCGAGACGTTCTGACAATTTTTCCTTGGTCAAGTTTAAAAATTTCCGCCTTGCCCCGGTTAGTCGTTGCAAAGACAAGCTGGCCTTGATAGCTTACCGCATCGCCGGAGTGATAGGACTTCTGCTGACCCAAAACGCGCGGCACGGTAATCAGCATTACACCGATGGCCACCATGCCGATAAAAATCAAGGCTACAGTGCCCAGGAAGAATTTTTTAAATGCATTCATGCTTATGTATATAATTATTGATAAAATTAGCCAAAATTTCTACAAAAAACAGCTAAATATTCAGATTAAAATGATGAAATGGTTAGCTTAATATATTTGCAGAAAAAAGTCAACGGTTTTTATTATTTATTTAATTTTTTTGCTAAAATTAGATTTATTGCTGTTTATTAAATCATCAGCTATTTTTTCAAAATACCCGCAATAATTTGCCGCGTTTAACTTAAGAATTGATTGCCTCGCCGCCGCGCCGATTAAAAGCAAATCACTGTTATTGACAGCTTGGAGCTGTTGACTAAGCGATTCCGAGTCTCCGGGGGTGAATAGAAATCCGTTTTTCCCGTGTTCAATCAATTCCGGCAGGCCGCCGATGCGAGCGGCAACCACGGTTTTGCCGAGCGCCATCGCCTCCAATAAGCTGTATGGCATATTTTCCGGCCAGCGGGAGGGAATGATGATAGCTTTGGCGTTAGCGATCAACCTGATCAGCTCTTCGCCTGATTTGTGACCCAGGAGTTCAGCCCGGTCAGCTAATTTTAGATTTTGGATTTTAGATTTTAGATTTGATTCCTCAGGGCCGTTGCCGACAATTTTTAACTTTTCATTTGGGTTAGCGGCCAAAGCATCAATTAATAAGTCAACACCCTTCTCCTTAGCTAGCCGGCCGAAGTATAAAAAATAGTCGCCAATTTTTGAGTCGGCAGCATTGAATTTTTCCGCGTCAATAAAATTATGCAAGACCTGAATTTTTTCAGCAGGTATTCGAAATCTGACTGAAACCTCCTTCATAAAATTACTCGGCGCGATAAATATATCTACATCATCATAACGCTTGAGCAGGCTGACGTTCAGATATGCCTCCAGCGTAGCGAGCAAACTCTTGGCGTATGAATCATGAGCGCATTTGTGAAACAAGCAATTATAGAATTTTTTTCCAACGCATCTTTCGCAAGGCGAACCTTCGGTGTAGAGTTTGGCATTCGGACAGATGATGTTATATGCATGCAGCGTCTGGATAATCGGGATGCGATATTTTTTCAACAGCTGAATAATTGCCGGCGTCAGCTGGTATTGGATGTTGTGCAGATGAGCAATGTCCGGCCGCTCCCGCCTGATTAATTGTTCCAGTTTACGTATTGCCTGGCGGTTATAAAATATTTTTAAGATATTCTTTAGACTAAATTGATGTAAATCTACGTTATCCGTAGAGTACTCAGCCGTGTCGCAGGCTCGATTACGCTCGTCTTTCATTGAAAACTCAGCCACCGGGTGGCTGAGTTTCTGTAATTCGCACGGTTGATTTCGTTCATCCTTCATGGAGAATGAAATTATATTATGACCGCGACGAGCTAATGCTTCGGACAACTCAAACATATGCCGTTCCGAACCGCCTCGCAAGTAGTGAAATTTGTTGATTTCCAGAATTTTCATACTCTGTCATTCCCGCGCAGGCGGGAATCTTATTTTTGTTCAATAATTACTAGATTCCCGCCTGCGCTCGCCTCGCTCGCCTCGTCTTCGCCTTGGCGAAGCGGGCTATCGCTCCGGCGAAGCGGGCGGGAATGACAAAGGGAGAGTCTTTCTCAAGTCTAAAATTAAAAATTATTTGATATTTTATTCTTTAGCACCCACCACAAAACCTTGAATGCATGCTTCTTCATCTCGCCGCGGATGGTGCAGATGATCCAAGACTCGCTGATATTGTCTTGTCTGATTTTATCGCGAACCGTGTTTGCCTTGGTACTATTCCAAATATTTTTGAGTGTACCGGTGCCGAGCTTGCCCATTTCCAAATTGATTAAATTGCTGGGGTAAATTTTACCTGACGGATCAATGAATAATGAATCAAGGCCTGCGCCCGTTGGCAGCAGCCGCTTCCCTTCTTTGAGATATAACAGCAAGCCATAATCATAAAATGCGCGCAGCCAGTGCTTCCGTGTAGGGCCGGCCAGTTCACGCCGGATTACTTCAGTCAAATTTTTTTCCACTGCCTCAACCGCGTTGATTCGGTTGCTGTCTTTGCTGAAATATATTTCGGAATTCTGTACCAAGGCCAGGGCGAGCTCTACGCCCATTCGGCGGGACAGGTCATAAACCGGCAACAAATCGTCTTTGTTCTCGTCCTGAATGGTGAAACTGAATCCAAGATTCTTAAGACCCATGGCCTGCAAGCGACGGACCGTTTCCGTGGCGTAGCCGAACATACCGGGAATGCCGCGGATCCGGTCGTGCGTTTCACCGATACCGTCTAAAGAAATTCGTACGCCCACGTTAGCACCGCTCTTCAAAATTTCTTTCATAGTTTCAATAATCAAATCGGTGGCAAGTCCGTTGGAGGAAATAATGATTTGCGCTTTTGGCGCGGCCCGGTGCACCGTGCGAACGATGGCCACTAACTGCGGATGCAGAAACGGTTCGCCACCAGTCAGATTTATATATTTCAGCTCCGAATTCAAATTAGCAAACCACTCCACCGGCAGCTCTGACGGATTTTGAATCTGCCAGATATTGCACATCCGGCAGCGGGAATTGCATTTATAGGTGATGGCGATGGTGGCATCGCGGGGAGTGTATTTAGGCATTGGTTTATTATTATTGTCATTTCGGACGAAGCGTAGCGGAGATTCGGAATCCAGAAAGCATTTCAAATTCTGGATCCCGGGTCAAGCCCGGGATGACAGCACGGAATGAACTTTTTTTAATATTTTAATACTTATAATTTTTGCTGCGTGCATCAAATAAATCAGAATGCGGCCAGCCAGCCGCTCCGGATAGTTTTTCTTTAAAAAATAATCTAGATTATCGCGTTCCATTTGCATTTTTTTGATGGTGCGCGGTCCGCCTGAAGAAAAACCATGATGATGGATAACTTGCGCCTGTGGCAGATAAAAAACCTTGAAACCCGACTGTTTAGTCCGGAAACAAAAATCAATGTCCTCCACGCCGAAGAAGTAATGCTCATCTAGCGGACCGATTTGATCAATCAGCGTACGTCTAATCAGGAGACAGCCGCCGGAAAGCCAATCCACTTCCCCGCCCTCGGCAAATAATTGCCGGTTGAATCTGGTTTTTTTTGCGAGTGTACTGTAAGGAATAATTTTATAAAACGTTGAGAGACGGATAAATTCACGCAACAAGTTCGGAAAATAACCGCAACTCACTTGCGCCCGGCCGTCCGGATAAACCATCTTCGGTCCGACAATCGCTGCCTTGGGTTCATTTTCCAAAAAAGCGATCAGCTTGCCAACCGCACCGTTTTCAATCAGCACATCGGAGTTGAGCAGTAAAATATATTCGCCGCTCGCGCAATTTAGCCCCTGATTAACGGCGCGGGCGAAGCCGACATTCTCTTGATTTTCAATATATTTTACGGAAAGCGTTGCAACCGTGCTGGGCGAAAGTTTTTCCGTTGAATTGTTATCTATTAAAATTATCTCCGATGCTAACGCGGATTCGCACTCGCGCAAACGGTTAATCGCCCGCTCGGTCATTTCCGGCGTGTTGTAATTGATAATAATAACGGATAATTTAATCATGGTAATAGTATTTTGAATTTACGAACGCTCCAACCATTAACCAAAAAATAATCGCGTATGGCAGAGCAAAAAAAGTCACCTCCAACAAGCCGTTGATTAAAGCAACAATCAGCATAGCAATAAATCCGCTGGCTAAAACCAGATTCTCCGGACGCGCGGCCCGGGCGACTGCGCGCGCTTTACGCCAAAGAGAAGCCAACAGCATGATGATGGTGAACAAACCAAACAGGCCGTAATCAATCGCCGCTTGAAGAAAAAAATTATTAACCAGTTCGCTGGTATCATAATTCAACAGTTTCTTGAAATAATAAAGCTGCTGGCCGGCGCCAACGCCGAACCAAAGATGGTCAGGCAATAGCCGCCAGGCGGTTTGATATTCCAAAACCCTGAATTTGGTATTGGAATCCACAAAGGTAGTCTTAACGCGGGTAATCAAACCGCCGGCTAACGACGATAAAAAAACTGTGGCCAAAACAATCACTGCGGCGATCACGATCAAAAAATACTTACGCCGGCCGTTCAGCCGAAAAAATAAATACACCATACCGCATAAGAACGCCAAAATGGCCGCCTTGCCCAGACTGATAAATAAAGCAAAAAACCCGAAGCAAAAAGCAGGTAAAATTATCGCCTTAGACTTGAGATTTTTTTCGGCCAGAAAAAAAACTAAAACCGGAGCAAGCATCATGGCGATAATTGCCGCGACGGTGGCCAAAGGCCCGGGAGGCAAGATTATCAGTTTGCGTTCAAAAAAAAATTTATCGGAGAAACCCAAGGTGTAAAATTTATAAAAAACCTCCAGCGCGAAAACAAGCAAGGCGGCGGCGGCGGAAAACAAAAAAATCCGCAGCCGGGCGCGGCTATTGATCAGATTGAGAGTCAAAAAATATGCCAAAAAGCTGAACGCTACGGCTTTCAGGCCGAAAAGATAGTATTTTAAATTCACAATTTCAAAAACAGAAGCCACAGAAACCGACAGATAAAGCAAGAGAAAAAAACTGACCGCATCAAATTTTATTTCGTTTGTTTTTTTGCTCACGAATTTATCTAAAAGATAAACAGCGGCGGCCAAAAGAATAAGCGCCTCGGCGATAGTGAACTCGTAAAAATAATAGGGCGCCAGCTCAAATTTCAAAATTTCACCCATAGTGATGGCCGGCAGCGCGAGAACAGGAGCTAACCAGAGAAAATCTTTAAAGAAAAAAAACACGGCAAAAAAAATCGCCATGATATAAAACAAACTCGGCTTGTTAAGTGTAATAGCCGCGGTCAGAAGAAAAACAAAAACCGCGAATAATAATATTTTTTCTGAATTTGGCCTAATTTTTACTAAAATATTTTCCATAAGCTGAAGCGAAAATATATCACAAAAATGGATAATTGTCCAGCCCCGTAACTTTTTTCCGGTTAGAAACAAAAAATCACCCAATAAAGGCGAAGCCGCTCCGCTTAGATTTAGGCGATATTAAAACAAGGCTTTACTAAAGTTATGGGGTCAACAGTTTTGAAGAAAAAGAAAAGGGGCACCGTGTAACTGGTGCCCCCATATTGCTGGCGCGAAAATATTGCTATCGCGCCGTCCTCCCGTTTTCGATGTTCTCGACGCAGTAATGCGGCTGACCCTTCTTGTTGATGCCGATGCCGGGCGCGTCCATGAAGTCCTGAACGTACTCCTCGATCTTCAGGTACTCCACGTTTCCCTTTACATAGCCCTTGGCGGGGTCCTTCAGTCGAGCCGGATGAAACGGCTTGCACTGCTTGCCCTTGGGAGCCATACCGGGGTAGACGTAACCGTCATCCTGGATGAAAGCTTGCTGCTTCTGCAGATTCTCCGGGGTGGCGTACTTCTCGCTTCCCCTCACGCCCCAGCCGGTCGAATGGGAGGCGGTGAACTGCGGCACGAATGCCGTGGCCGTGTAATGATCCTTGGGGACGAACACATCCTCGGTGCCCGGGATGTTGTAGGGCGCCTTGTAGTCGTCCAGCGAGACCCGCGGTCCCTTGGCTTTGGAGTCGGCTGCGAAAACGACCGACGACCCGGTGACGACAAGCGCCACCACGATGCACGTCACGAAGATTTTCCTCATGATCTTAGGCCCTCCTTAGGCCGTGGTATCGGAGGATGCCCCCCTATTTAAGGAGGTCCCCCGAATTTTAGGGTTGGAAAGATTGAAAGACCGATCTATATTCATTCCGTTTGTGACGGAAATAACTAGGAAAATATCATTATGCATTACTCCTCGCCGTCTGTCAAGGGCGGCGGTTCGTAATCCGATCCCTTGTCGTAAGAATCGGGATCCAGAAGGAACTTGAACAAACGATCAAGGTCTATGCTTGCCTTGCCGTCAATCGTCTTTACCCCTCTGGTGTTGTCGCCCGTACCGTTGTTGAGGTTGGCGGTAATGCCGACCAGGAATTCGGCAAAGGTCCTATACTTGAAGCCGACTGCCGGATGAGCCCCGAACACTTTCGGGCCCTGACTGTAATCAACGGGCAAGTCAAGGATTGGCGTATATTTATCGCCATACCGCTTCCCTTCTACCCGTCCACGCAGGGTGTAAATTGATTCCCTGACGTTCGGTCCCTTGGAGACCGTACCGCCCATGTCCTGCTCGGTGGAAACACCCCATTGCCACAAGCTGATCGCGGCATTGTCCTCAAACCCGAAATGAGAATCGGTGATGCCGAAGAACAGCCGGTCTTTGTTGGAAATGGTGCGATCCTTGGGATTGGTTGAGTTCCAGTGTTCATATTGCTGGGTGCCGAACCTGGTTTCAACCTCAATCTTCCTTTCCGGATCGATGTATTCACCCTTAACGCCGACCAGCGTATTTTTTCCTTCAAGCTGGAAGGTCCCGCCCTGCCTTTGATTTTTGGTAAAGTCCCAGCGGGCGGTGCTGAATTGGACTCCGACCCGGTAATTGCTTTCTTCCTTTTTACACGCGGCGGGGTAAAAAGTAAACACTGTTCCGCCGTATCGTAAGAGACTGTCGCCATGTATGCCTCTGGAGAAGCCGCCGTAGACAGGCCATTCGAAATCAGGATCCCAGCCACAGCTATACTTCGGCTCCCCGATTTTCGGCAACGGTAAAGGGATCCTGGTTGGCGTTTTAACAACGTTATCCGGAGGCGGTAGTGCTTTCGCCACGTTGTCCACAGGCGGCTCGTCTATTCTTGGTGCTCCCGGCGCCGCTGGTAATTTAACCGGGATGATTTCGAGGTTATAACAGGCGAATGTACGAACCAGCCGCATTGACCTGCCGTTATACGTTACCACGGGCCATGCTTCGCCTGGAAGCGGATAGGCGCCTACCCAGCGTGCGGCGGCGATCCACTTGTACTGGCCGAACAGCAAGAAATCGATCTCCTGCCCCGGCATCATGGTGAACAGCGTCGACGGCTGAAGGTAAGAATCTACCAACAACGTCTTCAGCTCGTTGTCGATTGGCAGCTTACTAATGGCAAGTATCGGATAACGTTTTTCCCCAAAAGGATCAACGTTCTCCATCGCCCATTGCGCGATGCCGTTAATGCGTTTTGGACTCCTCGCAGCCCTCCGCGTAGCGACCAGTCGCTTGACTTGCGCCGTAGCGGCTGTGGCCACATGCTGGGATTGGTGGCAAATCCGGCAATCAATTTTCCCCGCCGCAAGCGCAATCTGCCCATGGCAAACCGCGCAATCAGCGATAGAAACGACGGCCTTCTTACCCTTCCCAATATGTCCGGGAGCGCGAGAAGGAGCGGAAGCGGACTGCACCGGAGCAAGAAACATCTGTCCCGGCTTTATGAGATTGGCGTTCCCACCGATGGCCTTGCGGTTACGGCGGTAAAGCGAACCCCAACCTTTGAGGCCATGCTGCTTGGCGATTTTGGTCAGGTTGTCGCCACGCTTCACGCGGTAAACTTTTTCCGCATGGCAAGTGGCGCAGCCGACCGCTCCGACGAGACCGGAAAATCCGATCTGCCAGGAACCGACGTAATACTTACCGGCCTGGAATTCGGGCGCGCCAAACTGATACTCCGACTTTACCGACGCATCAGCGATCCGCAGATTAGTCGGAGCCCCCGGTCGCTTTACATCAGTCATCTGTCCGGCAATGTAAAAAAACATGCAGACAAACATCAGTAGCGCTAATGCGATCAAACCGAGCTGTTTCATCCTTCTCTCACCACCTTTCGTTTTGGAGTATACCCGATTCCGCGTTTGCCGCTTTTCTCACCATTCTCTCTTAACCCTGTTTGAGGGCGACCATTCGGTCAGTCCGCGACATTCATCGCAAGACAAGAAAGAGTTGGGCTTGAAAAAAAAGCGCGCACGAAGCCGGATTGACTGACGTATGTCAAATTACAGTATAAACTGCTTGTCGCGACATTTGCAGATTTAGAGCAGATTACTTGCCCTTCATCTGCTCCATCGCCTTTCGTATTGCGAGTTCGGTTCTGCATGCCTGGAAAGATTCTGCCTGATCTATTGCGTCGGCTACCCCCTCCATCGTTGGATGATGAGTGGCGAAACCCTCTTTCTCAACCATTGAATAGATATTGGGGATCTCCATCAATTTGAACAAGCCCATCTGAATCAGCGTCTTGCTGGCGCCGATGAATGGCACAGACAAAAACGCTTTCCAGCCGGACCCAGCCCAGGCTGCGAAACTTTTTACCACATCGTCCTCTGCCTTGAGCCGCTCCAGAACCCCATCCGGTATCATCGTACCAAGGGGCACGCCATACCGTTGATTGGCTTTCTTTTCCACGTATTCCTTGAAAACTGCGGCCTGAAAAACGGCATTACTTCGAATCGTATTATCCAAAATCCGAAATTCCGCGCTATCTTTTTTTATTGCCAGGAAATATTCTGCTGCTGGATCAATCACCGGCAAGAACCCTTTATAGTCTGATGACCTGATCTTGCCGTATGGATTTTTGATCAACATCTCCTCGCCTGCATGGTTGTAGATTTTAAGACCGGCGCGATTGACAACGCCTCCAAGCCGACCGACCTGATCTTCTCCCTGGATGAAAATAAGCAGCTTTTTCCTGCATTTTTCTCTGTCCCAGAGATCGTAGTCGGTGGCCAGAAATTCGCTTATCTTGCCGGCATTATCCATAGCGACGAACGCCCAAGTTCTCCTGTCCTTATTGCCTTCTTCCTTGCTCAATCGTTCGTTCAGCCAATACACCCCCAGAATGAAGTTGCTATCCAATTTCTGCGGGTTGGCAACCAGGTAAGCGTCCATCACGCTTTTGCGTGCCAAGGTCGGCGCGCAACCGGTAATCAGAAATACGACAACCAGCAAAAGACCGATCTCCCTGACAATTCTTCTTGACATAACACTCCTCTTTCTCACCTCTCGGTGTTTTTATTTGTTTTTTCAAGATTATCAATTGTCAACGAACCATCTATTAGATCAACCTAGCCACTTGCGAAAAATCGTAATTGGCTAAGACAAATCTAGTAGTTATAAGCCTTTATGCCCGAGCACATTGCGCATATCGCCGCGGCCGATCGCTTGGTCTGGGCTCGGCTGCGCAGGCTTCGGCGGCAAAAAATCAAGCCTAGACTGGTTCTCTCTCTGAGATTCTGCCTCATAACCTTGCGTCTGCCTTACCGGCGACCCGTCTGCCGGCAATACAGGCTTGCCCGCCGACGAGGCGGGTCGATAAATCGGCTCCGGCTCAAAGGGTTCAATCGGCTGTAAATTTTTAATCGGCGTTTGCGGCTGATAAGATTGATTTTGCGGCAAATACTTCTCCAAAGGATAGGAAAAAATATAAATATAAAAAAGGCCGAAAACAAAACCGAGAAGCAGGCTTGAACCAAAAGTCAATAACAAATCAGGACGCACCGGGTAATTGGAAACCAGCGGCTGGTCAATTACTTTGAGGCTCACCTTTTCCCCGGAGCTGTGATACAGCGCGTGCTTTTCTTTTAAGGTGTAAACGACCGCCTGCGCCAGTTGCTCCGCCTGATATTTATCCGGATGATAGGCGCGAATTTCAATGATCCCGCTGTCATCCGCGGCGAAAGCTTCAACCGCGTGCTCCCATTTAGCCAGCTGGGCACCGAGCTCGCCGGAAAAAAATTCTTTATCAAAATTAAAACCGCTGCCAATCGTCTGTTCGTAAAAAGCATTTGAGCTGACTACCTGCGTCAGCACGCCGGTAAGATATTTATTGGCCTGCGCCACCACATAAGGATCAAGCGGCGTATTCGCGCCGTAATTCTGCACGATCAATAAACGCGCGCCGGCCCGATATTCCAAGGGCGAACGAAAAGTTATGATGGCGGTCGCCGCCAAAAACAACAAAACCGCAAAAAATAAAACCTTTTTGCGCTTTTTAACGATGAAGATGAATTGACCTAATTCCATAAATAATAATCCTACCTAGAGGTAAGCATAAATTGGAATAATTCCATTCCTTTAGAATTGTTAAAATTAACATAATATACGAAAAAAGTCAACACAACAAATAAAACCGCCTTGATTGCGGTTTTATTTGTTTAATTTTAAATAATCCTTACCTGTTCAATTCATCAATCAGGATAATTTTCTTGCCTTCCAAAATTTCGTATAAAAAAACATCGGTCATATTGCGCCGATAGATAAACTCACTCGTATCAAGATAAGTAAAGTTCAATTCTTTGCCCAGCCCCCGCTCTAATTCTTTAATCTCTTTAATTAATTTAAGCTTATTTAATCTGCCGACTACCAAGAGATCAATCGGCGAGAGCGGATTATTAACAAAAACGCCGGCGAGCAATAACAGCTTCACCCGGCCCAGACGGCTGATCTTTTCAATTAAACTTTGCTGATTTAAAACTTGCGCCTTGATAATCAGGGCTCTTATCTCTTCAAATATCGTAAAATTTGCATTAGCCTTAAAGCGAGCTCCGCGGCGGGTTTCGGTTTTCTCTTCTTTGTCCGCGGCAGCATTAGAGTCGGCTGACATAATCAAGCCGAGTTTCTGCAAATTTTCCAGCTCTCTTTTAACCGCCGGCGCTTTCAATCTCAAACGGCTGACAATATCGGAGTTGGCGTAACTCTTATCCGGATTCAAAACAAACAACTGCAACAGCTTGACTCTGGTTTTTGAGGTAAAAAGTTTCTCCAGCATTATATGATTGACTACAATAATTAAAAATTGAGTTATCGGTTATTGATTTTGACTCAAACCTAAAACCTGTTCCCAACTTGGTCTAGCTTTAATTTTATAGTATAATATAGAGACGGTCAAACCGTGATTTGGCTGGTTTTAGCAATGAGTAAATTAACACTTTGATTACAGTAAATAAATTTCGGAATAATCCACTTTATTCGCATGTGCCCCATTTGTCCCGCCACCTATAAATTAAAGAGGGCGGGATCCTCACCGCCTTTGGCGGGACCCCGCTTAAAGCGGTGGCGCAATCGAGGCGGTGATAGTCCGGCTTTCGCGATAGCGAAATAACGTATGTTTTATAAAATCTCCCAATTAACGCTTAATCCTGGCAAAAAAAATAATTCCATTGATGAGGTTTTTGTCGCCCAGCCGGATGCCCGGAGCGAGGGTCTGGCCGGCCGGCTTTTTGCCATCATCAAAATTGAATCGCGCGAGCCGGACTATCTTAAGTTTGTTAATTTTTTATTGCCGGAACTGAACCATCAGTACTACCAGAATGAAAAACTGATTTTGCGGGAGCGGCTGTCCACCATCAAAATTGATCACATTTTTGAATCGGCGCTCGCCAAAACCAACAAATCGCTCGCGAGCCTGGTGCAAAACGACAAGCTGCGGCTGGAGATCGCGAACCTGAATATCACGCTCGGCGTAATTTATGAAAACGAACTGCATTTCGCGGCCATTGGCAAAAATCGCGCCTTCCTGATTTTTCACGGCACAGACAAAGACAGCGAATATAAAATGTCCGAGGTGGCCGCGGTAGCTGAACCGGCTGGCGGCTGGAATAAATTATTTGGCAGCGTAGTGAGCGGCCATCTGCCGACCGGCGGCTACTTTCTTTTCACCAACGAAACCCTGCCGGAATTTCTTTCGCAAAAACAACTCAAAGAAATTATCACCGCCCTACCGCCTGCCGGCGCGGTGGAGCAGATTAAAAACCTGCTAGGCAGTATCAATTCCTTTGTCGCCTTTTCCGGAATCCTGATTAAAAACACCACCGGTTTAATGGCAGAATCCGCGCGGCCGATGGCGCAAAATGTCCAGACCTCAATTTCCAACCTAAAAACTACCGAGAGCTCAACAGAAAAATTATTGGCGCCGTCCGGGATGATTGATCTTCGGGGCTGGCTCGGCCGGCTTCAGGCCAAACTGCCGCGCTGGCCGAAAGGTCTGACCTCGGCCGATCGGGAACAGTTGAAAAATAAAATATTCTTCAAAAAAAGACCTACTTTTGATTTAATAACAAAATTTCTATCAGCAATAAAAAACAGCTTGCTATATTTTTTCGGCTTGATTTATACTCTTTTAAAAACCTTGGCAAACCCGCAAGGACTTAAGGCCGCGCCGTCAAAACTTACAATCACGGCAAAGACCGGTTTTTTGTCGCTGGTCGCGTGGTTTAAAGGTTTAAATAATAAACTAAAAATAATTCTGGCGGTGGCCTTAGTTTCACTTTTAATTTTCCTGGGCAATTCCCTGTACCTGAACAAGCAAAACGAAGCGGTGGAGCAGCAAAAAAACTATGACGAACAAATCAAACAGCTTGTCTTGATTACGGATCGAACCGAGGCGAACCTGCTTTACAACAACGAAACAGCAGCCAAAATTGATTTGCTGGAGTTGAAACAATTATTAAGCGCTTTGCCGGCGGGCATTGAAAACACCGACGAGCGAGTGGCAACGGCGAGAAAACGGATAGAAGAATTCACGGAAAAAATTAAGCATCTGGTGAAATTAAACGGCGCCCTTATTTTTGACACCGCCACAATCGCCGGCGGCGCGAAAATCGGTAATCTGATCTTCGTCTCCGGCAAACTGATCGCCGCCGGCGGAAACACGATCGTAGCCTATGACCTTACGGCTAAAAAAAGCACCAGTACCACAGTCACGGCAAACGCCTTAACCTCGCCGAGCGTTTCCGGCGATAATGTTTTTTATTATGCTGACGGCAGTGAATATGCCTATAATTTTAAAAATAATAAAACCGCCAAACTGGCGGTGAAACTGCCGAACCCGGCCGCTACGATTGCCGCCAGCGCGCTTTATAATAACAAATTATATCTGCTCGCTCCGGCGGCGAATCAAATCTTCAAGCTGAACCGTTCAAAGGACATTTTTGACGGCGCCGCCGCCTGGTTTTCTGAACCGGCCGACTTGTCAGGCGCGACCGGCCTCTTTATTGACGGCGACATCTATGTCGTAAAAGCGGATGGAACGGCATTCAAATATCTTAAAGGTAAAAAAGAAGTTTTCAGTTTAGAAACAGCTGAACCGCCGATTGAGTCAGCCGCTAAAATAATCATTACCGGCAAAAAACAATACGTCTACCTTTTGGAAGGAAAAAAAGAACGGCTGATTGTTTTTAACAAGGGCGGAAAATTTATCAAGCAATATCAAATCACCAATTCCGCCGGCCTGGCTGATATCGCCTTGAACGAGCAGGCAAAAAAAATCTATTGGCTGGCGGACGGAAAAATTTTTGAAACGCCGGCGAATGAATTATAAGATTTTTTCCGTATAAAAAACACCCTGTTAAATCCCGCCGAGCGGGAACCCCGCAGTTTGCGGGGTTATTTAACAGGGTATTTCTGGTAATTACTTCAGCGTAACTTTGGCGCCGGCTTCTTCCAGCTTCTTCTTCATTGCCTCGGCCTCTTCCTTTTTTACGCCTTCTTTTAAGACTTTCGGCGCGCCGTCAACCAAATCCTTGGCGTCTTTCAAGCCCATGTCGGTCAGCTCGCGCACGGCCTTGATGACATTGATCTTGCTGGCGCCGGCTTCGGTGATTTCCACATTGAAGCTGGTTTTCTCTTCCGCGGCCGGAGCTGCGGCGCCGGGAGCCGCCATCATCATCGCCCCGCTAAGCGGGGCGGCGGAAACACCAAACTTTTTTTCTAAAATCTTCACCAGTTCAGCCAGGTCCAAAACCGACATCTTTTCAATCTCGGCCACCAAGCTTTTGAATTTTTGAGGCACTTCTACCGAAGTATCCTCAACTTTTACATCTTTAGACATAATTTTTTTATTACTATATTATTAATTATTGTTTATTTATTTTCCCCAACCGCCTTAAGCACATTGACCAAGCCGCGCAAATTTCCGACAAGAACGTTGACAAAACCCGACACCGGCGCGTTGATTGAGCCGACCAGTCGGCCGTAAAGCTCTTCCCTGCCGGGCAACGCCGACAAGGCGGTTACCTCCGCAATACTCAAAAACTTATTTTCCAGAATTCCGCCCGCGAAATCCAGCTTGCCCTCGCTGGACTTTTTATACTTGGCCACCAGTTTGGCCGGAGCTACCTCATCGCCGAAACCGAAAATCACCGCAATCTGGCCGGTAAGCTTCCTTAAATTAAGCCCCTCAAACTTCGCTTTTTTGAATGCCAATTCCAAAAGCGTTTTTTTAGCGACAAAATATTCGCCAGCTTGCTGTTTCAGCTCTTTTCGCAAGGCCTCGTTCTCTTTAACCGGCAGTCCGTTGAAACTGGCAAAAACGACTGACTTGGATTTGGCAATTTTTTCGTTCAAAATTTCCAAAGTTTGCAACTTCTGTATTTTTGATTTAGGCATATATGTTGTTTGTTGATTATTAAAAAATAAAAAATCTGTGGCACAATCCACAGACATTGCTTATCAAGAGTTTGTTTAAGCTAAAACCTAAAAGCTAAAACCTAAAACCTGATTCCGCCTCGGCAGGAAATTATGCCAGATTATGAATCCGGCACCTGCTGTCTGTGGCGATTTAATTATTATTATAATAATAACATAATAGATAATTATGTCAAGCTATCGGCCCTCCTTGTATTATTTGCTTTCACGATAATTAAATACCGGCCCCACGGTCAAAATCTTTTTATCCGGCAGAGCGACCACCACTACTAACAATTTCACGCCGGCAATGCTTTCTTTGATGCTTTTGTTTTTAAACTGCAGGTTCAGGCTTTT
>Ga0265292_1001465_pt1 | contig 20723 bp, 16 predicted proteins | sample Munlanlewell296A_FD_189080 | JGI IMG/M metagenome (GOLD analysis project Ga0265292, IMG submission 189080) | Leachate microbial communities from a municipal landfill in Southern Ontario, Canada - Leachate well 296A | ecosystem: Engineered > Solid waste > Landfill > Unclassified | place: Canada... | reverse complement strand
CTGTTTCGTTCACCCCTAAAGACGCCCAAACCGACTGATCTGCCTGAGTACTCCACTTAATAGTACCAGATGCAGCGTCTACGCAATATAGTCCAGCTGACGTCAACCCGGACCGCATGGCACCAACGCCAAAAATATACCCGTTTGAAACAACAATATCGGCATTAGCAGGGGCGTAATAAAAACTTGATGCAGCTAAAGTGTCCCATTTCTTTATACCATCCGAAGATACTGATTGAATGTACCCTGACCACCCGCTGAAATATATCGCGTTGTTAAACACTGCCGGTGTACTAACAATTTCTTTATGTCCCTGTGCTCCTCCGCCTCCATGTGATGTATACTTCCCTCTATATTTCCATTTAAGCATTCCGTCAGATAAATTTATTGCGTATAAATACCCGTCTATTGCACCAAAATATAGAGTACCGCTATCAATTTTAGGTGTGCAGTAAATTGAACTAGGTGAATCAGGATAGCCTAAAGAAACCTCGTTCCCATCATCATCGGGGACTGTATATCGCCATTTAAGACTGCCATTGTTTCTATTTAATGCGAACAAATTGCCATTATAGGAACCAAAGTATACCGTACTACTATCCACAACAGGCCCCGACATTTCTTCGTTAACATTTCCGTATACACTTTTGTCAAACCTCCACAACTCGTTGCCGTTTGTGTCAAAACAATAAAAAATATTGCCGTACGGATTCACAAATATTTGGTTATTATCAACCGCAATATCTGCCTGAATATCCGCACCGATATCTTTTCTCCATCGCGTGGCCATAGCATAATTATCAGAGCTTTCTGTACGAACACTTACATTTACCCACACTGATTTGTACCAAACATTCCCATCAGAAGTATCAAACCTTACTTTAATTCTATGTATCCCGTTTATTTGATACCATGGATTGCTTATTGTTCGACTGCACGCCGTATCAAATGCAGCAAGTTCATTCGCAATATTTATGTTTGCAGTTGCAGTCGCTACTGACGAACTTAATTTAACTAATGACATCTGTTTAAAATATGAAAGACTGTAGTGACCTGTATCTGTTGGGCATCCTCCGTCATCAATTTGATAATACGCTGCTGTTATAGTTGATGAATGTCCCTGATAAAGCTCAATTTTGGCTTCAATTGCACAAGTTGTTCTAGATACGTTTGAATCATTTAGTGGTGAAATATACGTTATTTTAGGATATCTAGGTTGTGGTAAATTTGTTATATTTCTCGAAATCCCGGATGAACCGTATAATGTATAATCGCTTACTTCTATGTTACTAGAAGAAATACTTACTGATCCAACTCCGCCATATGTACCATTACCTTCATCATCCATAACTCCGTTAAACGAAAATGTTGGAATTCTATCATTTGCACTAGTAAAGTTAACTCTTGAATGAACATGGCCAACTAAATAGTAAGAGATATTATATTTTTTAAAAAGATCTGAAAGAATTCTTTCGTTATCAATCATCATTCCTTCTCCTATAGTATCTGCACGTTCATATGGTGGGTGATGAGAAAAAACTATCACTGGTCTTCCACACGTTGCAGTTATGCTGTTGTCTAACGTGTTTTTCACCCAGTTTAATGTAGTTCGAGAATAATGACCTACACCATGATTTGCTAAACTGCCACTAATTACTAAAAAATGAAATGCATTATTCACATCAAAATTTGTATCTGATGACTTGTTCCCGTTGGTATCATATATAAAACTGGCATTGGTAGGGCATATCCTTTCTCTGTAATATACCAACCCCATGCCTCGTGAAGTCTCTTGATTACCAGTTACACCATTATATACTGTAATTGAAGAATTAACTTTTTTCATGAGATTGTTATATGTATCATATTCTCGTCGTAACCCAGCTTCGATTATATCACCTGTAACAACCATAAATTTAGGCAAAGGCGATAGATTGTTAATCATCGTAATAGTATTTTGGGCAATTACATTTGTAGAACCTGCAGGATAAACTATGTGAGAATCGGTAAATATCAAAAACTGTAAATCTGCTATTAATGTGTCAGGGAATACGCATGTTGACAATAATAATAGGTTAATCGTTAATATTTTAATTTTTAGTTGCATAATTCTTTTCCAACCGTTAAGTATTGAGTAATTATAGTATTATTATACTATTATTTAACTACTTTTTTTTATTATGTCTATTTATTATTAATCTAAAGAAGTGTATCCACCGCGTATTTATGGTATAATTTGTTTATGGACAAACTTAAATTTAATGAATTATCCTTATCCCCGGAAATTCTGAAAGCCGTTTCGGCAATGGGGTTTGAAGAAACAACGCCAATACAGTCGTTGACGATACCTTTAATATCAAAAAAACTCGATGTCATAGGCCAGGCACAAACCGGTACCGGGAAAACAGCAGCGTTTGGTATTCCTATCCTTGAAACTATTAATACTAAAAACAGGAACCCGCAGGCAATAATTTTGTGTCCCACACGCGAGCTTGTTATACAGGTGACGGAAGAACTTAACCGTCTCGCAAAGTTTAAACCGTATATCCGAACGTTACCAATTTACGGAGGGCAACCCATAGGACGGCAGATATATTCTTTGCAACAGGGCGTACAGATAGTTATCGGTACACCCGGCCGTGTGATGGATCATCTGCGCCGGAATACTCTTCAACTCGGGCAAATACAAACTGTTGTACTGGATGAAGCTGATGAAATGCTGAATATGGGCTTCCGGGATGATATTGAAATCATACTAAAAGAAGTTCCAACAGAACGGCAGACGGTATGTTTCTCCGCAACAATGCCAAAAGCGTTCATTAACCTAACTTCAAAATATATGAAAAACCCTAAACTGGTACAGATCGTTCATGATAATAAACTTACTGTTGCAAATACCAAGCAGGTATATTACGAAATCAACGAACAAACAAAACTTGACTGTTTAATGCGGGTCATTGACTACTACAACCTCCACCTATCCCTGGTTTTTTGTAATACAAAATGGAAAGTTGATGATCTTATATCCCAGCTTCAAAGCCGGGGATATTCCGCTGATGCAATACACGGTGATATGAACCAGTCTCAGCGTAACAGGGTTATGGAAAAGTTCAGAAACAGCGCTATAGAAATCCTGGTTGCGACCGATGTTGCCGCTCGGGGGATTGATGTTGAGAATATTGAAGCCGTCTTCAACTACGATGTTCCCCAGGATGAAGAATATTATGTCCACCGTATCGGCCGTACTGGCCGTGCGGGTAAAACCGGTAAAGCATTCACTTTGGTTGCAGGAAGAGATATGTACAAATTACGTGATATCCAGAGATACGCGAATACCAAAATTATCCGTGAAAATATACCTTCGCATAAAGAAGTTGAACAAAACCAGGTTACACAACTCTTCGAAAAAGTTAGGGAGGTAATGGGTAAAGGCAAACTCACGCATTACACTACGATGCTGGAAACATTGATCAACAATAATACAACGTCACTGGAAATTGCCGGTGCACTGCTAAAACTCTTAATTGAAAAACAAGTGGAAAAACAAACGGTTAGTATCCCAGAAAAAACTGAACTCAGGCAGGAACCGCGAAGGCATAACCGTCCTGAACGCCAACAACAACGCCGGCATACCAACAACCGTGATAGCGGGCACGGAGTGTTTCCTCCCAGTGGACGGCCTAGAAGAAAGCATTGGCGCGATAGGTACTGATCATGAAAAATAAACTTAACATTATGGCAGTAGTATGCCACCCGGCAGATGCGATTGACGGTGCGGGCGGTACGTTATGCAAACACGCTTTACGCGGAGATAATGTTTCCGTTGTTGTTTGCACACATGGAGTTGATACCCATGATTTAAAACGTAACGACCTTTTGCGGTTCGGCGAGAAAAGCGGCCTCCATAAAACTAAAACCGGCAGCGATAAAAAACAAGCAATCGGGCGGAAGGAAAAAGAAGTAGTTAAAGGAATGAAACTCCTCGGGGTAACCGATGTACGGTTTCTGCGTTTTCCTGACGAACTCTTGACTGTAACTACTGACCTTATTATCGCGATTGCAAAAGAAATGGCGGATATTCAACCGCATTTACTGATACTCCACAACCCGACAGAAGAGTTAGGAATCGCGGATGTAGGACATGCGGATACCGCAGTTTCTGCGCTTAAAGCGCGGTACCTTGCGAATACCGGGCAATATCTCAAAAAACCCGCAGGACGAATATTTCCCGCACAAACGTTTTTTATGGTTATGAACGGACAAACTTCGTGCCTCACAACAGAAGGTGAACGGTATGGCAATGTGTTAGTAGACATTACCTCAGTCATTGACCGTAAAGTTGCTGCAATGGATTGTTTAGAAAGCCAGTATTATCCTGGTGAACTCGGACGGAAATGCATAGAAACTGTTAACGGCCGGATGGGGTTGCATAACAGAATGTCCTATGCTGAAGCGTTTCAGTCACACAAGCCCGATGGGTATGAGTACTTACCCGCAAATCCGCACCGTATGTGGATTGCGGAAACGCCGGCTGGGTCACAGATGAAGCGCTTAAAAATAATGATTAGGAAATAAACTAACCTTTCTTTTTCTTTTTTACGGTTTTCACTTTTCCGGACCACTTTGGCGGGATCATTTGTTGCTCCCAGTTTGTATATAACGCATATAGTTTATTGACTATATCAGGATTAGCTGCAGCAACATCATTTTCCTCCCCAAGGTCAATAGCGAGGTTGTATAACTCCCACTTCTGAGGATTTTTCCCAGTCGTTCCCGTACCAATACCCGTTGTTTCAAGTTTCCACTCACCTGATCGAACAGCTTTTTGCATGCCATACCGCCAGAACAGTGCATTATGAGGACTACTATTTTTCTGTGCGGTAATATATGGCATAAGATTCACTCCGTCTAACTCGACGGGGATATCTATTCCTGCAGCGGAGAGGACTGTTGGTACAATATCCAACGATATCACTGGTTCATTATATATTTTCCCTGCAGTAAGTTTACCCGGCCATTTTATCATAAACGGTACGCGTATCCCGCCTTCCAAAACATTGCCTTTATACCCGCGGAAAGGAAGGTTACTCGAAGTATTTGCTAAAGTCGGCCCACCGTTGTCACTGATAAATATTACAATCGTATCATTCTCAAGCCCGTACTTTTTCAGGGTGGCCAGGATATACCCGATATTATCATCCAATGACGTGAGCATAGCTGCGTGCTGGCGCCGTTTAGGGTCTGTAATATTATTAAACTTACTAAGATACTCCGGTGTTGTTTGTAACGGTAAATGCACAGCGTTATACGGGAGATACAAAAAAAACGGGGTTTTACCCACCGCGTTATTGTCAATAAACTTCACAGCTTCACGTGTGAATACATCTGTGGTATACCCATCTTCAACCGGTGTGTTGCCGTTATAAATATTATTATACCCTTCTTCACTCGTGATTTTGTAGTTCATATACATATGCGCCCCGCCGAGAAAACCAAAGAAGTTGTCAAAACCGCGTTGCAACGGCCGATGAGCGTCCTTCCGTCCAAGATGCCATTTTCCGAATATGCCGGTAACATACCCCGCGGGTTTTAATTGTTCCGCTAACGTTTTCTCGGTTAGTACCAAATTCCCGGATTCTACTGCCGTGCCTGGGTTAAACTCATGCCCAAACCGTTGTTGGTATCGTCCTGTTATGAACCCTGCACGGCTGGGAGAACAGACCGGGCATGAAACGTACCCGTTGGTAAACCTCACCCCGTCTTTTGCGATACTATCAATATTCGGTGTTGCGATATCATGGCATTCCTGGATACTAAGCCCGTTATACCCTAGGTCATCAGCTACTATAAGAACAACATTTGGTTTTTTTGCGTCCGCAGAACGCATAAACGTTACCACTGTCACCGAAGACAGTAATATCCGTAAAACTACTTTTTGTTTGCCTACCATTTTTAGGTTCTCCCCCCCCCCGTTATTTCTTAATGATATGTTAATAATATCCTTAAATATAGAAGTCAGCAATATTATATAATACAACACATCGGTTATACGTTTAAATATGGTTTTGTTTATTAAAGGACTGTTGTTGTGCTAAAAAAACTTAGAAAAAATAATCAACTAAAAAAAGGACAGAATATTTTACCGGTAATGGTGAGTGAAGCTGTGAAACAGCAGTTTCCCAATGAAACTATTATTATATCAGCGCTTACCGATTTATTATTTGACGCGACATACGGCAAAGAATGGGTTGTATTAACCTCAACCCGGGTTTTAATTTATACACAGACAGGGGATGAAGAGCTTGAAAGCTATAGTCTCCGCACAGAATATGCGCTCTCAACACTCGCTGATGCAAAAGCTGAGAATACAGTTGGCGGCGGGATTCTTGAACTCATCACTCCGGACGGTGAAACCCTGCGTGCAGCGTTGTACTCGAATACGCATGCAAGACGGTTTGCCAGGTTAGCACACTCAATCCAGTCCAAGGTACAAAAAAAAGATAGTAAACAAAATGTTGTTCCTGAAGAACATACAAAGTATTGTGAAACCTGCGGATTTCCCATACCTGAAGGAATGGAAAGCTGTCCTGCATGCTCGAAAAAAGGACGTACGTTTACACGATTACTTGAGTTTTCCAGGCCGTACACCAAAAGTTTATGGGTTGTATTGTTAGTAATGATACTTTCCACTCTCTGCGGATTAGTTGCACCGTATACTAGCAAAATTTTAGTGGATGACGTATTGAAACCCATGAAAAATGAGTGGATGCTTGCTCCATTGGCGTTAGCATTACTCATTTCATATATCGGCCAAAACTTTTTGAGTGCGTTACATGGACAGCTGGTCGCAATACTCGGGCATAAAGTTGTGTATGACGTACGGACACAGCTTTACGCACGGCTGCAGGAACTATCATTATCTTTTTATGATAAGAAACAAACCGGTTCATTAATGGCGCGGGTGAACCAGGATACTAACGAAGTTGGGCAATTGTTAGTCGACTGGTTACCAATAACTACAGAAAGTATATTGACAATTATCGGTATCGGATTTTTTTTGTGCAAACTTAGCTGGAAACTAACTGTCATAATAATTATTCCTATTATAATCACCATCTGGTTTTTTAAATCAATCTGGCCTAAGGTACGGGTATATTTCCATCGTTACCTCGAAACCCGCGCTAAAATAAGTGCGTTGGTTAGCGATACGCTCTCCGGCGTACGGGTGGTCAAAGCATTTGGGCAGGAGAAAGCTGAACTCCAGAAGTTTGACGAAAAAAATATTGATTTTCGCGATGCCGGTATTTTATTAGAAAAAAAATGGGCAATCTACCACCCAATTTCGCATTTATTAATCATGCTGGGCAGCGTGATTGTATGGTATGTCGGGGGTAAGTTTATTTTCGCGCAGGAAATGACACTGGGTGATGTAATTGCGTACTCCGGATACTTAAGCATGTTTTACCGCCCTGTACAAACTCTTACGCGAATGGCAAATACGGTAGTAAACACGCTCAGTGCGGGAGAACGGATTTTTGATATTATTGAAACCGAACCCGAGATCAAAGACGCGCCTGATGCTGTAGAAGTCAATGATCTGAAAGGCGAAATTGAGTTCCGGAATGTTACATTTGGATACAACAAATTTAAACCCGTTATAACCAACCTGTCACTCAAGATCGCGCCGAATGAGATTGTTGGGTTAGCCGGGCATAGCGGCGCAGGTAAAAGTACGATTATCAACCTTATCTGCCGGCTGTACGATACCGACGCAGGAACAATTTTTATTGACGGCCATGACGTAAAAAAGATTAAGTATGCAGATTTCAGGAAACACGTAGGTATTGTATTGCAAGAACCCTATCTCTTCAGTGGAACAATCGCAGAAAATATTTTGTATGCCAAACCAAACGCCAGCCGCAACGACATTATCCGTGCGGCAAAGATCGCAAATGCTCATGATTTTATTATAAAAAAACCGGATGGTTACGACACCAACGTCGGTGAACGCGGGGTACGTTTATCCGTTGGCGAAAAACAGCGTATCTCAATCGCCCGAGCAGTACTCTCCAGCCCAAGGATTCTTATTCTGGATGAAGCAACATCATCCGTTGACCTTGAAACTGAAAGAGATATTCAGGAAGCACTAGAACGTTTAGTCACCGGCAGGACAACTGTAGTTATAGCCCACAGGTTATCAACCCTGCGTAACTGCCACAGGCTGTTAGTTATTGAGGAAGGCAAGAATATTGAGATTGGCACATATCAAGAGTTAATTGAAAAAAACGGCGCGTTTTATAAACTAGTAAAATTACAGGAGCAGTTATCACAGATTAGGAGAGTATAACACTTATATGACAGAAGACATGGACAGATATACACAGTATATAATTGACCCTGCAAAAGTAAAGTTTTACCGTAATGCCAATGACACTGGCGGGTTAGCAATGGAACTCATAGGTTCTGATGGTATAAAAGAAGTGTATCCTATCATCCGCCCGGTACGCGTATTCCCTATCACCGCACCGGAAGAGTATATTTCAATCTGCGATAAAGGAAACAAAGAAATCGGTATACTACAAAAATTAAGCGTATTATCTGCGGACCAGCAAAAACTTATCCGCCACGAGTTGTGGTTAAGATACGTAATGCCGGTAGTAACAGAAATTGTGGATATTGAAAAAGGGCCGAACGCATTCCGGTGGGAAATTATTACCAACCGCGGAAAAAAGGTTTTGTACGTTAAAGAACGCAATGAGCAGCTTACATTTATCGGGCGGTTCCGTATAATAATTAACGACGTAGAAAATTGCCGGTATGATATCACGGACTACCGCAAATTATCCAAACATTCGTTATTAGAACTTGAAAAAGTTATTTAAATTACATAAGGGGGGATTGCAGTGGCTGAACCGGATTTTGAGAAGAGTGTTATTGACGTAATAAAATCACGGATTTCGTTTCGTAGTTATGAAAACCAACCTTTGAATCCCGACTTACAAAAACAAATTGAAAACCTTATTCCGGCTTGTGTCTCATCCCTCCCTTTTGGTAATGAAATAGTGTTGAAACTAATAAATTCTACTGAAATTGATATTAAAATTTCAATAATGGGGACATACGGAATGATTACCGGCGCGCAAACTTATATTGCAGGAAAAGTAAAGAAATCGCAACGCGGGCTTGAAGATTTTGGGTACGCGATGGAAAAACTTATAATTCACCTTACTGATATAAACTTAGGTACATGCTGGCTTGGCGGGTCGTTTAACCGGCATGATTTTGTTAAGTTGTTAGACGTACAAACTACCGAACTTATCCCCGCTATTACACCGGTTGGAGTTGTGGTAGACGACCTCCGGCATAAGGCATTACGTAAAATGTTCGGCTCGCGTAACCGTAAACCGTGGAATGAATTGTTTTATGATAAAACGTTTAATACAGCATTCACAAAAGACGTTGATGCCGGGGAGTACGCTGTACCGTTTGAGATGGTTCGCATTGCACCGTCAGCGTCCAACCGTCAGCCGTGGAGGTTAGTCAAAGACGGGAAGGATGTACACTTTTTTATTGAACGCCTGCCTAGTTACCAGGCAATGCTGAAAGTCCTGGGAGTAGATTTGCAGAGAGTAGATCTCGGCATTGCGATGGCACATTTTACGCTCACCTGTAGTGCGGTAAGTATCAGCGGAGGATGGCAGGTATTAGAACGCTGCCCGGTACTAACACTACCTCCGAATACGGAATATATTACATCATGGATAAAGAGATAGTATTTGAGAGGAATATACTTTTTATGTACAAGTTTAGACCGTCTATTATTAACACATTGATTTTTGCATTTTTTGCCACTACGACTCTTCCAGCTATCAACGCTGCAATGGTTTCCAACGATCCCGAAATTTATGCGGAACAACCTTCCGATTTTGACGTAACAGTCTCCAGCCCGGATTTTACGAAAAGTAAATATAAAGCATTACGCTGGGTTAATCCCAGAACTGACGATAACTGTCAAATGAAAGTCTGTGGGCTCGCGTGGTTTGATAAACAAAAAACCTATCACCGTATGCCAACAGACCCAAAATACAACCTCCCCTCTGCGGTGGTTAACCGTGCAACATTTGGTTCGGGGACACAAGTACGGTTCCGCACAGATAGCCGCAAACTTGTCGTCAGGGTGAGGCTAAACCGCCTCGCAACGAATCCACAGATGGCATACTCCGGGCAAAACGGCGTGGACTGCTACTTTGGAACACCGGGTACTACAGAGAAAGAAGGGATGCAGTTTATCAGTACCGCGCGGTTTGGCATAAAAAACACGTGGTATGAAAGCGTGATGTACGAACTTAAAGAATCCAAACTCCGGGATGTAACTCTGTACTTACCAATCTCAACGCATGTAGAAGATTTTATGGTTGGGCTTGACTCTACCGCAGTGATAGAACCGCCTTTACCATACGACAGTAATAAACAAATTGTTTTCTACGGCACATCTATTACCCAAGGGCATAACGTTTCACGTCCCGGGATGACATTCACCAGTATTCTCAGCCGGAGGATTAACTACGAAATTATTAATGTTGGCTTTGGCGGCAGCGGGAAAGGCGAACCAGAAGTCGCGCATGCGCTTGCTGAAATCTCACCCGTTGCGATGTACGTACTGGACTATGAACGTAATGTCGGTACGGTGGAAAGTTACCAAAAAACATTACCTGAATTTATCAATATTCTCCGTACAGCACATAAGGATATACCCATTATTGTGACTTCCTGCCCAAAAGTACCTAAGGATTATGTTAACGGTACAGCCGCACCGTTAGCTACAAAAAAACGCGAGTTTGGTATCTCGCATATAAAAGAGTTACAGAACGCTGGTGATAAGTTTATCTGGTTTGTCGACGGAATGACATATTTTGGTAATTCCGCTGCTGACTGTACAACAGATGGGTTACACCCCAACGATTACGGGTCTGTACGCATAGCTGATGTTTTGTGCCCGGAGATCAAACGTGTATTGGATTTGAAATAAACCTTATTTCCCGAGGTCAGTGCTGATATCCACCAACATTTTTATCCCGGGGTTAGGTGATGGCTTACCAATCGATGCGTATAATGACGCTACATCTTTCAACGGTACACGTTTAGATATTAACTCAGTATTATGTATTTTCCCGGTATCAATAAGTTCGATAGCTTTAACATAATCTTTCCTGGTATACATCAACGTCCCCACAATTTCAAACTCGCGGTCCTGTACCCATGACATATTAACCGGTACTTTACCGGGATACACACCGACAACAACAATCCTTGCGCCTTTCCTCGCGGTGAGGATACAACTGTCAAACGAAAATTCGTTACCCACACAATCAAACGCAAGGGTTACCGGGTTTTGGATACCGTACTTATCCTTCATCCAATTGGTAAGGGTAACAGTTTTGATGTTAACCCCGTATTTTGCGCCAAGTTTTTTTGCTAGTTCCAAACGTGAATCTATGGTGTCAGTAATTACAATCTCCCGTGCGCCAAACGCTACAGCGGTCTGTAATACCATCAACCCGATAGTTCCTGCACCGGTGATAAGCACACACGCAGAGGGGGCTGCTAAATTTTCAATCCCTGCTCGGATAACCGTATGTACCGCCACAGCAGCGGGTTCTATGAATACCGCCTGGTCGTGTGTCATAGTGTCCGGGATTTTGACGACACGATCAGCAGGGACTCTAAGATACTCCGCGAATGCGCCGTCTATCTGGCACCCTATAACTTTTAGGTTGTCACATATATTATACCGTCCTGCCCGGCATTGCGGGCACGTACCGCATACTATAGACGGTTCAATTGTTACACGCTCACCGGGTTTCAATCCTGTGACCCCGTCACCAAGTTCGTGTATTACACCGCTCATCTCATGCCCGGGTACTATCGGCGGGGTGATAAACGGATGCTTCCCGGTAAACGCATGGATGTCAGACCCGCAGATACCGCAAATAATTACTTTTAAGACAACCTCGCCTTTCCCAGCATGCGGGACTGGAACGTCTTCCACCACAATTTTATTGTACTCCACAACCTTTGCCTGTAGCATAATGTGTGTAATCCCTTTCTTATTACGTTATTTCTTTTTTAATACACAAGTTATTGAGTTACCGTTATTCCTGCTGAATAACGTACAGGAAATAATGTTTTCTGTTAAGTACTTACGCTCCTGCAGGGTTAAATACTTGCTTTCAATAATCCCTGACTCTGTATACTTCTTTATCATAGTCAACGTTGTATTTTTCTTTTCTTCATCCACGCCATCCGACTCGGAACCGGTAAGAGATGTATGAACATCTTCAATTATATAATACCCCCCGGACTTAATTTGTTTGAACAAGTACCCGAAACTTACCTGCTGTTGCCCCATAGTATGCCCGCCATCGTCCAGAATAAGGTCATACCCGCTGCCGTACTTATTAACAAACCCTTTAAGTTGTTCACGGTCTTCCTGGTCCGCTACAAACGTTTTTATTCTGTCAGAATCCATAAATGAACAATCTTCTATATCAATTCCATATATTGTGGCGGAACTAAAGTAATCACGAAACATTTTTAACGATGCACCTGCGGCGATACCGATCTCACAGATTTTTTGCGCAGATGTTTTTATAGGCAAAAAAATATCATAATAAAATTCTGTGTAATTATGGTACTTAATATTTTCATACTCATCGCCATCCTCATTATCTGATCTCTGAATTTTTGGCCCAAACTTCGCTGCGCCTTTATCCGTACCATATTCATTCGCAAGTTCAGTAAGGTCATTTTCGTTATCTTTTTTAAATACACAAAGTATAGATTTTCCGTTGTTCCGGCTGTAAATCACGCTATAACTAATATTTTGCATTAAGTACTTAATTTCATTTTTTGTGAGGTACTCACTTTTGATCTCGCCTGTTTCAATATAGTTATATACCATCTGGAGTGTAGTATTTGTTTTCGCAGTATTAACCCCGTACTCTTCATCAGTTAAAAATGAAGTGTGGAGGTCTTCAATAACATAATATCCTCCGGGTATAACATAAGGAAATAAAAAACCAGCACTTACCTGCTGTTGACGCATTGAATGCCCGCCGTCATCAAGAATAAGATCATAATCCCCACCAAATTTATCAATAAACTTCTTCAGCTGTACACGTTCAGCCTGGTCAGCGATAAACGTTTTTATGCGTTCGGTCTCCAGGTCATTTTTATCATCGATGTCTATCCCGTAGATAGTAGCAGAGGTAAAGTAGTCCTGAAACATTTTTAGTGACGCACCATCAAGTATCCCTATCTCAAACACTTTTTCTGCATCATTTTTTAAGGGGTACAATATAAGATCGTATAATTCCGTCCTCAACTTTCCTTTATCCGTCCCATACTTATCAGCGAGGCGGGATAATTCGTTAAAATTCTGTCCTGCTTGAACATTAGCATAGGTTAGGATTAACATAAATGATACTGTGAGAACAACTGGCATACAATTGCGGTACAACATTACAACACTCCTTTTTACAACCTGACACAACATACAACTATTTATGGTTACTATCCTAATCCTACAATACCACGTTTTGTTTCAATAACTTATTACGTAACTCCGTCATATTAACTTTACGCAGGTCACAGTACTTATCTTTTATGCATAACGCCGCAGCAGTCCCTGCCGCCTGCCCTGTTGCCATACAGGTTGCCTGTACGCGGGTAGAACCCTGTGCTTCAAACGTAGCGGAGATACACCTCCCTGCCATTAACAGGTTATCAGTCTTAGACGGTACTAAACTGCGGTAGGGTATATGGTAGAACCCGCCACACCGGCGCCGTATAATATTTTTCCCGCCTAATTTATCACTTGGCATATGGAGGTCAACCGGATGGCATCCCGCTGCAATACCGTCTTTGAACTTACGGTCGGATATCACATCGTCAAGTGTGAGCGTATAATCTCCTTTTACCCGTAAACAGTCACGGATGCCTATCTGCGCAGCAACACCGAGAAGTTTTATGTCCTCGCATCCGGGAACGTTTTTCCGTAAATACTCGACCCGCGGGGCAACAAGTTTTGCAGCTGTGATTTGCGCATGAGTAAGACTTGCGGCATCAGTACCATCGAACTTGTTTATACCTGAGGGTGAGTTCACGATATACTCTCCCGAGTTCGGCCAACGGAGTAACAATAACCGCCCGATACCGTCACCGCCTTTATAAAAAACCCTGTTTTTTTTAATCTTTACATTACCTATACGGAACATCAATGTTGGCGGTTTTTGTATTTGCTTGATTATACCTGTTTTTTCGGGTGATAACTTCCCCGCGATAAGGCCGTCACCCGTAGCGTCAATCACAACCCGTGGTGTGATAATAGCCCGGCCATAAGATTCTATGGCAACACTCACAACCCGTCGTGTTTTTACTGAGGTATTCACTACCTGTGTGTATAACATCACACGCACCCCGGCTTCTTCCAACATCTTAGGTAATACAAGTTTAAGAATTTCGGTGTCCACCACAGCTACGCGTTTAACACCGCTGGCAGGACATTTATAATCGTCAGTACACTTGTTCTCACCGGGACAATTATCTACCAGTAACTGATACCCTAACGTCCCACCGTGATATTTCCGGAGTTCGTTGATAACTTCCTCAGCAATACCTTTCACTACCTGAGTATCACCACTCCAGAAACCGTACATCGGGCTGACCATTCCCATAGTTGCTAACCCGCCTAAGGTGCCATAACGTTCAACCAGTAAGGTATCAGCGCCATTCCGTGCAGCAGCTACTGCCGCAGTTACCCCGGTAACACCTCCGCCTATAACTAAAACGTCGCATGTAAATTTTTTCATGACTTTAAATTAATGATATTATTAAGCACCACCCCGACTGAAACCGCTAGGTTTAACGAGTCAATCCTGTTTCCCCCGCCGGATATTTTATATTTCTTATCAGCCTTCTCCACAACATATTCGGTTAACCCCGTAGACTCGTTACCAAAAAGATATATACTGTTTTTTGATGCTAACTTTGTCTCCTTAACATCTTCACCATCAAGGGTTAATGCGTACACAGAGTACCCGTTTTTTTTCATCTTAGCGATGTCCTCCATAATTGTTATAGATTCATACACACGGGTACGAAAGATTGAGCCCATAGTCCCGCGGACAGTTTTTTCGTTATAAACATCCACCGAATTTTCGCTGAGCATAATATTCTTTACCCCAAACCAGTCGCAGGTGCGTATAATCGTCCCGAGATTACCCGGGTCAGCAACATTTTCTAATGCAATAATAACTGTCCCGTCTGTAATATCGGTTAACGCATACCTCTTTTGCCGTACAACCGCCATTACCCCGGGCCAGGTTTTTACTGTTTGTATTCTCTGTATACCATCTATTGGGACAAAAAACTTTTTTGCGCGTAAGTCTTCCTTACCGTAAAGAATCCTGTTTTCATCAAAACCTTTTTCAAATACCAGAGTTTCGATTGTCCATCCCGACGCAATAGCTTCATTAACGCATTTAATACCTTCTACGATAAATAACCCAAGCTCATCGCGTTCCTTCTTATTTTTTAACTTATTAATCAATTTTATCTGCGTGGTTGACAAAAACATTTTATTCTGCAATACCCACTATAGTTTTTAGGTATAACGCTTCCGAAAAATACAGCGATGCCGGATGGTCACCGCTTTGACGGATTATACGCAGGACATGAAATTTACGTTCCGCCTGTACTGCCGCACGGCGTAAAGTCGTAACAAAATCATTCTCCGGAAAATGCTGTGAACAACTTGAAGTAACCAGCACACCGCCGGGGTTGAGCAACCGTATTGCCGCACGGTTAACAAAATGGTATGCCTTAGTCCCCGCATCGACTGACTTCTGTGTCTTTACCAAGGCCGGAGGGTCAAGAATTATCATATCGAATGCCATACCTTTTTGCAGTGCAATCCATTGAAAAACATCCGCGTTTTCAGTAGTGAACTTATCCGCGGGCACATCATTTAATTCCGCGTGTTTATGGCAAAGAGTTAACGCAGGATCTGATGAATCAATATTGTGGACACTCACCGCGCCGTTACGCATTGCATAAATCCCGCTTGCACCAGTGTAAGAGAACAGGTTCAATACCTTTCTCCCTTTTGCAAACATGCCTATGGCAGCACGTGCATCTTTTTGGTCAAGAAAAAACCCTGTCTTTTGCCCGGACTTTACCGCAGCAACAAAATCGTACCCGTTTTCCTTAAACTCGACATTATCACTTTCCGTTCCGTACAAGACAGTATTTATGAGATCCAATCCCTCATTCTTACGGGAGGTAACATCACTGCGGTCATGCACGCGTACAGCTTTGTAGTCATTAACCAAAACATCCTGGATTAATGGCTTAAGTTTATCCGCACCGGGATTTGATGATTGAAGGACAAAAGCATCGCCGTAACGGTCAATAACCAATCCTGGGATACCGTCTGATTCACCGTACAACATACGGTAACCTGTAGTACCTTTAGATTTACCATATCCCAGAAGTTCACGCCGTGCCACTGCATTTCTTATTACTCCCGCGACCCATCCGCGGTCAATCTCTACATCGCTGTATTCCAGTATACGCACTTTGATCATTGAACTCTTTGAATACATTCCGGTAGCAACAACTTTACCGTCGCTATCGGTTACACTAACAACATCGCCATTATCCAGCGCGCCTTCAATTTTTTCAACTGCCCCGGAAAATATCCACGGGTGCCGGGTTGATAATATTTTGAACCCCTTATCCTTCTTTAATTGCACAATTTGATACATAAACCTATTTTTCTCCACTCCTGAAAACATACCCGCCCCGCCAATACAACTTTTTCCCTTTCCTCAACTTAACCTCTTCACCGTTTATTAGATTGAAATATGACTTCCCGTACTTTTGCGTAAACGCACAGGGTAGCGTATCCAAAACATTATCCATCTTCCCTAACCCGTACTCACGGTCAAGCCAGGCAGTAAGTTCATTCTTCCCGTCTGAGGATGTAAGCACATATTTTCTGATTTCCGGAAAATCTTTTTTCCCGCCGGAAGCAGAGTTAAGTTTTGCGCTGACAACAGAAGGTTCTGCCGCCTCACCTGTGGGAGTAATATACGAAATCACGCCATTCCACGCAGAATTTTGTGTCTGTAAACCATAATACCTGATGATAACAAGATTATCCAATGCAAGAATCAAGGTATTGACCCTCATTTGCCCGGGGAGGATTGTATACTCTACCACTTCTTTCACTACATCTTTTTTCAGGTTATACGCCTGAATTTTATTTGTTACTGTAAGAACAATTTTTTCACAGCGTACCGGCGTACCTTTTTTTATTTTAGTGGTTCCATAAGTATGTGTTTGATACGATGTTGTCCGTGCAGTCGCATTACCCGTACCATCACCGTTAGAACCATGCCATCCTCCGGTAAACTGCGGTTTACCATTATCCGGAAAAGACAGGGATTTCATAATATAGGGCCCAACCCAGTCAGTACACGACTTCATTATCTGTTTCCCTTCAGATAATACAGAGTCGGTTGAAGGTTGAGGATCAGGGTTCTTGTGTAAAGACATTCTTGAGATTGCCATTAAGGAGTTTACCCCGCAACGTTCAAACTCAATACACAAATCTTCGTTATTACCATATTTAAACGCTACCGCCACCCTGTGCTTCTCAACACCTACTACTAACCCGCTACCCTCACCGCGGGCAATAGCAGCACGGGAAAGAAGCGATGAGAACACAAGTGCAACCATAAACGTTTTTAGTACCCAATCATTACTCATCTGTGTCAATCATTTCATAACTTTATTTGTTATATCAATTATACTATAAAGCAAGTGTATTAAGTTTTCTATTCTCTTAACGATTAAAGTATAATTTAGTACATATAATTATAACTTTATGAAAGCAGGTAAAATATTATGCCAACTGCATTAATAACCTGGGGCGGGTGGAATGGCCATCAGCCGGAACAATGCGCCGCAAAAACCGCGGCAATACTGACCACCGAAAAGTTTTATGTAAAAGTTGTGAATACTCTTGACGTATACACGGATAAAGAGTTGATGTCTACACTTGACCTCATTGTCCCTATCTGGACAATGTCAAAAATTACGAAGGAACAAGAAAAAGGGTTATTAGCTGCAATATCCTCAGGGACAGGCCTTGCTGGTTTCCATGGGGGCATGTGCGACGCGTTCCGTGAAAATACGGAATACCAGTGGATGACCGGCGGGCAGTGGGTTGCGCATCCCGGCGGGGTTATTGAGTATGAGATTAACATTAGTAACTTAACCGACCCTATTACTGAAGGGATACGAGATTTTAAGATTAAGTCAGAACAGTATTATCTCCACACCGACCCGGGGAACAAGGTTTTAGCCACCACTACGTTTGACGGTACCCGCGGCAATACTTCCTGGATTAAAGGTACAGTGATGCCAGTAGTATGGAAACGCCAATGGGGAAACGGCAACGTGTTTTACTGTTCGTTCGGCCATGCCGCTGCGGAACTTGATATCCCGGAAGCGCGTGAGATATTACGCCGCGGGATGTTGTGGGCAACAAAAAAAGTATAATATAGTTATAAATATAGTTTTTGAAAGGCGGATGTTTATGTTAATAAGAAAACTGGGCATATTTTTTGCAGTATTTGCATTGTGCATACTCTCAGCCGGAACACTTTTCGCGGAACCGCAAACCTTGATCGGCGGTAAACTCGAAGACAACGGCGGATACGGCGGGCCGAGCTACAGTTTCTCTACGCTCAACGGTAAAAGCGCAATGTTTGTCGGTGGTCAAGGCGGGTGGGTGGCGAATCATACTATAACAATAGGCGGCGCAGGTTACGGGTTAACGTCGAACATCCGGGGTACCGACCTGGGATTAAATACAACAAACTATTTATCGTTAGGCTACGGCGGGGTTATGGTGGAATACATCATTTTTTCCGACGTAATAGTCCATGCAACAGTACGAACATTGTTTGGTTGGGGCGGCGTGGGATTGTACCACAGAGGAATGCATACTGGTAGCACTACTGATGTAGAAGACACGGACAACGGTTTTTTCAACGTTATAGAACCCAGTGTACAGGCCGAGGTTAATATAACAAATTTTTTCCGTATCAATCTTGGAGTAGGATACCGGTATATTCCTAACTTAGACTACGAAGGGTTGAAGGGTAATGCGCTTGACGGCCTATCCGCACACTTTGTACTCAAGTTCGGCAAGTTTTGATCAATTTAAAACAATAAACTATTTTCTTTGTTTAAGGCCATAAACCTTAATACTTGCAACTGTTCCTTCAATATCTTTTCCCACAAAATGTTTAATAGCTGCTGTTGTTTCTTCCTCTACTTTTACATCAACAAACCCAGCGCTTGTGATAAAACCAAGGTATTTATCTTTAAGTACCGCACCTGAGACACAACTGGCATACGCGGCCATTGATTCTTTCACAACCTTCGGCAGTTTACCAAGTAACACAATGTCAGAAACCCAAATACAACCCCCGGGTTTTAATACACGGAATGCTTCTTTAAATACCTGTTGTTTATCCGGGGAAAGGTTTATCACGCAGTTTGAGATAATAACATCAATACTGTTATCTTCAACCGGCAACTTTTCAATTTCACCGAGTTTAAACTCAACATTCTTAACCCCTCCGCGTTTAGCGTTTCCTTCAGCTTTCTTTATCATCTCCGGAGTCATATCCACACCAATAACTTTCCCTGTTTCCCCTACCCGCTGCACTGCGAGGAAACAATCAAACCCTGCGCCTGAACCAAGGTCTAACACCACATCACCTGGTTTTAATGCCGCTAACGCCAACGGATTCCCGCAGCCAAGACCGAGGTTTGCGCCGGAAGGTATACTTCCCAGATCCTTATCTGTATACCCCAATCTCTTGCTGATATCCTCCGTTGAGATTGAGGAACCACTGCAGCATGAACTTTTGGAGGTTGTGTTACAACCGCAAAAACTGTTATTCACCGCTATTTTTGCGTAATTCTTACGTACAAAATCCTTAATTTTTTTTGCTTCCATTGTTTTATCATCCTTCTGTTTTATTAATATGTTACAAGAAAATAAAAACCTGCTACTACAAGAATAATCCCTGCGGTATAACGAAGTATTTTATCGATACCTTTCGCTGCGAAACTGACTTTACCAAGCGATACGCCCATAATAATCGCGCCAATAGGTATACTAAAACCAATTGCAAACATTGACATTAGAAGTATTGACCATACCACCTGTCCCTGAAGGATAGCTGCACTTATAACTATAAATATCCCGGGATTACAGGGAAGCGAACACGCAGCAATAATTCCACCTAGAACAAGACCGGTTAATGCCGTACCGAACCTACCACCGGTAATGTCGTTATTCAAACTCATACCCTGTATTTTTATGGGGAAAAGGTTTAACGTAGCCAAACCAAATAACACGGCTATAACGCCAGCGAAAAGTTTCCAATACCTCCCCAGCGTACTCTGAGCTACCTGACCAATAAATCCGGCAACTAAACCAATGATCATCAACGCTATTATTGTTCCGATTGTAAAATATACCGATGTTCTAATTGCATCACCCCGGGTTTCGCCTTTCCTCGCTCCGGAATAACCTATAAGAACCCCTACTGCCGGCAAGGTACAAAAAACACTAGTTA
>Ga0265292_1001464_pt1 | contig 20724 bp, 16 predicted proteins | sample Munlanlewell296A_FD_189080 | JGI IMG/M metagenome (GOLD analysis project Ga0265292, IMG submission 189080) | Leachate microbial communities from a municipal landfill in Southern Ontario, Canada - Leachate well 296A | ecosystem: Engineered > Solid waste > Landfill > Unclassified | place: Canada... | reverse complement strand
GCCGGCGGTCCACAGGCTCATAGACATCGCAAATGAGCGCGGGGGCGACGACAATATCACGGTGGTCCTTGCGGAGGTGGCGGGGCTTGACGACGAGGACACTGAAAAGCCTTCCACGGACGAGTCCACGGTTGAGCTTTGAGCCCGCGATCCTGACACGCTGCGGCAAGTTTGGGGGTCAGTCGGCTGTTAAAAAATGATTTTTTGCTTAAAAATCAATACATTGTATCGGTCGTCTTTTGTTGACACACCCGCAGGCGTCTGTTACTCATTTTACAAATAAGCCATTCGCTCTTTCCAGATACTCAATAGTTGGGTCAGAAGTCAGAAGTTCCGAAAGACAATCAGAACGGACTATAGACATTGCGTAACACCGACATCAAAAAGCGGCCGGCGGAACGCTTCAGCGTATTAATAGTGCCCCGGAACAAGTCCCGGATAAGGCGCCTGAATGTCTCAGCGCGCGGGATGAAGTTCTTGGCTGGCACTCTAATCGCAGCAGTCCTTATCTCCTGCGCAGCATTTATAGGCATGCTTTGCTACAGGAGTGCCTATCTGGGCACTGAGTCTACCCGCATCCAGGCTGCTGAATTCATGCGTGAGCGGGCATCGATGCTCTCCAGGCTGCAGGGGCTGGAGGAGTCGATTTCGCGCACGGAGCGCTTTGCCGCCAAGATCGAGTCGTCCGCAGGCATCGGCAGGGGCGATCGGGTCGGTCAGGGCCCTGTCGACGAGACCGAATCCCTGCCTGAGATGCCTTCTACCTCCCCGCTCCGGTTGGGAGAGGGCATGTGGAAGTCTCCTTTCTCCAAGGCGCTTACCGCAGGACTCGACCTTTCGCTCCGCAAGCTCACAGAACGCAACGACGCCGTGGAGGAGAAGCTTCACACCGTATTCTCCAAGCAGCAGGACAAACTCTATTTCTGGTCTTCGCTCCCATCTGCATGGCCGACGCGCGGCTGGGTGACATCGGAGTTCGGCGACAGGCGCAGCTGGGGCGGCAATCATATCCATGACGGCATAGACATCGCGGGACCGGTGGGCACGCCTATCTCCGCCCCTGGCGACGGAGTGGTGACGTTTACCGGGTATAAGGCAGGTTACGGCAAGGCTATCATTATAGACCACGGCTACGGCATATCCACGTTGTACGGCCACTGTTCCGCCTTATACGTGGATGAGGGACAGCGCGTTAAGCGCGGCCTTTTGATCGCCGCGGTCGGCAGCACCGGCCGATCTTCCGGCCCCCACCTCCACTTCGAGATCCATGTGGACGGAGTGCCGGTAGATCCCATGCTCTACCTCTCAAACAAGATGTAATGGTTTTATCGTTAATCAGCCGACTGCGTCGCGCGGTCGGTTTTTTTGTGCCTGGATGCGCTTAAATTGCCCTTGTCTTTGCCATTGCTCATCCCTATGCTCCCGCAACCTTGAACCAGGCAAGGCGATTATAATGATCCAATATCTCCTCAAAAAGATCTTCGGAACCCAGAACGAGCGGGAGCTCAAGTCCATTGAGCCCCTGGTCGTGCAGATCAACTCATTTGAAGCGGAGATAAAGAAGCTCTCCGACGACGGGCTTCGGGCTAAGACCGCGGAGTTCAAGGAGAGGCTGGCAAATGGCGCCACGATCGAGGATATCCTGCCCGAGGCCTTTGCGGTGGTGCGCGAGGGCGGTATCCGCGCCCTGGGAATGCGCCACTTCGACGTGCAGCTCGTAGGCGGCATCGTGCTCCACCGCGGCAAGATCGCCGAGATGAAGACCGGAGAGGGAAAGACGCTGGTGGCCACGCTGTCGGTCTATCTCAATGCGCTCGATGGCAAGGGCGTGCACGTCGTCACGGTCAACGACTACCTGGCGCACCGCGATGCCGAGTGGATGGGGAGGCTCTACCGTTTCCTGGGCCTTACGGTCGGCAACATCGTCCACGGCCTCACCGACGAGGAGCGCCGCGTCTCCTACAGCTGCGATGTAACCTACGGCACGAACAATGAGTTCGGGTTCGATTATCTGCGCGATAACATGAAGTTCGACTCGGGCCAATTCGTGCAGAGGCCGCTCAACTACGCCATCGTGGATGAGGTTGACTCCATCCTCATCGACGAGGCGCGCACGCCGCTCATCATCTCCGGCCAGGCCGAGCAGTCCACGGAACTCTATTACATCATCAACGGGATCATCCCGTATCTGAAGAAAGAAAAGCACTACACGGTCGACGAGAAGTCGCGCACCGCAGCGCTCACCGAGGAAGGCGTGACCGAGGTGGAGGGCAGGCTCAACGTCCAGAATCTATACGACCCGCAGAACATCACGATCCTGCATCACGTGAACCAGGCCCTGCGCGCGCATGCGCTCTACAACCGCGACGTCGACTATGTCGTGAAGGACGACGAGGTGATCATCGTCGACGAGTTCACTGGCCGCCTTATGCCGGGCAGACGCTGGAGCGATGGCCTTCACCAGGCCGTGGAGGCGAAGGAGGGCGTTCGGATCGAGAACGAGAACCAGACGCTGGCCACGATCACGTTCCAGAACTACTTCCGCATGTACAAGAAGCTTGCGGGCATGACTGGCACTGCGGACACGGAGGCGGCGGAGTTCGCGAAGATCTACAACCTCGACGTGGTGGTGGCGCCCACGCACATGCCGATGATCCGCATCGACAACCCCGACGGGGTCTACAAGACCGAGGAGGCCAAGTTCAGGGCAGCGGTCGAGACGATCCGCGGGCTTCACGAAAAGGGTCAGCCCGTGCTCGTGGGCACGATCTCGATAGAGAAGTCGGAGCGCCTTGCAAACATGCTCAAGCGCTTCGGCGTGCCGCATCACGTGCTGAACGCAAAGCAGCACGAGCGCGAGGCCGAGATAGTTGCGCAGGCGGGCCGCAAGGGTGCTGTCACGATCTCCACGAACATGGCGGGCAGGGGCACCGACATCCTGCTGGGAGGCAACCCCGATTTCCTGGCCCGCGCACAGGTGGGCCCGGACGCCACGCCGGAGGAGTTTTCTGCAGCGCTGGTGGAATTCAAGACAAAGTGCGCCGAGGAGAAGAGGGACGTGATCGCCGCGGGCGGCCTGCTCATTCTCGGTACGGAGCGGCACGAGAGCCGCCGCATCGATAACCAATTGCGCGGCCGCTCCGGCCGCCAGGGCGATCCTGGCGCATCGCGCTTCTTCCTCTCGCTTGAGGACGATCTCCTGCGCATCTTCGGCGGCGAGCGCATCTCAGGCCTGATGGAACGCATGGGCATGGGCGAGGAGGACGAGATCGAGCACCCGTGGCTCTCTCGCGCCATCGCTAACGCCCAGAAAAAAGTGGAAGGACACAACTTCCAGATCCGAAAGAACCTGCTCGAGTTCGACGACGTGATGAACCAGCAACGTCGGACGGTCTACTCCCGCCGCCGCGATATCCTCACCAACCAGAGCAACAAGGACATGGTGCTGGACATGATCGATCAGACGGTCACGGAGATCATCGAGTCATGCGTCCCGGAGAAGCTGGGCGATAATTTTGATCAGGCGTCTTTTGAGGAGAAGGTGCGCACCACGTTCAACATGCCTTTTTCCATGTCCGACCTGCCCGCAGGGATCAAGACGCAGGAGGAGATCGGCACAGCGTTGTACGACAGGATCGTCGCCCATTATGACGAGAGGGAGCAGAAGAACGGCCTGGAGCTCATGCGCCGCATCGAGACCATCCTGCTCCTGCAGACGCTGGATACCCTCTGGAAGGATCACCTCCTCTCGATGGATCACCTGCGCGAGGGCATTGGCCTACGCGGCTACGGGCAGAAGGACCCGATACTCGAGTACAAGAAGGAGGGCTTCCTCCTCTTCCGCAACATGATGAACCAGTTCGTGGCCGACGCCGTGAACAAGCTCTTCCGCGTGCAGGTGACGAGCGAGGAGAGCGTCGTGCGCGCCGAGGAGCGCGGGAGGCCCCGCCAGCCCATGCAGGTGCAGCACCAGGAGGCCACGGCTTTTGACGCAAAGGCGCCTGAGGAGGCGCGCGGCGACCATGGCCGCCGCCAGCAGACCGTGAAGCGCGAGACGCCCAAGGTCGGCCGCAACGACCCGTGCCCGTGTGGGAGCGGGAAGAAATACAAGAAATGCCACGGGGCGTGATCTCGATGTGATGAAAGGCGATTAAAGATCGAGATTCCCGATTTTATTCTCTTCCTCCATCTGCTATAAAAGACACAATTAATAAAAATTACGGGGGGAACCATGGTCTATCTCATCAAGAGTATCGGTCTTCTGATTGTGATTTGGGGTGTCCTGCTCGCGGCGTTGCCCTCGCTTATGCTTCGCGTGCTGGCGTTCGCCAAGGTCGGAAAACGCGCCTATTTTGCGGGAGTCCTCAGGATTATAATCGGCGGACTGCTCATCTGGGCGTGTCGCGCGGCCATGTTCGTGTGGGTCCCCGCGACCTTTGGCGCGATCATGGTGATATCCGGCATCCTCATCTTCGTGCTCGGGATGGATCGCGTGCATGCCGTGATGGGGTGGTGGGAGGCCCGGACCGAGCGCGTCCGCCGCCTCGTCGCCATACTGGCGGCATGCATCGGCGCGTTGCTCATCTACAGCTCCTAGCCTCGAATCGATTGGCCTTCGCGGAAGGGGGACTATGAAGACGACCGTCATCTCAGCCGTCGTCGTGGCTGCTGTCCTGTGCGCAGCGAATCCATCTCTTGCCTCTGTCCGCGCAAACGCCAAAGGAGTGCCTGCAGGCGGCGGATTTCAGCTGCTCCTTAAAAGTGCTGGCGGCTGGGCCGCGGGCGGCAGCTCCGTCCCGGGCGCCCAGTCCGGCGAACCGTCGATCGACGCCACTGGCGCATTGCCCGATGTCGACGGCGAGTACAAGGTCCGCATCTCGCACGCCCCCCAGGGGCTCGCTGACCTCGACGGCCTTTCCTTGATCGTCGGGAAAAAGAAGATAAAGGTGGCAAAGGCCTTTGATGTAGATACCGGCGACGATCTCACGCAGAAACTCAATAAGTCCGATTTCGACGTGATCGACGCCAGGGGCCGCACGGTCGAGGTCGTATTCGACGGCAAGGGGGCGAGCCGCGCCGACGGCCCGATCACGGTGGCGATCAGCGGCCGGGAGCGCGATTCTGATGCCTTCGCCGGGATACCCTGCGCCTTCCCGAGCAGGCTCAATCCGTGGAACGGCGAAGAGGCCACTTTCAGCTACGAACTCAACCGCAGCTTCGGGGTTATCAAGGTCGATGGCGCCTTTACCACGGCCGATCGTCTGGACGAGCCGTCATTTATCATTCCGATCAGGTCCAAAGACGGAAAACCGGGCGGGTATGCGTACGGCTATGTGAGGAACGACTACAAATACCTCTACGGCGCCATCGATTTCACCCCGGACAATACCCGGGACAGCGGCGAGGACTTTGCAACGATCCTCATCAATACGCCCCAGGGCTGGAGGGAGTTCAGGGTCTCGGCCAGGGATACCGAGTGGGGTATGCAGGGCTACGCCTACACCGACAAGGTGCACTATCAGCACAAGATATACGAGTTTCGCATCCCGCTCTCCGCGCTCGGCGTGTCGGCAAAAAGGCCCTCGACCCTGCAGCTTCGGTATATAGCCTTTGGCGCGGCCCTGCCCTTTGCAGGCCGGTGAAGGGCGATTTCCCGTTTGGCGCGCCCCTGCCCGTATGGTAGAATCCCTTATGTTATAGTTGGTACAGGGGGTTAGACGAACATGGCCAGCAAACCGCCAGCTGCGGCAGCTGCCCCGGCAGAGGGGCCTCAGCTCGGCAATTTCAACGAGCTTCTCACAAGGTACAGCGACATCATGCTCGCGGTGCTGGTCATCGCCGTCGTGGCGATGATCGTCATCCCGCTGCCTACCTGGCTGCTCGACATCCTGCTCACCATCCAGCTCACCATGGCGGTGATCATCATCCTGGTTGCCCTCTACATCAGCGACGCGCTCAAGATCGCCTCCTTCCCCACGATACTGCTGATAGCCACGCTGTACCGACTGTCGCTCAACATCTCCACAACGAGGCTCATCCTCTCGCAGGGCGACGCCGGAGAAGTGGTGCGCGCCTTCGGCACGTTCGTCGTGCAGGGCAACTACGTGGTGGGCGGGGTGCTCTTCGTCATCATAACCCTCGTCAACTTCATCGTCATCGCGAAGGGCGCCGAGCGCGTGTCGGAAGTCGGGGCGCGCTTCACCCTGGATGCGATGCCGGGCAAGCAGATGTCGATCGATGCCGACCTGCGCGCTGGCATCATCAACATGGAGCAGGCGATCGAGCGCCGCTCAACGCTCCACCGCGAGAGCCAGCTGTACGGAGCCATGGACGGCGCGATGAAGTTCGTGAAGGGAGACGCGATCGCCGGCATGGTGATCTGCCTCATCAACATCATCGGCGGTTTCATCATAGGCGTGGCGATCCGCGGCATGACCTTCCAGGACGCTATCCAGGTCTACTCGCTGCTCACGATCGGCGACGGGCTGGTGCAGCAGCTCCCCGCGCTCATCATCTCCGTCTCTTCAGGCATCGTGGTAACGCGCGTCGCCTCCGAGAGCGAGGGGTCGAATCTCGGCCGCGACATCATCACGCAGGTGACTGCTTATCCAAAGGCGCTGATTATCGCGGCCGTGATCCTGGGCCTCTCGCCATAGTGCCGGGGCTGCCCAAGATCCCGTTCATCATAATGGGCGTCGTCGTGGGCGGCGTCGCCGCGTATCTCATCAAGTCCAAGCAGAAGGTGGTCCAGCAGATCATGGATCAACCGAAGCAGGATGCGGTGAAGAAGGCGGTGCGAAAGCACGGCGACGTGCTGCCGTTCATCATGCCGTCGCCTATCTCGCTGGAGGTGGGCTCGGCGATCATCCCGTTCGTCGACGACTCGCAGGACGGAGGCCGCTTCATCAACGAGCTCATCCCGCTTTTGCGCCACGGCCTCTACTACGAGCTCGGCGTAAATTTCCCCGGCATCCAGGTGCGCGGGCAGACCGTGGACATGGAGCCGGAGGCGTACGTCATCAACATAAACGAGGTGCCTGTGGCGCAGGGCAAGGTGATGCACGGGCACATCCTCGTGGGCGAGCCGCTGGAGCAGCTGCAGCTCTTCAATATAAGCGGCACCGAAACGATACATCCGATCGACGGGTCCGTGGTCACGTGGATATCGCAGGAGCATCGCGAGGTGGCGCAGCAGGCCGGTTTCCGCATGTGGGACATCGCGGAGTATATGATCCTGCATCTCTCGTACGTGCTACGCCGTCATGCGCACGAGTTCCTTGGCCTGCAGGAGATCCAGACGATGCTCACCGAGCTGGAGAAGAGCCATCCCGCGCTCGTCAAGGAGCTTATCCCTAAGGTCATCACTCTCATGCAGCTATCGGAAATTTTCCAGCGGCTCGTGCAGGAAGACGTGGCGATCCGCGACCTCAAGACGATCTTCGCTACGCTGGCGCAGTGGGGTGAGATCGAGCGCGACACCCTGACGCTCACGGAGCACGTGCGCGCGGGCATGCGTCGTTACATCACGCACAAATATGCGGGCGCGCAGAACACCCTCGCCGTCTACCTGCTGGATCCGGAGATAGAGGACCTGGTGAAGAACGCGATCCGCCGGACCGAGAAGGGCAACTACCTGGCGCTCGAGCCCGAGATCACGCAGGAGATCATCGAGGCGGTGGGCAAGGAGATCGCCTCGCATCCGTTCCCGCCGGGGGCAAGGCCGCCGGTGATACTTACCACGGCGGAGATCAGGCGTTATTTCAGAAAGATAGTCGAGCTGGAGTTCCCGCAGCTCTCGGTCCTCTCGTATCAGGAACTCTCCGAGAACCTGCGCATCCAGCCGATCGCGCGAGTGGGGCTGCCTGAGGAGGTACTGCAGGCTGCGATGGCCTGAGTCAGTGATTGGTGATTAGTAAAAATCCCGCATGGAAGCGCCAGCCCTGCTGGCGTTTATGAAAACAGCAGATTTACAATCGTTATGAGTGCGAAGATCAGCACGAGCCCGCCCAACCCTATCATGCCGATCTCGATCGGCGTCAGCCTCTTGATTGCCTCCACATGCGACTGCGGCGTTGGATAGCCTTGCTGCACCTGCTCCAGCTGTTCCCACTGCTCGAGGGCCTCTCCTTCGCCCTGCTCCGGGGTTTCCTCCGCCGTCTCCGCTGCCTCTTCGCGCTGGGCCTCCTCTGCCTGCGCAGGGGCCGGTTCTTCTTCGAGTCCGGGTATCTCCTGCGGCGAAACCGGCGCCGGTCGCGTCTTTGGTCTGATGTCCTCCAGATGAGCTAGGTTAATCTCCTGCGGATTCCTGAAGAGGCAGACGATCGTTCCCAGTGCGATGCGATCGCCGTCGTGCAGGTATTCCTCCACCACGCGGCGGTTGTTTAAGAACGTGCCGTTCTTGCTCTCGAGGTCGCGGATGGCTATGCCGCCCCATCGCTTTATGATCTGCGCATGCCGTCGCGAGATCACGTACTCGTTGATCGGAAATTCGCAATCCGGATCCCTGCCGATCACGAACTCGTTGAGCTCGTCGGTGAGGTAGAGCCTCTTTCCTTCAGCGGATCCGTTGAGCACTTCGAGGGACGGTACGGTCTCCTTGTCGAGGGCGGTCAGGACTTTCTTGAGCAGCTTCACCTCTAGGATGTCGCTGTCGGTAGTCTCCTCAATCGCGAGCTGATTGTGCTCGTAGCTGCCCGCGTGAAACCGGATGTCGTATGTGTCGATGGTGATGAGGTCGCCGGGCCGCAGCAGGTTCTTCTCCTCTGGAGCCAGCTTCATACCATTGAGGAAGGTGCCGTTGCCGCTCTTGAGGTCGATGATGAAGCAGTTATCGCCGTCAACGAGGACCTTCGCGTGTTGGCGAGACACGCCCCTGCCCTTGAGCTGGATCGTGCTCGAGTCATGGCGGCCGATCGAGATGATCTCCTCCGCGCATGAGTGCACGAAGGGTTCAGCGCGACCTCGCTCCTGTATGATCAGTTCCGGCATTTTACGTCGCTCGATTTAATTAGCTGCTGCGCTGTCGCGGTCTCGGCGGGAAATGCCTCCCCCGCAGCCGAGGCAAAGCGACAATAGAGTTGTATCGCCTCGTCGATCCGGCCGTCCTGCCTGTACATGTTCGCCAGGTTAAAAAGCGCGCGCGGGTGTTTTGGATCCACGGTGATCGTGTACTCCCATTCCTTCTCGGCGGAAACTCTTTGGTTCTGCTTGAGATAAGTCAAGCCCAAATTGAAAGACGCGTCGCCGAAGTTCGGGTTGATCTCCTTCGCCTTAGTGAGGGCCTTTACGGCCTCCCCCAGGCTGCCGCTCGCGAGATAGACGGTGCCGAGGCGGAACCACGCCAGCTCGTTGTTGGGCTCAAGCGCGATCACGCTCTTTAGCTCCGTGGCGGCCGACTGCGTCTCACCCTGGCCGATGTAATAGAGCCCCAGCGCCATGTGGGCCGGCGCGTATTCCGGATTGATCTCCAGGGCTTTCTGGAAGGCGTTGAGCGCCTTCTGCGGTTCGTTCTTCTCCAGCGAGAGCTCGCCCATCTTCACCCATTGATCCACCGCCTGCGGCTTGTCCGCCAGCGCCAGCCTCTGGCGGATTCCGGCGCGTTCGTATTCGCCGGTCTGCTGATAAAGCTGCGCCAGCACCTCGTGCGCGTGCGTCAGGTTCGGGTCGAGCTCGGTAGCGCGCACCAGCTCCTGCAGGGCCAGCGGGATGTAGTCCTTGTCCTTGCTCTGCTTGTTCTTTTCGGCGTAGGCGAGCCCGAGGTTGTAGTGCATGTCCGCGATGGTGCTGTCCTTTTTGAGCCCCTTCTTCATCACTTTGATCGCCTCGTCCACTTGTCCCATGGCGAGATACACGGCTCCCATGTGGCTGTAAGCGGCGGCGTAATCCTTGTCGAGGTCTATCGCCTTTTGGAACTGCGCTATCGCCTCCGCGTTCTTTCCCTGCTTGCGATAGATGATGCCGAGGTTGTTGTAGGCCTCCACGTATTCAGGGGAGAGCTCGATGGCCGTCTTGAACTCCTGCTCGGCACGCTCCAGGTCGTTCTTGTTGAGGAAGCTCACGCCCTGGTTGTTGTGGTAGACGGCGCGCGCCGTGGGCATCGTGATCTTCTTCTTGGCGAACGAGGTGGAAGCCGACAAGAGCGCTACAAACAGGAATAGGACGATAATAAAGAAGAACCGCCGTCTAGACATTGATGTCTCCGAACAAAGGGGGAGAAAAAATCATTTCTCCACACAGCTGTTATAAGAATACGCCTTCTGCAAGGCATCCTGCGACCCCTGCGCGTTGCCGAGATTCGATTCTATCTTCGAGAGCTGATACCAGGCGAGCGCGTCCTCGGGCACGAGCTGTGTCGCGCGGCGCATGGCCTCGGCGGCGGCCTTCATGTCGCCCGACTGCGCGGCAGCCAGGCTTTCGTTGTAAGCGGCCTCACCGGCGAGGAAGCGGTTGTCGAGCTTTGTCGCACCGGTATCTTTTCTGGTCGGTTTCTTCGGGATATATGCGAACACGAGGTTGCCGGGCTTCGTGAGCTTCTGCATCTGCACGTACTCGCTCTCAGCCTTCTGCATCTCGCTCGAGTAGCCCTCGCCGCGGGACTTCTTCTGGAGCGCGAGGAATGAGTAGAGCGCGATGAGCCCTTCGTATCCGAGCGGCGACCTGTAATCGATTCGCTTCACCTCCGTGAAGAGCATGGATGCCACGTTTACCTTGTCCGCCTGACAGGTCTCGAGCGCCTGACGTCCCTTGGCGAAGTTTTCATACGCACGCGTCGAATTGGTTGCGCTTTTCACCGCATCGAAGCGGGTGGAGTCCGGCTCCGCCTTCATGACCTGCATCGCTGTCTTCACCGCCTCCGCGGTCTTGAAGAAGAATTCCTGATTCTCCGGGTAGACGAATGATGCGTCGGGCTGCGCCAGCAGTTGCCCGGTCCTGGCGTCCAGGACTCTTATGAAGATGCGCATCCTGTCGCCGATATGCTGGAACGTGCCGCTGACCTTGAAATCCGCCGAGCCCGACAGCCCCCCGTGAACCGCTGACTGGCCGGCGAGCACGCGGAGGTTGCCCGACGTGCGCAGGAGATCCGCGACATAATCCCTGAGCCCCTGCACGAGCCATTCGTCGCCGCTCAGCTTGGCGAAGTCGGTGAACGGCTCTACGAGCACGATCTTTCCTTCGGCAGGCATGCGCGCGATCTCGCTTTGCGCCATGGCCTTGGGCCAGTTGACACAGCTTCCCGCAGAGGCCTGGCGAACGGATAAAAGGTTGAGGCTGAGGACGAAGCTAAGCAATAGGAGGCAGAATCGAAACGCGTTCGTGCGTGAGTGTGACATGGTTGCCAACATGGATTTAGAATATTGCTATTTCCCTCGATAAAATCAAGCTCTATGTCCTGGGCCGCATTTCTCACCAAGGTATCTACTGCGGCGGCGGATAAGTCAGCGTCTACGGCGTCGCGCTCGAAAAAAGTGCTCGACGTAGCTTTGGCTACGCCTCCGCGCTTTTTCCTTCGCGCTCCTTGTATCCACTGGCTTCTCCGCCGCCTCGCTACGATACCTTGTGAGAAATGCGGCCCGGACGCTTTACGCAGGGCTTCCGATATGGTATTCAGCTAGAAAACATGGCCGACCAAGTATCCAAAAAACCGGGACAGGCGGTGGCCGAGAGGCCTCTGGAGCCTTCGATCCCGGACAGCGCCGAGAAGACGGTTATCCGCGACACGGGCGAGCGCGAGGAAGCGACCCCCGAGCGGATGCAATCTCCCCCGCCGTATCTCGTCATACTGGAAGGGCCCCGCACCGGGACCTGCTTTCCGCTCAAGGACGGAGAAAATATCATCGGCCGCGCTCCGGGCAATGAGATACGCCTGGACGATCAGAGCGTCTCCCGCCAGCATGCCGAAGTCTCAAAGTCCACTTCGGGATGGATGGTAAAGGACCTGGGCAGCAAGAACGGGACGATGGTCAACGCGAAGGAGTTGACCGATTCAGTAGTCATCGGACACAAGGACATCATCAAGACCGGGATCTATCAGCTGAGGCTCATACTCCAGCCCACCTCTCGCGAAGAAGAACTCGCGCTGCCGCCCGAACAATCCATGCTGGACAGGACCGTGTTCGTTTCAGCTCCTCCCGACAGCCTCACCGCGAGGATGGAGAAAGAGGATATCTCCGCCAAGCGGGAGCCGGGACAAGATATGGAGCCGCTGGCGGAGGGTGCGGAGGGAGAGATTCCGCAGGCGCCCGTGCCCAAGCGGCAGATCGAGAAGCGTACGCTCATGATGGTCGGAGCGCTCCTGCTCGTGGTGATAATCGCGGGCGGTTATTTCGCCAACCGCATCTTCTTCGGCACGCACAAGGTAGCCGCAAAGGCTGCGGCAAAGACGCTCGCCGCTGCAAAAGAAGCGGCGGGCACTCAGGCTGCACAGCCCGCGGTACCTGAGGGCACAGCGCCGCCGGCCCCGCCGCCCGTACCTCCGGTGGCGGGCCAGCCGCCGCAGCCCGCCCAGCCCGCAGCGCCTCAGCCCGGCCAGCCGCCGCAGGTTCCGCCTGTGCCGCCTGCGGCTACTTCGGCGCAGAAGGTGCCGATTTTCCTCGACATCGCATCCAGCCCCATGCCCGCGAAGGTTTCGTTCCAGGGCCAGGATCTCGGCGTAACGCCGCTTCGGGTCAACGTGGAGCTGGAGCAGGGCAAGACGAATCAGGCCGAGGCGCTCTTCGTCATGCCAGAGATCAACCAGCAATACGCTCAGAAGGTGGATTTCAAGGCGGACGTCGGCACTTCCGTCGTCCCGGTCCTCTTCCGCGGGCCCATCGGCATGCTCAAGATCAACCAGGTGCCGCGCGATACGGAGTTCTATCTCGAGGGAAAGTTCTCCTACGACAAGTTTACGGAGCAGACCGCGAAGCTCAAGGAGATCGTGCTGCAGAAGCCGATATATATCCCCTTCGGTCACTATATAGTAGAACTGCGGCGCTCGCGCCAGCTCGGCGAGACGTCGCCGACGGTTGTGTCGGACATCATATTCCGTCGTGAGTTCGACGTTGCGGAGGACAGCCCTACATTTACGATCGACGTGAAGGACGAGGACCTCAAGATATTCCCGGTGAAGGTGAAATCGGATCCGTCCAACGCTGAGGTCTTCATCGACGGCAAGTCGGTCGGCCGCACGCCCTACGAGGGAACTTTCCCGCTCGGCGAGCATAGGCTGGTATTGCAGAAGGAGGGGTATTTCGAGCACGCAGAGGATCTGAAGGTGGATATCAATATGCCGTTCGTGGCGAACGTCACGCTCAAGACCTCCGTGGCCGGCGCGCACCTCAACAACGCCAGGCTCTCGATGAACAGGCAGATGTATCAGGAGGCGATCAACGAGCTTGCGCAAGCGCTTTCCTCGAACCCCGCGCCATCCGAGACGGCGCTCTCGAACCTGCTGTTGGGCCAGTGCTACTTCAAGATGAACGACGTGGACCGGGCCATGGGCTACTTCGAGCAGGCGAGGCAGAGCGAGGATCAGAAATATCCGGCGATGCTCGGGCTCGTGAACTGCTACGCGATCAAGCAGCAGGTGGACAAGGCCCTGCCCCTCCTCGTAGAGGTGATGCTCAAGAACAAGGACGAGAACGTGAAGCGCGAGGCGAACGACCTCTTCCAGAAGATCTCGCCGTTCCGCTCGGTGATCTACGTCTACTCCGATCCCATGGGCGCGAAGGTAGTGGTGAACGACACGCCGGTCGCGCAGCAGACTCCCGTGATCCTGCACGAGCTGCCGCTCGGCAACTACCGCATCCGCATCGAGAAGGCGGGGTACCTGCCGCAGGACCTCAACATCTCTCTCTCTATAAACGAATTCAATCCCGTGATCGTCAAGCTAAAGCCGATACCGCAATAAAAGCTGCGAGTCAGGCGAGACAAGTGCGGCGAGGAATCCCCCGTCAAATAAAGAGCGATGGATACTGCTCGACGAATTGCGCGAGCGTCAGGTGAAAGGCCTTGATGTCGGGTGAGACGTCGTCACGCCAGCGACCGGGGAAAATCCCCTTTGAATAGAAGATCGCCTTTGTGAGCGTGTCTGTAATTCCAGCGCTCCCGCGGTTGAATGGCATTGCGTGCGCCAGCCACCAGTGCAGTTGCGCGACTGCCTTGATTGTATCTTCGACGCTTGTCTCAGGGTGTTTTGCCCTTCGATAGAGCCCTTCGAGATAGAGATCGCGCAAGGGCTGACCCCATAGGCGATCCGCCATGCAGAGTTCACGAAGCATATGATGCCTCCATATGCCCTCGTCGGGCTGCCATTGATGGTGGTCGTCTATGACAACGCCCAACTCCAGGATATGCCCGGAGTCATCGGCGTACACCTTGATCTCCGTCAGCATGATCCGTACAAAGTATATCTTCGGGTTCCTTCCACGGATATCCGGGTGTATTGAAGGTATCCATGCTGCGGGCTTGAAGTGATAGCAGAGGCAACCGGGCTTTGGTGATTGGGTGACCTCAAGCGCGCCTTCCTTCCCAGACCAGTTGCCCTTACCGAACAGCGGGATGTCGGTTCCGTTCTCACGAACTTGCGCAATCAGCCTCTCGATATCAGCCCGCGCCATTTCAAGATATGCGCCGGTGATCGGCGTGAGCCCCCTCTTTGTGCGCGCATATCCGATATCATGATTGCGTTCGTTCCCGGCGAGCAGCGCCACTCGCTTGCGCGCGCAACCGAGCCCCTTCAATATGCCGTAGAGCGACACACGGGGATCGCAAATGTCCGGTATTACGCCCTGGATTTCGCGATGCATGAGTTCCGAATATGACGGACTGCCTCCGTTTTCAGGGTAGAGGCGAGGGATCCTCAAGTTCTCGTGGCCTGCGTAAATACCCAGAGGGCCCACCGTGCCCAGCAGTGGTTCAGGCGGCACTCTGGCAGGATCGGGTGACAGTGCCTCGTTTTCGGCATGGTTTGGGTCGTGGATGCGCCGCAGTAAATCTCTGCAACAGCTCCATTGCCAGTGCGACGTCAACAGCGGTCCCTTGGCATCCAGAGGCACGTAACCGGATGATAATTTTGTTTCATATTCCTCTCTGAAGCTATCTGGCGGGGATAGGACGTCTTCGGCGGCTTCTTCGGCAGTCACGTATCCGGAGGCGTTCAGCGCATGCGCTGCTTCAAGAAATCCATCCCACATTACGGGAGGGGGGATAATATAGGGTGAGAGCGCCAGCCCTTGGGTCATATATTCTCCTGCAGCCGCTTACTCCCTTTTCGGCAATTTACGGAGAAAGTTGCTGGGTTTTTTGGATTGACCCTGCCCTAAGATGACCCAAAATATTTCACCTGGAGCCTGCGTCCAAGTTCGAGGAGATAGTCGCGGCCGTACGCATGGTTTGTCAGGTCTCGGAAGAGGAATTCCGGCAGCCCTGAGAGGGGATATCTGGCGGCAGCAATCCCCATCGCGATGGATGCAACGCTGTCCGTATCTCCGCCAAGGAGCACCGCTGCCTTGAGCAGGGCGCTCAAGTCGGAATACGTGGTGATCAGATACAGCACGGCCCCGGCCGTGAGTATTCCGTCTGAGGGGATGCCTTTAACAGGAGGTCTGCCGCCGTAGATGATGGCCGGGTCAAGAGCGGTCATGCCCCGAATATTTTGAAAATGCCCTGCGGATTCAGCGTCGATCTGGCGAATGTATGGATCGATAAAGTCAAAGACCCTTACGGCCTCTGCTTCGCTGTAGATAAAGTAGTAAGAGGCCAGTGCCACTGCGATCGAGGATGCAATTCCCTTCGGGGTGTTGTGCGTAAGAGAGGCATTGATCTTCGCATAGCGAACGACTCGATCGACATCGGCTTCGAGGCCGAGCGGGACCGAGCGCATCGCGGCACCGTTCCTGATCGAATCAGGCCGGATACGCTCAATAAATTCTTTTCCTGATTTCACCGAATTGAGGAATTTCTGAAAACCTCCGGCATATCCGTTGATCGGGTCGCGCCTGTAGTATGCAACAAACCTTTCGGACAGATTCGCCGGAGAAAACTCATCATCTGATTGAAGCAGCTCTGCCACTGCGATCGACATCTGCGTATCATCGGTATACATACCCGGCGTTATGAAATGATCCGCATCTCTGAAACTGGCGTAGCTTTCAAAATCGAGCGACTGTTCTACCGCATCCACCCCTCCGGACACGAATTCATATCCTGCGCCAAAGGCGTCGCCGATGGCGATGCCCAGCAACATGTTCTGGCATAAGGAGAACTCAGATGTAGTCATATTTGCTCCAGGATCACCCTCGCCGGGCCGCCGTCGCCTTTCGCGAGCTTCATAGGGAGGCAATGGTATCTGTATCGGCCGGGCGCCACATCATTTAGATAGAGCCCCTCTATTATGAACGCCCCGCTTCCTAGCAGGATATTGTGCACCGGATAGCCGGGGGCCTCGAATGCCTCGATCGAGCGGTAGTCGATACCCACCAGCTGCGTCCCCTTTTCGACCAGGTACTCGGCCGCATCGGCCGTCAGGCTCACATATTCCTCGGAAAACCGGTCGAGTTTCCATAGGGCCTGATTGCGGGTCTTGAAGAATAACACCCGCCAGTCACCGATATCGCTCTTTTGCAAGGTCGCCCGGTCTATCATGGCTGAGCCGATCTCAACTACCAGGGCTTCGCCCACCATGAGATCGAGCGGGAAGTCGTCCAGGCTCTTGCCGCCGGCAACAAAGTGGAGCGGGGCGTCTATGTGGGTGCCGATATGGGTCCCGCACTCGATCTCGCTCCAGTTATAACCCTCTTTTTCGCAGAAATGGGTCCTTTTAAACCTGACCTCCCGGTCGCCGGGGTAGACGATCATGCCGTCTGTGATGGGTATGGTGACGTCGTAAAATCGGCCCATTTTTCTCTCTCCCCTCATTTTTTACTTCACCCGCAAGCCCCGTTCTGATAAAGGATTGCGGCTGACATTGCAATCCATATACGCCAGGAGCGTGCCTATGAAATGGGAGAAGGACCTCTTTGTCGAGCTCAAAGAAACCATGCGGATACTCCCCCCCAAGGCAGGCCTCCCGCCAGGACTCGACGGATACTTTAAAGAAGGCGTACTCCACCAGCCGCTGATCAGGAGAAAATGCTGCCTCACGAACGACTGGGCCCACCTGAACATGGCGCGCGCGGAGCGCCCCATGGCCAAGATGAATCTCAAGATGGAACAGAAGGAGTGCATCTTCTGCAGGGGCAAAGAGGACAAGACCCCGCGATGGGTCGAGACCGGCGGCGACTACATCAGGATCGGCGATACAGACTGGAGCCTGCGCGCATTCCCGAATCTTTATCCGTGGATGATCAATCACCTGAATATCGTCGAGTGCTCGGATCACAAGGAAAGCTTCTCGCAGCTCGACGACACGGAAGAGCTGCAGGCGTGGAACGTCGCCGCAAAGATCACGACCGATATCGAGCGACAGGGCGTGTACCCCATGCTCTTTCGGAATCACGGGTGGGGTTCTTCCATCGCGCACTATCACTGGCAGATCGGCGGGCTCCCGTACATGCCCAACCGCATCCAGGAAGAGCTCAACACGGCCAAGGAATTCTACCACAAGTGGGACATCAACATCTTCGACGCGCTGCTGAAATCCGAGAAGGCAAACGGCACGCGATGGATAGACGAAGACGAGCACACCGCGGTCATTGCCGCATTTGCGCCTCGCACCGCGTTCGAGGTCTGGCTCGTATGCAAGAGGCCCATCACAACGCTCTCTGCCTGCACCACCGACGAGATCAAGAGCCTGTGCACGATGCTCAACTCCGTGCTTCGCAAGCTCCACGCTGGACCTGGCATCGACACCATGAACATCGTATTTCACCAGCTGCCCGCGCAGGATAACACGCCGTATTATCGCCTGCACATCGAGATCATGCCGTTCAAGCACCTGGCCGGGGCAGAGCGCGGGTTTGGCGAATACGCCATCGAGGTCTTGCCGGAGAGGGCAGCAGAGCTGCTCGCAAAGAGTTCGACCTAAGGGGGAATCTTGAGACACATAACGATCGCAGTCTGTTCTATCCTATGTCTTTTCGTTTCGTTCTCAACATCCGCAAAGATCAAGGATGCGGACCTGCAGAGGCCGGCGGTCGTCACCGAGGAGGCGGCACTGCTCTCGCAGGTGGATGCCGTGAGCCTCTACCTCTCGTCCGATCGCGTCGCATATGCGCCGAAGCTTATGCCGGACAAGGTGATTGAGGTCGAAGTTACGGTGCTTTCGCGCGAGCTGCGCGACAACCGGAACCGCCTGCAGGATTTTATCCAGCGCCAGATCAAGACATTCATCTCGACCCTCAGGGACAGGCTGCCCATCTATGCGCCAACAATAGCGCGCAGCTTCAACCCGGACACAGACATCGCCTTCAATATAAATGAGGGGCCGGAGCGCAGGCGGGCCGCTTCATATCGCGCGGGCCAATGGGCTTGGCAGCCGGGCGCACGCGAGGCCAAGGCAGTAGCGCCTGCGCCAGACACCTACTACCAGCAGACTGCCTCTAAGGCAGCCATCCCGCCGCCTCCCAAGTCACAAAAATCAACTTATAGCAAAGTCCCGGAGCAGAAAAAGCCTGTCGCTGAGAGCACCGGGAAAAAAGGATGCAACTGCCCGGCTATGAGGTGATGGAGAAGCTAAACAAGTGGGGATAAATCAGCGGGGGATGATCCATGGGGAGAAACATCGTCCAGAAGGTCCTTGCCGACCATCTGCGAGAGGGCAAGCTCGTCGCCGGTGAAGAGATCGGCATCCGCATCGACCAGACGCTCACGCAGGATGCGACCGGAACGATGGCGTACCTGCAGTTCGAGGCAATGGGGATGAAGGAGATAAAGACCGATCTCTCTGTCTCATACGTGGATCACAATACGGTACAGGTCGGATTCGAGAACGCGGACGATCACGCGTACCTGCAGAGCGTTGCAGCCCGCTACGGCATAGTATTCTCGCGCCCCGGCAATGGCATCTGCCACCAGGTGCACCTCGAGCGCTTTGGCAAGCCGGGCACGACGCTTCTTGGCAGCGATTCGCACACGCCGACCGGCGGCGGCGTAAGCCAACTCGCCATCGGCGCCGGCGGGCTCGACGTGGCTGTCGCCATGGGCGGCGGCCTTTTTTATCTCACGGCCCCCAAGGTCTATAAGGTCAATCTCACCGGCGAACTCAAACCCTGGGTCACCGCTAAAGATGTGGTCCTCAAGATGCTGGAGCAGCTCACCACAAAGGGCAACGTGGGCGTGATGATCGAATACGCGGGCCCCGGCGTTGCGAACCTCACGGTCCCGGAGCGCGCCACAATCACAAACATGGGCGCGGAAATGGGGGTCACCACATCGATCTTTCCGTCCGACGAGGTGACGAAACGCTTCCTCGCGGCGCAGGGACGCGAGAAGGACTGGAAGCCGCTCGCAGCTGATCTGGATGCAACGTACGACCGCGTGATCGAGCTTGATCTTTCTGCGCTCGAGCCGCTCGCTGCAACTCCGCACAGCCCGGGCAACATAAAGAAGGTGAGCGAGCTCGCAGGGATGAAGGTAGATCAGATCTGCATCGGCTCATGCACGAATTCTTCATATAAAGACCTCGTCACCGTGGCCAGGATGCTCAAGGGCCGCAAGGTGCATCCGCACGTGAGCGTGGGCGTGGCGCCCGGCTCGCGCCAGGTGCTCTCGATGCTCGCGCATGAAGGGTATCTTGCCGACCTCGTGGATGCCGGCGTGCGCATACTCGAGAGCGCATGCGGGTTCTGCATAGGCAACTCGCTCTCGCCGCCCACGAAGGGCGTGTCGATCCGCACGATCAACCGAAACTTCGAGGGCCGCTCGGGCACAAAGGATGCGCAGGTCTATCTCACGAGCTGCGAGGTGGCTGCGGCCGCTGCGATCACCGGCGAATTCACGGACCCGCGCAAGCTGGGCCAGGAGTACCCGCGCGTGAAGATGCCTGAGAAATATATCATCGACGACGGCATGTTTGTGTTTCCAACGCCTGCGCTGCGCGATACAGAAATCGTGCGCGGCCCGAACATCGGCTCACCGCCCACGAATGACCCGATGCCTGCAAAGATATCGGGCGAGGCCGCAATAAAGGTGGGCGACAAGATCACCACGGACCACATCATGCCGGCAGGCGCGCGCCTGAAATATCGATCAAATGTCCCGGCATATGCAAAGTACGTCTTTGAGAACGTGGACGCCGCGTTCTCGGATCGCGCCATGAAGAATAAGGAAGCCGGAAGGCACAACATAATCGTGGCCGGCGAGTCCTATGGCCAGGGGTCGAGCCGCGAGCACGCGGCGCTCTGTCCCATGTATCTTGGCGTGAAGGTCGTGATCGCAAAGTCGTTCGAGCGCATACATGCCGCGAATCTCATAAACTTCGGCATCCTGCCGCTCTTCTTCAAGAACGCAGCTGATTACGACGCAATCGATCAGGGCGATACGCTCGAGATAGCGGACACTCGCAAGGCCATTGAAGCAGGCGGCGCGGTCAGGGTCAGGGATACGAAGAAGAATAAAGAGATCGAGTGCACGCTGAGCCTCTCCGAGCGCCAGCGCAAGATCGTGCTGGCCGGCGGGCTGCTGAATTATACGAACCAGAACGGTTGAACCACAACCCCCTCCCCTTTGTAAGGGGAGGGATGGGGTGGGGTAGATCACTGCAGATCTACCTCCCCTCGCCCCTCCTTACAAAGGAGGGGAATAGGA